>Ga0210399_10001537_pt1 | contig 17994 bp, 7 predicted proteins | sample IncBWC14MmetaG_FD_150865 | JGI IMG/M metagenome (GOLD analysis project Ga0210399, IMG submission 150865) | Forest soil microbial communities from Barre Woods Harvard Forest LTER site, Petersham, Massachusetts, United States - Inc-BW-C-14-M | ecosystem: Environmental > Terrestrial > Soil >...
GGCATTCTCATCGAGCACTTACCCACCAAGAGGATGCGCCTCGAAGCGGCACCCTATTTTTCAAAACTTTGTGTTCGCCCGATCCGCCCGCGTGTTCCGTTTGTCGCAAAACTGCCTCCGGGTTTGGCATTCCCTCTCTTGCGCCTGGTAGCCGCACTGCCCTTCGTCCGGCATTTCGGCGAATTGCTTTTGCTCACAGCCCAAGATCCCGTCCGCCTCCCTGTCGAAGGCCAACATCGTTCCGGCAACCGCATAGCAAGAGGCGCCTACCGCTCCTATATGCACAAAAAGAACAAAAAAGCTTCCTGGGGCGAGGAGTCGGTTTAATCAACCCCCGCTTAACACCAGTCAACCCGCGGCTGCCACAGTCGCTTTGATCGTGGCGCGAAGATTTCTCTTAACAACCCTTTCCCGCATCACTTTCCGCGCACACCCCTTCGTTCAAGGTTGAGAACTCTTAGTGATTTTTTTGGCAACCATCTTTTATCGGGGAGGTACAGCCCGCAGTGAAGAAGAATAGAATTCTGCTAGCAGAAGACAAGGACGAAGTCCGCGTCGCGTTTCAGGAGGGCTTGGAAAGCCACGGTTTTGAAGTGGCGCCCGCCGCCTCTGTTTGTGAAGCCCTCAGACTGATGTCTACGGAAAACTTCGACGTGCTGCTCTCCGACCTGCACATGCCCGATGCTTCCGATGGATTCACGGTAGTCAATGCCATGCGCCATACCCAGCCCAACGCTGTAACTCTGGTGCTCAGCAACTACCCCGTTCTTCAAGCCGCCATGACCGCCATCCTCCTGCAGGCCGACCAAGTCCTTCTGAAACCCATCGCTTTTACTGAACTTACCGAAATCATCCAAAAAAAGCTCTCGAGTCATTCGGCCCATATCGCTATAAACAAAGAACGTGTCGCCGCGATTCTCGAGCGCGATCTCGATCGCACCATCGAAAATTGGCTGTCCCGCGTCCAGCACACCGACGAACTCACCGCCGTCTCGCTGACCGACCAAGAGCGTACTGGTCACCTCCCGCTCCTGCTGGACGACCTCGTAAGCCGCCTGCGTCTTCCTTCCGAGGCCAAATCTCCCATCTCCCGTGCCGCGCACGAGCATGGAATTCCGCGACGCAAGCAGGGCTACACTGTCCCCATGGTCGTGGAAGAGTCGCGAATCCTGCAGGTCAGCATCTTCAATACTCTGCAAAACAATCTTGGCAGCGTGGATTTCGGCACCGTACTGCTCGACGTGATTACCATCGCTGATGAAGTAGACTCGCAGCTGAAGCAGGCGATGCTCGGCTTCATGGAAACCATGGCTGCGAGGTCGGCGAAACCTTGATTTCATTCGTCGGGAGAAAGTGATATCCCTAACATATTTACTCACTCCCCCTTTCCGCCGGCTTCGCTCTGCCGTATACTGAACTCCCTTAATTTCCCGCCCTCGAGGGTTCTGCGCCTCGAAGCTCAAGTTGGAGAACTACAATGAGAAAATCTGCTTTGTCTGTTTTTCTTCTGTTCTCGGTTTCTTTTGCAGCTCCGCGTCCGGCTGCTGGGGGGGAAGATCACGATAGGAAGCCTGACCTGCTCGTTGATGACGATAAAGTCGAATGCCCCACCGCAGCATTCACGTCCATTCAAGACGCCATCAATGCGGCGAAAGCCGGAAATCTCATCCGCGTCTGTCCCGGCACGTATCACGAACAGCTTTCCATCAACAAATCACTCAGCATCGAAGGAGACAATGGCGCGATTGTGCTGCCTGTCAATATGGTGGCAAACACCAGCGGTTCTTCCGGTGCTCCCATAGCCGCCGCTATCCTTGTCAAGGACGCTGCGAATGTGGAAATCGAAGGTCTCATCGTGGACACCGCGAACAGTGGCGTATCCGCGTGCTCTCCGGACCTCATCGGCATTCTGTACCAGAATTCGTCGGGCAGTATCGAACACAACGCTGTGCGTAATACCAAACTGTCCGTTTCGCTCAACGGCTGTCAGAGCGGTGATGCCATCGTGGTGCAAAGCCTCGGCGGCGGAACGTCCAAAGTCAGCATCGACGACAACAGCGTCCACGATTATCAGAAGAACGGAATCACCGGCAATGAATTGGGCACCGAAGTCGCCGTCACCAACAACGTTGTCACCGGCCTTGGTCCCACAACGGGTGCCGCACAAAATGGCATTCAAATCGGATTCGGCGCGAAGGGCGGTGTCTTGCGGAATACCGTCACAGACAACGTATGGGCTCCCTGCGTTTCTCTCACAAACTGCGCATTCAACGCCACGGGCATATTGGTCTTTCAATCCGATGATGTGCGTGTTGAACATAACTCTCTCGCCACAAACCAGGTCGGCATTTTCACGAACGGACAAAACGCCAAAATCGAGTCGAACAAAATCTCTAATTCCTTGGTTCTCGTTGGGATTGATTTGGCCGGTGACGACAATCTGGCCAGTGGCAATGACGTCACCAACAGCGGGCAAGCCGCCATCCTTATCGAAGGCAACGATAATAAAGTTCAGAGCAACGACATCACCGAGGCGCCCGTCGGAATTCTGAAACTTTCCGGAACAACCGGAAACACTCACCCCGGCAATACATTCTTTGACACGCTGATTACCGTGCAAGACCCCGTGCCAGCGCACACCGTGCGCGTCGCGCCTCAGCGTTAGTTGTTTTTGCTTTGCACCTTTCTTCCGCGCACCATGGTGTGATCAGCTCGCGCCGAGTGGGCGGGTGCCTGACTAAAGCGCAATCACCCGAGCGGTGGGAACTCGACGGTGACGGGGACCAGTTCTGGTGCTCCTCAAAGGACGAGCACGATCAAGTTCAACAGGACACCCGCGACGGTGCCAAAGCATCCGGACGCGCATCTTCTTGATCTCTGCCGTATCGCCAATCCTCACCTTGAAGCCTCGCCCAGCCAGTAACCGCTCGAACCAGCGTGAGTGGCCCGTGGCCGCTATCCCCACACACACTCTGACTCCTCTTTGCTTCAGCTCCCGATAGAACTTCTCGCCTTCTCCATCGCTCGAATTCCATCGTCGTTCTCCGCACTCACCAGTTTTCCCGATCCATAAACGCCATTTGCCGAAGGCTCGGGTCTATTCATCATGTGTGGCTGCTTTCTCCCGAGCCTGGGTCGTCGACCAACCACAGTCCACGCGGGTCCAGGGAGTCAGCCTGGCTACGAAATCAAGTCAACTTCTACGGATTCATGCGCCTGGCATGCTTAGAGGTGCCGATTCGGAGATCCCGATCGGACAGGGGGACCGGCTCCTGATGCGGGTAAAATTGGATCGTGTGGGCCGGTTTCCCCCAACGTCCTGCAAAGTCCCTCTAACCCCCAAGCCGTTTATTCGTCAAAGTTTGTAGCATCGTGGGAACCAGCGCAGGGTTAGGAACGTTTCCTTGATTAGGCTTTCCGAAGGGTTGATTCACAGAATCGGCAAGGGGGACAGATGCTCGGAGACATGCGATTTGCGATTCGGATGCTGCGGAAACAACCGGGCTTTAGTCTGATTGCGGTGCTGACCCTGGCACTGGGAATTGGGGCCACGTCGGCAGTGTTCAGTTTGATTCAGGGCGTGCTGTTGACGCCGCCACCCTACAAAAAGCCGCAACAGCTGGTGCTGGTTCCGACCGCGCGGACGGATGGGCAAAAGCAGGAAGGTTCGCGCGGGTGGCCCGCCGAGCAATGGGAGGAATGGCAGCGAGAGGCGAAGTCGTTTGAAGGAATTGCCGCTTACGATTGGACCTTCAATTTTCTGATCCGCAACGAGGGGAGTCAATCGGTCGAGGGCATGGCCGTGACCGAAGATTATCTCCCGGTCATGGGATTGCGGCCAGTGCTCGGTCGCAGCTTTGAGAAATCGGACATTGGCCCGGGACCCGTGAAGGTGATCCTGCTGGGGTACGAGTTTTGGAAGCGCACCTTCAACAGCGATCCACAAATCCTAGGCAAGACCGTCCATATCAGCCGGTGGGAGGTGCCGCCGACGGTGATCGGCGTGATGCAGCCGGGCGTGCGCTTTCTTCCATCGCCGGGAGCGGCCAAGGAGCCGAACTACGACGTCAACGCGCTGGTGGACTTCTGGATTCCCGTGGCGCCCGATCCGAAATACCTGAAAGATCCGTATTGGAATATCGTGGCGCGATTGCGCGACGGGGCCACGCTCCGGGAAGCGCAGGGAGAACTGACCGTGCTCGCCGCCAGAGAGGTGCAAGCAGAACACAGCTTTGAGGGGATCACGCCGCAGGTGGAATCGTTGACAAGCGCAATGAATCTCGACGGGCGAAGGATCCTGTTTCCGCTGCTGGGCGCGGCGGCGCTGGTTTTGTTCATCGGTTGCGGCAACACTGCCGCGCTGCTGCTGGTGCGCGGTTTGCAGCGGCAGCAGGAATACGCAGTGCGGAGCGCGATGGGCATGGGACGCATGGCGCTATTGCGACAAGTTTCGACCGAGAGTCTGTTACTGGCGCTGCTAGGTGGAGCGTTAGGAGTGGGGCTGGCATTCGGAGTCGTGAAACTGTTCAAGTTGATTGCCGGCCACGCGATTCCGCGGCTGGATGGGGTAACGGCTGGGTGGGCGGTGCTGGCGTGGGGATTGGGTGCAGCGGTACTGGCTGCAGCTTTCGCAGGGCTTTTTCCGGCGCTGCGGGCTTTCCGGTTGGATCCGATGGAGGTGCTGAAGAACGCCGGACCCAAAGGAACGGCGGGACTCGGGGAACGGCGACTTCTCGGCGGGGTCACCATGGTGCAAACGGCGCTGACTCTGGCGCTTCTCGTAGGGGCCGGGCTACTGATCCGAACGATGGTCAACATTGCGAAGATCCCCCCGGGCTATAACACCGGCAGCATTTTGACAATGAGCGTGACGGCGGTCGAGGGAGACTGGTCGAATTTTCACCAGCGAGCCTTGGAACGGGTTTCGGCGCTTCCGGGCGTGCAATACGCGGCGTTTGCTTGGGGAGTGCCGCTTACCGGCAACAATTGGCCGGCGACGCTGGAAGTCGAAGGGCAGCCTCCGGCGATTAAGGAGAGCGACAAGACCGCAATGCCGCTGCGCGCGGTCACGCCGGATTACTTCCAGCTGATGGGCCTGGCAATGCTTGAGGGTCGGCAGTTTCGTTCGACGGACGACCGCAAAGCCCCGAATGTAGCTATCGTGAACCAGACGTTTGTGGATCGCTATTTTCCGAAGGCCAGTCCGGTTGGACGGAAGTTCTGGATGAACGGGCGCGACAAACCGGGCACAGAAATCGTCGGCGAGGTCACGAACGGGCGCACAGACGACCTGACACAGGAAGCGTCGCCTGAGATCTATCTGCCGCTGTGGCAGGCGCAAGCTTTCTCGAAACATCTGGTGGTGCGCACGGCGGCGGACCCGCGCGTGGTTCTGGTTGCGGTGGAACGCGAGCTGCACGCCGTCGATCCAACCGCCGCCATCGAAAATCCGAAGACTTTGGAACAGATTCGCGATGATTCGCTAGCTTCGCGTACTTTTGCGATGCAGCTGTTGATCGGATTTTCGGTTGTGGGGAGCGTGCTGACGCTGGTCGGAATTTACGGCGTAATTTCGCTTTCGGTGGCCTCGCGCCGACGGGAGCTGGCGATTCGCAGCGCGGTTGGTGCTGAACAAAAGGACATTCGGAACCTGATCTTCGGCGAGGGATTTCAATTGATTGCCAGTGGCGTACTCGCGGGAGTGGTGCTGGCGATGCTTTTATCGCGTGTGCTGAGGACTTTTCTGTTTGAAGTGCAGCCCAGCGACCCGGCGACCTTGCTCGTTGTGGCAGCGTTGTTCGTGGGAGTGGCGCTGCTGGCATGCTGGGTGCCGGTGCGTCGGGCTGCGAAGGTCGATCCGCTAGAAGCGTTACGTTACGAATGAATTGCGCCGCGGTGGATGTATTCGAGCGGGAGCTGATTTGTCGAGTACAGAGCGCTCGGGCTCAGGTGGTCATTGAGCGACCGCGCGGCTTCTGGGGGTTCCTTTCCCGAGCTAGTGGACTCCCCTCCTGATGCACATTAGTGCTTTGAGGACGCCAGTGCTTCGAGGACCACGGGCAGGTCGTCGCGCAATCCTACTCTTGGACCCAATGGACTGCCCCATCGGCTCTAACTCAGCCGGCTCTACGGCTCTTCCGCGACGAAGACGGCGGTTGTCAGCCCCGGCACAATGAGGGTAGCGGTCTCGGCGTTGTACGACGATTGACGAACGATCGGGTCGGACGAATTCTGTTCGACCATGTGCAGATGCAATTTCAATCCCGCTAACGCGGAATTTTGGAACGAGACTTGCGCGTTGGTGGCGTTGAAGACCACCACGATGTGTTGATAGCGGCCGTAGTCGCCGCCACTCGCGTCGAGCTTGAGGACGATCAGGCCGGGAGTCTGGTTCGGGCCTGCGTTCAAGAAATGCAGGTTGGCTTGCACTTCAGCGAGAGTGTGCATGTGGAAAAGCCCCGACGTACCACGGATCTCGAGGAATTCGCGGAAGGCGTCACGGGCGTGAGCGATGTCCGCGGGCAATGGAGTGAGCGCGGGATTGGCGAGTAGTGGCTGTATGATCGGCCAGTTGCCCTGGTTCTGGCTGGCGATCGGCAAGCCGGTGCCCCAGTTGTCGGAGAGATAGCTGAAATCGAGCTTGTTGAACCAGTCGCCGGAGTCGAAGCTGTTTCCGTCCATGTCCTTGGAACGTAGCAGGTCGTCGCCCGCAAGGAAAAACGGCACACCCTGCCCTAGCGAAACCAGGCTCATGGCAAGGACCTGGCGACGCTCGCGAGCGTGCACATCGTCGGCAGCGGAAGATTTGAGTTGTATGGCATCAAAAAGCGTTTGGTTATCGTGCACGGAGGCGTAATTGATGTCCTCGACCGGGCTGGCGGTGTAGCCGGCGGCCTGGCCGTTGTAATTGACCTGCGCACCGGTGACGGTTGTGCCAGTGTGATCGGTGAAAGTCCAGTCACGGAGATTCCCAGCGAGGCCCACTTCGACCCAGTCGGTGTATTCGAGCAGTGTGCTTAACTGAGAGGAAGACGCGGTGCTTTGATTGGTGAAGTTACTGGAGTCGGTGAACAGGCCGGTGGCAAAACCTTGGACACGCTCGTCCGTGAACGGGCTGCCGCCGCGGATGCCGTCGCGAATGCGGTCGTTGAACGTGCCGATGCCGTTGCCGAAGAGATTTTTCTGGCTGGCGTTGACTCCCAGCGAATTGTTGGCCACCTCTCCGAAGTCGAAACCTTCGCCGTACAGATACACCTTGCGGCCGTCCACTCCGTCCTTTTCAGGGGTGAGCTTGGCAAGCGCGTTTTGGATTTGCTGCATGTTGGAAACAAATAGGAAGCTCATCAGATCAAACCGGAAACCGTCAATCTTGTACTGCTTGGCGTTTAGTACCACGGCGTCGGTAATGAGCTTGCCCATCATTTGGTGTTCCGGGGCCGTGTCCGGGCAGCAGCTGCCGGAGAGCTGGTTGCCGTCGGCGTCGAGGCGGTTGTAGTAGCCGGGAACGACTTTGTCGAGGACCGAGTTGGCACTCTCGCCGACCGCGTTGGTGTGGTTGAAGACCACATCTTGGATCACGCGAAGTCCGGAATGGTGGAGGCCCTGGACCATTTCGCGGTACTCCCTCACGCGATGATCCGGGTTGAGTGCATAGCCGCCTTCCGGTGCGAAAAAGTGCACCGGGTCATAGCCCCAGTTGAAGGCATCGGCGTTCTGAATGGCGGCGACAGCGGCCTGTTGCTGCGTGCCGTCGGGTGGGAAGACGCTAAGGTCCGGAGTAGTCAGCCAAGTGGCTTTATCCTCGTTAATACTGGCGAAATGAAAACTAGGCAACAGATGTACGGCTTTTAGGCCCGCACCGGCGAGCGCTTTGAGGTGCTTCATGCCGTTGGTGCCGTGGTCGGCAAAGGCCAGGTACGTTCCGCGATGGGCAGGCGGCACGGTCATATCATTGGCGCTGAAATCGCGGATGTGCAGTTCGTAGATGCTGAGGTCGCTTACGCTGGCGAGCGAAGGCGACCGCGATTCTTCCCAACCTGCGGGCTGCGTGTCGCGATCGCTGAGGTTGGTGAAACGACTTTTTGCGCCGTTGAGGGCCAGGTCGACCGAATAGGGATCGGTGACGATGTTCTCGACAACGGCGCGCTGGCTCGGGACATAGACGCGCAGGTCGTACAAAAAATACTTGCTGGTCCAACTGTCGTCGACGCAGGCGCTCCACACGCCGTTGTTCTCATGCATTGCGAAAGTCTGGGCGGGCGAGGTGTCGGCAGCCTGCTTGAATAGCTGAAGATTCAAGGACTGCGCGGTGGGCGCCCACACGCGAAGCAAGATTCCGTTTCGGTCGCAGGTGTCGGCGTCGCGTGCGGCGTCTTCCTCCAGTTCATTATTGGGGAAGATGACACCCAGGCGGCCGGGGAAATAGAAAAGATCATCCAGAACGCCGGCGGTCTGGACACTGGTGACGTACTTGAGCGAGCCATCGCTGGCGATGGAGGACACGGCGACTTGGCCCTTCAGCGCAGCCGCCAGGAGCGAGGTGCTGGTGTGGTCCGGTAAGTGCAGGACGGCGTAGCCGGAAAGCTGCGGGAATCGCGCTTGCTCGTCGGGAGTAAACCCAGACGCAAAGAGAGTAAGCGGGATGCTGGAGCCGCCGGTCACGCCGGTGGAGGTCAACTGCAAATTGGCATTGGGGTCGTAGTTCAGAAAATAGGAGAAACCCGATTGCAGAAATTGGCCCTGGATGGCCAGCGTGGTGCGATCGACCCAGAAGGCCTGCTGCTTGAAGAAGACGGCGTCGAGCAATTGCGCTGCGGTTGGTTGGGTTGTAAAGACCTGGGCTTCGCCGGATATGACCCAAGCCTCGTTGAACAAAGCAACATTGAGGTGCATGTCGGGCCCGGGGTCCTTGATGCCGGTGGAAATGTTGTGAACGATGAAGCCGAGGTCATGCGGAGAGGGAGTGAGTCCAACGTCATAAAACGCGCCATAGAGGTCATAGCCGGTGACGAAGACGGGACCGCCGTTGAAGTTGGAAGTGTCTTCCGTGGTGTCGCCGAAAGCGTAGACGGTCCAGGAAGCGTAGTTGGCATCAGGGCGGAAATAGTGGATGCGCGCTTTATTTGCGGGAATCGGCGGTTCCGTTGTGAACTCGGTTGGCGGTTGCATCAGATAGACGATGGCGCTGCCGGAGAGTACCCACGCCTCGAGATTTTGTGTGAGTTGCAGGTGCATGTCCGGGCCAGGATCCTTGATGTTGCAGTTGTGAATAATAAAACCGAGCAAGCCATTGAACTGCGTGGGATCGACTCCGACATCGAAATAGGCGCCATACGTGTCGTAACCGGCGACGAAATCGTTGGTGTTGCAAAAGTCGCTGTTGGGATCGGTGGTGGCGAAAAATGGGAAGAGGTTCCAGTTCGCGTAATTATTGTCGGGACGGTGATAATGAATGCGCGCTTTGCCCGCGGGAATAGGGGGATCGCTTTGCTGGATGGTGGGAGGCAGAGTGGTTTCGAGAAGGTTGCTGCCGGAGAGTTGCCAGTATTCGTGGCCTTGTGTTGCCGGATCGATGAATTCGTTGGGCCCGGGATCTTTGGTGTTGCCGTTGTGAATGATGATGCCGACGTTCTGAGCAGTGGAAGTCACGCCGACGTCGAAGTAGGCGCCGAAAACGTCGCGGCCAGTGATCTGGACAGGGCCGCCATTGAAGTTCGAGGTGTCTTCAGTGGTGTCGCCGAAGGCGTAGATCGTCCAGCCGAGATAGTTGCCGTCGGGACGGAAGTAATGAACGCGAACATGGTTGGCAGGAATAGGAGGAGGCGTCTGGGCTTTAAGCAAAGCGGGCGAGAATAAAGAAAGAACTACGGCAGAAAAGCGGGAAACGGCGCGGCGATGCATGATTCACCCTCCCGGGTTAGCTGGGCAAGTCGTAGTTTTCTTCAGCGGACCCTACCCGAAATACCAGTGAACGAGGTCGGGCATCTCTATGGCGAGATCACTGGCGCAACGCGCATAATATCGCCGGGTTGGCCCGGTCGTCCAGCGAAGTAGTCACAAACATGCTCTTCGCCGTCCAAGCCAGCCGGGACGTGAAGCTCGGCAACCGACCGAAGACGGTCTCAATGGCCTCACACTTCCAGGAGCCCTCAATTCCAACATCGGGGCCTTGGCCTGTTCCACCCTAACTGTTCGCTAACCAGATCTTTCGAAATGTATCGGGAGGAGACCGCCCCGCGGTCAACAATATTTGCTGATTTAAGCCGTCCAAACGTTAGAATGCCCACCCGGAAGCGAGCACAATTCGCTAACTGCACGAAAACGGATCACGCCGAAACGCGATGGGAGTACACAAATGAGAACAATTCAGGGCCCGGGCATCTTCCTGGCACAGTTCACCTCGGATGTTCCGCCGTTCAACACGCTGGACGCCATCTGTGGCTGGGCGGCAAGCCTTGGATACCTGGCCGTGCAAATTCCTTCATGGGACGCTCGGCTTTTCGATTTGCAGCGTGCCGCCGAAAGCCAAGCCTACTGCGACGAAATTGCTGCCGTAGCCGCGCGGCACAAGCTCGTAATTTCCGAGCTTTCCACACATCTGCAAGGACAACTTGTTGCCTGCCACCCTGCTTACGATGCCTTGTTTGACGGCTTCGCGCCGCAAAACCTCCATGGCGATCCCAAGGCACGTCAGGCCTGGGCCGTCGAGCAGTTGCATTTGGCGGCGCGGGCTTCTCGGCTCCTCGGCTTGAAAGCCCACGTGACGTTTTCAGGCGCGTTAGCGTGGCCCTATGTCTATCCTTGGCCGCAGCGACCCGCCGGTCTGATCGCAACCGCCTTTGATGAACTTGCCAAGCGATGGCTTCCCATCCTCAACGCCTTTGACGAAGCCGGAGTCGATCTCTGTTTTGAAATTCATCCCGGCGAGGACCTGCACGATGGGGCGACGTTCGAAATGTTTTTGGATCGCGTTCGGCAGCATCCGCGCAGCAACCTGCTCTACGACCCCAGCCATTTTTTGCTGCAACAGCTCGACTATCTCCAATTCATAGATCTGTATCACTCCCGCATCAAGATGTTCCATGTAAAGGACGCGGAGTTCCGTCCCTCGGGCAAGCAGGGTGTCTATGGCGGCTACCAATCGTGGTTCGACCGCGCCGGCCGGTTTCGTTCGCTGGGCGATGGCCAGGTGGATTTTCAGACGATATTCTCAAAACTCACCCAGTACGATTTCCCTGGATGGGCGATTCTCGAATGGGAGTGCTGCATCAAGAGCAGTGAACAGGGAGCAGCGGAGGGCGCCCCTTTCATCCAGCGGCATATCATCGAGGCGGCGAAGAGTTCGTTCGACGACTTTGCTAGCTCTGGCGCCGATCAAAAGGTCATACGCAAAATTCTGGGGCTTGCTGACTCGGAACCGTAAAAGTACCTCCGGGAGTGCGGCCTTTAAAGCCACAGAGCCGCGCAGGAGGTCCCAGCCATCGTCTCCACGGCAAGGCACTCGCAATTGAGTCGAGACATGTCGAGGCCCAAGTGGCAGAGCCACACGAAACATTCCTCGGCATCTGCGGCGCAGAATCGTTTGCGTTATAATTTGACTCCGGACCATGAACCTCGAGACTTCACAAGCGATCTCCTCCGGCTTGGATTGGGCCCACCCACTCGTCCGCGATTGGTTTATCGGCCGCTTCAGCACGCCGACGGAGCCGCAACTGCTAGGCTGGCCGAGCATTCTGGCTCGAGAAACCACTCTCATTTCCGCTCCCACCGGCTCAGGGAAAACGCTGGCAGCCTTTCTGATCTGTATTGATCGCTTGGTGCGCAAAGCCCTCAACGGGGAATTGAGAGACCAAATCGAGGTTCTTTACGTCTCACCGCTGAAAGCGCTAAGCAACGACATTCAGAAGAATCTGGAAGTTCCCCTTGGTGAAATTCTTGAACTCGCCGGCCGGCGCGGAATCCTCATGCCGGACATACGCACGGCCGTGCGCACGGGAGACACGCTGGCCCAGGAGCGACGCGCGATGCTGTCGCGACCGCCGCACATCTTAGTCACGACTCCCGAATCCCTCTATATCCTCTTGACCGCCGTGAAGAGCCGCGAGGTGCTCAGAACGGTTGAAGCGGTGATCGTCGACGAAATTCACGCAGTCGCCGACGACAAGCGCGGCGCGCACCTGGCGCTTTCCCTCGAACGTCTCGACCACTTGACTGGTAAAGCTCTCACTCGTATTGGTCTTTCCGCGACGCAAAAGCCCATCGAACTGGTCGCCCGTTTTCTCGGCGGCTCGGCTCGCTCCGATCCAGTGATCGTGCAAATAGGTCACCGGCGCGAACTCGATTTGGCTATCGAGGTTCCCGGAAGCGAACTTGGACCGGTCGCGTCCAACGAAATGTGGGGCGAAATCTACGATCGCATCGCCACGCTGGCCACGCAGCATCGCTCGACGCTGATTTTTGTCAACACGCGGCGGCTCGCCGAGCGCGTGGCGCATCATCTTGGCGAGCGGCTGGGACAAGCTGCGGTTGCCACGCATCACGGCAGCTTGTCGCGCAAGCTGCGGCTCGCCGCCGAAAGAAAGTTGAAAGCGGGTGAAATTCGGGCGCTGGTCGCCACCGCTTCCCTCGAACTCGGAATCGATATTGGCAGCGTTGATCTGGTCTGTCAGATCGGTTCACCGCGCTCCATTTCTGTGGGTTTGCAGCGTATCGGACGCGCGGGTCATTGGCGCGGTGCAGTGCCCAAAGGGCGCCTCTTCGCGACGACGCGTGACGACCTGCTCGAATGTGCAGCGCTTGTCCGTGCGATTCGCCAAGGCGATCTCGATCGCATCGCCATTCCGGTAGCTCCTCTGGATATTTTGGCCCAGCAGATTGTTGCTATGTGCGCTGCTGAGGACTGGAGCGAAGACCAGTTATTCCAAACAGTACGCCGCGCGTATCCCTATGGCCATCTCTCGCGCAACGACTTTGACGAAATAGTCGAGATGCTTTCAGAAGGCATCGCCTCCAAGCGAGGACGCTACGCTGCCTATCTGCATCGCGATCGCGTAAACGGCATGGTTCGCGCGCGCCGGGGCAGCCGCTTGGCAGCTATTACCAGCGGCGGCGCAATTCCGGAGAATTCGCTCTACACCGTGGTGGCCCAGCCCGAGGCTATCGTTGTCGGCACCGTCGACGAAGACTTCGCCGTCGAAAGCCTCGCGGGAGACATCATGCTTCTCGGAAATACTTCCTGGCGCATTCGCCGTGTCCAAGCCGGCAGCGTGCTGGTGGAAGACGCGCAAGGAGCGCCCCCCAACGTGCCCTTCTGGCGTGGCGAAGCCCCATCGCGAACAGACGAACTCTCGGCGCACATCGGTGAACTACGCGAACAGATTAGCAAGTTCGTTGCACGGGCGTCGCCGGACTCGGGCGGACGCGTCGCCGCCGTAAATTGGCTGAAAGCCGAGTGCGGCCTCGATGATCCCGGCGCCGAGCAAATCGTAGAATACATAGTGGCCGGGCGAGCTTTGCTCGGCGCAGTTCCCACGCAAACGACCATTATCGCCGAGCGCTTCTTCGATGAAAGCGGCGGCATGCAACTCGTCATCCACGCGCCCTTCGGTGGCCGCATCAACAAAGCCTGGGGCCTCGCGCTTCGCAAACGCTTTTGCCGTGCGTTCAATTTCGAGCTGCAAGCCGCAGCGACCGACAACGGATTAAATATCTCGCTCAGCGAACAGCACAGTTTCCCGCTCGGTGACGTCTTCCATTTCCTTCATCCAAATTCCCTGAAGTCCGTTCTCGAGCAAGCCGTGCTCACCTCGCCGCTTTTTACTACACGCTGGCGTTGGGACGCCGGTCGCGCTCTGGCGCTGCTTCGTTTCCGCGGCGGCAAGAGAGTTCCGCCACAAATCCAGCGCATGCGGGCCGATGATCTGCTCGCTGCCGTGTTCCCCGAAGCCCAAGCTTGCCAGGAAAATATCGCAGGCGACATCGCCATTTCCAATCACCCGCTCATCCGCGAGGTCATGAAAGACGTCCTTACCGAAGCAATGGATATCGAGGGCCTGGAGCGTGTCCTCGACGGCATCGCTAGCGGCGGCATCCGATGCCTGGCCGTCGATACGCCGCAGCCTTCTCATTTTTCTCACGAAATCCTGAACGCCAATCCCTACGCCTACCTTGATGATGCGCCACTCGAGGAGCGCCGCGCTCGTGCCGTCGAGATGCGCCGCATTCTGCCCGACGCCGTGCTCGGAGAGATCGGCCGCCTCGACCCCGCCGCTATCGCCGAAGTCTCGGACGATGCCTGGCCCGATGTCCGCGACGCGGAAGAACTCCACGACACACTCCTGACGCTGATTGCCATTCCGGCTGGTTCCATGACTGTCGCCGAAGGCTCGCATGGCATGGTTCTGAAGCTTCAAGAATCATTGCCCGTTTGGGATGACTTTTTCAGCCAATTGGCTGAACAACATCGTGCAACGCGCGCACGCGCAGGCTCGGAAATCTATTGGGTCGCCGCCGAACGTATGCGCTTGTTCCTCCAAGTCTTTCCCGGAGCCGCTTTCGAATCGCCGCTCCCCGATTTCGAATCGCTAGCCTCGTCGCCGGAAGATGCGCTTCTCTCTCTGGTAACCGGCTGGATCCTGCATAGCGGCCCTGTTACGGAAAACCAACTTGCCGCGCTTCTCGCTCTCCCCCATTCGGACATCGAAAAGTCACTGCTCCGTCTCGAATCCAGCGGCCTCATCCTTCGCGGGAAGTTCAGCTCTCCGGCCGCAAACGAATCCGAATGGTGCGAACGTCGCTTGCTCGCGCGCATTCATCGCCTGACGCTCGGCCAACTCCGCAAGCAAATCCAGTCCGTCGCTCCCGCTCAATTCATGAACTGGCTACTTGGCTGGCAGCACGTTGCTCCCAGCACACAACTGCTCGGCGAGCGCGGCACGCTCGAAGCCATCCGTCAGCTGCAGGGTTTCGAAGCGCCGGCAAATTCCTGGGAACGCCAAATCCTAAAACGCCGCATCACCGATTACGATCCAACGATTCTCGATCAGCTTTGTCTCACCGGCGTTGTGGGTTGGGGCCGCCTGTCTCCGCATCCCGCCACGCTCGAATCCGTCACCGGCGCAAAACGCCGCGTCACTCCGACGAGCGTCGCTCCCGTCACTTTCTTCGTGCGCGAAGATTCCGAGTGGATGATCCCGCGTCGCGAAACGGGCGAAGCGGAAACGTTCGGCCTGAGTGCCGGCGCCAGCGCGATTCTTCAGTTTTTGCGACAGCGCGGCGCTTCGTTCTTCGCCGATATCGTTCGTGGCTCCGGCAGACTAAAGTCAGAAGTGGAAGCTGCGCTCTGGGAACTCGTGGCTGCAGGACTTCTGACGGCGGACGGTTTTGACAATCTTCGCGCGCTGATCGATCCCAAGAGGCGCTCTGGGCAGGGAATTGGCCGCACTTCGCGGCCCCGCCATAGCGCGGGCCGCTGGTCCTTGCTTTTTTCCGGCGAAACCGGTGACCACTCTCGCGCTCTCGAAGCCACCTGCCGGATGCTTCTCGGCCGTTACGGAATCGTTTTCCGCGAACTCCTCACTCGCGAGCCCATTCTTCCCAAATGGCGCGAATTGCTCATCACTTTCCGCCGTCTCGAAGATCGCGGCGAGGTTCGCGGTGGCCGATTCGTCAGCGGCTTCCTGGGCGAGCAGTTCGCCCTGGGTATGGCCGTCGAGTCATTGCGCGCCATGCGGAATCGGCCACCGACCGGCGAGCTAATTACCCTCTCCGCTGCGGACCCCCTGAATCTGGTCGGAATTGTCGTTCCTGGCGAGCGCATTCCCGTGAATTCCGCCAGAGTGGTTGCCTTCCGTGACGGCGTAGCCGCCGAGCCAGACGAACGCGCGAACGTGATTCGCATGCCTCTGGCCCGTTGAATCCAGCCGTCGGGCGTTACCATCGACGCGGACGACCGTAACAATACGGGTTGACACCATCATAAGCGGCAGGCACGATTTCATTGCTGCCACAATCCTTCCTCTGCCCTCGCCCGGGTCGGATTCACATCGAACCTCGAGCGTGCTGCCGCCTATGAACAACAAACCGCTACACGCATTCTCTCTCTTCTGCCTCGCCGGTCTCTTTCTTCCGGCCTCTGGGGCTGCCCAGTGCAAAGACCAACTCTGTCGAAATCTTCAGAACATACTCGACGCTGCGGTCACTGATTTTAGAGAATATCGCGCCAATCGAATTGCGGTTCCCGACGTGTCGGTTGCAGGAGCGAAGGTCCCCTGTCAGATGACCGCGTGGGCCAACAACGTCCCCATGCTCATCTGCTACGTCCAGATTCCTTACCAGGGCGCGCAAGGCTGGTACGCAGGGGCGCTAGAATCTCTCCGGATTCTCGAGCCCGCGTGGCAATTCAAGATTGACTCTCCAGCCGCAGATCATTTTTTAGACGCTGGCCCACCGGATTGTGCGGTTCCCGGCACCGAAGGACCCTACCTCGGCCATTGCCCCTTGCATTTGCAAGCCACAAAACAAAACGATGGCACGGCGAAAGTCTATCTTTGGATAAGTTCGTTCTCCTCGCCTTACTTGGTCAACCGCCCGCCTGGTCCTCCCAAGAAAACCGCTCCCGCCCCGGTAGTGGGCGGTTGCGACGATTTGTGCCAGAGCCTCAAGCGAGCCTTCGAGGCCCGCGCGAGCGCTTTTGAAGATCTGCGTACCGTAAAAACAAGCGGCGCCGTTTCCGATGCGACCATCAAACTCGCGGGGGCCGCGCAATGCGCCGTCAACCGAACCTCAAAGTCTCGTTCGAATGAGGCTGGAACGCAGTATTTATGTTACTGGACCGAGACTTCTGCCTCGGACGCCGACCGAAGATTTCGCGATCTCGTCTCCCGGCTGCAGGTTCTGGTTCCTTCCACTTGGGCAATCCGGCAGGAAGACCAATCGGAGGAACTCACCGGTATCAAAGTCACGGCGTGGCTGGCCACCGCTCCCGGAGCCAAACAAGAAGTCGCTGTGTATCTCTCGAGTCAATCCGTCGGTCTGCACATCTTGTCGTGGAATTAACACAATTTTATATTTTGCCGTGTGCCTGGCCCACAGAGTAGCGTCCCAAATCTCGCCTCTCAGCCAACCTCTCTATGGGGGACGCCAGCTGTTCATGACAAGATTTACCCGCAGTTAGGCCCTGTCCGGGACTTGCCCTTTCCGGAGGAAATGTTGATCAAGAAAGAAAGTCTCTGGCGGAAACCGCGTACTCTCAGAAAAGGGAAAAAACCTAGGCGGCCATAGTAAACAAAAACAGAAGCTGAGAAGCGATTAAACCAGGTTGCGTACTTCAAACACAAAAAAAGGCTGGCCGTTCGAGAGCGCCTTTCCGCGCAGAAAAGCAGCTAGCGGCCGCCAAGGCTCGAGCCTAGGCCGTCTTGACCTTCTGTCCCAATCCCCGCATTTTGCGGTCATCCACTTGCAGCGCCGCGGTCGCTACATTTTCTTCCAGGTGAGCGACGCGCGATGTTCCCGGAATCGGCAACATCACCGGCGAGCGCCACAAAAGCCACGCCAGCGCCAGCTGAGAAGGTGAAATTTTCATCCCGGCGGCGGTTCGCTCGAGTTTGCCGCCCTTCTCGGTCAATTTGCCGGCACCCAGGGGGAACCACGGAATAAAGCCAATACACATGCTCTCGCAATACTCGAGAACATCTTCCGCGGCCCGGTCCGCGACGCTGTAACGGTTCTGTACCGAAACGATCGGCACGACGGTTCGCGCATGCTCGATCTGCGCGACACTGACTTCGCTAAGGCCGATGTGTTTGATTTTCCCCTGTGTTTGCAAATCCTTTAGCGTTCCCAGCTGATCCTCCGCCGGCACGGCAGGATCGATCCGGTGCAATTGATATAAATCAATCCGTTCCAGCTTCAGCCGCTCTAAGCTCCCTTCGCACGCTTTGCGCAAATGTTCCGGCCGCCCATTCATCGTCCACCGATCTGGTCCCGATCGATCAA
>Ga0210399_10001539_pt1 | contig 17990 bp, 12 predicted proteins | sample IncBWC14MmetaG_FD_150865 | JGI IMG/M metagenome (GOLD analysis project Ga0210399, IMG submission 150865) | Forest soil microbial communities from Barre Woods Harvard Forest LTER site, Petersham, Massachusetts, United States - Inc-BW-C-14-M | ecosystem: Environmental > Terrestrial > Soil >...
CGAACCCCCAGAAGACAGAACAACACCAAGAGAATTACCGTTCATCTCTTTCCTTTTCCTTCTCGCCCTGCTCATTAAATAAGGGTACTAGACTTGTCTAAGCGATGTTGGCACGGAGGGCCTTGCACCGGGGCGAACGGGAAGCCATTCTGCTAGCGGAAACACTACACGCGGATGTGCTTTTGATCGATGAGCAGATTGGGCGGACTATTGCCCTGAGCCGGAATCTCCCGCTCTCAGGAACGCTGGGCGTCCTGGAACGTGCGGACACGTTGGGGTTCGTGAGTGACTTCCAACAGGTTCTCCAACGACTAAGGGCGAGCGGGTTCTTTATCACTGAGGCCCTGGAGCAACAGCTCCTAGTGCGTCATCGCACGCGACGAGGCCGCTCGTCATAGCAGGTTTCCCGTGACAAACTCTCGCACGGCAAATCGGGCACCAAATACTATCAGCCGTATGATTTGCTCCATCGGACTCTCAGCCAAACCTATACGGTGACAAGCCCTACAGTCGCCACACCCGGAAAATACTTCGTGTACGAGACGGCCACGGTAAACTCCACGTCAATGCAAAACGCCAAGACCCGCCTCGCCGAGGCCTATACTTGTGTCACATGCCCTGGTTCAAAGATAACGGACCTCGGCCTCAGCTACTCAGCTCGCGGTGAAATCACCGACGTGTATGAGCTCACCCCGCATTCCGGCGGCACGGGCGCACCGTACAATCACGCCGCTGGAAGGAACTGCTCAAGCGCGCGAAGATCACGAATCTCCGCGTCCACGATCTGCGACGCACGCAGGGGAGCTGGCAAGCGGCTCAGGGAACGCCGCTCCTGGTCATCGGCAAGAGCTTGGGGCATTCAACTACAGCGGCAACGGAAGTCTATGCCAGGCTCGACTTGGAGCCCGTCCGCAACGCAATGACAAGCGCGAATGCTGCGATGGCCGCCGCGATGAAAAAGAAGTCGAAAACAATACCTGTCGGAATTTCAAGGACTTAGAAGGAATGCAGGGGAATGCTAAGGCATTGAAAGGGAACAATACGGAATGCAAAGGAATCCTTATTGGCCCCTTAAAGGCCCGTGGGGCAGGAAGAAGAGGTTAGGCCCCGGGGTCACGCTTTGAGACGGTCAGCAGTCTGACGTTCGTCTTCCAGATCCTCAAAGCTGTACCGTAGCGGCGGGACACCGTGCTTCCCCGCAAAATCCATGAAAGCCGCCAATGGCGTCTGACATAGCTCAGCAGCGCGTCCCAGTGAGACTCTATCCTCGCGATAAAGTTCGAGCGCCAGCAATCGAGCGGCTTCCTGGGAGAGGTTGCTCTCCTCCAGATTTGCGACCCTCAGAAGTTCCAAAGGCAACTTTACATCCACGGTTTCCATAGTTCAAAATTTACCGCACACGCGGCAGTTTGTCATGCTGTACCATTTGCCCTTCGCTCATGCCTCCGTCACATACCAGTTTCGGCCCGCCGTCGGTCAGTATTCTCGTGCTAAACTTAAGGACATGGAAGTTACGCTGCACATCCCCGACGACATCGCTAAGCGGCTTTCCGCCGGCGGTGGCGATGTGTCCCGCCGCGCCCTAGAGGCCATCGCTCTGATATGGAATGACCAGTCAACTACAAAGAGTTGTTTTCTTTCTTTTTCTTCTTCTTCTCCCCTAGAAGGCAGCGTAAGTCGCGGTCGAGGCGGCTATTGCGACGGTTGATCACTCTGATATTCGCGGGTCGAAACCGCATAATCGTGATTCGTCGGGAGCTGCCTCGGACTAGCGACGCGGGTTCAGTCCGCAGACCTACCGCATAGAGCTTTCGAGGATTCTCCTTTCCATGCGCCTCTCGACCGCTACCCACGCTGCCTCCTGGAAAATTCTTGCTGTACAAAACTCACCTCATGCCGCCCGCCGTTCGGTCTCCTTCTGCGCAGCCTCTACTTTTACCCCAATGGCCCAGATAAAACCCAATAGCTCGCGTCCGATCGCGGTCACAACCTTCCCTTTGTCCTTGCCCCGTGCCGTCAGCTTCCGATAACGCGTGTGCAAACGATGTTGCGCTTTCCAGGCGATCTCTCGGACTTCTTCGCTGACCAACTCTTGCCGCTTGCGTAAAGCTCCACCTACGTTTGGTCGGTGGCGGCATGCCCAGGCTGCCTCCACAACCACGCGCCGTAAGTGTGCATTTCCCGTTTTGGTGATGCCCCCTCGCCGGGTACTTTCTCCACTGGAATGTTCGCTCGCTACGATTCCGCCGTAGCCCATCAACTGCCGAGCTCCCGGGAATCGCGATATTTCTCCCAGTTCCGCCACAATCGTCACTGCTGCTACTTGAGCAATTCCCCGCAGGGCTTGCAATGCCTCGATCACTGCGCGCATCTTCGGTGGTGTCGACTTCACTGCTTCTTCGATCGCCAGGTCCAGACGTGCGATGCGGGCTTCCGCGTGCTCCACCTCATGTAGGTAGTCCAGCAAGGTGGCTTCTTGCGCCGGCTGCTCGAAGTGGACTTCCTTTTTCACCCACGCCAGGTAGTTCAAGGTCCAGGCCTTCACACCGCTCGCCGGCCGCCACCCATGCCGCAAGAGAAACTTGCTCAGGCGATGTTTCGCCCGCAACTGGTCTTTCTTAGCTGCCTCCCGGGCTCGTACCAGATCTCGCAAGGCCTCATGGGCCGCATCCGGTACCCACACCGCCGTCAACTCTCCGGCCCGATAATTTCGCGCCAGCTTCAGCGCATCGCGCCGATCGGTCTTCACCCGCTCTCCCGATTTCACCGGTACCAGCGTGGGTGCCACCACCTCGCACTTCGCTCCCAGGGCCGTCAACTGCCAGTACACGACATACCCCGTTGGGCCCGCTTCATAACAGAACCGCAGTTGCTCCACGGGTCCCAGTTTCTTGACCAGTTTGCGAATCGACTCCTCCCGATTCGGAATGACTCCAAGCGATCTCACTTCCCCGTCCTGTTCGGCAACCGCCACCGCAATCGTTTCGGCATGGACATCCAAACCAACAAATTTTATTCTTTTCATCGACCGGCTCCTTCGCTTGTGGCTCTGTACTGCTTGTCTTCCGATTCGCAGCATAACCCACGCCTGCGAATCGGAGCCGGTCATTCCATTGTGACTAACATCACTCCCCTCAATCTGCGGAGAACTTCAAATGGAGTTGGCCAGAGTGCGGGAGCATAACTCCTGCTGAACGCTCGCTTGGGGCACGAGCTGTCCAGGGCCGCTGGTGCTTCGAATCGTGACTTGTATACAATTCACTTCCACATGTCGGACGTGTCGAACACAACCGCGCATCTCTTGGCGCAAGTCGTGGCATCTTTTTCGCGCTCGGAACTGCGCTGGGAGCTCGCGACGATTGCGGCCGCCGTTGCTATTCTGTCTATCGCTCTCGCTGCAATCGGTCTTTTCTGCTTTCGCCGCCGGACGCGTGACCTGACGCTGATTTATTTTGGCCTGCTGTGCTTTCTCTATGCCGTCAGGCTGTTGGCTTCTCGCTCGTCCTTTCGTTCTCTCTTCGATGAGTCGCAAATGTTCTGGGTCCACGTCAATTGGGTCATCACGTGCACCATCGTTCTTCCCCTCGGCCTCTTCCTTTACCAAGTCGCCGACGATCACCTCAGAAACTTCTTGCGCTGGCTTCTGGCGGCACAAACGGTCTTCGCGATCTTCGGAATTCTCGCCACCGTGTTTGGAGTCAGTCTGGCTAAGCTCTTCTTCACGAATACCTTGGTGGTGCTCGGCACGCTCGCGGCCACCGTGCTATTCCTAGTCGCCAATAAATGGAGCCCAGGCCCGCGCCAACGCTTAAGCCACGAATTCCGCGTCTTTGTCGCGGGTTTTCTCGTTTGGATGCTGTTCGTCGTAAACGAAAATCTCTTGAGTCTTAGGATCTTGCCTGGGCACAGCGTGGAGTTTGTTGGTTTCCTGGTTTTCATCGCGTGTCTTGGATACGTCTCCGCATACCGGACTTTTGCCAGCGAAGAACGACTCCTCGCCATCAGCAAGGAGTTGGAAATCGCCCGCCGGATTCAGTCCTCCACACTTCCGCAAAGCGTTCCCACCTTAAGGGGACTCGAAATTGCCGCGCGCTACGTCCCGATGAGTGCCGTCGCTGGCGATTTCTACGATTTCCTTTGTGTCGATGAAAAGCGCGTGGGCATTCTCGTCGCCGATGTCACTGGACACGGCGTGCCCGCCGCGCTGATCGCCTCCATGCTCAAGGTCGCTTTCGCGGGCCAAGTGGCTCACGCGGACGATCCCGCGCGCGTTCTCACCGGCTTGAACCACTCTCTCTGCGGCAAGTTCGAAGAGCACTTCGTTACCGCCGCCTATCTCTTTGTGGACTTGGAAAAGAGCTTGCTTCACTACTCCGCTGCCGGCCACCCGCCGCTCATACTGGCCTCCCGAGCCGCGGGTAACGTACGGGAAATCGAAGAGAACGGCCAGATGTTGGGCATATTTCCCGAAGCAGCCTACTCTTCCGTGGAAATCCGCGTTGGCCCCGGAGATCGCTGTCTGCTCTACACGGACGGCGTCTTCGAAGCCAAGAACGCTGATGAGGAAGAATTCGGCAAGTCACGCTGCAAAGAATTTCTGCAAACGCAGAGTGATATTCCTGCTGCGCGCTTCGCCAACGCCCTCCTCGACCGCATCGCCAGTTTTTCCGGCCACAACTCCGTCCGCACGCAGGAGGACGACCTTACCCTCCTCGTCCTCGACTTTCAGTAGGACTCTTCGTGCTCAAGAAAGAATTTAACCCATGAAAGTCTTAAAACGCTGGAAGCAAGCGCTTAATGTCGCCTGGCACTTGTCCGGTCCCACCTGGCAGTTCCAACTCTGATTAACGCGCTCGTCATCCACGTGGATTTGAAGTTTCCGATTACCGCGTTGACCCAAGACACGGGTGGTAGACTCTCAGGCTCCCCGGGGGTATGGTGCGCGGACTGGGCATTCTCTCTTGACGGGAGGCATCTTTGAAGAAGTACTTTGGGAGCGGAGGTTACACATGAAAGAAGCACACCAGATCCCGTGCCTGTCTTCTCTGCATTTCGCAGACGATCTTTTCATGCTGGCCAACCAGCTGGCGAAGTTCTGTAAACATGGGATCGTCCATTTTCGGTACGCCCTAGAGGGCCAATGCTACTACGCCGTAGCTTGGTGTGTCGCGAGGAGGCGGTGGTCCGGTGGCTTATGGATCTCCGGTTATCCCACTCTCCAGGACTTACAGTTTGTTTGAAGAACCAACTGGAGCTGAGTCGGTTTGCCTGAATCCATTTGCATGAATTCGAGTGCGAATCCCCGCGAGGCACCAATCAGACCTTAGAACAATGGCTAGCCTCGGCACAACCCGACCTGGTGTTCCTAACCTTTGTTCTAATCAGACCTCTATGTATTATGAGGTCTGAGTATGCCAAAGCCCGACTCTCTCCAAGGCTCGCTCGATCTGCTGGTGTTGAAGATCCTCTCTCGGAAGCAGCGCCTACACGGCTACGCCATTATGTCGGCGATCAAGAACGCGTCCGGTGAAGTGCTCCGGGTCGAGGAAGGCTCGCTCTATCCGGCGCTGCACCGCATGGAGGAAACTGGCTGGATTCGCGCCCGATGGATCACGAAAGAAAACGGGCGGCGGACACGAATATATGAACTGACGACGGCAGGCAAGAAACAACTCGGCGCCGAAGAATCGCGCTGGCAAGCGGTGAGCTTGGCCGTAAATCGTGTTCTAAGGACGGCCTGAGATGTCACGGTGGTCGCGCATCATGAACGCTCTTCGCGGCGATCGCTTGAATCGCGAGATCGATGAAGAACCCGAATCACATATTCAAGAAGCGATCGAGCACGGCCGGGACCCGGTCGAAGCTCGCAGAACGTTCGGAGCGACGCTACGCCACCGCGAAGAGAGCCGCGACGTGAGAGTCATCGCGTGGCTCGAGTCGCTCCGCGCCGACGCCGCCTACGGGTTGCGGCGGCTCAGGAAGACCAAGGTGACCTCCGCTGCCGCCATTCTTTCGCTCGCTTTGGCCATCGGGTCTTGCACCTGCGCGTTCCGGCTCATCGACGCGCTGCTCCTGCGGCCGTTACCCGTGGCTGCCCCAGAACGCCTTTACGTTCTCTCACGACAAGGAATCGGCTGGGATGGCAAGCCCAGTACGGACGACGGTTACGAATACCCGCTCTTCCGCCAGATGCGCGCCGCGGTCAAGGATCAGGCTGAGTTGTTGGCGATCTCTCATGCAGAGCGGGTTGATCTCACTTACAGATCCGACGGGGAGATGGAGAAAGCGTACCTGCAATATGTTTCGGGTTGGATGTTTGGCTCGTTCGGACTGCGGCCGTCACTGGGGCGTCTGCTCACCGAAAACGACGATCTCACGCCAGGCGCGCATCCCTACGCCGTGCTCTCTTACGACTACTGGACCCGTCGCTTCGGTCAAGACCAAAAAGTAATCGGGCGTACCTTCCGGATGGGCGAAAATCTCTACCAAATCGTAGGGGTTACTGAGGAGCCTTTCACCGGCACCGAACCCGGCACGATGACCGACATCTTCGTTCCCACAATGATGGACCCTTATGTCACCCGGTCAGATGCGACCGTGGCCCGAGCGTTTGCTCTTTTGAAACCAGGCGTCGCCATCGAACCTCTTCGCCAGAAACTTCAGGCAAATTCTCGAGCGTTCGAAGAAGAGAGGGCCAAGGCGTTTGTCGGAATGCCCAAGCAGAGTCTGACGGATTTCCTGAACCAAACACAATCGTTGCAGCCCGCGCCCGCGGGGGTCTCCGAACTGCAGAATGATAACCGCCGTCCGCTCGCCGCGCTCGGTGTCTTGGTGGCTCTGGTGCTGCTGATTGCGTGTGCCAACGTCGCCAACCTGATGACCGCGCAGGCGGCAGCGCGAGCACGGGAGATGGCCCTGCGAATTTCGATCGGCGCGGGACGATGGCGGCTGGTGCAACTGTTGTTACTCGAAAGCGGGTGGCTCGCGTTGCTTGCAGCCATCATCGGCGGGCTATTTGCCTGGTGGTCTGCGCCATTCGTGGTCAGCATGATCAATCCTCCGGACAATCCTGCGCGGTTGACACTTCCAGCAGAGTGGCGGGTGCTGGGGTTTGGCATGGCGCTGACCCTCTCCGTAACGCTGCTATTCGGGCTACTTCCGGCGCTGCACGCCTCCAGAATCAAACCGGTCAGCGCGCTCAAGGGTGGCGAAGACCCACACTCCCGGCGTAACTTGATGCACGGGCTGATCGCTGTGCAGGTCGCCTTCTGTTTTCTTGTACTTTTCGTTGCCGGTCTGTTCCTCGCCACGTTCGAACGGTTGTCCCATGAGTCCACGGGCTTCTCCGCGGAACGTCTGCTGACTCTCGATACGTTCGCGCCACGCGCTCAACCTCCGGCCCGGTGGTCACAGGTGGCTGAACATCTTCGCGAGGTGCCGGGTGTAGAAATGGTCGCGCTGGCCAGTTGGCCGTTGCTGGACGGAAACAGCGTGAACAGCTACGTTTCGATTAACGGGGCGCCGCCAAGCCAGAGCTTGACCTATTTTCTGAGAGTGTCGCCGGGCTGGATCGACACCATGAAGATTCCCTTCGTTGACGGAAGAGACTTCCTTCCAAGCGACATGGCTCCCGGCGTTGCCATCGTAAACGAAACCTTCGCGAAGACCTTTTTCGGCGGAGAAAATCCGGTTGGGAAAACGTTCGCACGGGCGGAGGATGAAGGCGCGCGTATCCCTTTTCGGATCGTGGGCTTGGTCCGTGACGCTCGCTACCGCAACATGCGCGAGCATCTCCTGCCCGTGGCCTATGTTCCCTTTCAGGGCGTCCGCGCCAACGGAGCATGGCAGCCGCAAAACTGGGGAACGTTTATCGTGCGGACCTCCCGCGCCAATCCGCTCGCGCTCGCACAAATCCTGCGCCAGGAAGTGCCGCGCACGTGGCCCGAATTCCGAGTCAGCCGAATCCGGACGCAATTGGAGATCAATCAATCGCATACAGTCCGCGAGCGGCTTTTGGCAATGTTGGCGGTGTTCTTTGCAGTCGTCGCGCTTTTACTTGCGAGTGTCGGTCTGTATGGCGTGCTCTATTACTCGGTATTGCAACGGCGGCGCGAAATCGGAATCCGCATCGCCGTGGGCGCACAAGGCGGTAGCATCGCGCGACTCGTGACCTTGGATGTCTTCGGTATGGTCGTGGTGGGAGCGGTTGTGGGCTTGGGGCTCGGTATGGCTTCGGTGCGGTACATCGAAACCCTCTTCTACCAGGTTAAGGCTACCGACTTGGCAATGCTTGCGTTTCCGTCGCTGACACTTCTCGTGGCGGCATTACTGGCCGCGCTGCCTCCCGTGATCTACGCCATGCGAATTGATCCAGTCAGTATGCTGCGCGCCGAGTAGCGATGTGCGGTTTATGCGGCGGGCTTAATGGGTCGATTCACTGGCGGGAATTCACGGTTGGACAGACCTGCGGAAGTGTCCTCAGATCCATGATCGCGATAAAGGCGGACCTCGCGATTACGGCTTACCGCCGGAACGAGACAGGTTCCGAAGCCTGGTAAGCAATGCCGAGAGATGCGCCCAGTCTTGCTCCGTCACGGTCGTAAATTTCAATCCAAGTCCGTGACTAGGCTCAACATGCCGTACGGTCACCTCAGCGCGGATTTGTCCTTCCGGGACAAGAAAATCAAGGTCGGCTTTCATTCCCACAGGACGCCGACTTGCGGTAGCAACGAACAGACCTCCGGCGCTCAAGTTCTCGACGCGTGAAACTTCCTCCCGGCCATTGCAACACCAGCAGACCCACACGTCGTCGGACGTCTCAATGCGAGAGGTCTGCCGCCGAAAATAGGAAGGTGTTTGCGGAGAGAGCGACACAAAGCACCTTAAGCCTCGCATTACTGTGGGGACGTACAGGAGCTTGCAAGGTGGGTGAAAAAGTACTCTCGAAATCTGCGGAAAACAAGTGAAATTTTTGTTACCTGGCTCTTGGGGCCTTACCACCCAAACGGCCCAGGGTAGGTCATCGGTTACGCGCTTTTCAGAGCGTTGCAGTAAGATGTGGCGGCCTAGCCCCTGGAGGTAAGACCCATGTTGCGATTCGTGGCGGGACTCTTTGCACTGATACTCGCGAATGTTTGCCTGGCAGATGAAAATCCGCCGCTGCTGTTGCGGCATCCGACGGTAAGCGCGACTCAAATCGTCTTTGTGTACGGAGGTGATTTGTGGAGCGTTGCGAAAGAGGGAGGAACCGCGCAACGGCTCACGGCCGCGAATGGAGCGGCGTCGCGGCCGGTGTTTTCGCCGGACGGAAGCGAGATCGCGTTTACCGGCACCTACGACGGGAATGCCGATGTTTATGTCATTCCGGCCAGCGGAGGCACGCCACGCAGGCTGACGAACCACCCATCGCCGGACCTCGTAATGGGGTGGACCCGCGATGGAAAACAAGTACTGTTTGCGTCTACGCGCAGCAGCAGTACCTCTCGATACAACAAGCTTTTCACGGTATCGCGCGAAGGAGGATTCCCTTCCGAGCTGCCACTGCCAATTGCCGCGGAAGGTTCGTATTCGCCCGACGGTAAGGAACTTGCCTACGTTCCGCTGGATCATGCCTTCGAGATTTGGAAACGCTACCGCGGCGGAAGGACTTCGCCGATTTGGATCGCCAAACTTTCCGATTCCGGCATAACCCCCATCCCGCGGGACAATTCCAACGACTTCAATCCCATGTGGGTTGGCGATCGTGTGTTTTTCCTCTCCGACCGGAACGGACCGATGTCCCTGCTGAGCTACGACACGAAAACCAAGAGCGTCAGCGTGGCGCTGAAGAATGACCGATTGGACTTCAAGTCGGCTAGCGCCGGACCGGACGCCATTGTGATCGAGCAATTCGGGGCCATCTGGCTTTACGATTTGAAGTCCGGCACGGGGCACAAAGTCGATATCCGGATTTCCGGCGATGTGCCGCAATTGCGGCCCCATTTCGTCAATGTGGCGAACAGAATCGTCAATGCCGATATTTCCCCGACAGGCTTGCGCGCGGTGTTTGAAGCGCGCGGCGAAATCCTGACTGTGCCTGCGGAAAAAGGCGACATTCGTAACCTGACGAACACGCCGGGCGCGGACGAACGCTATCCATCGTGGTCTCCGGACGGCACAAGGATTGCCTATTTTTCGGATCAATCCGGAGAGGTCGCACTCTATATCAAGAACCAGAAAGGGCAAGGAGAAGCGCAGAAGATCGACCTGGGCACGCCGCCTTCCTATTTTTATTTTCCGACCTGGTCTCCGGACAGCAAAAAAATTGCCTACGCGGACAGGCGGCTGAATCTGTGGTACGTGGACTTGGAAAAGAAAACGCTGGTGAAAGTGTTTCACGACCGGTTCACTGGCGATCAACAAATCTACCGCGCTGCCTGGTCCCCAGACAGCAAGTGGCTGGCTTACACGCAGCAGGAATTGAGCCACATGCGCTCCGTGTTCTTGTATTCGCTCGAGACCGGTCAAAGCCAGCGTATTACGGACGGAATGAGCGATTCTTTCTCGCCGGTGTTTGACCGCAGCGGCAAGTATCTCTATCTCTTGTCGAGCACGGACGCCGGCCCCACGATGGACAGCTCGATGGACAGCTTTAACCGTCCGGTAACCAGCAGCAGTTACGTCGTTGTACTGCGCAGGGATACGCCTTCCCCGCTCGCCCCAGAAAGTGACGAGGAAGGCCAGACCAAAGCGGAAACAGGTAAGACAGAAGCAGCGAAAACAGAGAACCCCAAGGCAGATGCGGCAAAAACGGAAGGTCAGGAAAAAGAAAAAGCGAGACCTCCGGAACCTGTAAACGTGGATCTCGAAAAGATTGGCCAACGAATCCTGGGGCTGCCGGTTCCTGCAAGGAACTACTCCGAGATTATTCCCGGCAAGGAAGGTGTGCTTTTTCTTCTGGAGGGCCCGCTCGTCGAGCCGCTCAACGGGCCCGGCGCGCTGACTGCAAGTCGATTTGATCTGAAAACTCGAAAGACCGACAAGCTGCTGGAGAACATCCACTCCCTGTACGTGTCGGCGAACGGCGAGAAATTGCTTTACCGGCAGGCTGGCGGTCCCCAACCGTCAGGGAATACGCCTCCGCCGCAGACTTGGGTGATCGCTCCGGTGCCGCCAGCGCCGCCTTCAAGCGGCCCTGGAGCGTCTGGCTCGTCTGGGGGAGCTGGCGGGCTTGCCGGAGCGAAAACGCTGAATCTCAGTTCGATGGATGTGCGCGTCGAGCCGATGACGGATTGGCAGGAGATTTATCACCAGGCCTTCCGCATCGAGCGCGATTTTTTCTATGACCCGGGATTTCACGGTCTCGATTTGGCTGCGGCGGAGAAAAAATACGCGGCGTATTTGCCAGGCTTAGCTTCGCGCGAAGATTTGAACTACATCTTCCGTGAGGCCATGGGAGAACTCACAGTGGGCCATCTGTTCGTTTCCGGTGGGGACGGTCCGGAAGTGAAACGCGTTCCCGTGGGACTCCTCGGGGCGGATTACAAAACCGAGAATGGCCGCTATCGTTTCGCGAAGGTCTACGACGGCGAAAACTGGAATCCGCAGCTACACGCACCCTTGACGCAGCCCGGAGTGAATGTGGTCGAGGGTGAGTATTTACTCGGGGTTAACGGGCGCGAAGTGCGCGGCAGCGACGAGGTTTACAGTTTTTTTGAAGAAACCGCCGGAAGATCCGTGCTACTCCGCGTGGGGCCGAATCCTGACGGCACCGGTTCACGCGAGGTGACCGTCGTTCCAGTCGACAGCGAATCGGGTCTTCGAGAACTGGCCTGGGTGGAAGGCAACCGCCGAAAAGTCGACCAGTTGAGCCACGGCAAGCTGGCCTACATCTATCTTCCCGACACCGCATCCGGGGGATACACATTCTTCAACCGCTACTTTTTTGCCCAAGCGGGCAAGCTAGGCGGTGGTGGATGAGCGGTTCAATGGCGGCGGAGCAAACACGGACTACATTTTGGATTACCTGCGACGCACGCTGATGAACTATCGCACCACGCGCGATGGCGAGGACATGACCACGCCGGTGAGCCTCATTTTCGGGCCGAAAGCGATGATCATCAATGAATATGCGGGGTCAGGGGGAGACGCAATGCCGTGGCATTTCCGGCAAGCTGGAATCGGCACATTGGTGGGAAAACGCACCTGGGGCGGGCTCGTCGGTTTCCACGGACCGTTTGAAGCTTTGATGGACGGAGGAGTTGTGACTACCCCGAGCCGCGGCTTTTGGACTCCTAACAACAAGTGGGAAGTGGAGAACCAAGGAATTACTCCCGATGTGGAGGTCGAGCTGGATCCCAAGGCTGTGCGAGAAGGGCATGACCCGCAACTGGAACGAACCGTCGAGATCCTTCTTGCCGACTTGGCGAAAAATCCCGTGCTGGCCCACAAGAAGCCGCCGTATCCCAACTACCAAAGCGGTGGACCTCCTGCTGCACATCCTGACCATTAGGAAGCGCCGCGGGCGTGCTTTGCTGTTTCTGTGTCTCCTCGCGGTTGAACCGCACCGAGAGAAACTCGCCAAGAACGCATGGGCCCCGAGAAGTCCAGGAATAGGAACGCGATCGAAAAGCCTTCCTTGCACACCAGCCGGTTTATCCCGGCGCTCTCCGAGTAGCCCGTCAACGGCCAGCAGTCGGCGGCCAACACCCTCGAGATCACTCTGCGTGACGGCTCAATGTTTCTCTTTGCTCGTCCCGACGTATGGCTGGAGGTTCTGGATATCTTTATCGATCGCGGCGGCATCGGCGCCGGCCGGGTCGGCTTGACGCGCCTTTTGCAGTGAATCCAGCGCGGCGCGAAAATCTCCCATGTGCGAGAAGAGCGAGGCCAGCACTCTATAGGGCAGCGCTGGACTGTAATCAGACGACGTACTATGCAGGGTGACGGCCTTGCGCAGCGCAGTCTCGCCGAGCGTGAACTGTTGCCGCTTGCCCTCGGCGGATAGCTCGATGGCAGCAAGCCGCTCGTAGCAGATTCCCTGGTAGAGGAAGGGCCGAGGGTCATCCGAAAAAAGCGTGGCTGCTTCCTGGTAATGCGCAAGCGCTTGCCGGTAGTAGCTGGCTTTCTCCTCGGCAGACGCACCTTTTTCGCGGTTGAAAATGGCAGTGCCCTGTTCCATCACCACCATCCGGTAATCGGCGTCCATGGGGGATACGTTGCTGGCGGCCAGCAATTCCCGCGCCCGGCCTAGCGCGTGGTCAGACTCGCCGCGCAGGGCGTCGCGGTCATGCTGGATACCATCGCGCGCTTCGGCCACCGAGGCCCCTAGCTCTACCGTTTCCATTTGCGCCAGCTCTTCGCACGCTTGCGAAAACCGGCGAAGAATCGCTATGTCCGAACGGGCAAACCCCGAAGGAGCCAGAAACGTCAGTCTGAAATACTTTACCGAGTTGAGGTAGGCTTCTTTCTTTTCGCGCCACCCGCGCTCCCCCGGATTGGCGGCGTTGAGATGGGATGCTCGCGCCAGATAGCCATCACCCAGCCCTTCGTAGATAGGCGTGAGCACCAACCTCCTGTCGCCGGCAATTCTTGACTGGTTGGCTTCACTCAACTGCAATGCCTGGTGAAGATTAGCCAGGGCCTGATCAATATCTGGTGGATCAAGGCGAAGATCCGTCAGGCCCAGGTTGATGAGCGCGAGAGTATTCTCCGGATCGGTGACCACGGCCGCCGTCCACAGGCTTAGATCGGGTTGTGGACGCTCATGCCACAAAGTCGTTTTGCCGCACCACACTTCCGCGCGGTCATGCGACCACGCGGTAAAGACTGCAACCACCAGCACGAGTCCGGAGCAGGCGGTGAGTTGGCGGCGGCGGGAGCCGGAGCACCAGGCAGCCGCCAGCGCGAGGATTCCCAGAATTGCCCCGATGGTCGGCAGGAAAAGATAACGGTCGGCCATCTTCGTGCTCGTTGGCACCACGTTGGACACCGGGAGCAACGCGATCAGGAACCAGAAAATTCCAAAAGCCATGAGCCGGTGGTTGCGGTCGGCCGAGCCGGCGAAGCGCATGCCGACCCACACCACTAGGCAGATGAGCGCCGCACCCAGCAGCCCGCCCACGCTGACATACGGTAACGCGCCCCAGGTGTAGGCGGCGCTCATGCGGGCCGGAACAAGTGCTTTTCCCGAATAAGCCAGCATGGCATCGCAAGTTAGATTGAGGGTCGGCAACAACGTCAAGCCGCCTTTGATCGCACCCACCTGCCCCTGAGCCCAGAGCGTCCAGGCGGAACCCGCGCCGGCGACCACACTGAGGATCGCGAACGGCGGACCGAGAACTCCTATTCCCGCTGTATCTCTCTGGCGGAAGTCAGCCACCTTCGACGCCGCGGCCATCATTGCGAGTGACAAGCCGATGGGCACAAGAATCAACCAGCCGCCGCGCATGGGGTCTCGCTGGAGCAGGCTGTGGAAGATCGTTGCGGATAACCCGCCGACGAATACCAGGATCGCCGTCAGCCCCAGTGTCCGAGTAACCAGCGGGTGGTCACGCCGGTTCGCCCAACGCCAACGTGCAACGCCGACGTGAGGTCCGGAGCAGAACTCATAGGCTACCAATAGCGCCGGTACGACAACGGCAATCGGTTTGGAAAGAACAGCGAGCAGAGCCACTAGAATGGTAAGCGTGTTCCGCAGCCTCCACTGGTTGGGGGTCGTGGCATCGCGCGCCCACAGCCAGCCAAGCAGCGAGAGCGCGACAAAAATCAGCGCTATTACATCTTTCCTCGCCGAAAGCCACGCCAATACCTCGGTGTGGATCGGATGCACGGTATAAACCAGAGCACCGATCACAGCGAGAAGCGTGGGAATTCCGAGCCGGCGATACACAGAGATCAGGAGCGCCGCGCCGATCGTCGCATAGATCAAGTGCGAGACGCGGAATGGTACGCCATCGAACGGCTGGCTCTTGTCCGACAGTTCGCGATCCAGCAGCCAAGTCGTCGTGGCCACCGGATGAAAATTGGCGAAGTATGGCTCATCCCACACCGCGGCAAGGCGGGAAAATGGAGAGTCCACGTTCACGTAAGGACTATTGGTCAGGTAAAAATGATCGTCGTAATCAATCGGTGGTACCTGGACCGTCTGCGCGTAAATCATCGCGGTGCAGAACAGAATGAGAACAAGGCCCCCTGCGATGAGCAGGTGCGAGCCTTCCAGCGGCCACTTCGGCGCCTCGACGCCAGGTTGCCCCGGTTCCGGCCGCTCAGCTGGGGAAGCCCGGCTGGTTAGATGGCTCTCGGGTTTGCGCTGTCGCTTTCGACTCATGAACAAAAGCCTGACCTTACTGGGCTCTGCTGACACCCTAAAGTGCGGAGTTGCGTGCTACGGACGGTAGAGATTGTAAGTCAAGCCAAACAGTAGCGCTTGTAGACATTGCGCGAGCAAGGATCGGCCGGAAGCGTAACATTAATATGGGCCGCAAACCGAAAAGTGATTACAGCCCGATCGACCGGCGGGGGTCCGCGCAAGAATCTCGTCGTTCATGGACATTGAACGTACAGACGCCGTTATGTACGTTTCAATCCAGCCCGGCGCGCATCTCTCGGCCATGGCGCGGGCCCGATCGCCGGAAGCCCCAGAGGCATACCCAAGAAATGCAGTAACGAAGGCGGGCGACTCCATGGCTTCAGCGAAAGGATCTCGGGTATCGGCGAAGCACACTGATTTTGCAGCTAGCAGGTGAGGGCGGCGGATACAGGGAAAATTCCCCGAGGGGTATAATCGCAGCCACCTATGGCGCTGGCTCTGGGGAGCAAACTCGGGCCTCATGAGATCCAGGCCCCGCTGGGCGCGGGCGGGATGGGGGAGGTGTACCGCGCGCGCGACACCCGACTGGAGCGCACCGTAGCAATCAAGATTCTGCCCGCGCAGTTTTCCTCTGATCCCGTGCGCAAGCAGCGCTTCGAGCGGGAAGCCAAGACCATCTCTAATCTCAATCATCCTAATATCTGCGTACTGTACGACATCGGTCATCAAGACGGAATCGACTACCTGGTGATGGAGTGCATGGAAGGCGAGACGCTAGCCAAAGGGCTGCAGAAAGGTGCGCTTCCTCTGGAGCAGGTGCTGAAACTGGGCGCGCAAATATCCGGCGCCCTGGACAAAGCACATCGTAGCGGCGTGGTGCACCGTGATCTGAAGCCGGGGAACATCATGCTGACACCCACCGGCGCGAAGCTGCTGGATTTTGGCTTGGCGAAACCAGCCGCGATGGTGAGCGGAGCAACCTTGACCGCTGCAGCGACACCGACCACGCCAATGACGCAAGAGGGCGCCGTCGTTGGCACCTTTCAGTACATGTCGCCGGAGCAAATCGAGGGGAAGGAGCTGGACGGACGCAGTGACATCTTTTCGCTGGGCGCGGTGCTGTACGAAATGCTGACAGGACAGCGCGCCTTTCCGGGGAAAAGCCAACTGAGCGTGGCGTCTGCCATTCTCGAAAAAGAACCTGCTCCCATCAGCAGCATCAAGCCCATGACCCCGCCGGCGTTGGACCATGCAATACGAAGATGTCTGGCGAAGGAGCCCGAAAGGCGCTGGCAAAGTGCTGCCGACCTAGCGGGGGAACTTCAGTGGCTTGCCGAACCCGGTTCACAAGCGGGCGTCGCTGCGCCCGGTGTGCCGCTTCGCACGTTACGCGAGTGGATGGGTTGGGCGCTAGCTCTACTGGTGGCCATCATCGCGATGATCGCCGCGGTGGGCTGGCGGCGCGCCACGCGCCCCGTTCTTCGCCCGCTGATAAGGATTGGGGCGGAGTTGGTGCCTGGGCCGGGCATGTTCACCTTCCGTCTCGACGAGACACTCTTAGCCAAGTGGCAGCCAGGCACGTTGCTTGCACTGTCGCCGGACGGCAGCCGTCTGGCGGTCCCGATTCGCGATGCGGATGGCAAATTCCGCCTCGCCACTCGGAGGCTCGATGAAAATCAGTTTAAGGCGCTCCCCGGTAGCGAGAATCCGACTTCTCCTTTCTTCTCGCCGGATGGGCAATGGATCGCCTTCTTTGGGGATGGCAAACTCAGGAAAATCCCGGTTCAAGGTGGTGCCCCTGCGCTACTATGCGACGCTGGTAATTTTTCGTCCGGAAGTTGGGGTGATGACGGCAACATAGTCGCGGCCCTTAGCTCGCAGGGAGGTCTCTCGCGGGTCTCCTCGACGAGTGGTGTCCCCACACCTGTCACGGAGTTAAAGAAGGGCGAAATAATGCATCGCTGGCCTCAGGTTCTGCCCGGCAGCGGGGCAGTCCTCTTTACTGCGTATACCGGTGGAGGCCCTGAGGAGTCGAGCATCGATATACTTTCCTTCAAGACTAACGAACGCAAGACCGTGGTCCGCGGCGGTACTATGGGCCGATATCTGGCGGCGTCAAACGGCACCGGATACCTGGTGTACCTTCACCAAAATACGCTTCTTGCCGCACCTTTCGATACCAGCAACCTCACCATCGCGGGCACCGCACAGCCGATACTCGACGATGTGACTGCCGTCACAGCCACTAGTCCCGGGGATTTTGATTTCTCGCGAAATGGCACGTTCGTGTATATCAGCGGCAAGGGTGAACCTGAGCGATCAATCTTCTGGCTGGATCACACCGGCAAGACAGCGCCCTTGCACGCGGCACCCGGATTCTACAACGGCATGCGCTTCTCGCCTGACGGCAAGCGCCTGGTCTTTGCATCGGGCTACGATGCTCTCGGCCGTGGAGACCTTTGGGTCCAATACCTCGAACGCGACACAATAACGAGGCTCACTTCCCTTCCCGGCTCGAGTCAGTCGCCGGTCTGGTCCACGGATAGCAAGTACATCCTCTTTTCGGTTCGGCATCAACCCAATGCAGGCCTCTACTGGATTCGTTCGGACGGAGCCGGGGAGCCGCAGCAGGTGGCCGAGACTGAAATCGGGTCGCCGTCTTCGTTTTCGCCGGATGGGAAGCGATTGGCACTCCAGCGCG
>Ga0210399_10001540_pt1 | contig 17970 bp, 15 predicted proteins | sample IncBWC14MmetaG_FD_150865 | JGI IMG/M metagenome (GOLD analysis project Ga0210399, IMG submission 150865) | Forest soil microbial communities from Barre Woods Harvard Forest LTER site, Petersham, Massachusetts, United States - Inc-BW-C-14-M | ecosystem: Environmental > Terrestrial > Soil >...
GATGCATCAATGGGTACGGCGAACGTGCGGGCAACACGGACCTCTCGGCTGCGATACCCAACCTCTCGCTGAAGCTCAATATCCGCACGATCCCGGCCGAGCGCCTCGAGCGGCTGACGCCGGTGGCGCACCACATCGCAGAGCTGGTGAACATCGCGCCGAATCCGCAGCAGCCCTACGTCGGCAATTCGGTATTCGCGCACAAGGGCGGGCTCCATGCCAGTGCCGTCGCACGAAGCGCCGACCTCTACGAACACGTCGTGCCCGACACCGTCGGCAACGGCACCCGCGTCGTCGTTTCCGAGATGGCGGGTCGCTCGACGTTGGCGATGAAGGCCGCCGAGCTCGGGATCGATCTCGACGGCGAGGTGATCGGGCGCGTCCTCGACGAGCTCAAGCACCTCGAACACGAGGGCTATCACTTCGAGGTCGCCGACGGCTCGCTCGAGCTTCTGCTGCGCCGCGCCACCGGATGGGCGGCGGACTACTTCACGGTCGAGTCGTTCCGGGTCATCACCGATCACGACGCCCGCGAAGCGGGCGAGGAGGCGACGTCGTCGCCGGCACCGATCACCGGGATGACGACCGAAGCCACGGTGAAGGTGCACGTCGGGGGGGAGCGGATCGTCGCCACGGCGGAGGGCAACGGACCGGTCAACGCACTCGACGGCGCGCTGCGGGGCGCCATCGGCTCGAAGTTCCCGGCGCTCGATCACATCCACCTCACCGACTACCGAGTCCGCGTCCTCGATACGGGCCGCGGCACGGGTGCGGTCACCCGTGTCCTGGTCGATTCGACCGACGGTGAGCGGACATGGACGACGATCGGCGTGTCGGAAAACATCATTGAGGCGAGCTGGCAGGCGCTCTACGATTCGATCGTCTTCGGGTTGCTCCACGCCGCATAGGAGCCGTCGGCGACCAGCCGCGCAGCACGGGGACGGGGGAGGGCCGCGTGAGTTTCAGGATCAGTAACGCATGACCGTGTTCAGCCGCCTCGCCGCGCAACTCGTCAAGCTGCCGCCGCCGCAGACGACGAAGATCTCCGTCGAGCGCGACCTCGCCGCCAAGATGCCCGACGGCACCGTACTCCTGGCGGACCGGTGGTACCCCACAGACGAGTCCGGTGGACGACCGACCGTATTGATCCGGACGCCCTACGGGCGGGCTCTCATCGGCCCACTGGGCCGTCTCTACGCGGAACGCAGGTACCAGGTGGTGATCCAGAGTTGCCGAGGAACCTTCGGGTCGGAGGGCGATCTTGTTCCTGTACGCCACGAGCAAGCCGACGGGCATGCGACGCTCGAGTGGGTTGCGTCCCAGCCGTGGTTCGACGGGCGGTTGGTGATGTGGGGAGCGAGCTACCTCGGAATGACGCAATGGGCGATCGCCGAGGACGCACCCAACTTCGTCAAGGCGCTGAATCTTCAGGTCACCGCGTCGAAGTTCCGCGACGCCATCGTCTACCCCGGCGAATCTTTCGCACTCGAGATGGCGCTTTGCTGGCTCTACCAAATGAAGTACCAGGAATCAGGTATCGGCACCGTCGTACGCAAGCAGTTGGGTGCGAACCGCGTCGTCTCCCGCATGGTGAACGTGTTGCCGCTCGGCAAGGCCGACACGGCCACCCTCGGGGAGATCTCGCCCGCGTTTCAGGACTGGCTCGAGCACAACGTGCCGGGGGACCCGTGGTGGGACGAGATCGATTTCGGGCGTCGCCTCGACAAAGTACCCCCGGCAAGCTTCGTCGCCGGCTGGTATGACCTCTTCCTGCCCGGGCAGGTCGCTGACTACGAGGCGCTGCGCCGCGCCGGCGGCTCGGCCCGTATCACGATCGGTCCCTGGACCCACACCAGCCCGGGCCTCTTCGGCGAGGGCGTCCGCGACGGGCTCGACTGGTTCAACAAACAGCTCGGGGAGCGGCGTGGCAAGGAGCCACGGGCACCCGTGCGGGTCTACGTCATGGGATCCAAGACGTGGCAGGACTTCTCCTTGTGGCCGCCGGCGGGCGAGAAACAGAACTGGTACCTGGGCCGCTGGGGCACGCTCGGCACCGAGCCTCCGGCCGAGAGCGGGCCCGACCACTACCACTACAACCCCCACGACCCGACACCGGCCGTGGGTGGCGCCGGGCTCAACTTCGTCACCGCGGGGCGGAAGGACCAGCGCCGGCGAGAGCACCGGCACGACGTCATCACCTACACGAGCCCCGTCCTCACCGAGGATCTGACCGTCGTCGGCCCGCTTACGGCAACGCTCTTCGTGCGTTCGTCGCTCGAACACACCGACTTCTTCGTCCGGCTGTGCGACGTGACGCAGAGGGGCAAGTCGTACAACTTGAGCGACGGCATCATCCGCCTGACGCCCGAGTCGGTCGAGAGGGACGGCGACGGGGTCATCCGGCTCGACATCTCCATGTGGCCGACGGCCAACACGTTCCGTGCCGAGCATCGGATCCGTCTCCAGGTCTCGAGCGGCGCGCATCCTCTCTACGCCCGCAATGCGGGGACGGGTGAGCCGTTGGCGACCGGGGCCAACCTGCGCTCGGCCGATCTGGAGGTGTTCCACGACGCCATGCGGCCGTCGTGCATCGCCCTTCCCGTCGTACACCTGATGGCGGAGGAACCACTCTCGTAAAATCAGTCGCCCGGACGGCCTCGGCTAGTCTCCGGCCATGACCCAGCCCACCTTCGTGCCGATCGCGGAGGCCGACCAGGTCCGACCGGCTCGCCACATGCACGTCCCGGGATCGTGGACCACCTCACGCCCGGCCGAGCTCACGGTGCCCGAAAACGCGCGCGGGCGCAGTTTGGGCACGCCAGGTCCCGACTCCGGGTTCGCCTTGCGGCTGGCACGCCGGTTCGAGCACGAGCTCAAACTTGAACCGGGTGAGACGGAGCACGACGTCGTGCTGGGTGTCGCTCTGATCGCGGCGAAGCGCTCGGCGCTTTTCGGACGGGCCCCCTCGGTCTACGACGTGCGCTTCGCGCTCAACCTCTGGGGGTTTCTCGACGCCGCCGTACCCGCCGAACTCAAAGCGGCGCGTCGCGCCGCCTTCTCCTCTATCTCCCACGACTACGTCGCTCAGCGCAGCTTGGTCGACTCCATCGACGAGGACGTCCTCCGGGTAACTCCCGAGGACGCGCGCTTCAAGGGCGGTTCAGTCTCCGCATAGGGCGGCGCACCTGTGGCGGCCGGCGACGTGCCCCGGGCCATCGACCGGATCGAAATCGAGGCCGGCAACTTCACGTTCACCGGGCGTGCCTGTGGGCCCAACAATGGCCGGCGGGTCCTGTGCCTGCATGGCTTCCCGCAGACCTCTTGGGCCTGGCGCGACCAGCTCTGGGCCCTGGGGCACGCGGGTTACCGAGCGGTCGCGCCCGATCAACGCGGCTACTGCAGCGGGGCGCGGCCGTCGGAAACGAGCGACTATGGCACCGAGTACCTCATCGGTGACGTGATCGCATTGGCGGACTCGATGGAGATGGAACGCTTCGACCTCGTCGGGCACGACTGGGGTGGCTTCCTGGCTTGGATGGTCGCAGAGCGGCTCCCTGACCGGGTCCGGTCGCTCAGCGTCGTTTCCACGCCGCACCCGTTGGCGCTACAGGACGCGCTCGCTGGGGGCGATCCGGAGCAGGCTGCCCGCATCGGCACGACAGCGTCGCTCCAAGAATCAGAGGTAGCCGAACGCCTGCTCCTCGGACCGGAGGGCGACGGCAGCGGCTTGTTGCGCATGCTGGATGAGACGGGTCTGGACAAGAAGGACGCCGAGATGTACGCCGCTGCGCTGAGCGAGCCGGGCGCGCTGACCGCGGCACTCAATTGGTACCGGGCCATGGACCTGAGCGCACTTGCGGGCCTCGAACCGGTACGTGTTCCCACCATGTACGTCTGGTCGACCGGCGACGCGGGGATCGGCCGGGTGGCGGCGGACGGTACCCGGGAGCACGTGCACGGGCCGTACCGGTTCGAGGTGCTGGAAGGCGTGTCGCACTGGGTCCCCGAGACGGCACCCGAGCAGCTGTCCGACCTTCTGGTGCGGCACCTCTCCTCGACCTGATGCCGGGTCAGTATCGGGTCGGGGTGCGGGCCAGGGCTCTGCGAGAATGAGCCGGTGAGCGATTCGACCCCCACCTTCTCCATGACCGACGTCCAGCGTGAGTTCCGCGACACGCTGCGTGCCTTCTGCGAGGAGAAGGTGGCGCCGCACGCGGCCGAGGTGGACCGCAACGCAGAGTTCCCGTGGAAGTCGTTCGAAGCATGCCGGGAGATCGAGTTGCCGGCACTAGGAATCCCCGAGGCGTACGGGGGAGCGGGTGCCGACACGGTCACGCAGGCCATCGCGATCGAGGAGCTCGCACGCGTGTGCGGCGCGACGTCGCTCACCATCATCATTTCCAAGCTCTCGATGCTGCCCGTGATGAACTGGGCCACCGACGAGCTCAAGAGCACCTATCTGCCGCGGATCGCCACCGGAGAGATCCAAGGCAGCTATTGCTTGTCCGAGCCCGACGCGGGCAGCGACGTGGCCGCCATGCGGGCGCGGGCCGTGCGCGACGGAGACGAGTACGTCCTCAACGGGACCAAGTACTGGATCAGCAACGCGGGCATATCCGACGTCTACGTCGTCTTCGCTAAGACCGACCCTGACGCCGGCGCCCGTGGGGTGACGTGCTTCCTGGTCGAGAAGGAGTGGGGCATTCAGGTGCCCAAGCACGAGGACAAGCTCGGGATGCGTGGGAGCCCGACCGGCGAGGTCCTGCTCGAGAATGTGCGGGTGCCGGTATCGCACCGCATCGGCGAGGAGGGGCAGGGCTTCACGATCGCCATGCACACTTTGGACCGGAGCCGGCCCGGCATCGGGGCCCAGGCGGTGGGTCTTGCGCAGGGTGCCATCGACACCGCGGCCGCCTACATGAAGCAGCGGCAAGCCTTCGGCGCGCCCATCGCCGACCTTCAGGGGCTTCGCTTCATGCTGGCCGACATGGCCATGCGCAACGAGGCGGGACGCGCCCTCGTCTACCGCGCGTGCGCGATGGTCGACCACGACCCTTACGGCGAGTTGACGAAGTTCGGCGCGATGGCGAAGGCCTTTGCGTCCGATGCCGCCATGGCGATCACGATCGACGCGATACAGCTTCTCGGGGGCTACGGCTACACGAAGGACTTCCCCGTCGAGCGCTTCATGCGCGACGCCAAAGTGACGCAGATCTACGAGGGGACCAACCAGGTCCAACGCGTGGTGATCGCCCGCGAGGTGCTCAAGCAGTTCTAGCGAGCTCCGGCGGAACGAAGTTGGCGCCCGGCGTCCAGGCCAAGGCAGACTTCTGGGGGCCGGTGCTAAAGTTAGAACAGGTTCTAAATTTCGCCCAAGCAGGGCAGCCGGCCCGAGGCCGGGAGTCGCAGGAGGAAGGTCTGTCATGGCGCAGCCGGTAATCATCGAGGCGGTCCGCACGCCCATCGGGAAGCGCAACGGGTGGCTGTCGGGCCTGCGAGCGGCCGACATCCTCGGTGCCGCGCAGACCGAGGTCGTCAAGCGGGCGGGCATCGACCCCGCATCGGTCGACCAGGTGTTCGGCGGGTGCGTGACGCAGGCGGGCGAGCAGGGCTTCAACGTGACGCGCACGTCGTGGCTGTTGGCCGGGCTGCCCTACGACGTGGCGGCGACGACGATGGACTGCCAGTGCGGGTCGTCGCAACAGGCCAACCACATGGCCAACAACCTCATCGCCGCCGGCGGGGCCGACACGACCATCGGGTGCGGCGTGGAGACGATGAGCCGTATCCCGCTCGGTGCCAACGCGTCGGCGCCCGGTGTCGGACGGGCCATGCCGGAGGATCTGCCCTACGACATGCCGAGCCAGTTCGAGGCCGCGGAGCGCATCGCCAAGAAGCACGGCATCAGCCGCGAGGACGTCGACGCGTTCGGGCTCGTCTCACAGGAGAAGGCGGCCCGGGCCGTGGCCGAAGACCGGTTCGCCCGCGAGATCTTCGCCATCGAGGCGCCGATCGTGGGCGAGGAGGGGCCGCGGGGCGAGCACAACGGCGAGAAGATGGTCGTCAGCAAGGACCAGGGGCCGCGCGACACGACGCTCGAGGGACTGGCCAAGCTGAAGCCGGTGCTGCCTGACGGCATCCACACCGCGGGGACGTCGTCGCAGATCTCCGACGGGGCGGCCGCGGTGCTGTGGATGTCGGAGGAGCGGGCAAAGGCGGAGGGTTTCAAGCCCCGGGCCCGGATCGTGGCGCAGGTGCTCGCGGGGTCCGACCCCTACTACCACCTCGACGGCCCGATCGTCGCGACCGAAAAGGTATTGGCCAAGGCGGGGATGACGATGAACGACATCGACCTGTACGAGGTGAACGAGGCCTTTGCGTCGATCGTGCTGAGCTGGGCCAAGGTGCACGGCGCCGACATGGACAAGCTCAACGTCAACGGCGGGGCGATCGCGTTGGGTCACCCGGTCGGAGCGACCGGCGCCCGGCTGATCACCACGATCCTGCACGAGCTCGAGCGGACCGACTCCACCTACGGGTTGGTGTCGATGTGCTGTGGCGGCGCGGTGGCGACGGGCACGATCATCGAGCGGCTCTAGAGCGGAGCGGACTTGGCGGCACGTGCCGCCGGAAGCACGCTCTGATCAGCAAACCAGTCACATCGGCGCCTACCTCTGGAGGGGACCGTGGCAGATATTTCGACCGAGCACCTGACGTTCGAGCGCGACGGCGCGACCGCGATCGTCACGATGAACCGGCCCGAGGCGAAGAACGCGTTGAGCGTGCCGATGTTGGTCGGCATGAAGGACGCCTGGGAAGAGATCGACGGCAACGACGAGATTCGCTGCGCCATCCTCACTGGCGCGGGCGGCACCTTCTGCGCCGGCATGGACCTCAAGGCAACGGGTGGTAGCGACGCAGAGAAATACCGGGCGCGGATGGCGGAGGACCCCGACCTGCACTGGAAGGCCCTGCTGCGACACTACGACCTGAAGAAACCCCTGATCGCGGCCGTCGAAGGGTGGGCCGTGGCGGGCGGGACCGAGATCCTGCAGGCGACGCACATCCGGGTGGCCGGCGACGGCGCGGTGTTCGGCGTCTTCGAGGCCAAGCGCGGGCTGTTCCCCCTGGGTGGCTCGACGGTGCGGCTGCGCCGGCAAATCCCCTACACGTTGGCCATGGAGTTGCTGCTGACCGCGCGTGAGGTGCCGGCCGAGGAGGCCCTGCGCATCGGGCTCATCGGCCACATGGTGCCGCAAGGCAAGGCGTTGGAGAGGTCGCTGGAGATCGCCGCGGTGATCAACGCCAACGGGCCGCTTGCGGTCGAGGCGATCCTGCGCAGCGTGCGCGAGACCGAGGGCATGTCCGAGATCGACGGCCTGGCCCGCGAGCTCGAGATCGGTTGGCCCGTCTTCTCCTCGAACGACGCAGCGGAGGGCCAGAAGGCCTTCGCCGAGAAGCGCCCGCCCAACTACACCCGCACGTGAGCGACGAGCAGGCCGGCGCCGCGCGCCGCGCGTTCTCAGGGGGTGCGAACCTCGATCCAGGTCCCGGCGAGGGTTACCCGGGCGTCGACGGCGAGGCCGCGACCGCAGCGAGCGACCTGCCACTCAACCAGGTGGCTGCGGCGCTCCGTCGTATTGGCGCGGTCACGATCGGCCAGCCGCTCGAAGACGACGACCTCAGTGCGGCGAGCATACGGCTGACGGAGGTGGCGGACCGGCTCGAAGCGGCCGCGGCCGACTCGAAGCGCAAGCGCAGAACGCCACCCCAAGCCGGCTTCCCCGGCGTCCATCCCCAGGACCACTTCCCGACGAGCCCGATGATCGGGTACGCGAACCCGATCTCGCCGCCGGTCGAGGTGTGGGCGGTCCACGGCGCGGACGGCCAGCGCGAAATCCGAGGACGCGTGACGTTCGACTATCCGTTCGAGGGCCCGCCGACGTGCGTGCACGGGGGAGTGATCGCGGAACTCTTCGACGAGCTGCTCGGGCTGTCCAACATCCTGGCGGGTAAGGGCGCGATGACCGGCACGCTGACGGTTCGTTACCGGCGCCCCACGCCGTTGCTGGCGCCCCTCGAACTGGCGGCGCGTCATACGGGCCAAGACGGCCGCAAGGTCCACGCCTGGGGCGGGCTCTATCACGAAGGCGAACTCACGGCTGAGGCCGAGGGCGTCTTCGTCCTGGTCGACTTCGGCCGGATGCTCGATATCGTCTCGGGTAACGCGCACGGCGCGCACAGTGCCGAAGGACCGCTCGTCGACGCGGACTGGCAGCGGATGATGGGTCAGCGTGAGCAACGAAAGGGTGAGGCGCCCAAGAGTTGATCGTCGTGCTCGCCTCGAAGGCTTCGCTCAGCGCATCAAGTCGTCGTCGTGACCTCGGTCGGTGGTGCCGGTGCCGTCGCCGCCGCGATCTGTTCGTCGGTTTTCCCCATGGCTTTGAGGAGGATGACGACGGCGTCGGTGATGCCTCCGGGCGTCGCCACGTTGAGCCCGTCCAAGAGCGAGGCCGTGTTCTGCTCGGTCTGCACGCTCCGGGCGTCGGCGGCAAGGGACTGAACCTGCTGGCCCACCATGATGACCGAGAGCAGGACGAGCTGGAGGAAGGTCTGTGCGATCCACGCCACCAGGGCGACGATGCTCGCCTTGATGAGGGCCGAGGGGAATACCCCCGAGAACACTGAGAAACCGCTCAGCACCGCGGGCAGCGAGAACAGCGCCAACAGGCAGAACACATAAGCGCACCACATGGAGCCCACCAGGTTCGTCACCACGACCGCGACCTTGGCGTTGAAGCTGTTGACCCTCGCCATTTCGGCCTTGATGAGGCGTCGGTCGATACCGGCCGCCATGTCCAGGTGGTGATGAATCTTCGTCGCGGGCATCACTGCTGGTGTCGTTGTGCTCATGGGTCCTCCTGCTCGGGCGCCGATTTTGCCACGCTGCCTCCGCTGTCACGCGGAGCCAGGTGTTGCGGACCTGCGACGCGTTTGTCGGTGGTCCCGAGAGGTGGTGGGCATCCGAAGTCCGCACCGCCGCGCTGTCACGCTAAAAGCGGGAGTAGGAATCGTGGGTATCTGTCGGGCACTTCCGAGGTTTGTCAGTGTTCGGAGCTGGGCCGGTCAAACTCAAAACTGCAGGTGAGAACGGTACGGGGCTTCTGATGCCTGCGTCAACCAGGGAAGCCTTGCCCTACCGCTCTGCCATCACAGGTGTCGTAGTAGTTGGATGGATCGAAGCTTTGGGAGGCAGTGAGCCACTCAAGGGCTTGGTAGCCGTAAGTGCCTCCGCACCGCCCAAGGTCGAAAGCGATAAGTGTCACGGTTCCCATTTCCCCAGGACTAACGAAATTAGCGTTCGTTGCCGGTGCTCTGGTCTGCGCGCTCCCCCAAGATTGCCACGACACTTGGGAAAACTTCATGCCGCCAAACACAGTTCCATTTAGCGAGTAGCCCCCAAGAGTCAACGTTGCCGGTGCCACCTCACCGCACCCGTGACAGTCAGAGTTCGGTCCTCCAAGCACTGGTGACGCCGCAACCGACGTCGCGCTGGTGGCCGTGGTCGTGGAGGTTGACGAGGCAGGAACCGCAGACCTTGTCGTAGTCGATGTCGATGTCGACGAGTGGCGCCCGGCGACACCTATCGAGGGTCCGCCACAGGCACCAAGGCTTACCGAGAGGATCGCCGCGGCCGCTACCGTCCCGCTCCGCGAGCCCAACCGCATAGCCACAATTCTATTGATCGACGCTCTCAACTGGCGGGCATGGTTACGACGGCTGGCCGGCGTTCGGAGGCACCTGGCCGACCATTGTGAATGAACTCAACGTGATCGATCGCATAAGTCGAGGCTCAATGGGTTAGGTTGACTTCGCAATATCCGGGTCTGGGGATAATCGCAAGGCCAGGCGTCAGGCGGTGGTTAAGTGGTGAACAAACGATTCCTGGGACGCGGTGGTGTCCGTGCCGTCCTCGTTGCCCTCGCTGGCTTGACCACGGTGGTGTTTGTTGGGGCAGGAGTTTCCGGAGCCGCCTCCTACCTGCATCGCGTGAGCTCCAACAACCACCATGGATCGAAGCGCGTTCATGGCCATCCGAAGCTCGGGGACTACACGGTCAGTCTTCATATGGACTGGGTTGTTCACTATCCCGATCTTCCCATCGGCACGGAGGTCACAGTGACGTACGTTACGACTCCGGGCGGGTGTACTACTGATGAGCATGGTGCTAAATACACCCTGACCCAGTATCAGTACCCGGGCTACGACATCACAGCGCTCTTCAACGCCAAGAGCTCCGGATCGTGTGGCTTCTATGCTTCTTACGCCGATTACGACGTTGCGACCAAATTTCCCGACGGTGGGACTGGGAACAATCGGATCCGGGTTGAAGAGGACGGCACCAGCGGGAAGTACTCGGTCACTTGCGGCAAAGGATTATTGGGCTGCTATCCCAGCTTCAAACAGGATCACAAAGCGACGGTGACGTTCAGGTTTTAGGTGGCTATCCCTCGGACGTGGCATCGGATGGAGGCAGTCCGAGAGTGATGCCATAAATGCGATCTTCGAGTGGTGACCCCGAAGTGCCGATGGGTGTCACCCCAGCCCGGCGATAGAGGGCGGTGCCTCAGGGCGTCGAGAACGACTGCCTGCGTGGCCAAAGCCCCTGGTTGTGAGGTGACGTGACACATTTTCCGCTGAGCTGTCATATACAGAGTGTGAGGGCATGGACGGAGCAGTCGGACGCCGAGTTATTGGTCCTAGACGACCCTGACGCCTTTGCCGAGCTCTACGACCGACACGTATGCCAGATCCTCGCCTGGTCGAGTGTCCGGGTGGGTGACTATGACGCCGATCTAACCGCCGAGGTCTTTGCGGCGGCGTGGCATAGCCGAAAGCGTTTCCGAGACGAGCACGATGGCACCGCACTTCCATGGCTCTATGGAATCGCTCACAATGTGTTTCGGTCATCCCTGCGCAAGCGAAGGGTCGAGTACGGCGCTCGGGAGCGTCTGGGCCTCCCGATCACGGTCGTGCAAGCCGACTTCGAGGCCGTCGACGACCGCTTGTCGTTTCCCTCGGCTGTCCTTCGAGAAGTCGCGAACCTCCCGGAATCAGAGCGCGAACTGCTCGTTCTGCGCTTGGTCGAGGAACGGCCCTATAGGGAGATTGCCCGGCGCCTCCAATGCACTCCCGTCGCAGCTCGCCTGCGCGTATCTCGATCGCTCCGTCGTCTCAATCTTGCCCTAGGAGGGTTCTGACATGACCATGCTTCAGCCTGAGCTCCAGTCGTTCCGCCACGAGCTGCGTGCTGCCGTCGCGGCCGATCTGGTTCGCCACCGAGATCACCGGCGCCACCTCAGGCGAGCGGTTGCGCTTGGCACGTCGGCGGGGCTTGCCGCGTTGGGCCTCAGCCTCGCTCTTGTGCTGGAAGCTGGAAGCACGCCGAGTCCTGCCGACGCAGCGATACTCGCGTCTGCTCAAGGCGCTCTCACTCCGCCGCCCGATTCGATGTTCCATGTCGCCGCCACGATCGCCGTGGGGTCGAGTCCGGCCCAGCCCTACGAGCTGTGGAGCGCCGGCTCCTCGTATCGGTTTATCAAGTTCGGCTATGAAGCCGCGTGGAACGGAACAACGATGTCGAGCTATGACGCCGCTACCAACACGTTCTACGCCGGGATCTACAGCCCTCCGAACCACCCGCCGGTCGACACGGCCGCCACCATCCGCTCCCTCATCTCGTCGGGCCAGGCCAACGTCGCTGGTTCGGCCGTCGTGGACGGAGTCCCGGCCTACGTCTTGTCATTGTCGGGACAACCTGCTGGCAGTGGGATTGCCAATGCGACCTATGACGTTGCCAAGAGCGACTACCACCCCCTGCTCATTCAGGGGACCGTGGGGTGTCAGCAGGGACAGTGCTCAGAGACAGTGCACTTCCTGACCTACGAGTACCTGCCCGAGACTCCTGCCAATCTCTCCCTGCTCGATCTGAGTGCACAACACCCCGGGGCGACCGTGGTGAACGCGGGCGGAGTCCCCGGTGTTGGGACATCTTTCGGCAACGATTGATTCGCCTACACGTCCGGGTCGACTAGATCGCTAGAGGCGGCTTCCCCGGCAACTCCCAGAGCCGGCGCACGGGGATACCCGAGGCTGGAGCTGTCATCCAGAACTTCAGCCAGCGACCCAAGCGATAGCCGCGTCCCGCTCTGCAATCGGGAACGTCTTCGTTTGGCCCGGAGTCATCCAGCCAAAGAGGTCAGTCAGGTGATGCATCCACCCGATATCGGTGACCAACGCAATGCGCTTCCAGGCTCGAAGGTGTTCAACGCCCAGCTTGAGGTCCTGCCAAAGGGCCCCGCCTGTCATTCCGTCGAAATCGTTCATCACAATGAGGAATCGGACTTCGCCGCTTGCCGCAGCCTTATCGAGGGCGGGTAGAACAACGTCTCGATAGTCCTCGGCATGGAGCTTGCCGGCGGCCTCGAATCCAATGACTCCTGGAGGCATGTCACTGAGTTCCTTGATCACGTAGCATCACCATCCTTTCGAACGATGATGAGTTTTCCATACGCCCAGTCATCGCCACCGTGGGTCACAGTCCGGCGAATGGGGATAGGACGATGCGCACGGCATGATCAACTGCCTAGGGTTGACCAATGCTGATCATCGCCGGCAGTTTGTTCTTCGATCCGGACCACCGGTCAGACTTCCTGGCTGTAAACGCAGCTGTCGTTGGCCAAGCCCGTGAAGCAGCTGGATGCCTAGATTTCGTCCAGGCGGCCGATCCGATCGATCCCACCCGTATCAACATTTTTGAGCGCTGGGATACAGAGGAACACCTGCTCGCGTTTCGAGGCGCCGGACAGCCAGGATCCGACTCGCCGCCCATTCAATCTGCGGCGGTCAAGAGGTATTTGATTTCCTCGGTCGAGGACCCCTGACCGTGGCCTTTGGCGATCTCCTGGGTCGTGAGATGGGCTTCGCAGACTTCATCACTAGCCGCCTCCCGGCGTACGGGTCAGTCCCTGGCACAGTCCGGCGCGGCCGCTCAGCGTCGGAGGAAAGTGAATCGCCTCTTCTAACCTATTTGCAGTGACTTCTCCCCCCTCGAACGATCCCACCGACGCCCTACAGCGCGTCTCGACCTCTACCCGGGAGTCAGACCAGAACGTGGCGATCTATGACGACCCTGGTGTCGTCGCCGAATACGCCCACTCCAACGGATGGATCAACCTCGGCGAGCAAGCCGCGGTGATGAGCGTCGCTCATCTCGTCAGGGGGAAACGCATCCTTGACATCGGCGTCGGCGCCGGTCGCACAGTCAGTTTGCTGTCGCTCCTCAGTGACTCCTATGTCGGCATCGACTACACGCCCGGACAGTTGAAGGCCTGCCAGCAGCGCTACCCGAACCTGGACCTTCGGTTGGCGGATGCCCGCGACTTGAGCCAATTCGATGACGGTTCGTTTGGCTTCGTGTTCTTTAGCTTCAACGGGATCGACTGCGTTGGTCACGATGATCGGGCCCTAGTGCTTTCGGAAATGCACCGTGTCCTTGTCCCTGGCGGCATCGTGTCGTACTCGACCCTGAATAAAGCCGGTCAGAGTTTCGGAGAGAGGCCGTGGCAACTCCACCGCCCGGGGCGACGTGCTGAGATCACAGCCCGTGCCATGGCTCGTTTAGCCTGGGTCAACGCGACTGATCCGGGGCGCTTCTGGCGTCGGTCTCGCAACTGGCGGGCTGGCCGGCGCCGAACGATGTCCGGGTCCGAGTGGAGTATCGAACTCCTCTCGGCGCATGATTTCACCGCTGCGTATCATTTCGTTACCTTGCGTGGGTTGCGGGAGGAGGTGGCTAACGCATCATTCGAACTCCTTGCGATCTATGAGAGCGAGAGCGATCGGGCCGCCCTAATTCCAGAGGACCTTGCATCGTCGGACGTGGACGGGTTCCATGTCGTCGCCAGACGGCCCGAAGCGCGACCGGACTGAGCCTCCGGAGTGGCCGATGGCTTCTCGCGATCTATGGCACGAGCTCCAACTCATGGGCAGCGTGTTCCAACTATCTCCATGGCGCCGCAGGGGCGGCATCCCATCCCGGCGATCTGGGGCAGGGGTCGGTCAGTCGGGAGCTTGGGACACCACAGGTCGCTGGGAACGTCACTAAAGGATTCAGCGCCCGGAACCGCCATAAGCCCTTCCCACTGGTAACCGCACAGCGCATTCTCTTGTGGATCAGGCTGAAGGTGACACGTTTCTGTTGGCTGGTAGCTCCGGGTTGGGTAGACGAGTTTCTTCTGCACGGCGCCCCGGCGTTCCAGGCGGCTGGACTCGGCGCCTGGGATACCGAGTCGCTCGGTGGCCACGATGACGGTCATACCTCAGTCTGTACCCGCACAGTGCGTCGCCTTCCCGGCGTTCGGGGGCACTCCGGACCGGGACCCGTGGTGCTCCGACGTTCGGGTTCGCCGCCGGACCGGTCGGATCGGTTAGGCGAGCGGGGGTTTAGCTGGAAGTACTCAGCGTCCGCTTCATGCACTGCATTACACAGTGGTCAAGTCCAAAGAACACTGCGGGGGCATGTCGTCATCATCTTCCTGTGGCTTCGGCAACCAACTGACCGTCAACCTGAACACTGAAAGAGTTCTTTCGCAGGCCGCCAGCCATTCGTGGTCGCGTCTTCTCTATCCGCACTTCGTGCTGACCCACCTGTTCAGTCCACACCGTGCGTGTCTTGAAGTTGAGGTGAGTCGATAAGCGCCATGGGCTTTGAAGCTTGCGCACGTCCTTACCAACTCGCAACTCGCTTCTACCCGTCATATCGTTTCTAGAGAACGTCGCTGATTCATCGCCTATAGAAAAGCTCAGCTCCACCGGTACCCCCTGTGCAGACCTGACTCCGAGATCGCATTATTACGCTTGTCTAGCACGACCGAACAACAATTCCAGGATGTCCGTAAGTATGATCTCATGCCTCAATCCCGGCGAACGGAGGCACTCGGGGTGCCGACTGCATCGTGCCGCCGTTGGGCTACGCCAGCCCGAGAAGTCGAGCGAAATCATCAAAGGACGGTGCGATCTCGACCCAGTGGTTGTCCTAGGACTTCTGTCGGCCGTCGGGACCTGACCTTACGAGTTTGCATCCAAGCCGACGAACATCGGGCGCTGTCGGCTCATGCTGGTAGTCGAGAATGATGGGCTTATCGGAGCCATGCCCGAAATCTCCGATCTCGATCATCTTGTCCCGGTCAATCTCTTCAGGTGCAAAGAAGCCCTCCCAACCCCAATTGATTTCGGTGCGTTGCCGGGACGGGAGAAACGGCGGCGGGTACAGACACAGCCTGTGTTCGGTCGGGTCGATCAGTCGAATCCGCTCCACCGCCACCAGCGGAGTGCCGTAGTGACCTAACTGCCCCGTCCGCTGCTTGAGGTCCTCGTGCCGCTCTGGATAAGCCCGCTCCAGGTGCCTAGCTTGCTCGTGGTTGGCAGGCCATACCCCCCGCTCCACGAGGTCTAGGAGCAGCTCTGGTACGGGAAGAATTCCGTGTGCCACCCGGAGAGGTTACGTCCGAGTGTCCCACCATCCCGGCGATCGGGGACACCCTGACGCCACCCACTAAAGGTGATTTAACGGTCGGCCCACTCCCACGAGAACGAACCATCTTCGACCCACGGAGTCAGCATTCGGACCACGGTTTCGGAGTGCTGGTCGTCAATGACATCGAGCGCCCAGTAACCCTCGCTGTACAACTCGGCGATGGCTCCACTCGCAATGATCGCTCCATGAAGCTCCTCATGGCGGGCCTTGGCGACGGCCTTGTCACCGAAGACGATCCTGATGCAACGGCGGCCGGAGTGTGCGATTACCTCGACGGTGCGGGATGCTTGATCCCAGCTGAGGTGGTCGCCCAAGGCGATGCCGTAGGTGAAGAAGGGGATGCAACACACCTCACGGGTTTCGCCCTGATCCTCGGTCCGAGTCCACAGCTGCTCGAAACCGTCCAGGTCGAACGCTGCCAGATCTACTTGGATGACGAAGTTCGCTCGCTCCCGCCACACTGGGTCTTTGTGGGTCGCAATGCTCCCGGGCACGAGACTCATCTTCTCCGTTTCCAGCGCACCGCACAGAATGGCCTGAGCCAGCAATGACCAATGTCTCCCTCCCGGCGTTATTGGATACGGCTAGGGGCAATTAACGTCATCCGTGATTCGAAGCGGATGTCGCTTCGTCGGAGTCTGACCCGAGCGCACAGAGCCAAGAGATGGGGTACAAACCGCATAACGAGGCCGTAAGAGCACCGCGCCACGATCCGGACTGACCCCACGGACGACTGCAAAGATCAGTGGTGCTGCCACCCCGCGCTTTGGGAGGAGTACCTCCCTTGTCCAGCTCCTGGAGCTGCCGTACCGTGCCTTCATGGGTCAGTTGGCGGCGGCGGTCCTGTGGGCTCGGCACTACGCACGTCGTCGGTGGCGTTCGTTGGTTGTCATCGCGGTGCTGGCCAGTCTTACCGCCGGACTCGCCATGGCAGCGGCCGCCGGGGCTCGCCGTACGGCTACCGCCCTGGTGCGACTCGAGACCGTGACGCACGCCCAGGATGCCATGGTCTTCACCAGTCAGGTGGGTGATTTGCATCCGAATTGGCACGCGCTGGAGAAGCGACCAGAAGTGGCTCGGCTCGCCGTCTGGGACCTCATGTTCGGCAACATCGCTGGACAGCCTGGAGGACTTCTGTTCGTTTCCCATGACGGAACTTGGCTCGGATCCGTCGATCGACCCGTGGTGATCCAAGGTCGGATGTTCAATCCGCGCGCCGACGAGATGGTTGTGGACGAGGAGACCGCCGCGACTAACCACGTCGGGGTAGGGGACGTGGTGCCGTTCCAGGCGTTCAGCTCGACCCAGTCCGATCTAACCGGCGTGCCCGCAGGACCGAGCTTCAGAATTCGGGTCGTCGGCATCGTTAGGAACGTCGACGAGTTCTTGTTCGCATCTGCCGGAGTCGTCTCACCTTGGATCGTCACCCACCACGGCAATCAGATCCTCTTGCACCCGAACGCCGTCGTCCGACTCACGCACGGCGAGGCCGATGTCGCAGCGCTGCGGCGTGACGTCAACACTCTGGTTGCCCCAGGAGTTCCGGTCCTTGACCTTGACAATGCAGCGCGGAGGGTAACGACGACGCTGGCGGTCGAGCGGTTCGCACTGGCCTTGCTGGCAGCCGCGATCGCCGCCGCCGGCGCACTGATTGTCATCCAGGTTCTCCTGCGCTCAACCTCGGTCATGACTGAGGACGCACCGGCGCTCCGAGCGATGGGGATGAGCCGCCGCGACATCGCCACGGGTGCCGTCCTCGCCCATGTGCCGGTTGCCGCCCTGGCCGGATGTCTCAGCGTGCTCTTCGTCGTCGCCTTGTCGCCCGCGTTTCCTATCGGCGAGGGGCGGCGGATCGACCCGGACGTCGGCCTTCACGCCGACTGGCTCGTCATCGCCGTGGGCACTGCACTCCTCGTTTTCGTCGTTTTGGCCATAGCCGGAACAAGCGGCTATCGAGCAGACTCTGTCGCGAGTCGGCGCAACGAGCGAGGTTCAGGAACTGCCGCCTGGCTGCGACGCCGAACCCCGCTTCCGGTGGGCCTAGGCGTCCACCTGGCTTTGGAACGACGAGGCTCAGGTTCGCGTGGGATCTCGGGCCGCCCGGCAATGATCGGCACCGTCATTGGGGTACTCGGCGTCATCGCGGCCTTCACCATCGACCAATCGATCACCAACACCTTGGACAATCCCCAGAGGGTCGGCGTGACCTGGGGAGCCGAGATCGTGCTCCCGACTGTGAGTCCGGAACTTGTCGCGCAAGTGCAACGAGCGACCCCCGGCTCGTCGGTTGCCGTGGCCCACCGAGTGCTGATCAACGTGGGTGGGGTGGGCGTACCTACCTATTCGGTTCGTGATTCCGGTGCGCGTGCTGG
>Ga0210399_10001541_pt1 | contig 17969 bp, 12 predicted proteins | sample IncBWC14MmetaG_FD_150865 | JGI IMG/M metagenome (GOLD analysis project Ga0210399, IMG submission 150865) | Forest soil microbial communities from Barre Woods Harvard Forest LTER site, Petersham, Massachusetts, United States - Inc-BW-C-14-M | ecosystem: Environmental > Terrestrial > Soil >...
TTTTCGGGCCGCATGTACAAGTTCGTGGAATACCACGTGAAGCAGGACACGGAGCGGATCGACTACGACGAAATCGAAAAGCTGGCGCAGGAGCACAAGCCGAAGATGATCGTCGCGGGAGCCAGCGCGTATTCGCGGATTATTGAGTTCGAGCGCATCGCGAAAGTGGCTAAGGCTGTCGGCGCGATTTTCTTTGTGGATATGGCGCACATCGCCGGACTGGTGGCGGCGGGCGTACACCCAAGCCCCGTACCGCACGCCGACATCGTTTCCACCACCACGCATAAGACGTTGCGCGGCCCTCGCGGCGGCATGGTGCTTTCGAAGGCATCCTTTGCGAAAGAAATCGACAAGCTGACGTTCCCCGGAACGCAGGGCGGCCCGCTGGTGCATACGATCGCTGCCAAAGCAGTGTGCTTCAAGGAAGCGATGGAGCCATCGTTTATCGAGTATCAGAAGCAGGTGGCCGCGAACGCCAAGGCGTTGGCGAATGCGATATCGCGCCACGGTTTCCGCGTGGTTTCGGGCGGAACGGACAACCACGTTTTTCTGATCGAGGTGCATCCGCGCGGCATCACTGGCAGCGACGCCGAGAAGGCGCTCGACCGCGCGGGCATTACCGTGAACAAGAATGCCATACCGTTCGATCCACTTCCGCCAATGAAGGCAGGCGGCATCCGATTGGGCAGTCCCTCGGTCACGACTCGCGGGATGAAGGAACCGGAGATGGAACTCATCGCTAATGGCGTCGCGGAAGTTCTCACCCACATTGGGGACTCCGCCGTAGAGCAGAAAGTCCGCAAACAGGTTGCCGAACTTGCCGCGCGCTTCCCCATTTATGAATCGCGTACCCGGCCCGCGGCTACGCATGCTCGCGTCTAATAAAGACAGCACAGAAGTTCCAGAAAATCGAAGTACACTTACGCGGCCCCAAGGTCTTCGGCCCGGGGAAGGCTTTGCAGATTTATGAGCGAAAAAGAATACAAGCTGCCGGATATTGTTCGCGCTACTGCAGACTTCGAAAAGTGGGCATCGCGCCACGTCCGCATGGTGCAGTCTGATGTAAAGCTGAAGCACCGGAACATGGCCAAGTCCGCATTCCCGTTTTTTCGGGCCACGTTTTATCGGTGGGCTCAGTGGTGGCCGCTGATCTGCCCGCATCTGGACCGGGCTCCGCAGGTGCTCGCCGTTGGCGATCTGCACGTGGAAAATTTCGGCACATGGCGCGATTTTGAAGGGCGCCTCATCTGGGGAGTCAACGATTTCGACGAAACCTGGCCGGCGTCCTATGCCGTGGACCTGGTTCGACTGGTCGCCAGTTGCTATCTGGCCATAGAAGAACAGCACCTCTCGATCACCCGAAAGAAGGCCTGCCGCGCAATCGAGCAGGGTTACCGCGACTCTCTAGCGAAAGGCGGCGCGCCATTCGTTCTAGCGGAACATCACCGCTGGCTGCGGCTGGTGGCCCTGAACAAACTGCGCGACCCGGTGATCTTTTGGGAGAAGATCCGCAACTGCCCGCGCTACAAGGGCGCGCTTCCCAAGGACGTCTTGAAACTCCTTCATTCGTCCTTGCCATTACGCAGTATGAGCTACGACCTGAAGTCGCGCGTGGCGGGGCTAGGCAGCCTGGGCCATCCCCGGGTGCTGGCGCTGGCCGATTGGCGCGGAGCCCATTTGGTGCGCGAAGCCAAGCAACTGACGCCATCGGCCTGGATCTGGGCCAAGGGATTGCACACGGCGGAAATCCTCAGCCGCAAGCTGGTCGCTTCTGCGGTACGTATCCTCGATCCTCATGTGCATTTTACCGAACACTGGATCGTGCGCCGGCTGGCTCCGGACTGCTGCCACATTGAACTTCAGACCCTTCCCGAGGAGCGCGACGAAGAGCGGATTCTCTATTACATGGGTTGGGAGACCGCCAACATCCACCTGGGGAGCCCCAAGGCCATCCCGGCACTGCGACGCGATCTGGCCGCGCGCAAAGACCGTTGGCTGCACAGTGCAGCGAAGGCCATGCTCAAAGTCACGCTGGAAGATTGGAAGGACTGGCGACGCAAGAGCGGCTCCCGGGCCGCACGCGAATAAAGTCGCTTAAATTCATGGAGTTCGGGCAGTCCCTGCAGCCACCCGGCTGTTGTGTCCCTCTGAGCACTAGAACGTAAAGACGTTGGACGAATTCTGTCCCACGGGTCAGTAGATTCGGGGTTCCCCTCCTCGTACCGTCATCAAAGACCGGCAAATGACAACTTCTTCGGCCAACTCGCTATCCTTCAAGACCCGGAAAGAAAAGTGCACTCTCACCCCCTTCTCGAGCACTTTTTCCCTTTCACGAGTTGCGCCTGACCCAGCGACGGAAGGTGTCTGCTCCCCGGGGAATCCTTGCGAATGACCGAGGTGGAACAATGATGGATACGGAAGCGTTCAAAGAGTTCAAGACCGGGCTCACTCTGCTGCGAGACAATTACGCTAACCGGGCCCTGAATCACATTCAGAAAGCCGCCGAACTGGAAAAGAACAACCCCTATTACATGTCGTACCTCGGAGTGGCACTGGCCCGCACGCAGCAGAAATGGGCGGATGCCGAGCGCCTGTGCGACGGCGCGGTTCGCATCAAGCGCAACCAGGCTCAACTGTATCTGAATCTTGCCGAGGTTTACATGGCCGCGGGACGCAAGGAAGACGCCCGCGACGCCCTGATCGCCGGGATGAAATATGCCCGCCGCGATGTCCGGTTGAGCATCGCCATGGCCAAGCTGACGCCTCGCCGGCCGCCCGTGTTCACGTTCCTGGGACGCAAGCATCCCTTGAACCGACATTTCGGGTTGCTGCGGCACAGGACGCTCTCGGCCCTGGGCAAGAGCTAATCCTTAACGACTTTCCCCACCCCCCAAACGCGGAAAGGGCGGATGGCTTCGGCCACCCGCCCTTTTCGTTTTCAATCGCTTTGGATTTCGGAAGAGCTACTTGCCGCCGAATGAGTACCCGCCAAAACTGCGTTGGAGTCCCATCTCCATCAGGATTTTGAAGCCGACGCCAAAGAGGCCATTGGGGAGTGGGTCGCGGCGGACTACTTCCGCAAGGTATTCGTGGGTCATGGCGGCAGGTTCCTTGGAATAGGGCATGGTCACGAAGAGCCGCATGCCGACCTCGTAGGTGGTTACGCTCGACTGGAAATATACGCCGGAGCGCGAAACGCTAAGGGTGCCCCGGATATCGTCAAACGGGTCGCGTCCCGGGTCCGAGGGCCGGATACGCATCAATTGTGTGATTTTGCAGCGCCGGCTGTTGCGCCGTTCGGTCTGCCTAGAGCGAGCGGAGATGCTGCCTGGATTGTTGGTCTTCGTCATGAAGTCGAACGGGGCCGCCATAAATGTTTGCCTCTACCGGTGAAACTGAATTCCGCCAGTGAATACAAGATAGCGGGGATGGCCGGGAAAACCTATAGCGTGACAGTACTCGGCAAGAAGTAGGGCGTCCTGCATCCGATGGTAGTACGAAAGTACCGGTCGGGCAACGGTTTTGGCAGTTCATGCCTCGCCTTACCTGGAAGCCGGGCCGTTTTCCATTGCTCGACTTAACCGCCGGGCCTTGCTAAACCTGTTGTCGCACATTCCGGGGCCAATGTCCAAACGTGTCAGGAGCTGCGCTTCTAGGCGTTCCACTCTTTCTGGCAACCGTTTGGGGAGCCTACTCTCTGAGCTTCAATTTCTATGTGGAATATTGGTGGATGCCTCTCGACAAATACGGCGTTCCTACGCCTTTACGCTGGCAAGACGTTGTGTTTATAGCTGCCGTCTGGTCCATTCTACTCGTGCTGTTTTGTGTTTCCTACCGACTCTTGAAGTCTGCGTTCCACTGCGAGCGTTCGCCGTAGAGACTATATGCATCCTCATTATGTTGCTCTTTTCACTGCGCTCGACGAATACGTGAAAGCGCATCACCGCTGTTTTGTTGCCGAGTGTTTCCTTGGCCCGTCAGAAACCGAGTGGGTGATTTGCATCCGTCCTACTGCCGAAAATCGTGGCGCTCTCGCTCGTGACAGGTACGCTTGCAAGTATTTCCACGTCTCCCTGAAAGAGGCGGAGGAGGTGTGCACGGTGAACGCTATCAGGACGCAACTCGCGGAGAAAATCGACCGCGAGTTGCGTTCGCTTGGGGAGTCAGCCTGATTAACCGCTAATCAGCATCTTGCCCGCCAACCTCTCTTTCAGAGCGTGTTGGCATCCCTCGGCTAGTTGTGCGATTCTCTACGTTACTTTTCGCGAGGTCGTGGCCCTGATGCTGAAGCGGTTCAAGGATTTGTCGGAAAAAGAGATTGTCGCCGTGGCGATTGCCAACGAGGAAGAGGACGGGCGCATCTACGGAGAGTTTGCCGACGCGCTGCGCGACTCCTACCCTGCGACGGCGGAGATGTTTGAAGAGATGCGTGTGGAAGAGGCCGGGCACCGCGACCGGCTGCTGGCGCTGTTTCGGCAGCGTTTTGGCGATCACATTCCGCCAATCCGGCGCGAAGACGTGCGTGGGTTTCTGAGCCGGCGACCGGTGTGGATGATGCGGCCGTTGGGCGTGAAGGTAGCGCGGCGACAAGCGGAAATCATGGAGATGGAGGCGAGCCGCTTTTATTCGCGTGCGGCCAGCCTGGCCAGCGACGCTCCCACACGCGAACTGCTGAACATGCTGGCCGACGAAGAGCGCAAGCACACTCGCGCCGCCGGAGAATACGAAGAAAAGCACCTCACCGAAAAAGCCAAGTCCGACGAATCGGAATCGCACAAGCGCTTGTTCATGCTCCAGTTCGTGCAGCCCGGCCTGGCCGGGTTGATGGACGGCTCCGTTTCGACGCTGGCGCCGCTGTTTGCGGCAGCGTTTGCCACGCATAAAAGCTGGGATGCCTTCCTGGTCGGCATGGCGGCGAGCCTGGGTGCGGGGATTTCGATGGGCTTCGCCGAATCGCTTTCCGATGACGGTTCGCTGACCGGCCGCGGCTCGCCCTGGATTCGCGGCACGGTTACGGGATTGATGACCACGGCCGGCGGGCTGGGGCATACGCTGCCCTTTCTGATTACCGATTTCCACCTGGCTGTCGCCGTTGCGATTGCGGTGGTGATCGTCGAACTTGGCGTTATCAGCTTCATCCGCCACCGTTATATGGACACACCCTTCCTGCAAGCAGCGTTTCAGGTAATCGTCGGTGGCTTGCTGGTGTTCATTACTGGCTGGCTGATCGGCAGTTCGTAATTCCTGAAGGGGTGCGGGCGGCCTGCGCTCTGCCCACCCATGACCCGCCTTTCTCACAATCGAAGAAAGACTCTCAGGTTCGCTGGTCTCTTGGCGATCGCATGGATGGCCGTGGGAGGCGCTCTACACCTGGCAGCCCAAACCGCGAGCAGAGTGGACGGCATCGTGATCGAAAAGAGCAAGCGAATGCTGACGTTGATGAGCGGGACGAAACGGGTGCAGACCTACAGAGTTGCGCTCGGCGGGCAGCCGGTTGGTGCGAAGGATCGGCAGGGCGACCACAAAACTCCCGAAGGAATTTATTCCGTGGACGCCAAGAATCCCAACAGTCAGTTTCACAAGGCGCTGCACATTTCTTACCCCAGTCAGGCTGATCGCGCTAATGCGAGAAATTTGGGAGTGAGCCCCGGCGGTGATGTCGAAATTCACGGGCTGGGAGCAAAGTGGGGATGGATTGGAGCAAAGCACCGCCTTACGGACTGGACGGACGGTTGCATCGCGTTGACCAACGAGGAAATCGACGAAATTTATCCGCTCATCAAGGTAGGAACGCCGGTCGAAATTCGGCCTTAGTTCAGCATAGCCGTGCGAAGGAGTTGGCCCGCTTCGGGACGCCTAAGCTGCCCACACCGCCTCTCCAAGTGCTATAATTGCGGCCGTTAAGAGCGCCCAGCTCTCTCTAGTCCCCAACAACCCAGCCAGGGCCGGTATCCAGCCGGTACGTTTGTCCCCTTCCGGCGAATGAATGACCTCAAAGAGTCTTCTTTAACAGGAGGAAGGACCGTGAACTCCGAATGGATGGCCCGGAACAGCCGGCCTGGGACGTTTTTGCTGGCCCTGGTGTCGATTGTCGCGATCGCGGGAATCATTGTGAGCTGCAGCGGGGGATCTTCCAACAACATGGTCTCTGGCATGGGCACGGTGAATGTGAGCATAAGCGATCCGCCGAGTTGCATGCCGCCCAACGGGCAGTTCATGCACGTTTACGTTACGGTGCGCTCTGTCCAGGCGCATATCGGTGCCACTGCCGGCGACAGCACCTCCGGATGGCAAGAACTTGCGCCCCAACTGGCAAGTGCGCCGATGCAAATCGATCTCTTTTCCAAGCCGCAGACAACCTGCATTCTGGCGCGGCTTGGTTCGGCGAGCCTTCCCGCGGGCAGCTATCAACAAATCCGGCTGCTGCTGGTTTCGAATTCACCCGCGGCAAGTGACACCATCCCGGCGAATAACGCTTGCGCGGGGAACGGATTCAACTGCGTTGTGCTGGAGGACTCCACGATTCACGAGCTCCAGTTGAGCAGCCAGGCCAACACGGGGTTGAAAATTCCGCCGGGCCAGATTGTTGGCGGGCCGCTGCAGGTGACCGCGGGGCAGAGCGTGGACCTGAACATCGACTTCAATGCGTGCGCTTCGATCGTGCAGGAAGGAAACGGCAAGTTCCGCCTGAAACCGACGCTTACCGCCGGGCAGGTAAGCGCGAACAATAGTGGGATCACGGGCAAGGTAGTGGATTCCGTCTCTAACGCGCCGATTGTGGGAAATGTGCAGGTGGCGATTGAGCAGCCAGACTCAACGGGCGTGGACCGCATCGTCATGCAGGGAGTTGCAGATAGCAACGGCAACTTCAACTTCTGCCCACTGCCGACCGGAATGTTTGACATTGTTGTGGTGGGCATCGGCCCCGCGAACGTGCCCTACAACGCGACGACCGTTCTGAACGTGCCGAACGGAACGAATCTTGGGGCTATCCCACTGGTCGCTGAAGTTGGGGCGACTGCACCCGCGGTCTTTCAGGGATTTGTGACCGCCACGAATGGCGGTGCCACGGGAACGATTGATGTCAGCATCTCGGCGCTGCAGACCGTTGCGTCCGGGGCGGCAACGTTGCAGATCACGATCCCCTTGCAGACCATTCCGGCGACGAATACTAACCCAGAAGTGGATTCGACGGGCCTGATCTCCGTTTCCGCCAACACCAACTGCCCGACCGGAGCGCCCGCGAACTCAAATTGCGCGCCGTACACGCTTGTTGTTCCGGCAAGCAATCCGAGCGAGGGCATTTTCTCGTCGTCCGGATTCACCTATTCGACTCCAGCAACCGGGGATGTTCTTTTCACGGCGGACGCCAGGGCGGCGGTTCCATCGAGCGGCGGGACACCGGATTGCATGCCATCCGAGCAAATGGTGTCGAAGGACGCAACCGCGGCGCCGCTGAAAGCACTGCCAGCAACGACCACCAACGTGGCGGAAATCGATTTCAGCGGCTGCACCTGATTTCGAGGCTGCTCCCAGCCGCCAACTCGTTCATCCCGGCCACGAACAACCTGTACCAAGGGCCAGTTCAGCCTTGCGACACGCGGGGGACGTCACTCTTTGCGAAGCGCATCGTGATGACGTAGTTTGAAACGTAACACCTCAATTCCCAAGGAGAGAAGAATGAAGCTTGCAAAATGGATGGTTGGCGGAGCGTTTGTAGGCTGCCTGGTCTTCGGACAGAACGCGCTGGCGCAGGGCAACAGCCAGGGTCATGGACACGGCAAGGGCCACGACAAGCATGGCGATGACGACGATCACGATGGCGATCACGGCTACTACTACGGGCACGACAAGCAGGTTCACGACTGGTACAACACGCATGGCAACCATCTCCCCCCGGGTCTTGCGAAGAAAGATCACCTGCCGCCAGGTTTAGAAAAGCAACTGGTGCGCAACGGAACGCTGCCTCCCGGATTGCAAAAGAAGATTGAACCATGCCCGCCAGAACTGGTTCACTACTTGCCGCCTCCACCGCCTGAGTGCGCAAACGTGCTGATCGGTGGCCATATTGTGCTGCTGAATCGCAAAACCAATGTGGTCGTGGATTTCATGCACGTTGAACTGTTCTAAGAAATCTGCAGCTCGCTCCTTTCACGGGCGAGCTGTTTTTGTCCGCTGGCGAAACTTGTTATTCGCAGTGAAAACCCTCAGGCCTCAAAATCCTGAGCCACTGGAATTAATCGTCGGAGTGCGCTGGAACTGGCGTTACCTTCGGCGGGCGATAGGAAGTACGCAAATAGGCTTGCAGGCGATCCATGTAGATGTAGACGACCGGCGTGGTGAATAGCGTGAGCATCTGGCTCAAGATCAGGCCGCCGACGATGGTAATGCCGAGGGGTTTCCGAATTTCGGAGCCCGCGCCTGTGCCAAGCGCCAGCGGCAAAGCGCCAAACATCGCCGCCATGGTGGTCATCATAATCGGACGGAAGCGCATTAAGGCGGCGCGGTAGATCGCCTGGTCCGGCGGAGCGTCTTCTTCCCTTTCCACCTGCACGGCAAAATCGATCATCAGAATCGCGTTCTTCTTCACGATGCCGATCAGCAGAATGATTCCGATCATGGCGATAATGCTTAGATCCATTTTCATCAGTTGCAGTGCCAGCAGCGCTCCGATACCCGCGGAGGGAATTGTGGAAACAATGGTCACCGGATGGATAAAGCTCTCGTAGAGGATTCCGAGAACGATGTAGACGGCGGCGAGGGCGGCCATAAGCCAGATCCACTGGTCCTTCAACGAGTCCTGGAAGGCTTGCGCCGTGCCCTGGAAGGTGGCATGCACGGTATTCGGTACGCCGAGCTCACGCGTCGCGAGTTCAATGTGTTCCACCGCTGGACCAAGGGAAGCGCCCTGGGCCAGGTTGAAGGACAGCGTAATCGCGGGAAAAATTCCCTGGTGGTTCACGGAGAGCGCGGTGTTGGAGTGTTCGTAGTGCGCGAAAGAGCTGAGCGGCACAAGCTTTCCGCTGTTTGACGGCACGTAAATATTTTTCAAGCCATCGGGATTCTCCTGATACTCGGGAGCGACTTCGAGAACCACATGGTATTGATTCAAGCCCTTGTAGATAGTGGAGACTTGCCGCTGGCCGAAGGAATCGCCGAGCGCGTTATCAATGTCCTGCATCGAAATGCCCAGGCGCCCGGCGGTGTCGCGGTCAACTGACAGAAATGACTGCAAACCCTTGTCCTGCTGGTCGGAATTGATGTCTCGCAACTCCGGAATCTGCCGCATGCGCGCCATGATAATCGGCGCCCAGTGATACAGATCCTCCAGATTGTCGGCCTGCAACGTGTATTGATACTGCGCGCCGCCGAAACGCCCGCCGACGGATACATCCTGCACCGATTGAAAAAAGAGCGATGCGCCGGGAATTCCCGCGGTCTTATGGCGAAGCCGCGCGATCACCTGGTCGGCGTTCATCTTGCGCTCCGCGATGGGTTTTAGTTGAGCGAACATGCGGGCCGTGCTGGTGCCGTTGCCGCCGCCGGTGAAGGAAGTGACCGTATCGATCGCCGGGTCTTGCGCGACGATATCGGAAAAGGCGCGCATCTTTTTGGACATTTCCGCGAAGGAAGTGTCCTGATCCGCCTGGATGAAGCCGGCGATGCGCCCGGTGTCCTGCTGGGGGAAAAAGCCCTTGTTGACGTGGCCGAACATGTAAACGCTGAGCGCGGCGGTGAGAATCGTGACGCAGAGCATCAACGGTTGCTGGCTTAACACCCAGCGCAGCGCGTGGTCGTAGCCCTTCAACATTCTGTTGAACGCGCCTTCGGAAATGCGATAGGCCAGGCCGTGCTTCTTATCGACGTCGTGGCGCAGGAATCGCGCGCAGAGCATCGGTGTGGTGGTCAGAGAAACGAACATGGAGACGGCGATGGCCACAGTTAAGGTGACCGCAAATTCGCGGAACAGGCGACCGACAATTCCGCCGAGCATCAGAATTGGAATGAACACGGCCACCAGCGATGCGCTCATGGACAGCACTGTGAACCCGATTTCACTGGCGCCTTTCATCGTCGCCGCAAACGCCGGCATTCCCGATTCCATGTGGCGCGCGATGTTTTCGATGACGACGATGGCGTCGTCCACCACGAAACCGGTGGAGATGGTCAGCGCCATCAGGGATAAGTTGTCGAGGCTGTAGCCGAGGAGATACATCACGCCGAACGTTCCAACCAGCGACAATGGCACAGCGACGCTCGGGATCACCGTGGCCCAGTAATTCCGTAGAAACGCAAATACAACCAGAATCACCAGAATGATGGAAATGATCATGGTGCGTTCGACTTCGTGGACCGAGGCGCGGATCACCAGCGTGCGGTCAATCACCACGTCCAGTTTCAGGGAGGGGGAAATCGAAGCACGTAACCACGGCAGGTTCGCTTTTACCTTGTCGGCGGTCTCGATCATGTTTGCGCCGGGTTGGCGGAAAATCGCGATGATCACGCCGGGTTTCCCCCCGGGCAGTCCCAGATTGCGGATGTCTTCGACCGAGTCCACCACCGTCGCGATGTCCACCAGGCGAACCGTCGCGCCGGCGTGTCCGCCGACAATCAGTGGCTCATACTCGTAGGCCTTGAAAAGCTGGTCGGAGTCGGAGACCGCATACGTGCGGTCCTTATCGGAAAGCGCCCCCTTGGCGAGATTCGAGTTGGAGGATTGCAGGGCCTTGCGAACCTGCTCCAGGCTGATGCCGTAGCTGTTAAGCTGCTGCGGATTCACCTGGACGCGGACCGCGGGACTTGAAGAGCCCCACACAAAAACCTGGCCGACGCCTTCCACTTGCGACAATTTTTGCGCGACCACGGAATTCCCCGCGTCGTAAATCTGAGCGATCGGAATCGTATCCGACGTCAACGAGAGCAGCAGGATCGGCGAATCGGCGGAGTTCACCTTGCGATAAGTGGGCTGGCTCGGCATGTCGGCCGGCAGTTGGCTGCGGGCCGCGTTGATGGCGGCTTCGACGTCGCGCGCGGCGGCGTTGATGTCGCGATTCAGATCGAACTGCAAGGCGATGCCGGTGTTGCCGAGTGTTGAGGTCGACGTCATTTGCGTGACACCGGCGATGCGTCCGAACTGGCGCTCCAGCGGAGTGGCAACGGCGGATGCCATTGTTTCGGGGCTGGCGCCGGGGAGGCTTGCGCCGACGCCGATCGTGGGCAGATCCACCTGCGGAAGCGGAGCTACAGGCAAGAATCGGAATGCGATCGCGCCGGAAAGAAAAATTGCGATGGTGACGAGAGACGTCGCCACCGGCCTGCGGACAAAGGGAGCTGAGAAGTTGGACTGGAAATTCACGCCCTAGTCTCCTGTGGCCGGCTCGTCGATGGGATTCGTGATTCCGAGATGCAGGCGATTGGCGAGCCAGTCGAAGGCCAGGTAGACCACCGGCGTGGTGTAGAGCGTAAGCAGTTGGCTGAGAATCAGGCCGCCGACAATGGTGATGCCGAGTGGTCGGCGCAATTCGGAGCCAACTCCCTGACCGAGGGCGAGCGGCAGGCCGCCGAGCAACGCGGCCATGGTGGTCATCATAATGGGGCGGAAGCGCAGCAGGCAGGCTTCGTAAATTGCATCGAGCGGTGACTTGCCCTGTTCGCGCTCTGCTTCGAGTGCAAAGTCAATCATCATGATGGCGTTTTTCTTGACAATACCGATCAGCAGAATGATGCCGATGAGCGCGATAATGCTGAATTCCGTGCGGCAGAGCATCAGCGCGAGGATCGCGCCAACGCCCGCGGAAGGCAGCGTCGACAGAATCGTAATCGGGTGGATGTAGCTCTCGTACAAAATGCCGAGAACGATGTAGACGGTGATGAGCGCCGCGAGAATCAGCAGCGGTTCGTTGGAGACGGAACGCAAGAACGCCGCCGCTGTGCCCTGGAATGTGGCCTGAATGCTGGGCGGCATGTGGATATCCTGCCGCGCCTGGTCAATCGCTGTGGTCGCTCCGCCGAGTGACGCGCCTGGCGCGAGGTTGAACGAAATGGTCACAACGGGAAATTGTCCCTGATGGTTGATGGCGAGCGACGATGACCCGGCTTCAAACCGCGTGAATGCGCTGAGCGGCACCTGCTGGCCCGTGGAGGAGCGCACGTAAATGTCTTTCAAAGCGGCAGGAGTCTGGCGAAAACTTTTGCCGACTTCCATCACCACGTGATACTGGTTCAGCTGCGTGAAGATGGTGGAGACTTGCCGCTGGCCGAAGGCGTCATAGAGCGTGTTGTCAATGTCGGCGGGCAAAATTCCGAGGCGCGATGCGGTGTCTCGGTCGATCGTGAGCGTGGCGAGCAAGCCGTCGTTCAACTGGTCGGTGGCGACGTCGCGCAGGTCCGGCAGCGTCTTCAACTTTTCCACAAATTTCGGCGTCCAATAAGCGAGTTCCTTGGGGTCCACATCTTCCAGCGAATATTGAAATTGGGTGCGCGAGACGCGGTCTTCGACCGTCAAATCCTGCACCGGCTGAAGGAACAGGGTGATTCCGTCCACTTTGGCAACCGCGGATTGCAGGCGGCGGATAACATCGGACGCGCTGAGCTTTCGCTGTGCGAGGGGTTTAAGGTTGATCTGGACGCGGCCGCTGTTCATCGTAGTGTTGGTGCCGTCAATCCCGATGAACGACGAAAGGCTTTCCACGGCCGGATCCTGCAGGATGACGTCGGCGAGGGCGCGCTGCCGTGCGGTCATGGCTGTGAAAGAGACATTTTGCGGTGCTTCGGAAACGCCAAGGAGCACGCCGGTGTCCTGCACCGGGAAGAAACCTTTGGGCACGTAGATGTAGAGAAGAATGGTGCCAACAAGCGTGCCGATCGTCACCAGCAGCGTGATGGTGCGGAAGCGTAGGACAACTTGCAGCGTGCGGCCGTAAAACGCGATGACATCGTTGAAGACTTTTTCGGATTTGCGGTAGAACCAGGTCTGCTCGTTCTCCGGTTCGTGGCGCAGAAGTTTCGCACACATCATCGGCGTCAGGGTGAGAGAAACCACCGCCGAAACAAGAATTGTGACAGCGAGCGTTACCGCAAATTCGCGGAACAGACGGCCTACGATGTCGCCCATGAACAGCAGCGGAATCAGCACGGCAATCAACGAAACTGTCAGCGAAACGATGGTGAAGCCAATCTGCTCCGAGCCTTTCAGCGCCGCCTGCAGCGGAGAGTCTCCGTGCTCAAGGTAGCGGCTGATGTTTTCGATCATCACGATCGCATCGTCCACAACAAAGCCCGTGGAGATTGTCAGCGCCATCAGCGAAAGGTTGTTCAGCGAATAGCCCAGCAGGTACATCACGCCAAACGTGCCTACGATCGAGAGCGGCACCGCAATGCTGGGAATGACCGTAGCGCGCAGGCTGCGCAGGAATAGAAATATCACCATCACGACTAGCGCGATCGTGAGCAGCAGTGTGTATTGCACGTCGGCAACCGAAGCACGGATGGTGGTGGTGCGGTCGGTCAGGATTTCGACGTGCACTGAGGCGGGCAATGCCGCCTGCAATTGCGGGAGGATTTTCTTCACGCGGTCGACGACGCTGATGATGTTTGCGCCGGGTTGGCGCTGAATATTCAAAATCACCGCGGCCTGTTTGTTGGCCCACGCAGCTTGCTTTTCGTTTTCAGCGCTGTCGATGGCGATGGCGACGTCGGTCAGGCGAACCGGTGCACCGTTGCGAAACGCAACGATGATGGAGTTGTAGCCTTCGCTCGAAAGCAATTGATCGTTGGCGCCAATGGTGAACGCCTGATGCTGGCCGTCAAACGTGCCCTTGGCCTGGTCAATGTTGGCGTTGGCCAACGCAGTGCGCAAATCTTCCAGACTCAAACCATACGACGCGAGTGCGGTGGGATTCGCCTGCACGCGTACCGCGGGGCGCTGCCCGCCGCTGATGCTTACCAGGCCGACGCCGGAAAGCTGCGAAATCTTCTGGGCGAGCGTGGTGTCGGCAAGGTCTTCCACTTTTACCAGCGGCAGCGTGGGAGAACTGATCGCCAGCGTCAGGATGGGCGCGTCGGCAGGATTGACCTTGCTGTAAATCGGTGGATTCGGCAGCCCTGTCGGCAAAAGGTTGGAAGCACCGTTGATTTGCGCCTGCACTTCTTGCTCGGCAACATCAATGTTCAAGTCCAGATTGAATTGAAGGGTGATGACCGAGCTTCCAAACGAACTCGTTGAGGTCATCTGCAGCAGGCCGGGGATTTCCCCGAAGTTGCGTTCGAGCGGTGCGGTGACCGATGACGCCATCACATCCGGGCTGGCGCCAGGATAAAACGTCTGCACCTGAATGGTTGGGTAGTCTACTTGCGGCAGCGCCGATACCGGCAACTGGCGATACGCCACCAGTCCCACCAGAATCACGCCCACCATCAGCAGCGTGGTTGCAACGGGCCGCAGAATAAACGGCCGCGAGGGATTCATCGCGCAGGTCCCCCGCCGGGTGATGCGAATGGAGAGTTCGGGTTAGTGGCGGCGCTTTTGCCGGCGGGCGCGACGGGAGCAGTCGATTGCCGCGGCTCAACTTTGCTGCCGTCCTGCAATTTGTCCTGGCCGTCCGTGACCACGACGTCGCCGGGATTCAGACCGGCAGAGATCCCGGTAATGTTCCCGTTCGCTTCGGCGAGCGTGACAATGTGGATTTTCACTTGGTTATCCGAGCCGACCGCGAACACGTAGGTCCCCTGAGCGCCACGCAGTATGGCGGTCGTCGGCACCAGCACCACGTTTTTCTTCGTGTCCACCAGCAGGTGCACGTTCACAAACTGGTTGGGAAATAGCTCGTTTTTCGCGTTGTCAAAAACCGCTTTCAGTTTGTACGTGCCGGTGGTGGTGTCGATCTGATTGTCGATGGTCAGCAGTTTTCCAGTGGCCAACTTGGTGGTGTTGTCGCGGTCATACGCCTCGACCGTGATCGGCGCGCCCTTTTTCATGCGCCCCATCACTTGCGGCAACTGGTCTTGCGGCAGGCTGAAGAGCGTCGCGATCGGCTGCAACTGGGTGATTACCAGCAAACCGTTCGTGTCGGTGGCATGCACCATGTTCCCCATGTCCACCAGGCGAAGCCCTACGCGACCGCTGATGGGAGCGGTGATGTGTGAATACATGATCTGGAGTTTGGCGTTATCAATCGTCGCGTTGTCCGCTTTGATCGCGCCCTCGAACGTGCCCACCTGGGCCTGTTGGGTATCCAATTGCTGCTTGGGGATCACGCCTTCCTGAAAAAGCAGCTTGAACCGTTCGTAATCCACCTGGACGTCGCGCAATTGCGCCTGATCCTTTGCCAGCTGCCCCTCGGCCTGCTCGAGTTGCACTTGATAGGGCCGCGGATCGATCTCCACCAGCGCCTGCCCGGCGATTACGTTCTGCCCTTCTGCGAAGTTGATCTTGACGATCTGCCCGTCAACCCGGGACCGCACGGTGACGGTGTTGAACGCGGTGACGTTTCCCAAACCGTTGAGAAAAACCGGGAGGTCACCCTGGGTCGCCGTCGCAACCACCACGGGCACGACAAAACTTCCTGGAGCGCCCATTCCCGGTGCCCCGCCGGGTCCCTTGCCACCCGCTGCGGCCGCATCGGCCTGAGAACTCCGTCCCCGGTAATACCAATATCCGCCGGCAACGACTACCAGCAAAAGCAGCCAAACCCACCAATTGCTCTTGGAAGCGCTCCGTGCGCCAGGCATGTAGGGTGTGGTCGAGGAAGGCGTCTGGGGATCGCGCACGCCGACCGATTCAGTTGAAGCCATTCCGTAATACTCCTGTCCGCAGTCTCAAATTGAGCTATAGGGGTCGTCTTTCCGGGGGGATAGCCTGCGACATCAGAAGACCCGTTCCTTATTGTCTCTCCAGCCTATCGATTGCCTCTAGCGTATAGGAATCCTTAGTTCTCTGCTACATAGGACGCACGAGCCAAGGGAATAGTTACTCAATCAGACCTGTGGAAGGCGGACTTTCCGGGATTTGCAGTGCTCCGTAAGCCAAAGGAAAGACAAGTGCAGAAAAAGGGAGGCCGTCGTACACTAGGCGCACGATTTTTGCCCAGGCCGGACCAAAGCATCCTATCCATGTACAGGAGTAAAACTTACTTATGCTCAAGGGAATCCTGCTAGGAATTATTTTGGGGTTCATTTTGGTTGGCGTCGGCGGGTACCTCTATTTCGCGAGTGGAAAAGTGCCGGTGGCCACCAACTCCCCCGAGATGCCGTTCGAGCGGAAGTTCGCCCAGCTCGCGTTGCACGCCTATCTCGACAAACTTCCCCATCCGAATCCGGCGGTGCCTGCCGATGAAGCGAATCTCTTGGCTGGAGCGAAGGTTTACAAGGAGAATTGTGCCGTGTGCCACGGGCTCCCCGGCGAGCCGCACAACGCGATCGGGAACGGCATGTTTCCCAAGCCTCCGCTGCTGTTCCGCGGTGTGGGCGTGACCGACGACGATGCGTGGGAAACGTACGGCAAGGCTTCCGGCGGGATCCGCATGACCGGCATGCCGGGTTTCAAGGACCGCCTGAACGATACGCAGCTGTGGCAAGTGACCGTTTTGCTGAAAAATGCCGACAAGATTCCCGCTCCCGTGAAGGCGGAACTGGCGCCCCCTCCGGGGGCGGTGCTTCTTCCGGCTGCACCTCCGGGCTCGAAAGCGGATTCTGACCACGATCACATTCACTGATCGTTTACGGAAGTAATTCTTCAAATTCTTTGAGCGATTTCGCAGGTTAGGTTCGCCTGGTTACGTCCGGGGAGCTTGCCCGATTGAGCGAATCCGCGCGGCGCAGTTCTGGAAACATCCACGTCCACAGCACGGTCACCACGATTGCGCCAATGCCACCCAGCACCACCGCGGGTACGGCGCCGAACCATTGCGCGGCCAGACCCGATTCGAATTCGCCCAGTTCGTTGGACGCTCCGATAAAGATCATGTCCACGGCGTTTACGCGGCCGCGCATTTCGTCGGGCGTTTCGATCTGGATGAGCACTCCGCGAACAACTACGCTGACCATATCCGCCGCGCCGACGAAGAAGAGCGAAATCATCGAAAGGACGATGTTGCGCGATAAGCCGAAGACGATCGTGAACACACCGAATCCCGTCACGCACCACAGCATCGTTGCGCCCGCTCTTCGCCGGATCGGTTTGTAGGCGATCAGCAGCGCCATCACCGCGGCGCCGATCCCGGGAGCAGTTCTGAGCAATCCGAGTCCCCACGGCCCAGTGACCAGAATTTCTTTTGCATACACCGGCAAAAGGGCAACCGCGCCGCCCAGCAGCACGGCGAAAAGATCCAGCGAGATCGAACCGAACACCAGTTTGTGATCCCAGATGTAACGAAATCCGGCGAAAACGGTTTTGAGGGAAAAAGGTTCGCGGACGCGGGGCAGCGACTGCACTTTGATCCGGAGCGTCGTCAGCACCGCGATGCTGCCCGCCGCTAACGCGGTGGCGTAGACGGCTGCCGGGCCGCGGGAAAACGCGTAAAGAACTCCTCCCATCGCGGGACCGAGGATGGTGGCGAACTGAAAGATGCTGGAGTTCCATGCCACCGCGCTTTGGAATTGTTCTTCGGGCACCAGTTGCGGCAGCAGCGCGCGGCTGGCCGGCATGCTGAAGCTGCGCACCGCTCCCACCAGGCACAGAATCGCGAAGATTGGCGTCACCGAGCCGGCGCGGTGCAGATATTCCACATTCAGCGCCACCAGCAACAGTAGCGTCGAAGAGATTGCGAAGCCGACATAGCAGAGTGTGAGCAGGTTTCTCCGGTCAAAGCGATCCGCGACGTGACCCGCGACAAGAAACAACAGCACACCCGGCAGAAATTGCGCCAGGCCCGTGAGGCCCAGGTCCAGCGGCCGGTGCGTGATTTCATACACCTGCCAGCCGACGGCCACCGACTGCATCTCCGTGCAAAACACGATGCAGACGCGCGCAA
>Ga0210399_10001543_pt1 | contig 17961 bp, 15 predicted proteins | sample IncBWC14MmetaG_FD_150865 | JGI IMG/M metagenome (GOLD analysis project Ga0210399, IMG submission 150865) | Forest soil microbial communities from Barre Woods Harvard Forest LTER site, Petersham, Massachusetts, United States - Inc-BW-C-14-M | ecosystem: Environmental > Terrestrial > Soil >...
ACAACCATGAGACTCGTGACGAAGATTTTGATTCCGTGAGCGTCGAAATCAATGGTTGTGCGGTCCGATTTTGATTCGGTAATCACGCCGCAACCGTACTGAAAATGCTTGATGTACTGGCCTGTCGAGAGATTCTCCAAAACTGCCTCCTGTCACTTTAATAAGAAGAGTAAAGATGGGCCCAACGCAACGTCAAAGATTTCATAGGATCGGCGCGCAAGAAGGCGCGTACAAGCGGCGAGCAAGGTTTGCTCCCTTTTTAATAGCTGCGACGCCCGTTTCCGCCGGAACGACCGCCGGAATAACCACCGCGGCCACCCGAGCGATCTCCACCACCACCGCCACGCGATTCCTGGGGGCGTGCTTCGTTCACCTGAAGCTGCCGACCATCCACGTCGAGGCCGTTGAACTCACCAATGGCCTTGGTTGCGTCGCCGCCATCGCCCAACTCGACAAAGCCGAAGCCTCGTGAGCGCCCAGTTTCCCGGTCGGTGATGACTCGAGCGGAGGACACCTGATAGCCCTTGTCGACGAACAACTGCTGAAGGGATTCGTCGTTCATGCCGAAAGAGAGATTGCCAACATAAAGTTTTGTCATACGCGTTTCCTTTTCCTGGTTCGTTACAAGAGATAGACAGCCACTGCTTTCTGACGATTCTGAGAAAGGGCGTGCTCCCTCCGGCCAGAAACGTCAAGAAATCTTTAAGGAGAAACCCGGAGCCCGCCCTGGATGTGCCGACAGTTCGCGGAAATGCTGACAAAAGCGAGACCCACGAAACGTTTCAGGCCGACCACGGTTATCTCGAGAGAGTTGAACTTTTTGCCCCGCAGCCCGTTCAAAATCTGGGCAATGCCTTTCCGAAGGGTTCCGGCATACGCGCGGCCGACGACCCTGGCCTTGTGCTCGCCGGTGAGGCGAACAAAATTCCAGTTTGCCTGGCTGATCTTCCGATTCAAGGTATAGCCATCGAAATTCTTGACCACGCGCCAACCGGGCAAAAATGCTTCGCTCTCCAATGCAAAATCCGGCGGCAATAGCGCGCCCTCGCGGATAAGGATCATGTTGGATTCACTCATTTCTGACATCCGGCCGATCAGGGTTGAAATCAATTTTCAGCGAGGGGCTCAATTAAAACGCTCTGGCGCGAATGGTTCTGCCGTTTACCATAGCCGCTAGAATCGTTAGGAGCGCGGCACATCCGATGGCCATGAAGGTGGAAACAAACACTCCGCCGTAGCCGGAAAAGCCGATTGAGCGTGTTAGGAAACCCCCAATGACAGCGCCCGCAACACCCATGGTCAGATCCATCCATATGCCGTAGCCTTTCCCTTCGAGGCTTTTGCCGGCAAGCCATCCGGCTGCGAGTCCCACGTAAATCCAGATCACAATTTGCATTTTTTCTCCTCTGCCGAGAGCCTGCGAAGAGAAAAGCGGGAAAGGCTCGGCGCCTGCCCTCTTCGGAAAAATCAGCGGGCTTCAGCCAGCGGCGGCCTTGTCCGGTGAAAAGCCTGCGGGCTCAGGAAGCGACCGCGGCAGCCAGCTTGTGGAAAGTGGAGTTGGCAACCATGTAGGTATGGATGCGCAGCGCACCCTCAATCACGCCAGAGAGCATGCCGGTAACCTGGGCAAATTCTTTTTTGTCGTAATTTTCCGCGTCGGTGCTGCTTTCCCAGAAACTGTAGGCGTAGACTTCCTTGCCGCTTTGCGCGACAAGGGTCATTTCGTCCAGGAAGCCCTTCTGCTTTCGAAGCAGGGGGATGATCTCGTCTTCCATCTTGCGGATGAATTGCGGCGCCGATTCGGACTTCAGACGCATGGATACTTTGCGTACAAACATAGGATGCTCCTTCGGTTCATGAGCAAGGCAGTATTTCAGGAACCCCCCGCGGGTTTTCCAAACCGAAGGCAGCCTTGAGATCACCCTTGCAGCATGAGCTACTTTACAGTTCTTGTCAAGTAATATAGGTTCGCTTACACTTCACTTTAACTACTTTGGTTAATCGAGAGGATTGCTCCCGTGGATGTTAGCTTGATCATTCGACAGAGGCTCAAGGAACTGGGCCTTGAACAACGCGACCTCGCCGCCGCAGCACAGGTCACGGAATCCTATATCTCGCAGCTTCTTTCCCGGAAGAAGGCGCCGCCGGCCGTCGATCGTACGGACCTCTACGACAGAATGGACGCCTTCCTGGAATTCCCAAGAGGCCATCTGTCTTCGATGGTACAGGCGCAGCGGCACGAAGAGTTGAAAAAGAAACTGGCCGAACCGCCCACGCCGTTATTCCCTGAAGTGCGGGAATTGATCATCCGGAAATGCAAGCCGGAAAAGCGCGGCCAGGTGCGGGAGATTTTTGAACAGCAGGCCTTCGGCGAGCTTGAGCGGCTGGTGAGCCAGACACTGCTGGATGTGGCCAAAGGAATCGCACGGGAGGAGTTGAAAAACGAGAAATGGCTGCGCAACGTGGGGAAACTTCGGCGCCAATCTTACGAAGAGATTCGGGCGATGATCCTGGAGTTTCTGGACGCGGATGTTTTCAACGTTTCCATCGAGCACTGCTCCACCTTCCTGGGTCCAATTATCGAATCCTGGGACATGGATCTGAAGACGTTCGCGGTTGAGGCGCTCCTGAACAAGCGCCTGACCTCCGCAAGGACAGTGCGTTTTCATTTTGTGGAAACAAGCGGCGTGCCCACAGCGGATGAGGAACCGGGGTTGAGAGAGTTTCTTCGAAACCCGGGAATGAGCGGCGATGCAAGCGAGGAAGAGATCGATTTTCTCAAGAGCCTGAAATTCCTTCGGCAGCGGCCCAGCCCGCTCTACTATTATCGAGAATTGCAGAGCCTGAGGGATCCCCTGCACTTCCCTGCCAGTCCCAAGGGCAAGTTTCCCCGGCGGAGTGCAAGAAGAACCAACAACGAAGCCCGGAGAACATCGAGAAAGAGGGCAACTCGACCGTAGCATGGTGGCGTGACGCCCCCCTGAAGATCCCCGCGGGTTTCAGCGGGATGCGAGCGAAGACAACCTGTGGACGCGCAGGTAGTGTATGATGGTAGGCATCTGATTCTAGAGCTGCAAATGCCGCAGCACCCAAGAGCATCGGGACACCGGAGTCCCGTCCACCGAACGCAGCGCAGGTAGCCACAGCTGCAATCCGCAAAACGATTCAAAGTGAGCAATCCTCGTCCAAGTGTGCCTGCCGGGTAAAAGTGTGCAGAGAAGAAGGCCCGGGCAAACTGGCAGTGGATGAGGGGAGAAACCATTGTCACGGGAAATTCAGGAACAACAAGATCAAGTCCGCCTGCTCATTAAACTGGGCAAAGAACAAGGATACCTGCTCTACGATCAGGTGAACGACGCCCTCGCAGCAGAAGAGCATACCAACGAGGAGATTGACAGCGCCTTCACCGCGTTCGAGAGCGAAGGCATCTTGCTTTACGAAGACGCTTCCGACGCCAAGTTGGCGCATGCCGCCCCAGACGTTGCAGAGCCGGCGGATCTCCGGCCACACCACGAGGCCGCGGCGACCGAAGATGCGGAACTGGACCAGACCGCATCGCCACCGGAAAAAACCAGCGATCCTGTGCGTGTCTACCTGCGTGAGATGGGCCTTGTGCCATTGTTGACGCGCGAACAAGAAGTGACCATTGCCAAACGGCTGGAGCGGGGAAGCCTCCGCGTGTTGAAGACTGTTTCTCGTTCTCCTATTGTCCTGAAGGCTTTGATTACCGTTGGAGAAGAGCTGCGCTCGGGAAACCGTTCGATCAAGGAAATTATCCAGTTCGACGAAGAAGATCTGACCGAGGAGAAGATTGAAGAGAAGACCCGGAACACGCTGAGAATCATCGACAAGATTGCAAGGCTGCACGAATTGGGAATGAAGCAGCGGGCCAAACTGGAAGCCACAGCCGTATCGGAGAAGCGAGCGTATCGCCGCGCAAAGCGGCGGCTGTCCCGAACGCGGGTGGAGATGTCGTTACTCGCCCGCTCCCTGGAATTCAAGGAACGCGAGCGGAAGCGGTTGATTGAACTGCTGCGGCACACGGTGGAGCGCCTGGAATTCCTGGAACGCGAAGCGGCCCGGCTGGAGCGGCGCGTGAAGGCGTCACACGGCGAAGGGTCGCTGGAAGCGCGCAAGGAATTGCGCTTGTGCCGCGCGCGAGTGCGAGAAATTGAAGAGTCGAGCGAAGTTGGGGCGAGCACCCTGAAGCGCGCGCTTATCTTGATTCACAGAGGCGAGACGGAAGCGCAGCAGGCAAAGAGCGAATTGACGGCGGCGAATCTGCGCCTGGTAGTTTCCATCGCCAAGAAATATACGAATCGCGGGCTGCAATTTCTGGACCTGATCCAGGAAGGCAACATCGGCCTGATGCGCGGCACCGACAAGTTTGACTGGCGGCGGGGGTACAAGTTTTCCACGTATGCCACCTGGTGGATCCGCCAGGCGATCACTCGCGCCATCGCGGACCAGGCCCGCACGATCCGGGTGCCCGTGCACATGATCGAAATGATCAACAAGCAAGTGCGCACGAGCCAGCAACTGGTGCAGGAATTGGGGCGCGAACCCACTTCCGACGAAATCGCCAGGCGCATGGATATTCCCGTGGACGCCGTTCGCAAGACGAAAAAAATTGCGCAGTTGCCGATGTCATTTGAAACGCCGCTGGGCGATGAGGGCGAATCGCACCTGGGCGACTTCATCGAAGATAAAGGCGTGTTGTCGCCATCGGACGCAGCCATTGACCTGAATCTGAAGGACCAGATCGCGTCAATACTCCGGACGCTGACGCCGCGCGAGGAACGCATCATCCGAATGAGATTTGGATTGGACGACGGCAGCCAGCACACCCTGGAGGAAGTCGGCGAGGTTTTTGCGGTCACCCGGGAGCGGATCCGGCAGATCGAAGCCAAGGCACTGCGCAAGCTGCGGCACCCCTCGCGTTCCGGCAGGTTTCAGATATTTATTCGGGGCTCATACTAAGGGAGAGTCGAAGTACATGCGGCCGCGAGCAGAAATATCTGCCAGCGACTGCAAATCTTTTAAGGAGAAGAAGGATGAAGAGTCTATTTGTAGGCAATCTGAGTTTTCAAACCACGGAAAGCGAATTAAACGATCTGTTCAAGCCGTTCGGGCAGGTGGGCCGCGTTAACCTGGTGAAGGATCGCGAGACCGGCCGCGCGAGGGGATTTGCGTTCGTGGAAATGACGAACGACGAAGAAGCTGCCAAAGCGGTTGCAGGCCTGGATGGCAAGCAGGTTGGCGGCAGGAACCTGAAAGTGAACGAAGCGCGCCCCAAGGAAGCCACGCGCACGCCTCGATTCGAGAACGGCGGCGGAAACCGCGGCGGAAGCAAGGAACGTTTTTCAAACGAAGACTACCGCGAAGCCGCTCGCCAGCCTCGCGAACCTCGTTGGTAGAGTCCAGGGCACGTTTACCACAGTAACGGATTGATATGTGAATTTAAGGAGATTCAATGGCCATCACATTCCAAAAGCGCCAGAAGGAAATGAAGCGATTGGAAAAGCAGCGCGAAAAGGCCGAGCGCCGCGCACAGAAAAAGATTGCGAAGCGCACGGAAAAAGAAGCTGGCGTCGAACAAGCCGAAATTCTCGTGGAACCGGAAACGGGGGAGCAAAACGACCCCGCGGGAGATTCCAGGGAAGCAAGAACCCAATCGCCGAAGCCGATCTTGTAAAAGGTTTTGCGGAACGCTTTATCAGGCCACCTGTATCGCGATATCTCGGCGCGGACTTTTCGTAACTACCGATGAGAGTCCTTACTTCTCTCGGGGCACGGTGAGCGTGTTAATACGCTTGGGAACCTCGCCCACATTCACGACATCTACCAATTTGAGAGTTTTGGCATCGATGACTGAGACGGATCGCGCCCCGGAATTCGAGTCGTAAACTCGCAGACTGTCGGGTGTGAAGGTGATCCATTCGGGCACGGCTCCCAGTACGGATCGATTCGGGGGCTGCTGGACCGGCAGTGGGCAATATCCCAGAAGTTGGAGATCGGGCAGCGAATATTTGAACACCGCATTGGCGACCGTGCTGTTGACCCAGAGAGATTTTCCGTCGGGGGCAACGCCGATGCCGTGCGACGGTGTGCCCAGCCGCTCCTCGGCGGTGCCAAATCCGCCGGGCTGTTCCGGCAAAACGATGCGCGCAGCCTCTTTGCGGCTGGCAAAATCGACGACGGCGAATCCATTCAGGCCGGAGAGTTGGACGAAAATTCGGCGCGTCGAACCGTCAGGGTTTGCTTCGAACGCCATGGGACGCACGCCACGATCGAATTTGATTTCCCAGGCGGCTTTTTCCGTGCTCAGGTCGATCACCGTAGCGGCCTTGTTTTCTATGGAGCCGCTGACCGCATACTTGCCATCCGGAGTGACGAAGATGTTGTGCACACTTCCGTCGACGGAAATGCTTTTCGTGGGTTCGAGCGACTTGGTGTCGATGACGTCGACAGAACCCGGATCTTCTCGAATGCCGACGAGAACTCGCCCGCCGTCTTTGGTGATGGTCAGATTATTTGGATGCCCGCTGAGAACAACCTTTTTCAGGATTTTGGCGGACTCGCGATCCACCACATCCACGATGGATTCCGACTCGTTGCTGATGTAGACGCGCTTTCCGTCGGGAGAAAAGACTACACCGTGAGGGAGTTCGATGCCGCGAATCACCTGCACAACCTGGTTGGTCGAGGAATCGATCACGTCCACGGTGTTTCCGGCGCTATTGGTTACATAGATTCGAGCGGCGCTGACCGAGGGTGCAGCGACCGAACCCGGCGCCGATGCAGACCGTACCCATTGCGCCAGGACAATCCAATCGGGATCCTCCTGCGATGCAAATTGCCGCCCGCCGGAATGAAATGCGTCGCCACCCGCTTCCGGAGCGAGCGGATGAACCAAAAGCCTGCTGGATTGCGGCTTCCCCGGCACCACCAATTGTGAAGCGCTCTGAAGATTCTGGCGGGATTGTTCTTCCGTCCAATCGGTGAGGCCCGGCGAGAGTTCCGCGAGATGAAACACTCTGTTGGAGGCCGTATGGCAGCCGTAACAGCGGGCATGGCCGGGCCGCTCCTTGAGAAAGATCGGCTGAATGGCGGATTTGAAGTACTCAAAATCAAGGCCGTCCTTGGACTGGGAATTCGAACCTGTTGGTGTGGGCGGCGACGCAGCAGTGGTGTGGCGGACCCACTCGGCTAGCATTTGCCATTCCGGGTCACTTTGCGTTTTCCAGAATTTTCCGCCGGTATGCACGGGATCGCCTCCGGCATCGGATGCAAGCGGATGCAGAAGCAAACGGCTTTTCAGTGGATCGCCCGGTGTGGTCAATTGCAGCACGACTTCAAAATTCTTGCGCGATTGCTCCTCGGTCCAGGACGGATTCCCTGCCGATAGCGGCTGGAGGCGAAGACGAGTGTTCAAGACAGAGTGGCAGTCGTAGCAACGGACTCCGCTTTCGCGTCGTTTCAGGAAAATCGGCTCGATGCGTGTGCGATAAACTTCAAAATCGAGAGGCGGGACTGGCGGCGCAGGGGCTTGTCGCGGGATGGGCTTGGGAGTGGCGGTTACAAACGTTAGTCCGCCGAATACCAATAAGAATCTGGCCAGCACCCTGGGTGAGAAATTAGCACGAAATCCAGATCGCATTCGCCCTTCCTTGCACACGGGATTCTGCGTCAGCGGCCGTAGACCAGCAATCGAAACGTTCCTGAAACCGGGGTTGGTTGCGGATGTGGCTGCTCCGCCGTGGGCTCCGCGGCCGGAGTGAAGTCGGCCGTATCTATAAAGAGCTGGTGGGTCTTCGGATCGAGAGCCATGTTGCGGGCGCCGAATTCGGTTTTGACCGTCTCGGCCACGCTGAATTTGTCGGGAGAATCCTCGTGAACCACATGCAGCGTGCCCTCTCGCGTGGCGACGAAGAGCAGGCCTGTGGCCGGTTCGAAGATATTGGTATCCACGCCCGCGCCGATGGGAAAATTCTGGACGACCTTGCCGGAGTCTACATTCATGATGGCGAGCACTTTGTTGCGTCCGCCAATGAACAGCCGGTGGTGCTGCACGTCGAGATCGATGGCCGTGGCTCCCTCAGCGGGGGCAATCGGCCAGTGGGACTTCACCGTGTTGCTCATCGAATCGATGGCAACGACTTCATTTTTGTCTTCGACGTTGTCGTAGATCGTGCCGTGACCATCGGGCACGGCGTATTCGGGACGTCCGCCAATTGGGATGGTGGCGACAACCGTTCCCGAAGCGGGATCAATCACCGAAGCATCGTTCGTTTTTCCATTCATGGCAAAAATGTGCTTTGAGGCGGGATCGTAAATGATGCAATCCGGATTGCCACCGGTCTTGATATGGCCGGTTGGCTTCAGAGTCTTGAGATCGAATACGACGACCTCATCGGCGCCGCCATCGCTAATGAAACCGCGGCCCAGATCATCCATGACCACGATACCGTGCACCCGCTTCAGATCAGGAATGCTTCCGATAATCGCGCCACTATCCGCATCCACAACTTTGACTTCCGTGTTGTGGGAGATGTACAAGCGCCGGGTGGAAGCATCGAAAGTAATGTAGTCCCAATACTCCTTGCCGCCTGGAGCAGCGCCGAGATCGTATTTTTTGAGAAAGTGATAGCCGGCGTCCGGCGGGCTGGCGATCGCCAGAGTGGAGCACAGGATTACCGCACCCAAAAGTGACAGCCGCAGGTTTGAGACGCTCATTGAGCAACCCTCCACGAATGCACGACGGACTTGGGACCGCGGGATCGGCCACAGGTCAGGTCGCGTTTGTCCGTTCGGCACAGCGGTGCTGTCCGAATGCGCATTGCGCCAGGAACTAGAAAATGACCTTGAGCGCGAACTGGATCTGGCGCTCGGGGATAGTGGTTCGCACCAGGGCACCGGCGGTGCCGCCACCGCTTGGAGACAGGGAGGAACCGTTCCCGCTGAAGATGTCGGTATTGCCGTCGCCCGGGCCCGGGGGCGCAAAGTTGGCATGGTTGAGAATGTTGAACATCTCGACGCGGAACTGGACGTTGAAGGCTTCCGATATTCTATGCACCTTGAAATTCTTGAACACGGAGAAGTCCAGGTTGGTGATGCCCGGACCGGTCAGGATGTTTCGGCCAGCATTGCCGCGCAGGTTGAAGCATTGCGGGAACACAGCGGGGACGGGAGCTGGGTTTGGATTGGACGCCGAGGGGACCGGCTGAGCACTCGGTGGAAACGCGCTGCAGTTCTGAGCCCAAAGCTGCGGATCCGACAGTGTGGGGATGGAGAAGCACTGAGTCTTGACGTAATTAGCTGGATTCCCGGGATTTGTAAGCGACTGGCATCCGGGGCCGCCCAAACGGTTGGGGTAGGCGAAATCATCGCTGCTGAGAGTTCCGGCGGGGTCCGAACCGGTGCCCCAGGTTGCAGTGAAGGGCACACCGTCGCTGGCAGTGAAGATGAGGCCCAACTCCCAACCATCGGTGAGCAAGCGGACGGGGCCAGAAAGAGACTTAGCCGAAGGGAGCTCCCAAGTTCCGTTGATTACAACGGTGTGCCCGACGTTGAAGTCGGAGGGCCCACGGGTCAATTTCATGTCGAACCAATTGAGGCTGGAGATGGAGTTGCCGAAGGCGTCTCCCGCCACAGTGGCCGAGTTGGTGTCCATGCTCTTGCCCCAGGTATAGGTGCCTTGCACCTGGAAGCCGTGGGTCAGCCGCTTGGCTAACTGCAATTCGAGGGCATTGAAATATGAACGTCCTTGATAGAACATTCCGCGAACGGAGCCAAAGTTTGGGTTGATGGTGTTCGGCGGAGCACACTGCGCGGGGTCAGCAGGGCCATTGGCATCAACCGAGTTGCACTGCGCGGAAAAGACGTTTCCGAGCGCATCCACTTTCGGCCATAGGTATCCGTTGGGGGTCTTCGTCGGGATGACCAAATCGGCTTCATCTACGCGGAACGGCTGGTGAACGCCGCGCGAACCGACATAGGCAACCAAGGCAGCGAGGCTGGGGGTGAGTTGATACTGAACGTTGAGGTTCCACTGCATGACGTAATTGCGCTTAGGGTCGGAATTAATGAAGGTGGAACGGAGTTTGTTTGCGGGAGGGGGCGAGGGCAAGCCTGCGGGAAAATCACCCGGATTTGGGTTGTTGACGGAGGTGTACTGAAAAAAGGGAGTCGCCTGAGTTTCCAGCAGAATAAACTGGTAGGGCAGGGGAAGTACATCGAACAAGCCAGCTCCGCCGCGGACGGCCATCTTGCCATTGTGCAAGGGATCCCATGCGAAGCCAACGCGTGGTTCAAAGTTGTGCAGCGTGGGGTTCGAGAATAGTTGTCCAGTACTCGCGCAGCCGGTCACAGCTACGCCGCAGACGGGCGCAGGATCGCTGAGGTTGCGGAGGTTAACGAGCTTGCCGTTGGTTTCCGTGGGTACGCTGGTCATCTCGTAGCGCAGGCCCAGATTCAGCGTCAGGTTGGGTTTCCAACGCCAATCATCTTGCACATAGGCGCCGAATAGGGTTTGGCGAAAATTGCGCGGCGACAAGGAACTGGCGATGCCGCCTGCGAATTTGCTGGGAACGTTGGTCAGGAAATTCTTCAGATTGCCAAATGTCCAGATCCCGTTCGCGTCGGTAAGGGCCGTCGCCTGGAGGAGCATGCGCTCGACGGCGACACCAAACTTCACGGAATGAGTGCCTCTGGTCCAAAAAGCGTCGTCATAAGCTTGATAAGAATTCCAATCGTACAGATAAGTAGGAAGACCGCCAACGCCACCGGTCATGGAAGTCAGGGCACCGTTGACGTTAATAACAGACGCATTGCGGTTGGGAAAAGAGCCCAAGGAGGTGTCGGCCGCAACCGGGTTAATGGCACTGGCGCTGGAATCGTTGTTGACGTACTCGTGGTTGAAGCCAAAACGAGCGGCATTCACGAAGGTAGGGGTGAAGCTGTGAGTCTCTTCGACAGCGACGATTTGCCTCGAGGACAGAGTATTCAGGAGAACGTTTCCGAAGGCGTCGGGGGAGCTGTAGGGAGTCCTATCAAAGAGGTAGGTGCCGAAAACGGCGTCTTTGTCAGAGAACTTGTGGTCGATGCGTGTGGTGACGAAGTTTTCGTTGATAACCTGCTGGCCGGAGAAGGTGACGTTTCCGGTGTCACCGTTTCCAATAACTCTCGAAGCCAACGGCACCGGATAGAGTTTCAGGTACTTCTGCACGGTCGGATCCACCACGACCTGAGATGTCGCGCAGGGGTTGGCTGGATCCGCGCCCGCGGGATTGGAGCACAACGTACCTCCGCGAGCAGCCGCGGAAGGCACAAAGAGGAAGTTGGCGATGCCCTTGGACTGGCGGATGCCTTCATAGTCGGCGAAAAAGAAGGTGCGGTTCTTGAGTATCGGCCCGCCAACATCGCCGCCAAACTGATTGCGTTTGAACGGGGATCGTTGTCCCGCTTCAAAGAAATTGGCCGCGTCCAGAGCGCTATTGCGCAAGAATTCGTAGACACTGCCGTGAAATTCATTGGTGCCCGAGCGCGTGACGGCGTTGACGACTCCGCCCGACGTCTTGCCGTACTCAGCGGAATAATTGCTGGTCAGAACCGAGAATTCCTGGATGGCGTCGACGCCCAGGTTGCCCCCAAGGACGCTGCCGGGTGCTCCATTGGCGTAATCGTTCAGGCTGATGCCGTCAAGGCGGTAATTATTTTGCTGCGGGCGCGCGCCGGAAATCGTGAGTTGCTGCCCAAACCCGCGATTGCCGCGATCCGACCCGGTGGCGAAACTCGGTTGGGTTTGAATGGTTTCCACGCCGGGCTGGAGAGCCGCCAAGTCGGTCCAGCTGCGGCCGTTGAGAGGAAGTTCACGCACGGTTGTAGCGTTGACTACAGCGCTTATGTCAGAACTTGTAAGCTGCACGTCAGGGACAGCAGCGGTGACTTCCACTCTATTGGAGATAGTTCCGACACGCAGGGTGATATCGACAGTGAGTCGCGAGCCAACCGTCATGGTGACACCGTGGCGCGTCTCCGAGTTGAAGCCGGTAGCGGAAATTGCGATCTGGTAAGACCCAGGCACCAGGTTCACCGTGGTGTAAAAACCGTCAGCATTGGTGGTAACCGTTCGTTCGATGCCAGTCGCAACGTTCTTGATGACCAGCTTGGCTTGCGGAATTCCGGATCCGTTGGGGTCTGACACGGTTCCCGAGAGCGTTCCTCCCACAACCTGGGCGAGGGTGGGAGCGGAAAAGAAGATGGCAAGCATTAAGAAAACAGCGGTCGTGCGGCCAAACGAATACAAGCTAGCGGTTTTTTGAGAGAACACAGACCCACCTCCACGTTGGGCGGAGCCTAGTGTATAGGCGCGGCGGATGCCTTAACCCATGATTAATTTCTGTTTAGATGGCTCCGGGGCGTCAATTTTGCCCGTAGGAATCAATGGGAGAACCACAGCAAAACTTGAGCCGATGCCCACTGTGCTGGTGCATTCAATCGCCCCGTCGTGTGCGCGTGCGATGGCCTGGGCGATGGCCAAACCCAGCCCGCCGCTGTGGGAATCGCCGGCTGCGGAGGGTGCAGCCCGATAAAAGCGCTCGAAAATGAAGGGCAAATGTTCGGCGGAAATGCCGATGCCATGGTCCTGAAAGCAGGCGCGGATCGTACCGTCGGCCTGTTCGAGAGTCACATGAATGACGCTTTTCTCCGGGGAATACTTGATCGCATTATCCAGAAAAATCAAGAACAGCTGATGGAGGAAGGCCTCGTCGCCAGTGTATGGAAACTCCCCGTCCAGTTGCCGGAGGATGGCAATTCCCTTTCTTCTCGCCCGCGAAGAGACCAGCGCACAGGCCTCTTCCAGAACTTCGTTGATATACAGCGGTTCGGATTCCAAGTGCAATTGCCCAGCATCGGCGATCGAAAGTGTAAAAAGTCCCTCGACCATACGGGTGAGTTTCTTCAGCTCATCGTCAAAAACGGTGAGCGTTCGCTGATATTCCTCTGCCGTGCGCGGCTTGGAGAGCAGAAGTTCCGTTTCGCCATGAAGAACCGCGATGGGAGTGCGTAACTCGTGGGAAGCGTCGGTGACGAACTGGCGCAACTGGCGTATCGCTGAGTCCACGCCGCGGAATAGATCATTGAATGTTGCCGCTAATTGGCCCAACTCGTCATGAGGCGTGGTAACTGGCAGAGGCTCCCAGAAACCCTGGCTCTGGGTCACCCGCTTGGCCATGGAAGCAGCGTGCTGGGTCAAGTCCGTGATGGGCGCGAGGCTGCGCCCCACGTAAATCATGGAGATTCCGGCGGTGAGCAACAAGCTGATGGGAAACAAAATCAGGACGATCCGCCCAAAAGTGTCCAGCACCCGGTTAGTGCCAAGTGTGGGAATGGCCACCGCCAAAAAGCGCTTCTGGTTGGCTTGCTCGAACGGAATGATCGCCACGCGGACAGACTGGTCTCCCCCGATACTGGCCATCTGGTAAGTGGAATAAGTCGCCGTGGGATCGAAGGCTTGAAAGCTGATAGGGGCCGGAAGATTCTTCGATTGCTGAAGAACATGGCCCCTGTCGTCGAGTAATTCGAAAAATTCTCCTGGGATATCTAGTCGTTCAATATCGCGGGCCGTGGGCTCCGCGGCAACGTCTGCGATGAGAAGGCGGCCCGTCTCCTGCAACTGGTGATTGAGCTGGGAAGGAATCTCGTGGGCCAGCAATCCCCAGAATGCCAGGTACGACGCAACAAGCAAGACGCTGACAACCGTGCAGAAAAGAACCATCATCCGGAAGCGAAGGGTTTTGGTCTTCATGGCTCCACGGCCCCGAGGCGGTACCCGATGCCTCGTACGGTATGGATCAATTTGACCGGGCGGTTCTGATCAATTTTCTGTCGGAGGCGATTGACATATACTTCGACAAGGTTGGTTTCGCTGTCAAAATGGCGATCCCAGACGTGCTCTACGATTTCACTTCGGGTCACAAGGTCCGGAGCGTGCAGCAGGAAAAGCTCCAGCAGCGCAAATTCCTTGGAGGTGAGGGGAACTGCCATTTTTCCCCGGGTAGCCTTGCGGCGGTGGCGGTCCAGTTCCAGATCGCCGTAGTGAAGCTTGGCATTGCCGCTGTGGAGGCCACGCCGGACAAGCGCGCGCACGCGCGCGAGAAGCTCGGCAAGGACAAATGGTTTTGTAAGGTAGTCGTCGGCTCCGGCGTCCAGACCTTCGACGCGCTGTTCGACCAGGCCGCGAGCCGTCAACATCAGAACGGGAGCTTCCATTCCCTGCTGGCGCAATTCGCGGCAGACTTGAATGCCGCTGAGTCCCGGCAGGCGCACATCCAGGAGAATGGCGTCGTACGTTACGTCCGTGGTGAGTTCCAGCGCCTTCTCGCCGCTCTCCGCAATATCAACGGCATAGGAGTTTTCACGCAGCGCACGCGCGATAAAACTGGCCACCTTTCGTTCGTCTTCGACCAGCAGGATGCGCATAAGCAGACGTTCCTAAAGTAAATCGCAGACGGGAATCATAGCACTACTCAACGCGAAAACACCCGCCCGGGCAGTTCAGATCATTTCGAATCATCCCGTATTATCTGACCGCCCTTCATGACGAATTTTACCCGCTCGAGTTCGGTAATGTCCTTCAGAGGATCCCCGGAAACCGCGATGATGTCCGCAAACTTCCCTTTTTCGATCGAGCCGATGCGATCCTGCCATCCCATCATTTCCGCCGCGACAGTGGTGGCGGTCTGGATGGCCTGGCTTGGTGACATTCCGTATTTAACCAGGTAGGCAAACTCGGCGGCTTGTGTGCCGTGGGGAAACGGGCCCACGCCAGTACCGAAGGAGATTTTGACTCCCCGGGAAATTGCCAAACGGCCACTTTTTTCCCGCAACGCCTGCAGGCTGTATTTTCCGGCGGTGGACTTGGCATCACGCGCGGTGTAGTCGCTGAGCGAATAGTGGTACGCGGTAAGCTCCAGGTAGATGCCTTTCTTCTTCATCAGGTCCGCGGTGGCTTCGTCGAGCTCGATGGCGTGCTCGATCGTGTCCGCGCCTGCTTCAACGCAGTTTCGCAGCCCCTCGCCGCCGAACGCATGGCAGGCCGCTTTCTTTCCGTGGCGATGCGCCTCGTCAACGATAGCCAGGACTTCTTCTTTCGTGAAGGTCGGATCGCTGTTCAGTTCGCCGTTGGGTTCAAATTCGTAGTCCGCTGTCGAATGAAACTTGATCCAGTCCGCGCCGTAATGGATCTGTTCGCGAACGGCCTGTCGCGCGGCCCACGGTCCATCCACCGTCTGGTAATTTCTCGGCAAATTTACCTCGGGTGAGCCCAGCATCCCTTCGCCGGTCGCCACAAGCCCCATGGTGGAAACCTGCATGCGCGGCCCTTGAAAGTAGCCCCGGTTGATCGCCTTTTTGATGTCCACGTCCGCATAGCCGCCGCCGTGGCTCATCAGATCGCGCAGGGTGGTGAATCCCGCGCGAAGGTCTTTCTGTGCGTTGGCGAGAGCGAGAAGGGTCCGGTATTCGCGCGTGTCGTTAATTGGGCTGGCGAACGGAGGCCCGCCCGGCTTGATGCCATCGAGACCAAAGCCGAATACGTGAGTGTGCCCGTCAATCAGGCCCGGAAGGACGGTGGATTTGGTGAGGTCAATCACCTGAGCATCGGTGGGGATCTGCACGGCGTCGGAGGCGCCAACGGAGGAAATCTTATCGTCTTTGACAAGGATGACCTGGTTGTCGAGCATTTTGCCGGACTTGCTGTCAAACAAATGTCCCGCGCGTATCGCGATGACGCTCCCAGTCTGTCCCCGCGCTGAGCTGACAGTTGCGACGAGTGCCAATAGACTCACCAAAATGCACCTTGAACGTTTCATGCACTCCTCCAAAGTTCTTTGCTAGCAATCGCTCTAGATTTAATACGTTCGGATTTGAACGCCCTGCGTAAAAAGAGATTTGCGAAGAGGGTGGGCGCGGGTGGACCGCCCACCCTTCCTCGGCTTGTTCGAGGTTGCTAATGCACCTCGAAGACCATAATTTCGGCGTTTGTGGTTCCGTGTTGTGGCACGGCCACGAAATACCGGTTTATTTGAGGCACCAGAAGGGCTGTCCTGGCGAGAGGACCGGTCGGAACTTTCCCAAGCAACTTGTAATTGTCAGGGGCGCTCTGCTGGTATACCGATACGTCGCCATCGCAAGACGCGTAAAGGCGCTTGCTTGCTGCGTCAAAAACAAGATCGTCCACTCCTTTTGTGATTGGCAGGACGGAAAGCTCTTTGCCTGATTGGGTATCGAGTACAACGATGCCTCCGCTGCGGCAGGCGATGAACAGGCGGTGATTCGCTTCGTCGTAGGCCATGGCGACGTTGGTTTTGGCGAGAGTGATCGGCCAGCTTGCGATGAGCGTGCGCTTCTCACGATCGATGACGTCCACCTGGCTCTTGGCCTTGTTGTTCAGAAAAAGGCGAGAACTCGACTTCTCCAATGCCATGGCCTCGAGCGTGTCGCCGTCGACCTTAATGTCGACCACCTTCTTGCCTGCGGTGGTATCCACGACGCTCAACATGGAATAGGTCTGGTGTACATCGCCACCGCCGTTGTCAATGTAAAGAAATTTGGTGGCGGGATCGTAACCGATCGAGTCTGCGTCTTCGAGAAGCTTGACTGTGGAAAGAATTTTGTAGCTTTCACTGTCCACGATTTTTACGTCGCCGACCTCACCATCGGTGACATAAAGGCGCTTCAGGTCTTCCCGATAAAGAATGGCGTGGGGCTTTTCGATTCCAGCGATCTTGTGAATGATATTCCCCGTCTTGAGGTCAAAAACCAGGACGGCCTTATAGGCTTCCGGAGTAGCGAACAGCCGGTTGCCCGTCAGATCGATTGCGAAATGATCGAAATTACCTTTTACATCCGCGGGAAGCTTGTAGGTCTGCACCAGTTTTAGTGGCGCGGGTTCCTGGCATTGTGTCTTCACCGCAATCAAACCGCACATCACCAACAGAATCGCAATCACTCTCTTCATCTTTTCCCCCGAAGGCTGAGTCAATCGTAATTTTAAAACGGACGACTCTGGCATCGCGATACGGCGCGCGCCCAGCACGACAAAGCATAATATCTATCTGTGCTAAATCGAACTTAAGGCAACATTAATTTCTGTTTAGCCGCCCAATCGAGCGAAAAGTGAAATCCCTTTCAAATACTGGCTATTCCCAACTCTCTTCCTCCTTTCGCTTCGGAGCAATCACCGAGTGGCGTTGACGCACCTGCTGGTCTGGCATAGCATCCGCGTGGTTTTAAGGCCTCTGTATTCTTTTGAAACCAGTTCACATCATTCCTTCGGAGCGAAACGCATGAAGCGCACTGTGTCGATCCTGTTTGCCTTGTTGATGTCCCTGCCTTTCTTCACGGCGGCGCAGGAGAAAGCCCCTTTAAAACTTGCCGCGACCATTCCGTTGCCGGGGCTCAAAGATGGAGACTTTGACCATTTTGCCGTTGATCTTGATGGCCACCGTTTATTCCTGACGGCGGAGGAGAATGACAAGCTCGAGATTCTGGACACAAAAACGAACCAGCGCCTCCACACGATGCAGGAAATAAAGGCTCCGCACGCAATCCTCTATCGCAAAGATTTGAAGAAGCTGTTCATAGTTGAAGGAGACGCGTCGGCAGTCAAAATCTACGAAAGCGACAGCTACAAGCCGCTTGGCGAAGTAAAGGTTACCATCGACGCTGACTCGATCGCCTACGATACGGCGACCTCGTACTTGTATGTAGTAAACGGCGGCCGGGAAGCCCACACGCCCTATTCGTTGATCAGCGTGATTGACACGAACACCGCGAAGAAATTGCGTGACATCAAGATTCCATCGGATCACGTGGAAGCGATCATGCTGGAGAAGTCTGGCCCGCGCATGTTTATCAACATCACCGGGCAGAACGCCGTGGGAGTGATGGACCGCA
>Ga0210399_10001544_pt1 | contig 17958 bp, 18 predicted proteins | sample IncBWC14MmetaG_FD_150865 | JGI IMG/M metagenome (GOLD analysis project Ga0210399, IMG submission 150865) | Forest soil microbial communities from Barre Woods Harvard Forest LTER site, Petersham, Massachusetts, United States - Inc-BW-C-14-M | ecosystem: Environmental > Terrestrial > Soil >...
GAGACCGGTACGGCCAACAGCGGGATCAGCGTAGCGCGCCAGCCCTGCAAGAAAAGGTAGACGACCAGGATCACCAGTGCGATGGCGATCAAGAGAGTCACGACGATTTCCTTGATGCCTTCCGTGACCGCGCGCGTCGTGTCCAGTGCGATGGCGTAGTCCATGTCTTCCGGAAAGCGCTGCCTCATCTCGGCCATCAGCTTCTTGATCCCTGCGGCTGCGTCAACCGCGTTCGAACCCGGCAGTTGGTAGGCAGCAATGATGGCGCTCGGTTTTCCATTCAAGCGGCCTGAGACGCTGTAGTCCTGGGAGCCCAGCTCGATCCGGGCGACATCGCGGACCCTCACAGTCCCGCCGTCGGGGGTTTCACGTACTACGATCTGTCCAAATTCTTCCGGGGACACAAGGCGGCCCTGTGCGAGAACCGAGTAGGTAAATTCCTGGCCCTTGGGCGCCGGTTCGCCGCCCGCCTTGCCAGCCGGGTTCACTGTGTTCTGGGCCTGAATCGCGCTGACGATTTCGGGAACGGTTATGCCCAGCTTCGCCAACGTGTCGGGCTTCACCCAGAGCCGCATCGCGTATTGGCCAGCACCGAATATCTGAACGTTGCCGATACCCGGCGAGCGCGTGAACGGATCGTTGATATTGATGTAGGCGTAGTTCGCCAGAAACTTGGCGTCATACGTTCCATGCGGCGAGTACAAGGCAACTAGCATGAGAGGAGCAGTTACCGACTTTCGGACGGTAATTCCGTAGTTGTTGACGTCCACCGGAAGCTGAGAAGCGGCCTGCGTTTCGCGCGACTGAGTGAGAATAAAATCCGTGTTCGGATCGGTTTTTATGTCGAAGTTCACGATCAGCGTCGTGTTCGAGTTGCCGGTGGCATTCAGCGAATACATGTAATTCATGTTGTCCACGCCGCTCATCTGTTGTTCGATGGGAGTGGCTACCGCCTGCTCGAGCGTTTGCGCGTCAGCGCCGACGTAGGTGGCCAGAACTTGAACCTCTGGCGGAGCGATGCTGGGAAATTGCGCGACTGGCAAACTCGAGATAGTGATGGCGCCAACAAGCACCAAGACGATGGAGATCACCATGGCCACGATGGGGCGATTGATAAAGAATTTTGACATGGCGTTACTTGCCCTTGCTTTCCACGGCGAATGGTTTAGCGATCACCTGCATCCCCGCGCGCACCTTCTGCACGCCCTCGGCAACGACGCGTTCGCCATGCTTTAGTCCATCGGCAATGATCCACTGGGTGCCAACTCGGTCGCCCACCTTCACGGTTCGAATGCCTACCTTGTTCTGCTCGTCCACCACCGCTACCTGATAGCCGCCTTGTAACTCCGAGACTGCTCGCTGAGGCACAAGTAGCGCGTCCTCCTGCACTCGCACGGCGGCGCGAACTTTGCCGTAACCACCGGGACGCAGAATGTTTCCCGGATTTGGGAAAACTGCGGCGATCCGAATCGCTCCCGTACTTTCATTTACTTGTCGGTCCGCAAAATAGAACCTGCCCCCATAGGGGTATGTCGACCCGTCGGCGAGGATTAGTTCAAGGCGCAGGCTCTCGTCCGCCGCCTGGCGCGTGGTCTCTGTCGGGAACCGTCTTCGCCATTCAAGGTACTGGGGTTCACCGACGGTGAAGTAGACCTTGATGGGGTCGACAGTGGAGACGGAAGTCACGGGCCCGCTGCTTAGATTCACCAGGGCGCCTACTTGAAGCTGGGCCTGCCCGGCGATGCCGTCGATCGGCGAGATCAGCCGGGTAAAATCGAGGTTGATCCTGGCGGTTTCAACGGCAGCCTCAGCGCTCTTGATTTGAGCTTCGCCGGTGGCTACCGTGGCCTTCGCCGCTAAGTTGTTCTGGATGGAGTTGTCCAAGTCCTGCTGGCTGGCGGCTTGCTCTCTTGCCAATGGAGTGTAGCGGTTGACGTCCAACTCGGTCCTTCCTTGCACGGCCTTGGCATTGGCGAGCGTGGCCGTCGCTTGAGCCAATTGCCCTTCGGCCTGGTCGAGCGCGGCCTGAAAGGGACGCGGGTCAATCTCGAAAAGCAATTGACCCTTCTTGACGAAAGCGCCTTCCTGATATCCCTGTCGCTGGATGTAGCCAGTGACCTGCGCTCTCACGTCGGCATTTGTAAATCCATCGAGCGTGCCAATCCATTCTCCGTAGATGGGAATTTCCTTCTGCTCCACCTGCACGACTTCAACTTCAGGCGCAGTGCCCCCTGGCGCTCCCGACACCTGCTTTGGCCGTAGCGCCCCAATGATCAAGCCGATCACCAGCAAGCAAAATGCTCCGCCAACCCAGTATTTGTACTTTGAAAGCATGTTCATCTTTTCCCCCGGCACTGAGGCTTCCCTTTGAACCGAGCCTCACTTTATCCGCGTCGCCCAGATTCGAACCAATTGATGCAAACCCTGCCAAGGAGGGTACAAACAATCGTTCATGCAAATCTGTTAACCGCGCTCAGGCTGCCTGCGCCGCTTCCGCCGGGAAACGCTTACCCGCCAGAAACCCAAGGGCTATGAAAATCACCATGACGGCGACCTGCGTCACCAGAAAAGGCGGCTCTGATTGCGTGGGCGCCAGAGCCTTCAGCGCGGGAACTTTCATGAATAGCTGGGCGATCAAAACAAAGGAGTTTAGGTAAAGGGAAATCACTGCGCTGACAACATAGGTTCGACGCCAAGCACCCACCAGGCCGCGTCCATAGAACGCGAAAATGGCTATTGCCAAAACTAGAAGCGACACTATCCCGACAGCGTAGGACGGCTTGAATCCATGATACGGAAACAAAAATCCGGTTGCGCTGGTAGCCACCGTGTTCGTGAGAAAGACCGCGGTCCAGCCATTCAGCCGCTTCTCGCTAACCAGCCCAAACACCACGACGAAACCGGCCAGGATTCCGACCAAGCTCAACGCGACGTGAAACAGGGTAAACGCCGCTAGTCCTAAACTCACAAGATTCCTCCTTGCTTGTTCTTTTATCTCGCGTTACTCGTTCCGCGGTTCATCCGTCGCAAAAAGACCACTGCACCGGCCGACAAAGGGAGAGACGCTCCATCCTTCGAATACCCACCACACCATGGCGTTGTCCACCATGGCGTTCTGCTCTAGGCTGAGGCCGAAGCCGCTCCTTTGATGAACGCAAGCAAATCGGCATTAATTTGGTCTGCGTTGGTGGTGGGCATGCCGTGCGGAAAGCCTGGGTAGACTCTTAGCGTTGCGTTCTTCAGAAGTCTCGCGGACAGGGGCCCCGCTGCGACGATCGGCACAATCTGATCGTCGTCGCCATGCATCACTAGGACCGGCACAGTGATCTTCTTCAGGTCTTCGGTGAAATCCGTCTGCGAGAACGCGACGATGCCGTCATAGTGCGCCTTGGCGCCCCCCATCATACCCTGGCGCCACCAATTCCAGATCACCCCCTGAGAGGGTTTCGCACCCGGCCGATTATAACCATAGAACGGCCCAGCCGGCACATCGTAATAGAACTGGGTGCGGTTGGCGGCGAGCTGCGCCTGTAACCCGTCAAACACGTCTTTGGGTTGCCCGCTCGGATTGGCAGCCGTCTTTACCATCAAGGGCGGCACCGCGCTGATGATCGCCGCTTTTGCCACTCGACTTTCGCCGTGGCGCGCTAGGTAGTGCACCACCTCGCCGCCGCCGGTTGAGTGGCCGACATGCACCGCTTCCTTAAGGTCGAGATGTGCAGTCAGCGCCGCTAGGTCGTCGGCGTAGTGATCCATGTCATGGCCGTAACCGGGCTGCGAGGAACGGCCATGTCCGCGCCGATCGTGGGCTATGACGCGATAGTCGTGCTTAAGAAAGAACAGCATCTGCCCGTCCCAGTCGTCGGCGGTCAGCGGCCAGCCGTGCGAGAACACGATCGGTTGACCGGTTCCCCAATCCTTGTAATAAATCTGTGTTCCGTCTTTCGTCGTTATCGTCGTCATGGCATGTTCTCCTTTTGTCATTGGTAATCAGGCGGCCGACAAGGCGCGGTAATCGCTGCCAGATCGAGATTGATGCATGAGTCTCAGCGCCCGGGAGCTGCGAAGCGCGACCTTGGCATGGAACAGCCGTCCCTTAGCCGCAGCCACCGAGATGCACATCGCTCTAGCGGTTTCCTGCATCGAGAGTTCTTGCAGTTGCTGAATCTCGACTACCTTCCGCAGGTTCGGCCGGAGGCTGTGGATGGCTCGCTTCAGAATTTTCTCTTCTTCGTTTTGCGCGTAGAGCCTTTCCGGGTTTGGCGCACGGTCCGCTATCTGATAACCGGCGCCGTTCATCTCCGGGTCATCGCTACCCGGCGCGGTGATCTCCAGCGAAGTCCGTTTCTTCCTTAGCATCATGAGCGCCGAATTGATCGCAATGCGCGTTAGCCAAGTCGAGAAGCTCGACCTGCCGTCAAAGTCCCTCAGATGAATGAACGCCCTGAGCATCGCGTCTTGAACCGCATCTTCCGAATCCTCGCGGTTTCTGGTTATGCGTTGCGTTACACGCAGCAGCTGCTGCGCGTAGCGCTCGCTAAGTGCTCCGAAGGCCGCCGACTGTCCGGCCTTGGCGGCTTGCACCAGTTTCTTCTCAGCCTGCTCCGGAGATTTAGAGGCGATAGAGCAGCCCTTACATTTCTGATTCGATACCGCTAATTTCTGCAAGATCATTTGGCTCCCCCACTTAGGCTTGTTTTCGCATCGCACTATGTGGGACCCAGGCCACGATATACATCACGAGATGTAGCTGTTTTTGTGTACCTCTCTCGGGGTGAGGCTGAATACCACTTTCGGTTTACGGTGCGGTTGTTTAGCGAGCAGCGGGGAGCGCTGGATTCAACATAACCCGCTCGAACCATGGCAGTTCACGATTCTGGTGGGCGCGATGAAGGCGGAATCACAATTTCGCGGCGTCCGAACAAGCGGCCATCGAGCGAAAAAGCCCCCGGCCCAAGTAAGGCAAGCGCGATCGCCGTGACGATCATTCCACCCGCCAGCAGCCGGGCGTCGTGCAAGCCCAAAGTAGGCGCGGGAAACCAGGAAACGGCAATCCCCAGGAAGCACAGCCCCAACATGATCCCCGCAACCGGGGTAAAAAATCCGGCCGTCAGCGCCATTCCGCTCACGATCAACACCAAACCAAGGATCCATTTGCCGGGAGAAGGGTTGAATGGACCCGAGAGATAGAAAACGCCCTGTGCGGCAGCGGTCAAACCCACCGCTGCGCGCAATAGCAACAAACCTATGCCAGGGTTGCCCCCCGGAAACGTGGAATATAATCTTTGCAGCGCGTACCTCCCTGTCGCGCCATAAAAAAACCGCAACGACGCAAGATACGCAAAGATGCTGCCCGGTGAAACACCACATCGCGGCATCTTTTCCTACCACTTTTGAGGTATAGGCTTTGCGTGCGGATTACGATTCCTATAGTTCGATGATTCCGCGGCGGACGCCGATTGCGACCGCCTGGGTGCGATCGCTTGCCCCGAGTTTTTCCATGATGTGCTTGATGTGAACCTTTACTGTTTCTTCCGTGATGAAGAGTTTTTCCGCGATGTCCCGATTGCGGTTTCCCCCGGCAATTTGGCGGAGGACTTCTGTCTCGCGGGGCGTCAAATCGTCGTCGCTCAAATGTTCCGCGAGCCGCGCCGCCAGCTGTGAGGGGATGCGTTTTTTCCCCGCGTGGACCTGGCGAATCACTTCGACCAGCTCCTTGGGTGGCATGCTCTTGAGCATATAGCCGCGGGCGCCGGCTTCCAGGGCGCGCTGGATTTCCACGTCGCCTTCAAAAGTCGTCAGCATAATTACGCGTGCCTCGGGGAATTCCGCGCGGACGGCGATCATCGCATCGATCCCGCTCTTGTCTGGAAGCCTGAGGTCCATCAAGGTTACGTCCGGCTGGTGCTCGCGATATTGCTGTAGCGCTTCCTGTGCATTGGAGGCCTGCGCCACCAGCACCATGTCCGGTTGGTTGTTGATGATGGCGGCAAGCCCCTCCCGAAGCAATGGATGGTCATCCACGCTAAAGACGCGAATTCGATTGGGTTCGCTCATCCAGCTCGCTCACTTTCGACGGATGAAGCTGTTTCTGCAGGCCTTCGCGGGTGCCATCTCGAGAGCCATCTCGTTGAACGGTCAGAGTCTCGGGAAAGATACGCGATATGGCCAGGAACGGATAGTTCAATCTCCATGCCCGCTGCCACGCGGCTCAACACTCTCAGTTTCGCACCGATTTTTTCCGCTCGTTCGCGCATTCGGGACAATCCCAAACGGCCGTCGCGGGCCGAACGTAATGCCTCGGTGGCCATCCCGCAACCATTGTCGCGCACTAACAGCCTCAGTTGACTGGCCTCATATTCGAGTTCTACTTCAATTTCGCTCCCGCCGGAGTGATGGAAAGCGTTTGCCAACGCTTCCCTGCCAATCAAATATACGTCATCGCCAATCACCGGCCGCAAGGGTCGGGCTATTCCTCCAACAATCACCCGAAAGCGGGCTCGCTTCGTGACGGCAAGCTCCTGCTGGATGCTCGAAAATGCTTGCCCCAGATCTTCGGAACCCCAGTCCGACGACCGCAATCCTTGCACCGTATTCCGGCCTTCTTGAATCACGCGACCCATCATCTCGAGTACACGATTTACTTGCGCTTTGGCTGGCGAATCGTCCGCCATCTGATCGTTTGCCACGTGCAGTTGCATCGAGGCGCTTAGGAAATCCTGCAAAAGCGTGTCGTGCAGTTCCTGCGCAATGCGCGTGCGCTCCGCGAGTCTTTCTTCGAGGCGCAGGCTGAGTTGCCGGGTCACTCCGTGCATCCTGATTCGAAATAACACCACTCCCATTAAGGCGAATGCGATAGCGATGCCGAGAATAAACCACCAGGTCTGCCAAAACACAGGCCTGCCCTTCGTGATTGCCACTACAATCACGCCGCCACCTTGGCTCGGTAGCACCTCCAGGGTTGCCTGCGGTCGATATCCCTGATCAACGAGTAGCGCCGCATATTCCGTCCCGAAATGTGTCGAGTTTCTCCAGGTCGAATCAGATTGAATGTCCGTGAATGGCTGGTCTGCGAGTGGCTGCACCCACCAGGGCCCCCATCTGGCGAAAAGAACAATTTGCTGTCCTGTGCGAGCGTGGACTGCTCGCCCTTCGATTGTATCCAGTCTGTCCGGACCACCATGGCCTGCCAGAGGAACCTTGGTGAATTCGATGGACGGCCCGGGATCTCCGTTTCTTGCGCCGCACCCAGCAAGCAGGACACTGAGGCACAGCAATAGCGCTTTACTCATTCTAAATCGCTTGCAGCCGACCATCCGCACAACCTCGTTTTCGTATTTCACCTGAATGCCAATCCCTCGAAATCTCGGACAGACGGTATTCATTTCAGAAACAAAACTGAAGTCGTCCCTGTTGCTTCATGTCTGATTCTCGCCATCGCCCTTCGGTTCCAATGCTCGCGCCTTTCGCAGAGCTAACCTCGAGAGCCACCCCCGCCGGCGATCCGAACCCGGGAACTTGAAAGCGATGTGGCCAGGCACAGACAGCTCGACTTCTGTGCCAGCCACTGCACGACTCAGTACTCTCAATTTTCCACCAATTCTTTCGGTTCGTTCCTTCATCCCGGACAACCCCCAATGCCCATCTCGTCCGGAGAGCAGCACCTGTGTGTCGATTCCGTCTCCGTTGTCCCGTACGAACACGCGCAAGTGGCTTGCCGCATATTCAAGCTCGACTTCGATTTCGCTCGCGTGAGCGTGGCGGAAAGCATTTGACAGCGCTTCGTGACCAATTAGATAGACTTCATCGCGGATGACGGAGCGCAACGGCCGAGGTGTCCCCTCGACGATCACGCGAAAGCTAATTTGCTTCTGTACCGGGAATTCCTGCCGAATCAGTGAAAACGCCTGCTCCAGATCCGAAGAACCCAGTCTCGACGAGCGCAGCCCCCGAAGCGCGTCACGGCCCTCTTCGATGACTTGCCCCATCAACTCAAGAACCCGCCCTACCAGCGCCTTCGCCGGCGAATCGGCGGGCAAATGCTCCTCCGCTACGTGTAGCTGCATGGAGGCGCTTAAAAATCCCTGCAGCAATGTATCGTGCAGTTCTTGTGCAATTCGCGTGCGCTCTGCAAGTCTTTCTTCAAAGCGCATATTCATCTGGCTCGTCAGCCTCAGTACCCGAAGCCGGAAGTACATCCATACGGCGAGTCCCAGGACCAACACACTGGAGATGCGAAACCACCAAGTTTGCCAGAATACCGGATCGATTTCGAATTGCAGTGTCGATTCCGAACTATTCCATAGTCCATCGCTGTTGCTGGCGATGACCCGGAATCGGTACGGCCCCGATCCCAGGTTGGTATAGCTCGCTTCGCGGGCAGCCGTGGGATCGCTCCAGGCCGAATCGAACCCGTCGAGCTTGTACTTGAACCTAACGCGTGCGGGAACCGCAAGGCTCAGACCGGAGTAAGTTAGCGTAATCCTTTGCGGCGGAGTGGGAACCCGTACCTGCTCCCCCATGTTAAATCGCCGGCCATCTGCGGAGATCTCTTCAATATGCACCAGCGCTGGTGCGGAACTTCCCGTCGTTTGTGTCGGGTCGATGACCGAAATCCCGCGAGTCGTGGACATCCAGATCCGGCCATGCGTCTCCGCCACCACCGACCGGTACCTCTTCACCCCTTCCACGCTTTGTAGCCCGTCTGCAATACCGTATTCCCTCACATCCGCCCCACTCAGCGTGAGACTCAGTAGCTTTTCCCTCTTCGCTCTCAGCACGTGATTCGACGTTACGATCCACAGCGAGCCAGCCTTGTCCTCCTCAATCCCCAAGATTTGTTCGTGCAAGGATGCTGGTTCTTCAGGCAGGGTTCGGACGATACCCGAATCAAAAAAGGCGAGACCGTTCGCCGTTCCAATCCACAGCAATCCTGCCGAATCGAGCAACAGGCAGTTCACAGTTCCCGGAGGTAGGCCTTCGCGACTCGTATAAACCTTCCATTGCCCATTCGACAATGCATTCAGGCCGTTCGGCGTTCCAAACCACATCGTCCCATCCGAACCTTCGGCGATGGAGGCAATCGCATTGGACGCCAAGCCATTCTGTGCGGTGTATGTGGTGAACTTCCCGTTCCGGAAATTACTTACACCCGCACTAAGCGTGCCAGCCCATACTGAACTATCTCGATTCTGATGCACCGCATACACGCTGTCCTGAGCTAGCCCTTCCGTCTGCGTGTAAGTCTCGCTTGTAAATGAAGCTCCGCTAACACGCAGGTGTGTAAGTCCTCCTCTCTGCCGGCCAATCCACAGCTCGTCCTTCCGGCCTGCAATCGAGTAGATGACATCTCCGTCCAGTCCGGCGTTATCCACCTTTCCGACTTGCCCTTCGCGCAGCCAGTAGAGTCCACCTTGCATGGGCGCGAACCACGTGCGGCCGCCCGAATCCGCATGAAGCGGTCCATTCGTGTCCGAAGGCAAACCTGCGCTCCGGGAATACGTCGTGAACTCCGTGTGCCGAAGACGTTCCAATCCTTGGGTAGTTCCGACCCAAACATTTCCTTCGCGATCTTCAAACAGGGCCTTCACCGCCCCCAATGATTGTTCTTCGCTCTCCTCCGGGGAAGAAATTTCCGCAGGGCTCAACCGAAAAAGACCCTCGGGGCTACCCACCCAAACGTTGGACTCGCGATCCTTCATCATGACAAGTCCCTGCACGTGCTCAAGAGCGTGGGATGCACCCGCAGGAGTGAACTCCGTGCCATTCCAGCGCCCGACGCCATTGTCGGTACTGATCCACAGGTCGTGACTATCGATTGCCAACAACGAGTTGATCTTTTTGTCCGGCAATCCGCTGGTAACGGAAGACACCTGTCCGTTATTAAGGTAATAAAGGCCCTGCTCTCTGGTTCCCATCCAAACTTTGCCGTCATCCGTCTCCGCCATGGAAATTACCAATCTAGGCAGGTCGGCGCCGGTCGCAAGCGGCACAAATTTCCCTTTGCTGTATCTGACTATTCCATTTGCGAATCCCGAAAACAGGATGTCGCCGTTTTTCCCTGCGCACATGGCCGTGACATCGGCCTCCGCCAACCCCAGATTCGGTATGACGTCCCGAAATGTTCCATCGCGATAACGGAGTAATCTCGGCCCCTGCAGACGTATCCACAAATCCCCCTCAGCGTCTACCGCTAGGCCAAGGACCGCTCCGTCCGTCAATGGCGTTGCGTCTGTGTGTTGAAAAAGACGGAAACTTAATCCATCGAAGCGAATCAGACCCCTCTCCGTGCCGATCCACAGGTAACCGTCCGGGGTTTGCGCGATGGCATAGACGGGCCCGCCGGGGAATCCCTGTTCGGCGCCCCACTGGTCCCGTATGTATTGCGAGAGCCCATTGTTTGCACCCAAGGCGTTGGCCGAGTTCGCGAAGTACACAATGGCCAGGACTGCCCAGATCCATTTGGATGGCCAGCGAAGTTTCGCCCTTCGATCAGGGGAGGTATTCGAATTTCTCAATAACAACCTCATTTTCCTTTTGAAGAGGCTCCTTCACGAGGCGGAAAATATACAAGTTCATGCGCACCGACTCGACACCGGGAGAAGGAACTCCCGATGTGAAGACATGTTCGGCAATCGGCGGCGCTTTGCTGCCGCTTTCGGGTCCCCGAACCGTCCTGAACGACGCGCGCCCGGGTTCCCAACGAAAGGAGTGCGTCAGTGTTCCAGAGGGAACCGCAAATCGCGAGGCGTTTTCAGGAACATAAAAAGGCTTCACCACATATTGGGCATTCTTGGTGCTAGGATCACCCCAATGAGAAACTTCAATATCCATTTCCCGGTTGTTCGGATCCGAGCCAGCGTAATCCCAGGTAAACATCGTAAAAACAGCCGCGGGATCCAGATGAGAGGTATCCCGCACTACGAAGGAATATGTCCCATATCCAAAGCTGCGCGTGAGGGTCACTTCCGCGCACGTCCATTTGCCAGCCACTTTCGCTATGCGGAGGTGCAGCGCGCCGTTCGTATCTGTCCATGCGTTGCTCGAATCGTAATCGTTTCCGCCGCCGCGATCGCTGGGAGCGTCACGAATTCTCCATTCGTACCCGCTAAAGAAGAGCGTCTTGGAGACCGCGGTTCCAGTTCCACCCTTCGCCATTATCACCGCAACCACGCCACCACCTGGCGTCGGCAGCACACTGATTGTCGCCGGCGGACGGTATCCCGGTTCGACCAGGAGCGCCGCATACTCCGTCCCCAGATGAGTTGAGTTTACCCATTTCGAGTTTGGTTGAATCTTTGTGAATGCCTCGCCGGCCAGTGGTTGCACCCACCACGCTCCGTTCCTTGCGTACAAAACAATCCGCTGCCCGGGGCGCGCACCGACCACTCGCCCTTCTATAATGTCCAACTTGTCTGGACCGCCCTCTGCTGCCGGCGGGACCCGGGTGAATTCAAGGGCAAGGTCAGGCTCGCCTTTCCAGTTCCGGCATCCGCAAATCAGAACGCACAGCAGGATCAGGACTGGTCTTTTCCACCTGATCTCGTCGATGACGCGCACCAGTTGGAACCTCGTTCTTCGTTGTCGCAGAGCACGGGCTTGAAGCAGGCCTTGGAATCCGTCATTCATTGGGTTGCTCAGTCGTGGAAACGGCGCCCATTGGTGGAGTGCCCATCCTACAATCCCAGTCCTCTATTTAGCCAGTCCCTCACAACTACCGAGAGTGCCCTGTAGCGCTGTCCCGGCGCTTCCGATCCTTCATCTAGCAACAAAAATGCACCTATCAATCTGTTTTCTTTATGCTAGAATTCCCCCGTTGAGCCACTACCAAAGAGGGACAATCCAGGGCCACGGCCAGGGGGAAGTACCAACCAGACCATAGACCAGATACCACCAAGGCCGTGACACGATGGCCCATCCCTGCGCCATCGGCTGGAAGCGTCTCTCACCAGAAAGGGGGCTCTCTAAAATGCATCGGTTCCCCATTCCCTCGACGGAATTTACCCAGGTAGGTTACCAGGAAGATTCGGAGACGCTTGAGATCCAGTTTGTGAAGGGCGGGGTCTATCAGTTCTTTAATGTGCCTTCCAGCGTGTTCGATGAATTCATGAAGGCTCCTTCAAAAGAGGGATACTATCACTCGAAAATCGGCGAGCGTTTCCCCTGCTCTCGCGTTTCGTGATGGTGATTTAGTTTTGCTAGATGGGGGAAGGCCGCGAGGGCTGCCTTCTCCAAACCTCTAGAGGCTGGCTCAACTCAGTTCCCACCGCAGCATTCGGACCTGCGCTGACTTCGTTGAAGTTTACTTTCCGCAGTGACCTTCGAGCAGCACGCACTCCTTTCCCGCTAAAACAGAACTAAAGATTTCTCAGGAGTTTTCCAGGTCGCGTTTCTTTCCGTAACGATACGCCAGTGTCAAACCGAGAGTCATGAACCCGGCTGGCGGGAAAACCAGCACAAGCACGCCTTTGCTAATGGCCTTTTGCCCATCCTTGGAGGCCGCCACCGCCGAGCTGTAGCACATCGCGCACCCCTGGCTGAACGCCGGCGCTGCCCACAAGAAGACCGCTATGACGAGAAGTACCAAACGAACTCTCATTTCACTCCCAGTTCAATAATCCGCCGGGCGTCTGGAAAAAAGAAAATGGTCATCAGAATCAGGCACGCTACCACCGAACACATGGTAAGCCACTTCATGCGTGATACCTCGTACTTTAGATGCATGAAATACCCGATGATCAACGCGGCTTTGATCAGCGACAATCCCATCAATATGGTTAGCATTTTCACCGGCTGCATGCGCTGATAGGTCAGGTAAACTTCGATCGCGGTCATCGCCAGCAGCGCGCCCCACACCCAGAAAAACAAAGCTTTGCCATGATGGCGTTGCTCTTCGGCGGCGCGTTCAGCAAGAGCTATTTGAGTGCTATCCATTTTCCTCAGGCTCCTAGAGAATCTTTGCCGACATCAGATACACCAGCGGGAAGATGAACATCCATACAAGGTCCACGAAGTGCCAGTACAATCCGGCTACTTCCACGTCGGATGAATCGTACACCTTGGGCTTCAGCCACAGGATGATTCCGCACACAATCGCAGCGATTAAAAGGACATGCGCGCCGTAATGGAATGGGCTATACGCTGGCGTCCCCAACCAGGCCACCAGCCACAGCACCAACAGGATTGGGATGAATTTGCGCCGCAGCGCCACCACCCCCAGGTAAATCACGCCCAGCGTCACGTGCAGCATGTGCATTCCGGTCAGGCCAAAAAAAGTGGCTGCAAACTGCGGCACCGTCTTGGAGACGTTGGCAAATTCGCTCACGGCTTCCTGTCCAGGAACTTTGGGAAACATCGGGAGCGAGAGTCCTTCCGAGATTAAATTGCTCCACTCCCGTCCATGCAGAACGATGAAACCGGTACCGCAGAGCATGGTCGCCAGCAGCCATAGGCGCTGCCACTTGGCATCGCCATGGACAGAGGCCCTGACCGCCATCACCATGGTCAAAGAGCTGGTCAGGAGAAATGCGGTCATGATGGTAGCGTTGACGATACTCGCGGAATGGAACGGGGTAGGCCAATCCGGCGTCGAAATCCGCCCGTAACTGTAAGCATAAAGCAGCGCGCCAAACGTTAGCGAGTCGGAAAGCAGGAACAGCCACATTCCGATTTTCTTGGAGTACGTGCCGAACAGCGACGGTTCGTAAACCGACGGGATGTCGTGCACTGCAGAATCAGCCATGCGTTCGGCCTCCTGGTCAGAATCCTCTGTTTAGCGTGCAAACTCCAGCAAGCACAAAATATAAACCCACAGCCCGGCCATGAAATGCCAATACCACGCGGTCACATCAATCACGATGCTGCGCGTCGACAAGGCTCTCCGAAACAGCACGGCGATGCTGGCCACGAATAGCGCAAGAATTCCGCCCATCAAATGAACGGCGTGCGTCCCCGTCAATAAATAAACAAACGAACTGCTGGGCGTTGAGGAAACATAAAAACCAGCTGCGGCGAGCTGGCGCCATGCCGTCCACTGCCCGAAAAGGAACAGTAGTCCGAGTACAAGAGTCATGGCGAGCCAAGGCATCTTGTTCTGCTCGCTCGAAGAAACTCTCGGCTCCGCACTGCCGGACGCAGGAACTGCTTCTCCTCGAAACTGCCGGCGCGCCAGTTCCATGCCCAAGCTGCTGAGCAGCAGTACAAACGTGTTCACAAGCAAAAGCGTCGGAAGCTTGACCGAAATCCAGTCCTTGACCAGCAAATTTGTCTGTGGATCGAGCGTAGGCAGTCCTTGCCGCACGATGTACGCGCTGGTGAACGAAACGAACAGCATTAGGATCGGCGTCAGTGCGACCAACAGCCCAAGCCGCGCCCGCCTCAGCCGCGTAGCGTAGTCCGGCTTTCCGGGGTCGGAACGATCATCTCCGCCACCGGCAAGCACAGGCGGTAATATTTCTCCGTCACCCAGTGTGATTCTGGGATCGTCGACTGTCGCGGTCGTGGAGAAGCTGGCCATTATTTTGGTTAGTGTGCCGGCTCGATTTCGGGATCCGTCTGCATCACGAAATCCTTGGGCGCTCCGGGCACACTGTACTCATACGGCCCGTTGTGAACCACGGGAGTCTGTCCGCCAAAATTGTCATGCGGCGGTGGAGTCGCGGTAATCCATTCCAGGGTCGTCGCTTCCCAGGGATTGTCGGAGGCTTTCTTGCCCTTGAACATGCTCCAGAAAAGATTAAACAGGAAGATGAACTGGCTGGCGATGGTGATGAACGCGGCAATCGAGATGAATTTCTGCAGCGGGAGCAACTTAAGAATGTAGGCCACTTCCGTCGATTGCGAGTAGCGCCGCAACCCCGCGGCCATGCCGTAATAGTGCATGGGCATGAAAATGGCGTACGCGCCGATGAACGTGAGCCAGAAATGCAGCTTCGCCAGCGTCTCATTCATCATTCTCCCGAACATTTTCGGGAACCAGTAATACGTCGCGGCAAAAATTCCAAAGATCGAAGCCACGCCCATAATCAAATGGAAGTGCGCGATCACGAAATACGTTTCGTGCAAATAAATGTCCAGCACGGGCTGCGCCAGAAACGGGCCGCTGATTCCTCCGGTGACAAACAGGGAAACAAAGCCAATGGCGAACAACATGGGTGAATGGAACCGGATGCGCCCGCGCCAGATGGTGCCCAGCCAGTTAAACGTCTTGATCGCTGACGGCACTCCGATGCCCATGGTCATGATCGAAAACGCAAACGCCGTGTACGGGCTCATGCCGCTCATGAACATGTGGTGGCCCCAGACCATGAATCCCAGAAACCCAATCGACAGCATGGCGTACACCATCGCCTTATATCCAAAGATCGGTTTGCGAGAGAACACCGAAAGCAACTGCGAGCACAGCCCCATCGCCGGCAAAATCGCGATGTAAACCTCAGGATGGCCAAAGAACCAGAACAAGTGCTGCCACAAAAGCGGCGAGCCGCCTTTGTGCCCTGTGAGCTGGCCGTTCAACGTAACTAACGGAACAAAAAAGCTGGTGCCGAGATTCCGGTCCATCAGCAGCAGAATGCCTGCCGAGAGCAGCACGCCAAACGCCAGCAGTCCAAGGATCGCGGTGATGAACCACGACCACACCGTCAGTGGCATGCGCATCATCGTCATGCCCTTCGCGCGCATATCCAGCGTCGTGGTGATGAAATTCAGCGCCCCCATTAGCGCGCCAAGGCAGAAAATCGCAATGCTGGTAATCCACAAATCGGCGCCCAGTTCCTCGCCGGGAAGTGATCGCAACGCGCTAAGCGGCGCATAGCCGGTCCAACCGTGAAGCGGTGCCCCGCCGGTTACGAAAAAAGCCGCCAGCAGCACGATGAAGCCGAGGAAGGTAGTCCAGAACGAGAGCATGTTCAGCACTGGAAACGCCATGTCTGGCGCTCCAATCTGAATTGGCAGGAAGTAATTCCCGAAGCCCCCTTGCGGCGCTGTCGTCAGGACGAAAAAAACCATGATCGTGCCGTGCATCGTCAGGAGACTCAGGTAAGTCTCCGGCTTAATCTCGCCAAAGAACGGCAGGACCACCCCTGGCCAGATTAAGTGAATGCGCATCAGCAGCGACAGAAACATGCCGACGAAGACGGCAGCCAGCGCCAGGAAGAAATACTGAATGCCGATAACTTTGTGGTCCAGGCTGAAGATCCATTTGCGGATGAACCCCTGTGGTGCTGCGTGCGCGTCAGCTGCGTGGACGGCCGATTCGTGAGTAGCCATGGTTATTGTTTCTCCGCCTCCCGTGCCGCCAACCATTTATCGAATTCTTCCTGACTCACAACCTTTAGAATGCCGTGCATTTTGTAGTGCCCCAGCCCGCAAAGCTCCGCGCAAGCAATCTCAAATTCTCCCGTTTCAATCGGCGTGAAATGCATGTGGATGGCCAGGCCGGGCACAGCGTCCTGTTTGAAGCGCATCGCCGGAATGAAGAAGCTGTGAATGACGTCTTGGGCGCGCAAGATCACCTCGATCTCGCGATTGACGGGCACCACCATGACTCCGGCGACGACATCGTCCTTCGATGCGGGGTCTTTCGGATCCAGGCCGAGCGCCGCGTCACCGCCAGCCGAGGCATCTTGCAGCTCCGGCTTGGTCACGCCAAATTTTCCATCCGGCCCCGGATAGCGGAAATACCACTGGAATTGCATTCCCGTTACTTCGACGTGCACCGCATTGTCTTCGGCTTGCCGGAACCTCTCGGACGCCCAGATCGAACTGCTCGCCAGGTTCATCCCTACAAACAGGATCGTGGTGAGCACGGTCCACACAATTTCCAACCTGGTGTTGCCGTGGGAATACGACGCCTTACCAGGCGCGGAACCGCGATCTCGGTAACTCCAAACCAGGTACCCCAAGGCCAGCTGCGCGGCCACGAACACCGTGCCCATTAGGATAAACGAGACCGTGAAGTGATGATCGATTCCCGCGGCTGCAGCGGAGGCCCCCACTGGCAACCACCACGTCTTCGCGATGAAAAAATACGTACTGATGAGCGTGATCAGCCAGATGACTACGAGTAACACGAGGCCCATTGCGCAGCCCCTCCGAGTTTGGATTCTCGGCCTTCCCCACTGAGGCCCTGCCCGAATTCCCTGCGTTCAGAGACGTGGGGGATGTGAACGCCGGGAATATATCACAGCTTCTTCTGAGCGCAAGCAGCTTCTTGCATCTATTATTTTTTGTCGATGCCGCATGTTCTCGAATTTGTCTCTAAATCTTTTTCTGCGTGCATCGTAAACACGCATTGACGAAAAATTTTGTTTTGAGTAATATCCGTTTCGTTTCTGGGGGGTCCAGGGAAAATGTTGAGGACCTCGCGATGTTTTCGCATCAACTATCTCCAATTCGCCGGGCCTCGGCCGCTCTCCGCGATCGCGCCCTTTCCCTATAAAATTTTCCGCTCATTCGTAAGTTTCTTTGTATTGATGGCAGACTCGCCTTCTTTTTTCTCGAGCCAGTCGAATTTGTTCTTGCGTCGCGCTGAAATTCGGGAACAATCCATTCTCGGCCGCGAGCAGTTCGCGGTCGGCAGGCCATTAACCTGAGGGAGAACGGGCGGCGCTTCCATCGGCCGCCAAATATTTTCGAGGACCAGCAATCCAGGAGGTAACGCATGGCGGGCCCGGAATCGGATTCGGCCAAACCAAAACCAGACGCAGCGAAGCCCGCTGCTCCCGGTGGTGGAGATGCAACCAGGTATGTTGGTACGCCTGCCGTCGGCACGTCCAAAGCAGCCGCGGCTGGCGGTTTGGCGACCGTGGGTCCCGCGCCCAGCGAAATCAATACCAAGCGCCGTCGTCTGGTGTGGGTCACTGTCACCGGATTTCTCGGCGCCTGGTTCATTGCTTTCTTTAAATTCTTCCTTCCCCGTACACTTTTCGAACCTCCCACCGTATTCACAATCGGCTATCC
>Ga0210399_10001545_pt1 | contig 17956 bp, 23 predicted proteins | sample IncBWC14MmetaG_FD_150865 | JGI IMG/M metagenome (GOLD analysis project Ga0210399, IMG submission 150865) | Forest soil microbial communities from Barre Woods Harvard Forest LTER site, Petersham, Massachusetts, United States - Inc-BW-C-14-M | ecosystem: Environmental > Terrestrial > Soil >...
CTTTGGGAAAAAATTAGAGCCCTCGGTCCCGACCGCGATAATCGAACCTGCCCCCACCCACCCCTCTAAACAAAGAAGTGCCCTTTTTACTATTACAGAGCCACAGGAAGACAGGAGCCGCGCTGGGGGGGACGGCGAGCGTCGAGGCGGCGGCTCGCTCCTGGTCTTGCAGGATGAGGGCAGGCTCTACCGAGAGGCGGGTGGCGACAGGCCGGGACAATGGCGGCGACAATCCCCGACAAAGCAAGAGGGGACTATCCTGCCGTAGGAGCCAGCGGTCTCAGGAGCGGCCCAACTCGGGAGGCAGCAGGCCCCGGATCCTCGAGATGGCGATCTCGTAGCCTTGAAGCCGGGTCTCGTACTCCTGAATCAGGTTCGTCTGCTGCTGGTGCAAGGTGGCGATGGCCTGCAGCATGGGAAGCTCGACCTCGCGCATCCGAACCACCAGCACGCGAGCGACTTGTTCTGCCGGAGGAAGGCTGGTGAACTCGGGGTGGGCCAAATCGACCTGCCCCAGCGCCAACCACTCCGTTGCGGCTTTCAGGCGGTCCTCGTCGCTGCCGAGGGAGGCGGGTCTCGCCCCCTCATTGACGAAGGACTCCTGCTCCTGCCTGCTATCGTCGGTCATCCCTACCTCCTTCAAGGTTCTTCCTCCTCCTAACTTCCCGCTTCCAATAAGCGCGGTCCCGTGATGGGTCACCACAAGAGGCACTGTCCCAGGACGAGAAGGCCCGCCATAAGGGCGAGCACGAGCGCCTCCCACCCCCACTTCACGCCTTGTCTGCTGGCCGGGAACCGCAGCCGGGACCTTCCAGCCTCTCGGTACCAGCCCTCGGTCTCCTCGGCGTCCCGCCATGCCGCACGATGTGGGAGTAGCGACGAGCCTTGGCGTCCCGCCTCACCAGCTCCTCCTCGCACTCACAGCAGGGCGGGGCGGCTCGGCGGCGCAGCAGTCGGCCACAGTCGCAACGGCGCTTCTCTTTCGGCGTCTCAATCTCGGTCATCGAGCGCTCCAGGCATCGCAGGGCATCTCCCGGGTGCTCTTATTCATGTGGCTCTCGTAGCCTGACAAGAAGCACCGCTGAGGCAACTGGGGTGCGTACAAGGCGAGGTAATTGGAAAGCTTCTTGGCTTGGTTCTCTCGGACGGTCAAGTGAACCGGATTGTCCGCAGTCTTGCTCTTCACAAAGACGGACGTGCCCGTGACGAATGTCTCGAAGGTGAGCACCTCGATGTCTGGGAAGCGAAGGGTTACAGTCGAAGAAGTCCAGCAGTCGCGGGAGTCGATCCACGCGATCTGCTCCGGCGAGGCTTCGAGGCGCCCCTTGCACCCGAAGATGGCGCCAGGTTTGAGGATCGCCACTTCCTGGAGCAGTAGCGGCGGGGCCGGAGGTGACGGGACAGGAGACTGCGGGAGACCAAGGTATTTGGCAAGCCAACCTTCGCCCGGACCCTGCTGAGCCGCCATTTCAAGCGCGGAGACGGCAGCCTGCCTTACGTCCTCCTTTCGGCAGTTACTCACCAGCCCCACGATCTCCCATTGATCGGCGTATTTTGGGTCTAGGCGGAAAGCCTGGGTGAGAGCGGGAACGACCTGGGAGAATTGGCATTGCCGTTCGTACACCAGGGCAATGCCCCACCACGCCTCCGCGTAGTCTGGCTTCAGTTTCAGAGCCCGTTGATAGGCATCAACCGCCTGGGTGTACTGATTCTTCTTCGCGAGGTCTGTTCCGAGGTTGAGCCAGCCGCCGGGATCGTCCTGCTGTTGGGGAGTACCGGTCGCCTGGGCAATTCCCCAACTCGGAAGCAAGAGGATGCAGGCACCGAACAGGACCAAAGATGCAGTCGCCGTCATGCTTCTAGCCATGTCTCACCCCTTTGCTCACCAGATGATCCCCTCCCTTGCCGCGATCTGCTTGTGCTGCTCCAGAATGGCGGGGTCGTCGGCCGCGCCAACGGTCGAGGGCCACCGCCAGACCCACCACGCGAGCCCCATCTTCCCGGAGCCCTTTGCCGCCTCGTACCAGCGCCACTGGTCGTCTCCTGGGTTGTATATCTCGCCGTCTGCGGTCATTCCCGAGAAGGCTTCCCCAATGACCATGTTCACGTCGGGCCTCGCGTTGTAGAGGTCGGCGCACTTGTTGAAAGCCGGGTGGGGCGGGTAGCAGGTCATAGCATAGATGTCCACGGGCGGGCGGTATGTCTCCCCATTGGATGGGTTCGCGTTTACCCAGTGGTACTCCTCCGCCATCATCGTGCGGTAGCCAGCCGCCCTGACGATTCCAAGTGCGTCCTCCTGCCACTGGCGGTTGAGCCCTGCGGAGGTGGGCTCGTCGAGGACATAGACCGAGTGGAGGATGCCAAGGCGCTTGAAAGGAGCCATCCACGCGACCGCCTGCTTCCACGAGGCGGGCCAGGTCGCCCGGGGGTTCATGAACACGTAATGGACGGCAACGGTCACGAGCGTCCGCCGGGCGAGGCACTCCTTGGCGACCATTTCCGGGTCGAGCGAGAACTGGAGGGGGATGATCTGCCAGTTGGCGGGCTTCGGATCGCCTGCGTCCTCCGCTCGGGCAAAGTAGCCGAGCAGGAAGGCGGGGGTGGGAGGCGGTGCCTGAGCGAGCCCTCCCTGGCCCTGAGCGGCTGGAACCGACGAAGGCCCGGTGGGGCTGTGCCCGCCACAGCCCGCGACCAGGAGACCAGCAAGGGCGACGAGAAGCCCTCCCAGGCGAGCCCCCCCGCTCCTGGGAGAGGTCGAGGCCAGTAGCAGACCGGTAGCACCCTCCCCGAAGCCGCTGATGGGGAAGGCGCTCCGGGTGCGGGGAGTAGGAGGAATACTCCGGGATCGGCGGGGGAGCGGCCGACCTGCGGTGGCGCGTGCTACCAGTGTGCTACCAGTACACCCCGGAACAGGGCAGTAGACGGCAACTGGACTAGTTGCCTTCACTGTCCGAGTCCTTTGCGGCTGTCTGTTTTAGGGGGTCCTGGGGGTGGAGGTCGCTCCCACCCTCAGAGTAGAAGATTTCCTGACGCTCATTATGCATCAATGCTTTAGCTTCCGCTGCTACCGGTTTGCTACCGGTACGGGCCGCCAAGCGGTCGAGGGCGGCCGGGTTGCCCATGGGGAGCCACTTCCCGTAGAGGTCGCAGGTCAACTTGATCGAGGAGTGCCCGAGTTGCGCCTGCACGTAGGCCGGGCTCTCTCCCTGCTGGAGGAGGAGACTCGCAAACGAGTGCCGCAAGCTATGGGGCGAGAAGTGCCTGGGCAGCCCGGCGAGGCGCAGGGCTCTCCCGAAGGCCCGGCTGGCACGTTCGCGGGCGGCCTGCGCCTCCCGTGGCGAGGGAGCCTCCGCCAGGCCGGGGCAGAGCAGCCAGGGGGCGGGCGTGCTCGAAGCCTCAGGAGTCCCCCCCAGGGGCGAGTCTCCGTTGATTGAGACCACCTTGGGGGACGGCCCGGCGGTGCGGGGGAGTCCCAGGAGCACATCCCTCACGACCAGAGCCATGTCCACGATCCGGGCCTTCCCTGACTTAGTCGAGGCGCTCACACCCTGCTCGGTGATCTGTCGGCGCACATGGATGGCCCTGCGCTCGAAGTCCAGGTCCGCCCATTGGAGGGCTAGAGCCTCACCCATGCGGAGGCCGCTGTAGGCCATCACCACGAAGGCCGGGTGGTAGGGAGCCAGAGACTTCTCGGTCCTGACCGTCGCCAGGAAGGTTTGGAGTTGGTCGGCGTCCAGCGCCTTGATCTCCTCCGGGTCGTACGTCCGGAGCTTGAGGACCCGACCGAGAGCAGCAACGGGGTTGGCGAGAAGGATCTGCTCCTCGACAGCCGAGGAGAATAAGGCCCGCACCACGGCCAGGAGGTGGGCGACGGTGGCGGGCTTCAGGCCACTTTTGATCTTCTCCACCAGGAACGCCTTCAGAACGGGCCGCGTGATCTCCAAGAGCTTCTGCTTCCCGAGGGCTGGGACGAAATGCACCTCCAGGATAGAACGGTAGGAGCGCATGCTCTGGGGCTTCAGAGCGACCGCAGCGGCGTCTAGGAACCGTCGGGCATAGCTCTCGAAGCTGATGTTCGGGTCCACGAGGGGCCGGGATCGCTGGCGCCCCTCCACGGTCTCGGTGGCGAGGTGAGCCTCGGCCAGATCCTTCGTGCGAAACTTCCGCACTCGCCGGATGCCCCAACGGTCGTAGTAGTCCGCGATGTAGCCCTCACCCCGGCCCCGCTTGGACGCCTTGATGATGGTCATGCGGTCTCCTGCCGGTCGCCTGAGTCCGGGTTTCGGCTTCCTCTGATGGTCATGCCCGCTTGCCCTTCCTAGCCCTCGTTGGCTTCGTGCTCAGCAGGAGCCGCATGAGCTTCTCCGCCGTCGGCCGGATTCCCAACTCCCCCCGCTCCCACCTTGCCACCGAGTTTGGGGCGACCCCGAGCTGCTCCGCGAGTTGAGCCTGGGTGAGCTTGAGGCGCTTTCGGATTTCCTTGACCTCGGTGCCTGTCACTACCTGAAAGATAGGCCATACGGTACGTATAGTCAAGATCTTTCTCTTCTCGCTCCTTCATCCACGCTCGGAGGGACGAGAGCAGGACCCGGATGTACTTCCCCTCGCAGGCCCGCCCACCCCTGTCGAGGCCCGGGAGGCGCACGGTTGGGATCTTGCGCAAGCGAGCGAGCGTGCGGGCGTAGTCCTCGGCCACGCCCAGGATCTCGGCCACCTGGGGCATGGTGAGGAGGCGGTCCTCCTGCCTTGGCTCTTCGGCGCTTGGCGCAGGAGTCAGGAGGCGGGAGAGTGCGATGGCCTGGGCTTCGGCTAGCTTGGCGATCAGGGCAGGCAGATTAGAGGGAGCCTCCTCGCGCGCGATCCTCGACACCTCGGTCATCACCTCTGCTGTGGTCATGGGCGGGGACCTTCGGGAGGAGTGAACCCCCGCTGCATCCGGCGGAGGAGCCGCAGGTAGGCCCGTGCGGCAGGCGGGACGTACAGCTCGCTTTGGTATCCGAGGCGGTGGCACCGGCGGCAGGCGAAGTCTTGGTCGGGAGAGGGGGAGTAGAGGCGACCTACACGGCGAGAACACCTTGGGCAAGCCCACCAGCGACGGACCCCCCCACAGGGTTGGTTGCTGGTCACGACCGACACCCGGAAGCTCGTCGTGACTCCGCCGCCCCAGTCGTGGGTTACATCGACCTCCCCAGGGTTCCAAGAGGGGATTTGGAGACCAACAAGGCTCCGGGCCGAGACGACGGCGCAGGATTCGACCAGGGTGCGCCGGGAGGGCCTCTCTAGGGCGCTCACACGCTCTCCTCCTGGACTGCTGGGCACTTGACCTCTCCAACCCCTGCCACGGTCTTCAGAGCGGGCAGGCGGGCCACCAGAACCTCCACCCGTGGCTCCGCGCCCTGGGCGGCGATGGCCTTCTCGACGTGGAGGGAGGCCACCTGGGCATCGTCCAGCCAGAGGACGCCAGTGCCAGCGTCGAGGACCGCCTTCGCCACGTTCTCGGCGTCGGGGCGGCCCCAGTGCGGGCGCTCCGGCTTCGGGTGGTGCTTCCGGTGGTCGGCAAGCGGGCAGGGGAAGAATGCTCGGATGAGACAGAAGAGGGGTCCTTCGAGGGGGGTCCTGCTGCCCATGGCGGAGCGGAAGAAGAGGCTGGCGGTCTCCTTCCAAGCCCGGCTCTTGGCGGGGTCGTAAAAGCCCAACTGACCCCGGCGGGTCCGGTAGCCCCGGGCGCGCCCCTGAGCGACAGGCTCCCCTTGGATGGTCACCTCGACTGAGAAGGGGTCGGAGGTGGTGGAGGCCACCATCCTCAAACCGCCACCCTCCCCCCTGAAACGGGAACCGGTCGATGAAAAAGTGAGAGCAGTATCCTCACCACCAGTACCGGTTCCTCCCTTACGGTCGGGAACCGGTGTACCGGTCTGGTGAGACACCGGTCCGGGAACCGGTTGGGAACCGGTGGGAACTGGGAACCGGTCACCCCATTTCGGGGACTTTGCCCGAGCCTATCCACCCCCTTGCTCCGTCTTCTTGGAGGGCTTCGGAGTCCCCTTGATCGCCCAGAGGACCGCCTGCGAAGTCTTGGCCCCAGCCGCCTTGGCCTCCTCCCCGGTGATCGACTCCACCATCCCTTCCTTCTCCATCCGGTGGAGTAGAGCAAGCCCCTCCTGCTTCCTGACCTTTGCCTCCTCCGCGATAGCGGTCCCGCTTGCCCAAGGATTTGCCGTCAGGGCCTTCAGGAGCCTCTCCCGCTCCTTGAAGGTGTCCGCCTCCTTCAAGGAGAGCGAGACGATCTCGGGGCGGATGAGGTTGATGAACCTGTGGGAGTCCTCCCCCTCGCTGGAGGTGCGAAAGCGGACGGTGAAAGGCTCCGGGTCCGCCGACAACTTGTAGTCTTCCAGCCTCACCAGGGTGGTCTGCCAGTCCTGCTTCTCAAACCAGCCGGGACAGTCTGAGAAGGAGAAGAGGGCGCTCCCTGAAGCCTGCTCGGAGCGGGAGCGCTGGTCCTTGCCTCCGGGCGGGCTCTTCACGTCATGGTGTCCAAAGACGAAAGTCTTGCAGGAGGTGTCTCTCCCGAGTTCAGAGATGAACCGCCTAACCGGCGAAAACTCTGCCGCCGTCTTTTCGATCAGAGCCGAGAGCGACCGCATCGGCTCCAAGACGAGGACTTCGATCTGGTTCTTCTCGATGAACGATCGGAGTCGGGATCTGCCATCCGGGATGTCCAAGTTGTGTCCCTTGCGCACCTGTGGGAAGTAGTGCCCAGGGATAGGCTCAAGCCCGCCCGCCGCGAAGAGTTCCAGACGTGAGTAGAAGAGCCTCTCAGGGTCCTCCTCGTTGAGATGTCCCACCCTTCTGGCGTGACCCACCGAATAGGCGCCTAGGGCTGGCTTGCTCCCCGCCAAGGCCAGCATGACCGCCATCGTGGTGAGCGTCTTCAGGGCGCGCGGCTTCCCATGCCACAGGACATTCCCTTCGTCGGGGATCAGGCCCTCGACAAGCCAGGCTTGCGGGGGCTGTGCTCCCACCCGGAGCATGAAGCCGAAGTAGTCCTCTTCCCGGTCCACCGCCTGCGCCTTGATAGGCTGCTGCTTCGGCAAAGCAGTCGATCGAGGAAGGGGAGGCGGCGGCACCTTCTGGTAGAGCGGTCGCTCCTCGGGCGGCTCAACAGGCATGTCGAAGGGCTCGGAGGCGGGCGGCTCCCCATCGTCTGTGTGGACAGGCTTCGAGGTAGTGCTCCATGGCAAGTAGTCGGGCGTCGGGGGTCCGCCCTTCTGCGGAAGCTTCGGCGCTGGAGCCGGGGCTGGAGCCACAGGAAGGATGGCAGGAGGAAGGAGCGGCTCCGCTGCTTGAGGGGGCTCAGCAGGAGGCTCTGGCCTAACCTTGGGCGCAGGGATCTGGGGCGGGGCGGTAGGCTCTACGGCGGGAGCGAGCGCTTCGGAGGCGGCGGGTTCCTCTGCGAGGTCCTCGAATCCATCTCCCCAGCTATTCAAGCGCTCCTGCTGGGTTTCCCACTCGGGCGGGTCCACGGGGACCACATGCCCGGGGATCGCGTGGGCCTCTTCTCCCAGAGGCACAGGCGCGGGCTTCGGAGCGGCGGGTGCGGGGGTGGGCTCTGGGGTTTGGCTGAACCGTTGCTGGAGCGGTCCCTGGCCTCCAGGCCCCAAGGTGACTCTTCTCACTGGATTGCTCCCCGAGTCGCTGGAGCGGCCTTCTCGGGCAACCGCCGGTATCGAAAGCGGAGGCGCAGAGCCAGCGGGGACTCCTCCTCGCGGGCTTGGAGGCGCTCCTCAGCGGCTCGGCTCTTGTGTTCCTTGGGTTGGGGATGGTACGGTCTCGATACCACGTTGATCTCCTCTCCACCCCTCGGTTGGCCCCCGGGGGGTTCGTGCTTCTAGGGTCTCTCGCTCGACGGCCGCATCAGTGAATCCACTCTTTGGGCCGCTCGGCTTCGAGCACTTCTCCCCTGATCCAAGCGAGCGTCCTGATCGCCTCTTGGCCCTCCGCCAGCGCTGCCTTCTGCGCCTCGTACCAGCCCTTGACCCTCTCGTAGTAGCGGCGGATCTTCGCGTCGTCTCGCCGGAGCGCCCCCATGGCCTGGTCGAAGTCTTCGCGGAGGCGCACCAGTTCTCCCAATGCTTCGAGCGCGGCACTAGGAATCCTGGGGACCGCGAGACAGAAGGCGCGGTCTTGAGAGGCAGAGAGATGACGCTTGAAGGTTCTCAGCGCCACGATACCGGCCTCCCGCTTCGTCCGACTTGGAGGGACCGGGCTCTCCGCAACCTTGGAGACGGGGCTTGAGGCAGCAGAAACCGGAGGGACCACAGCGACCACAGGAGCCCTTGCCTCGGCCGGGGGGGATGTGTACGATGGCGTCCTTCTCACAGGAACCTCCGTTCGCGCTTCTCCCGGGCTTGCTCCCCGAGGGCGGCGCACCTTTCCTCTCTAGCCAGCTTTGGCTCGCAGCCACGCCCGCAAGGACTCGACGGGAATCCGGACGAGTCGTGGTCCGAGCCTGACTACCTCCAACTCGCCGCTTGCGAGGATCTCGCGCATCCGGTCCTTCCCGACCCCGATGACCGCAGCGGCCTCGCTGGGCTTCAGCGCTTCTTTGCCCAGATCGCCCTTCTCCATGCCCAACCTCCCGTTAAAGAGCGCCTTCTTCCACGCTCTCAGTCGCTCCTACTCCTCTCAATGTGCGGCATGGGAGGGCAGGTATCCAGAGAAGAGAATTGTGGGATTTCTTTTCATCCTCCTGACCCCGTATCGACCCCTCTCGAACTCTTAGAGGCCGAGGAACGGGGGCCGAGAGGCATCCCGGGTCCCGAAACGTAGCTTTAGTTCGCCGCCGGACCCGATCGCAACGCTTGACAAACACATCCCGTTTGCATACCATCTAACCATGGAAAACGGGACTCAGGTTGCTATAAGGCTCCCGCGTGAGGCGGTTGCGCGGGCGGATCGGCTGGTCAAAGTTCTCTCTGGCCGCCCGGCCTTCGCTGCGTGGCGGATGACAACCTCCGCCGTGATGCGTCTCGCTCTCTTGCGCGGGCTGGATCTCCTCGAAGCCGAGAATGGAAGGAAAGGAGGCCGGTGATGGACCTCGCCGAACAAGTGGCGCAGCATCCGCGGAAAGACAAAGGCCAGCCGAAGCGAGAGGAACCGGGACCTCTTTCCCGTGAGTCGGCGACTCTCAGCCGGGCGTTTGCGGAGGGTCAGCCCTTCTTCATGGAGGCCCGCCAGCGAGTCTTGGTAGCAATGGAGAAGAGCGCGCCACTGACGCGCAGCCAGGCCAAGGCATTCAAGACGGCGCTCTCTCTGCTCGACCACGCCCTCGCGGTCCTAGCGGGCCGTGCGCCTTTGCCGGAGCCGCCCGTCCTCGATCCGATGCTCCAGTGGCAGATGCGACTCGACTATGAACGCGCGGTAGGTGAGGGACACGAGAAGGAAGCAAAGCAGGAGCGGGTTGGCTTTGTGAAGCAGTGGACCGTGGCGCCGAGGGGGCGTCCGCAGAAGTTGGCCCCCGAATGGCAGCGCAAGATCAAGCTGCTACACGACGAGGGGCTCCCCCCGTCAGACATCGTGGAAAGCCTGAAGGCTCTGGGACTCCCAGTATCGAGGCAGACTGTCGCCATTACCCTCAAGCACCACTTCAGGGTCAAGCCTCACCAACACCCGAGCCGCCGAGAGCTAGGCTCGACGAAAGGAGGGCTCTGATGAAAGGGAGGTCAAAGATGCGAGCCGCACCCCTCCGCTGGAGCCACGGCCCCATCCCCAAGAGCCTGTCGAAACCCTACAAGGAGTTCGAGCGCCGAGAGGGAGGGCCGGAGCGACTCCGCGAGGTGCTCAAGCACGCGGACGGGAGCCCGGATGACCGGAAGGTGGCGGACTCGATTTTCGCCCTCTGCTACACCCTGCCGCCCTTCTACAGCTTGGCGCGGATCTGCCTCATCCAGGGCTTCAGCGTGGCGAGGCTCTCCGAGGTGGTCGAGCGGGCGAAGGTGCGGATGGTGGCCGGAGCCAAGTCCTAGCGGGCTGAGCAGCTCCCTATCTAAGGCTTAAGAAGGGCGCGACCGGAGAGCCTAGAACTCGGGCGCCTGGGAAGTTCTTCGACCCAGCGGTATCGTGACCCCGGTTTAAGTGTTAGAGTCGAGGGAAGGGAGCAGGAATGAAGAGAGCCCTTGCTGTGGTCGCAGTCGCCTTCGCGCTGCTCTTCGTCGGAACCCGTCCCGGCGTTGCCCCCTGCCGCTGTGGGTGTTCTTCTCCGAGTCTCTTGGTGTGCGATTCTCCAGTCTGTCCTTGTCATTGTCCCCTCAAGAGCCACTGAACCTCTTCGAGGAAGCCTTCGAAGGCTGACTCGCCAGTCTGCTTCCTGCCCGAGTCACTGGACTGGGGCTCACCTAGCGCAGATCGGCGGGTAGCTCCTCGACGGAGTTGATGGGGTCCCTCCGACTCTTCAGGCGTCCACCCAACCGCGCAGGGACGTAGCGCAGTTCCCCGGCACCGGCCCGCTCGGGCTCGGCCACCTGAGGGTAAGGAGGGAAGGTCTCGCGTCCAATCGGGAGCAGGAGGTCCTTGTGGACGCGGAAGCCGACGCTGCTTTGGGGACGATAGAGGACAGCGCCGAGGATGAAGCGGTGGCGACAGGCACCGTTCCCGCAGATCACCCTCTGGTGCATCCCGACCAATCGGGCGCGGGTCACCGCCGCACAGTCTGGGCACTCGAACTCGAAAACGCCCGTGAAGCGAGCGAACACGCTCTCAGCGTACGGGACGCTTGGGACGAGCGCAAGCCCTAAGCTGAAGCCTCAAAATCATGAGCCCCGGGCTCACGGAGACGCGGGCGGGTGCGTCGCAGGTCCAGGAAGTCAGGGTTTCGATTCCCTAAGAGGAGGGAATGCTCCAGGAATTCGGCTTGAGGGCCGCGCCGCTGATACTCGTAACTGGCCCGCCCAGGGTCTGGGACGAGCTTGGTCACCCAAGCACAAGATTTCTCTTGACCCAGGCGTGATTCTTGGTACCTTTTCCAACATGAAGGGGAAGTCTAAGAAGAGCGCCGGAAGCGGGACCGAGGGTAAGAGACAACAAACTGAGCTAGAGCAACAACATCAAGAGATCGTAGGCGGGTTTGAACTACCCGAGCCTCCTCCTCGTCGCCCCCCCGAACGATTCGTTGAGATACGAACCTTCACCACATATTCGGCGTACGAACAGCCCATCTCGGAAGAGTGAAGGCGCCGGATGCCGAATTGGGGCGATGTCCTTAAGGACATCCAAGATCGGCGCAATGCACGAACTGCTGAGGCCGCCCAGGCCGTAGATACTGTCCGCCGAGAGTACCTCCAGAAACTACACAAACACACGGGTCGCAATATCATTGCCTACTACTCCGGGTGGCTTTCGAAGCCAGACATAAAGGAATCTGACATCAGCGACGAGGACAAGAACGGTTTCATGATGGCCGTCCACAAGCTTGACAGGAGCAAAGGGCTCGACCTGATTCTTCACACTCCCGGTGGCAGCATGGCCGCCACCGAGTCATTGGTTGATTACCTCTATCGGATGTTTGGGCGTAACATTCGCGCCATCGTTCCTCAGATTGCGATGTCCGCTGGGACGATTATGGCGTTCTCCTGCCAGAAGATTCTGATGGCTCGGCATTCGAATCTCGGCCCAATCGACCCGCATCTCGGCGGGCGTCCAGCGTACGGGGTCATTGCGGAATTTAAGCGCGCCCTCCGCGAGATCAAGCGCAACAGGACCGCAATGGCCGTTTGGCAGCCGATCCTCGCCCAATACCCGCCGACGTTCCTAAGCCAATGTGAAAACGCCATTAAATGGGCCAACCGCTTCGTTAGAGAGAAGCTTGAGCAGGTTATGTTCAGCGGTCAGGCGAAGGCACGCATGAAGGCCGCGACGGTGGTAAGGAAACTAACCGACTTCAAGGGCAACAAGACACACTCCCGGCACATCCATTTTGACGAGTGTAAGAGCATCGGGCTTGACGTTGAACTCATAGAAAACGATCAAGCTTTACAGGACTTGGTTCTCACCGTTCACCACTGCTACATGCACAGCTTGATGAACACGCCATCGTTCAAGATCATCGAGAACCACAACGGCGCTGCGTTCGTCAAGCAGCAACGGGTCATGCCAGTATCAGTGCCCGTGTCGGCACCATAGACCCCATCGCGAACCCGCTCAAGCCCCTCCACGAGTGGTTTGGAAGAGCGTCAGTTCGAACCGCGAGGGCCTTGGTTGTAGAAGAAAGTCACCTGCATCGTGATCCGGGGTGGGGGGTAGTCCGAAGGCAGGGGCAGGAAGCGGCTGCCTTGCAGGGCGTTCTGCGCCGCCCGATCCAGCTCGGGAGTGCCGGAAGACTTGAGGGTCCTCAGGGCGGAAACGCTGCCGTCGCGCTCGACCCTGAACTCGAAATCTACGCCTCCCTTGACGCCCGAGAGTGCAGTCTGGGGGACGATCCAGTTCCGGTAGACCTCGTTCTTGAAGTGCTTGACCCAGCGTGTGAAGTCCGCCCCCAGGGGGTCGAACCTGAGACCGCCCATGTACTCGGCCGCCCCCGAGGGAACACGCTTTGGCGCCGGGGGCTGCGGTGCAGTGGCGGTACGGCAGCCGAGGCAAACCACGAGGGTGACTCCGATAGCCGCCTTCTTCAAGGGTGCGGTCCTCATCTCTGCGAGCACGACCCTCACGGGCTTATGGCCCTCCGCGAAGCCGCTCCTCGATCATGGCGTTCAGTGCGTCCGCGCCTGCGTAGAGGTAGTTCTTATCCCCGCCGATGATCTCGTTGATGAGGCCGTGCAGGTGGGGGTCATGTGTCCCGCCGCTGCTGTCGTTCGGGAAGAGGTGCCGGAGCAGTAGGGCGCACCGGACCGCGCCGTCCAAGTCCCCCCGACGGTGGAACTGAGAGGACAGGTATGCCACACCCTCCTTGACGTGCTCCATTGCGGGTGCCAGGTCAGGTGCCTGAGAGATTCCCTGTGTTGCCCAGCCGCGGAATTTGGTGGTGTTGGTCGTGTAGCCGTCTGGCATCCTGAACGAGTGAATCCCCGCTCTGATCCGCGCAAGGTTCTCCAAGTCAAAGCCTATCCAAAAGTCCAAGACCTTCCATGCGTTCCTGTGGAAGGCGTCGTCAAGCAATTCTTGGATCGACGCATTCAGAATGGGAGCGCTCAGGGAGAAACTCGTGTTTCCTTCCCACTGCGTGCATCTTCCCTCCTGATCCTGCGCAGGTCTCAGTTCGAGATGGCGGGGCAGTGGGGGCAGAGACCAAGCGTAGAAGCGTGGCGAGGTGTGGTAGACGCGCAGTCGAGCACTTGCCTTATCAACGATGCAAAGAAAGAAGGGCAATGGATGCTGGATTAGCCACCGAACCGACTCCTCCGAGTCCAGCACCCAGGGGTCGAAGGTGCTCTTGACCTGGACTGAGAAGTGGGCCCTCGGCCAAGCTCGTGACCCGACCCGCTCTGCGAGCGTACAGTAGAGGTCGATGCCACTGTCCTCCTGATGCGGAACGGACACCGCAGTGCCGAAGGAAGCAAACACGTACTGAGCCAAGTATTCAGACCGACTCCCTTCGTGCAGATTGGTCGCGATCGCTCCCACCATGACTCACACCCCCACCGCGATGGCACGCTGCCCGCCCTCGAACCGGCGAAGGAGGGAACTCTTCGTCGGCGGGCACCACAAGGCCCCATTTCACTGTAGCTGCGTGAAGACGAAGTCGCCTATCCGGATGCTCGTCCCGGAGAGGTTCTGTCCTTGCGGCCCGGTGAAGTTGTGGAACATGAACCCGCCGACCGACTGACTGGAGCCCATCCAGGACCCGGCGGGCGTCTGAAAGTTTCCGAAGTGCGTGGTCCCGATGTTCTGGATGCTTCCCATCAACCAAGAGCCATTCGATGACTGGGCATTCACGAAATCCATTCCGCCCAGGTGCTGAGTGGTCATCGACGTCGTGGTGCCGGTGCTGCTGTAAGTATTCGAGAACGTGATGTTGCCGACCCGGTTCTGGTAGGTCGTCGAGTAGTTGGTGCCAGGACCGACAGTCGAATAGGCAGGAGCGTACACCTGCGGGGCCGGGGGGACGTACTGGTAACTTCGGGCGGCGCTCTGCTGTTGTAGCGCTTGCCCGTAGGCCGCGAGGCCGACAGCCATGCCATAGGCGAGTTTCGACCAGAAGCCCGGCTTCCGGAGTTCTCGCATCTGGGCGTCGTAGGCATGCACCTTATGCTTCTTGTCGAACGTCGCGTAGAAGGTCTGACCGCCTCGCTCGACGACGTACCAGTTGAGGGGTTTGAAGTTCTGGTCAAAGAGGGATGTCACCTCTCCCTCCCGCTTGAGCCAGCACATGCGCCCCGAGGGTGTCTTCGAGCTTCGTATGTTCAGCGGCTTGAGCTGGTCGTCGAAGAGTTCCACCTCATCCCCCGTTGCCCGGAGAAAGACGCGCTTCGAGTCAGCCATCATTACGCTTGACCAGGGGAGGGGTTTGAAGAAGCGGTCGTAGTACGAGGTGACCTGTTCCTTGGTCTGAGCGAAGTACCCGCCCTGCCCATCCGTGACCCATTCGAGCACGACCGCGTTCGTCTTCGGGTCGAGGTACTTGCTGCCCTCTTTGAAGTCTTGGATGACGAGAGACGGCTGGTCCGCCTTGTCCAGGATTGCGCGGACCCCCGCGTACGATCCGTCGAGCCGATGGAAGGACACGATGTCTCTCTCCCGGAAGGTCAGATATTCTGCCTCTCCGACTTTGGTCTTATCGACGGCCAGCAAGTCCTTCAGAAGAATCGGCGGGCCAGGGGAGGAGTTGAGGAGTTCAAGGGTGCCGTGCTCGGGGAGAGAAGGCTGGGCTACGCTCGTGACCTCGTACTCACCAACGATCTTCTTATCCCCGGGTCGTGTGTTCCAGGTGATTCTTAGGAGAGGGCTCTCGGAAACGAGAACCATTTGCTCGGTCTGTTGGTCGAAAGAGGCAAGGCGGCAGATGCCTGAACCGTACAGGGGAGGCCCGACGCGCACGAGGCAACCACCGTCTGCGCCAAGGAAGATTTCGAGCCCGCCGGTGACCGGGCGATCGGGGTCAGTTGTGTTCGTCACGGTCCCGGAGAACAAGAGCTGCGTCGGCTGGTCCGCCACCAGCAGCGAGGACGACATGGCGAGGATCACGACAGCGGGGACACGTAGACAAAGAAGCGTCTTCACAGGCACCTCCCCAGTCTCAGTCTAGCTCCTGAATCAAGGCAAATCGACCGTAGAATTGGCGTCGGGGGCTGTGCGATGAGTGAGCAATTCCTGACGTTGAGCGAGACAGTCGTAACGCGGGCTTATGAGGCTATCCAGGAGCGCTGGACCGCGTCCAAGCAGTCTGGGCGGAAGATCGCAACCCTTCCCGAGCCGCCTAGCCGAATAGAACTAGGCGCTCTGCTTGAACAAGCCTTCTGGGCCAGTCTTCAGACCGAGGAGGGTCGGGCAGCCACGTTCTCGCTGCGCTGGGTCGCCCCACCACCGGAGGGCTTCGGGCTTACAGGTTTGGTCCTTGAGGAACCGATTCGCTTGGCAGACGAAGCGATCAGGAAGCTCGCGCCTGCGATGGTCTTTGGTAGCACAAGCATCGGCGTGACGACCGGCGAGCAACCGGGCGAAGCAATCATCTGGGGCTTGTCAGAGGGTGATTACTGGGGACTTGAAGTGCGTGTGGTGCGACCGGGTTTTCTCACCCTTGAGTACAGTCACGAACGGACGGTCGTATTCCTCGGGCAAGAGGCTTGGCAGATTCCCCGGTTTTCGAGCGCTCGGGGCCTCATCGAGAGCGCGCTCCCTCAGTCTCTAGGGGGAGCGGAGCGGACCGTGGCCGGGGCAGGACTCCTCAGCCTGACTCGCGAGATGCGGCGCCATGGAAGTGGAGGCGCGCTCGTCTTCTTACCGGCGTCAGCGGGGGATCCTGGGATCTGGACTAACCAGAACTACAAGCTCAAGCAAGACGAGACTACGAGCTGGTACGCCGCTGCGGATCTCGTGAGGCTGCTCGATGAGGCATTAGTCAAGAACTGGCTGCCGCAGGAAGGCGTAGAGCGCTCGCCCCTTCTCGAACCACTCGCGCATGCCCTCGCTCCCTACGAAGTGCCTGGGCTAAGAGGGCTGCTAACGGGTGATCCTCATGACATGACACCCGCTCTCGCATTGTGGGCAACTGCGGTGGGCAAGTTGACTGCAGTGGACGGAGCCGTCTTGCTGGACGACGGGTTGAACGTTCTCAGCTTCGGAACTCGTTTGCTGAGCGACGCGCAAGTAGAGGTTAGGCTCCTCGCGAGCGGTGCTGTAAGTCGGCGGGAGCCGACGGAGCTAGAGCTGCACAAGATCGGTGGCACGCGCCATGAGTCCGCCGTGCGATTTGTCAACCAGGTGCGGGGGGCAGTTGCACTGGTCGCTTCCCATGACGGCCACTTCACGATCATCAGGTGGGATGCTGAGAGGAGCGCCGTCTTGGCTTACCGGAACGTGCACCTTCTCTTGGACTAACCAACGGCGTCTTCCCGGAAGGCGAGAACCGCCTGGAGAGAACCGCTGGCCTCCCGCAGGCCGTGGCCCTTGTCAGCAGGAGCCTTTCCTGGTCCTCCAAAGGACCGCCGAGGTGGACCTACTCCAGCACCTAGTAGGCGTAACCTTAAGGCGCAGAATACCGACCCGTTAGAGCGACTGTTTGCGGATGGAGCAGGCCGATGGCACCCCTTGCCTTTCTCAGTCACGCTACCAAGGATTCGGAACTGGCGGGAACGCTTGCTCGGGATCTCATCAACGCGGGAGTAGACGTTTGGTACTCCGAGTGGGAAATCAAGCCCGGCGAAAGCCTGCGTCGAAGGATTGACGCCGGGATCGACAAGGCAACTCACTTCCTGGTCTTGCTGACGCCCGCCAGCTTGGTATCGGAGTGGGTCCAGACTGAACTCGACGCCGGGCTCGTCAATCGAATCTCCGGGAAGTGCCGGCTCATACCGATTCTCTCGGCGATCTCTTCCGAGCAAGTGCCGGCCACCCTGCGTGGAGTGCGCTGGGTGCGGTTGGATCCGTACGCTGACGGGCTGCGGCAGCTGCTCGAAGCGTGCCACGACGTTTCGGCCAAGCCGCCTCTGGGCGAGGCACCGACCTGGGCACGGGAGAGCCCTCTTCCCGGAACGGGCCTTTCCACCAACGCCCAACGGCTCGCGGCATGGCTCAATGAGCACTCCAAAGATGGGCATTCATTCGACATCTTTGAACGCGACCCGATCTTGAAGGATCTGGGCTTCACCCCTGAGCAGGCTGGGATGGCGGCGAGTGAACTCTCGGACGCCGGGATGGTCAAACTCATCGTCACCTCCGGCAGTGGCCCTGCTGGCTTCTCAGACATCCAGCCAAGGCCCCAATTGTTCTTCCGTACTGATTTGGCGCTCCGTGGTTGGGACACCAAGAAAGACGCCCTCGCGCTGGCTGCGGCGATGCTGAACAGTGGTGGCGACCAAGCGGGGCTCGCCGACATGGACCGCCACCTCGGGTGGGGACCGCGCCGAATCAACCCTGCGGCGGACTACCTTAGCGCTCACGGTTACGTGGAGCGGTCGAAGTCCTTCGGGTCGCTACCGTACACCTACATCCACGCCTTCCTGACCCATCGCACGCGGCGCTTCGTGGAATCTGGGCGGGGCGGCTGAGCGGGCGATGGTCAGCGCCTAGCTCCACGGTCCGGCCACCCACCTTTCACGTATCGCTTTGGGCGCTATCCCTACGGTCTGCGAGGTGTAGGTGTTCCGCGCGGGGAACGAGAACAAAATTGCCGTTCATGGGAGTAGACTCTTGCCTCATCGAAGGATGAGCAACGTAACGAGCTATTTCTGTCGCATGCAGTTCCTAGTGGGCGGGATCTCGGTGCCAAGCTTCGAGATCCGCTGGCCGGGGGAGGACGCTCACG
>Ga0210399_10001547_pt1 | contig 17946 bp, 15 predicted proteins | sample IncBWC14MmetaG_FD_150865 | JGI IMG/M metagenome (GOLD analysis project Ga0210399, IMG submission 150865) | Forest soil microbial communities from Barre Woods Harvard Forest LTER site, Petersham, Massachusetts, United States - Inc-BW-C-14-M | ecosystem: Environmental > Terrestrial > Soil >...
TGTTCGACACGCACCAGACCCAGCGCGATTGGGAATTCTTCCGCACCACGGCCCGGCGGGTGCTGTGGCCGCATATTGAATCCGAATATCAGCAGGAACTGCAGGGCATTGCCGACGGCGTGAAGGCCCACGGAATCAATCTCGACCTGTTCGACATCGTGGCGCTGAATGCGTTTGAAGAAGTGCCCGACTACTACGTGCCCTGGTTGAACAAACAAACGACGAACAAACAAACGACAAACAAGCAAACGACGAATAAGCAGAACAAGTCGGCTAAGAATCCCAAGCTGGCCGCTCCCGGCAACTGCAGCGCGTTCATCGCCACCGGCAGCATGACCAAAGATCACCAGATCGTCATCGCCCACAATAATTGGACCAGCTACCTGGCGGGCGAGCGCTGGGTGGTGATTTTCGACATTCAGCCCGAGCACGGCAACCGCATCCTGATGGACGGCTTCCCCGGAGTCATTACCAGCGACGATGATTTCGGAGTGAACTCCGCCGGCATCATGATCACGGAAACCACCATCACGCAGTTCGAAGGCTGGAATCCGAATGGCAAGCCGGAATTCGTGCGTTCGCGCAAGGCCTTGCAGTACGCCAACGGCATTGATGACTATGTGCGCATCATCAAAGAAGGCAACAACGGCGGCTACGCCAACGACTGGCTCATCGGCGACCGCAAGACGGGTGAGATCGCGTACCTGGAACTGGGATTGAAGAACACGCCCCTGTGGCGCACCAAAGATGGATATTTTGTGAGCTCGAATTTTGCGCGCGATCCCAAGCTGATTCAGGAAGAGACCAGCGGCTTCGATCCCAACGACATGTCCTCGTCACCCAATGCACGTCATGCTCGCTGGGAAGAAGTGATGCAGCAGGCCAAGGGGAAGGTCGACGTCGCCATGGCCGAGCAGTTCCTGTCGGACCACTTTGACAGCTTTGAAAAGAAGGAGCAGGCAAACGAGCGGGCGCTCTGCGGCCATGTGGACGTTTCTGCGCGGGGGATCAAGGAATGGGGATGGGACGCGTACAATCCCGGCGGCGCGGTGCAGGGGAAAGCGACCGATAGCGCGATGGCCGAGAAAATGAGTTTTGTGGCGAGGGCGGGGCATCCCTGCGGCGCAGATTTTCTGGCGGCGGAATTTCTGGACCACCATCCGGAATTCGCATGGCAGAAGCCGTTGCTGCACGATATGAAGGCGGGACCGTGGACAGTGTTTACCTCAGGGCAGAAGTCGACGCATTAAGTAGCGCCGTCGTCCCGGCGGCTGTCGTGGCGGCGCCCCGCCGCCACGGTCTACAGCGCCCCAACTGCGCGGGCTTTTGAACCCGGGCTAGTGCGCGGGCGTGAAACGCCCCGCGCGACAGCCGGCGAGACGCCGGCGCTACTCCCCGAAATCCGAATCCCTCCGATAAACAATTTTGATTGGACTCAGTACGGGCCGCCCCCTAGAGTCTTACGGTGCAGCCTAGCCGTACCCGAACTCGCGGAATCGTGCGCCGGATGAACCCGCCGGAGCCGCTCACGCTTTTTCGGCCGCCGTTTCGAAATTACCAGTTTGACGCGGCGTACGATGAGATGTTCGCGGCGCCAGGTACGCCTCGGGCGCACTATCAGGCGCTGTTCCAGAATCTGCTCGAACTGCCTCCCGAGGAATTGCGCAAGAGCCAGCAGGCGGCCGACCTCTCGTTCCTGCACCAGGGCATCACCTTTACGGTGTATGGCAACGACGAAGGCACCGAGCGCGTTTTCCCCAACGATCTGCCGCCCCGCATCATTCCCCACCACGAATGGCGCAAGATTGAGAACGGCCTTACCCAACGTATTGCTGCCCTGAATCTTTTTCTGGAAGACATTTATCACCACGGAAGAATCCTGGCGGACGGCATTGTGCCCCGCGAACTGGTATACAGTTGCCGCCACTTCCGCCGCGAGATGCGCGGGTTGACGGTTCCGCGAGGAATCTACGTAAGCATCTGCGGCACCGATCTGGTGCGCCTGCCCGACGGCAGCTTTGCCGTGCTGGAAGACAATCTCCGCGTGCCCAGCGGCGTGTCGTACATGCTGGCCAACGCAAGGTGCTGAAGAAAGTTTTCCCTACGCTGTTCCGCGACTACGGAGTGTCGCCGGTCGATCATTACGCGCAGGCTCTGCTGGCCACCCTGCGGGCGCTAGCGCCGGCAAGTTCGTCGGCGCGGCACGAACCGAAGGTCGTTCTGCTGACCCCGGGTGTTTTCAATTCCGCCTATTTCGAGCACACGTTTCTGGCGCAGCAGATGGGCATCGAACTGGTCGAGGGTCGCGATCTGCTGGTGCACGACAACGTCGTCTACATGCGGACTACCGCGGGCCTGCGACGCGTGGACGTGATTTACCGGCGCGTCGACGATGATTTCCTCGATCCGCTCTGTTTCCGGCAGGATTCGAGCCTGGGCGTGCCCGGCTTGTTCAACGCTTACCGGGCGGGCAACGTAATGCTGGCCAATGCGATCGGCACAGGAGTTGCGGATGACAAGGCGGTGTACGCCTACGTTCCCGCGATCATTCGCTACTACCTGGACGAAGATCCGATCCTCGCCAACGTTCACACCTATCTTCTCAACGACCGCTCGCAGAGAAACTACGTGCTGGAGCATCTGGACGAATTAGTGGTGAAGGCTGTCGGCGAGTCCGGCGGGTACGGCATGCTGATCGGGCCGCACAGCACCGGGGCGGAAAGGGAAGAGTTTCGGCGCAGGATCGAAGCCGAGCCACGAAATTATATTGCGCAGCCGACGCTGAGCCTGTCGCGGGCCCCGTGTTTCTTGGACAGCGAAGTGCAAGCGCGGCATGTCGATCTGCGGCCCTACATTTTGTATGGAGAGAACGTGACCCTGGTGCCGGGTGGGCTGACCCGGGTGGCGTTGCGGCGGGGATCGCTGGTGGTGAACTCTTCGCAAGGCGGCGGCAGCAAAGACACGTGGGTACTTCGTGCGTAAGAGCTTGCGCGTGACGAGTCACACATGAACGACCGGAGGCAAACGGCGATGCTTTCGCGGGTGGCGGACAGTTTGTACTGGATGAGCCGCTACCTGGAGCGCGCCGAACATACCGCGCGTCTCATCGATGTCGACCTGCAGCTTCGCCTCGACCAATCCCCGGAAGCGGGCGCGGGACGCTGGCTGCGGCTGCTGCAGGCCTCGCAGGTTCCGCCGCCGGAAGACGGCAAGATCGACGCGGACTCCCTGACCAACGTCCTCACGCTGGACCGGACGAATCCTTCTTCAATTTTGTCGTGCGTGGCCGCGGCGCGCGAAAACCTGCGTCAGGTCCGCGAGCAATGCAGCACAGAAATGTGGGAGCAACTGAACCGGCTGTACTTGCAAGTGAACAGCACGACCGCGAGCGAAGCCTGGCTGCTGCATACCCACGTATTCTTTCGCGCGGTGCAGGAAGGCGCGCATCTGTTTCAGGGTGTAACCGATTCCACCATGTCGCACGGTGAGGGATGGCAGTACATCCAGCTCGGGCGTTTTGTCGAGCGCACCGACGAACTGGCGCGGCTGATCGGCACGCATTTTGGACGCCTGCCGCATCCGCTCGATCAGGCGGTCGAGAGCGAAGAGTATCTGGAATGGGTAGGCCTGCTGAAATCGTGCGCCGCGTTTGAGGCTTACTGCAAAACCTACACGGCCGAGATTCGCCCGATGCGGGTGGCGGAGTTTTTGCTCCTGAACCCTGAGTTCCCGCATTCGGTGCGCTTCTCCGTCGACCGCGTGCTAGCGGCGCTGGTCGCCATCGGCGAATTGACCGAACGCAAAGCCGAACAGCCGGTGCGCCTGGCCGGACGCCTGTGTGCGACGCTGAGCTTCAGCCAGATCGAAGAAATCATGGCGTCCGGCGCGAACGGCTATGTCGACACCGTGCGCTGGCAATGCGCTCAGGCGCACACCGCGATCCAGCAGGTCTATTTCGACTATTCGGTGGAGTCGGCGCTGGTCTCTTAGGAATTTGGTAATTGAGTAATTGGGCAATTGGGTGATTGGAAAATCAACCGATGGAGGTGTGTGGCTTTCAATTACCCAATTACCAAATTTCCCAATTACTCAATTATTCAATTCCCGCGACCCGACTTCGGTTGAGGAGCAAACATTTGATCTATTCCGTCCGCCACACCACGACGTTTCGCTACGAGCCCGCGGTGCGGGAGAGCTTGATGGAAGTCCGCCTGCAGCCGCGCAGCGACGGAGACCAGCGTTGCCTCAGCTTCGTGCTCGACGTCGATCCCGCCGCCAACGTCATGCAGTACCGCGATTTCACCGGCAATACCGTGCATCACTTCGACATTGCTGGAACCCACAAGCTGGTAAAAGTTACGGCGAGGTCCGCGGTGGAAGTGCAATCCGTGTCCGCGCCGCGCGCCGCCGATAGTGGCGACTGGGCCGATCTGGACGCGCTGGTCGCCGGCAACGATCACTGGGAAATGCTTTTGCCCAGCCACTTCGCGCAATTCAACCCGCCCCTGAAGCACCTCGCGCAGGAACTCGGCGCTGAGCGGCGGGGCAATCCATTGGGGTTGCTGATGGAACTTAACGAAGCGATTTACAAATTATTCGCTTACGTGCCCAACAGCACTAAGGTGGATTCGCCGATCGAAGATGCTCTGCGCGCGCGCCAGGGGGTGTGCCAGGACTTTGCCCACATCATGATCGCGCTGGTGCGAGGCCTGCAGATTCCGTGCCGCTATGTGAGCGGCTATATGTTTCACCGAGAGAAAATCGACGGCGGGGAAATCGAACATGACCGTTCAGTCGAAGGCGCGTCGCATGCCTGGGTGGAGGCGCTGGTGCCGCGCCTCGGCTGGGTGGCGTTTGATCCAACCAATAATCTAGTGGGAGGCGACCGTCACATTCGCGTGGCGATCGGCCGCGATTACGCCGACGTCCCTCCGACGCGCGGCGTGTATAAAGGTGAAGCCCAGAGCGAACTGAGTGTAGCCGTGACGGTGAGTCCCGCGGACAGCGTGGCTCCGGAACCGGTGATCCCCAGCTTCGTGGTCCGGTCCCGACCGGTGATGCTCAGGACCGCAGCGCGCTCCGAGCAGGAACAACAGCAGCAACAGTAACGCTCGCGTCAACAAGTCCCTTCAACAACTGCCGTCAAACATCCGCGGAGTGCGACGCCGGTCAATCCTCTTGCTGATGTTTCTCGGCGCTACCTTTTGTGCAGTCGTGTGTTGTTACAACTCCCTTCATCAACCACTCTACAAAAAGCTGTAACCGTCAAGATTTCGTCTACACCTTTTTAGAAATTTGTCCGGCACCGAACCGCGGCTTCGAACCGGTCACAACTCTTCCGTACGTCATCCGTAGACCCTCGTGTCAAGTTTCTTGATGTCTGCATCGCAAACACGGTCGCTACACACACGTTTGCGCGGGGCTCGGCGTTTTGGCTGTGAACTTGCACTTTCATATCGCTCGGGTCACGAATATTTCTCAGGAGATGTGATAACAATGAAGCCCTCGTTTGCTGTTGCTGTTGTGTTGATAGCGTTGTTGTTCTGCGTTGTGTTGCCTGCTCAACTACACGCACAAAGCACCGCCATCAGTGGGACCATCACAGATTCCAGCGGTGCGGTCGTGGAAGGAGCAGGGGTGACTGCCCGCAATCTTGCGACGAACGTGTCGCGGGCTGCGACCAGCAGCGCAACCGGAGCCTACTCCATCACCAACCTCGAAGTAGGGACCTACGAAGTGACTGCGAAGAAAGATGGCTTCAAGACTTTCCATCTCCCCAGCGTCGAACTGACGGTTGCGCAGGTGTCGACCATCAACGCTGTCTTGTTGCCCGGCTCAACCACCGAAGAAGTAGTCGTACGGGCGGAAACCGTGGCCCCCATCGACCTCGAGACCTCGCAGGTCAGCAACCTGGTCGACCAGCAGCAAATGAAAGACCTGCCGCTCATCACCCGCGATCCCTACAGTCTGGTGCTGCTGTCTCCCGGAACGTCGCAGACCAACACCGGATTGGGCGGGTTCACGGTGAACGGCGCGCGCGAGCGCAATAACAACTTTCTGCTCGATGGCGTGGACAATAACGACACCTCCGTTCCCGGCATCCCCGACGGCTTGCTGGGCGCCAATCCCGACTCCACCGAGGAGTTCCGCATCATCACCAACAATTTCAATGCGGAATACGGCCGCAACACCGGCGCCATCATCGAGGTGGTGACGAAGAGCGGGACCAATCAATTCCACGGCGGCGCGTACGAGTTCGGGCGCTGGAATGCTTTTGGCGGCGCGCGCGACTGGTTCAACCCGGCGGTGGATTCCACCGGAGCGGCGAGCAAGATGAATCCTTACGTTCGCAATCAGTTCGGTTATTCGATCGGCGGCCCGATTATCAAGAACAAAACTTTCTTCTTTTTCAATGAGGAGTTCGATCGTTTCCGCACGACCCTGACCAACACGGCCACCGTTCCGACCCAGGGATTCAAGAATGGTGTGTTCAATTTCACGACCACGGATGAGAACAAGAATAGTCCCCTATTCGGGCAGCAAGTGACCGTGCCGGTCAATCTGAACACAACCAACAATGGTGCCGGCGGAGCCCCGCTTGACCCGACCATACAAAAAGTCTTCGCCCTGTATCCCAACCCAACCGTGAGTAACGGCGACGGCTTCACCGGGACATTGTTCTTCCCCAGTGCCTCGCAACAAAATAGTTACAACACGATCGCCAAGATTGACCATCACTTTAGCGATCGCGAAACTCTGAGCATGCGCTACGGCTACGATCACTTCTTCGATCCCAACCCATCCCACAGCGACATCCTCCCGGGAAATGTTGGCGGAGTGAACGAGAAGGCCATCAACCAGGGTCTTTCGGCGAATCTGATTTCGACGCTGACCAACAATTTGGTCAACAGCCTGACCTTCGGTTGGAATCGCATCTATTCGAACTTTGGTTGCACCGGCATCAACACGGTCGACAGCCCGATTCCCTCCACGGATCAATTTGGAAATGGATGGGATTTCAACATCGACCCCTTCACTAGCGTCGGTTGCCTGGCCTTGGTGGCGGATGGGCAGTGGCGCAAGACCGGCACTACCAGCTACACCGATACGCTCAGCTGGGTGCACGGGGTCCACACCTTCAAGTTTGGCGGCGACTTCAGGAATGTCGGCGAGCAGGGCCCGAACAATTTCTTCTCGCGGCGCCAGGTGGGGCTGGCCTCGTATGTGAACGCCGGTGTCGCCTTGGCGGCAAACGTGATGGACAGCGCGGGCTTTGACATTTCGACTCACTCTTCCGATGCGACCCCGTTCCAGGACGCGGCCGCGGCCTACTATGGCTTTGTGTGGCAGGACTTCGCCGCCGAGTTCTTTAACAAAGCAGCCACCAGGCAGGGAACGGACAACAAACACTTCCGCCAGCACGAGTACGACTGGTTCGGGCAGGACACCTGGAAAGTTCGCCGCAATTTCACCCTTACCCTGGGCCTGCGCTATCAACTGGATGGCGTTCCGTACGAAGAAGGAGCGAACTTCTCCAACCTGCTGGAAAGTCCGGCCTCGGTTCCGCCGCTGGTGATGAGCGTAGTGGGCCCGGGAACCGGCAAACAGATTTACAACAGCGACTACTCCAACATCGAACCCCGGGTCGGCTTCTCCTGGGATCCGTGGGGGAACGGCAAGACCGCGGTGCGCGCGGCCTACGGATTGTTTCACGACCGCGTCTTCGGCAATCTTTTCGGCAACGCCCGGGGAAATCCGCCCTTCGAACAGGACTACGTGAATTTCCCCTTCGAAACCATCAACAATTTCTTCGGCTCGGGAGGGTTCCCGCTGCCGAGCGTGCCGCAGACCACGCCGTCTCCTATAATTCCGAACGGAGCTGCTCTCAGCCCGGTGCTGTTCGACACGCACTTCCGGAACACCGCCAGCGGTAACTGGAATTTCGGAATCCAGAGGGAACTGCCTGGCAATAACGTGATTGACCTCTCCTACGTCGGATCCGAGGGGCATCACATTTACCGCGAAGTGGATGGGAATCCGCCCGATCCCGCGCTGGTGCAGCAGTTGCTCACTGTCTGCAGCAGCCTCTCCAACCCGCAAAACACTACCGGATGCACCACCGACCAGGTCATCAAGACGAACCTTTACCTGGGGAAGGAATTCGGAGTGTTGCCGTTCGACGCGGTCCCATATAACGCGGTAGTGCAGCCTTTCTACCAGCGGTCGATCGGAAATTCCATCTACAACTCGTTGCAGGCCAAATTCACGCACCGCATGAACCATGGTTTGCAAGTGCAAGGCGCCTACACCTGGGCCCATGGCATCGACGACTCCGGCGATCCGCTGGTTCCCGCGGCGGGCAATCGGGGTTTCCCGCGCAATTCGCTCAATGTCGGCGAAGAGCGTGGCAACTCCGACAACGATATCCGCCAGGTCGCGGTCATCAACTACATCTGGGATGTTCCGTTGGGAAAGGGCAAGTCGCACCTGGGCAGCGGCGCAATGGGAAGAGTCCTCGAAGGAATGCAACTGGCCGGAATCACCACGGTGCAGACCGGGCATCCGTTCGACGTCTTCAGCACGACCGACATGGAGCGCACCGGACTGAGCGGACGGGCCGACCTGGTTCCTGGACAGGATCCGTTTGCCACCGGCACTGGTTCTGGCTTCAATACGCTGGCCAACTCGCCGGGCGCAAGAATATGGTTCCCCAACACCAATGCATTCTCTGCCCGTTCCGATGGCAGCGGCGCTCCGCTGTTCGACGCTCCGGGCAACATTGGCCGAAACCATTTCTATGGTCCGGGCTTTGTGGATTTCGATCTGGTATTCACCAAGGCGATTAGGTTCACGGAGCGAGTCAACGCGCAGCTGCGGGTGGAAGGCTACAACATCTTCAATCACCCGCATTTCACCAACCCTGGCGCCGATGCCCTTGCCCAAGGCAATCTTGTCGGGTCGCCGATCTTCGGGTTGATCACCTCCACCGCACAACGCCCGGACGCGACCACGTCCGCGCGCCAGATGCAAGTCGCCTTGAAGGTGAACTTCTAAATCGGCGAGGATTCCTGTGCGGGCGCGACGCACAAGCGTCGCTTCCCACGGGTTCATTCGTTTGCGGGAAATGGCGGGGGTCGTTACGCTGCCGATGGTCGCCGCATGGTGTTCATGTAGCTATTCATCGACTGGGTCAATTGCGCGTCCACTTCGTCCGCGATCGTCATGACATCGGGCAACAGGAGGCTGAAATCCAGAAAATTCAGATTCCCTTGCAACGTCCCGAACAGCGTCACCTGGAGGATGCGTGATTCATGAACCAGCATCGCGGGAGTGTATCCCTGCAGGTAACGCAGCCTGCCATGGTCGACAGCGGCGGCGGAGGGGATGGCATCGCTGTCCTTCGTCGTGGCGCTGGACTTGCTCAGTCGCACAATCAGGTCTTCGACCAGTTTGGGGAGATGTCCGGTACGCTGATCGTCGCTGAGTTGCAGGTGGTTCAATTCGGTGCTTAGTTTCGCCCGCGCCAACCAGTTCTCGACAACCGCAGTCACAGAACGCCGCAGTATCTCGGCTACTGTTTGTTTCACGACCCGGGCAACGGGCTTGCGCACAGACATCTTCTCATTCAGAAGGTCCGCCAGTGTCCCGACTTCGAAAGGCTTCACCAGGATCTCATCCGCCTCCAGCATGATCGCCGCCATGGCGCCCTGCACGTCGGGGTAGCCGCTGATCAATAGCGTAAGTGCGGCCGGCTGGGAGTGGCGCATCGCGGTAATGACCGTAAAACCATCACCAGGATTCGGCATGTGCAGATCCGTGATCAGCGCGTCGAAGCTTTGCGTCGCGATGAGTCTCAGGGCATCCGTCACATTGGCGGCAGCGACTACCTCGAATGCCTTGTGTTGCAGGCTAACCGTCATCATGTCGCGAATGGCATCGTCGTCATCCACCAGCAGGACTCTGTGAGCAGTCGGTCGTTCCGTCGGAGTCATACAGCACCGCCTCTCTTCACCAACTAATGACACGAACTAATGACGATGTTAGGTCCAGCGTCACGTTCGGATGTGTGCAAGAGTGCACAGTTATTCAGATTAATTGTCAGATGAGTCAAGAATGGGAAAGTGGCCGTCGACCTCTAGCCTCGACTCGGCAACATCTGCGCAATAATCGAGGCTACCGTGCTTGCCTCATGCTGTCCCAGCGTGCCTTCAAGCGTATAGGAGCGCTCGAACCCGTTGGGGCCCGTAATCCGCATCTCCCAGCAGTCGTTGGCTTGCGAGCCCATGATCTCAACCCGCCAGTCTCCGAGCCGGTCCGATAGGACGTGCTCAATCATCGCGATCACATCCCGCCGCGTCGCGGCATCGGCGGTGTTGTGCATTTCTACCGTCACACCCATACCCAAAGTTTACGACATTCGCCGGGCTACCGCCTTGGACCCTGTCCAACCGGCCATCCACAAAGGTAATTAGCCACGCGGAGGATCGGCTCCAATAATTGAAGATGCGATGGCGAAAACCGTCGCTGGAGACCGGATGTCATCCTGCAAAGTATTCGCTATAACCGCGCTGCTGATCCTGAATGCCGGGACCGCCTTTTCGACCGATAAACTCATTGCACTTACCTTTGACGATGGCCCGCGACCCTATGTTTTGTTTGGCAGCAAGGGCGACCACCCTGGTCCGGCATTGCTGAACGTGCTCGACGAAAATGGCGTCAAGGCGACTTTTTTTGTCGTGGGATGGCGGCTCTCCCCAAAGACCTGGGGAGAACGGCGTTACGAAGAGAATGTCGGAGTCACCTGCATCGACGCGGCCGAGCAATTGGTGCGGCGCGGCCACGAACTTGAAGACCACACCTATAGCCATATCGAACTGCGCGGCGCCGAGCGGAAACGCGGAGAGCAGTGGGTCATCGGCGACGTGAATCGAGGCGCGGAAGCGATCAAGGCCGTGACCGGCACCCAGCCGCACTACCTCCGTCCCCCCGACTGGATCATTCCCGACGATGCCCGCCTCGATCTCGAGCACCAGGGCTATCACCTGCTGACCATCTCGCAGCAGAGCCCCATGGCGCTGCGCGATGTGAATTCGCTCGACTATCTGTGTACCAGAAAGGCAGCCGAGTGCCCCAAGCCCTCTCTGGCGGACGCAGTCTTGAAGCAGGTGGAACAACGCGAAAAGCGCGGAGTGTACACCCACATTCTCGCCTTCCATGAGTTGTCGACGACAACGGCGGTCATGCCGGAATTGATCGCAACTCTCAAAGCGCGAGGCTACCGCTTCGTGACCCTGAGCCAGTACATGCAACTGGTGGGAGCAAAGCCCTAGTCGACGAACTCATAGGATGTAGTCTTGTCGGCCGGCTGGAACGAAATCGAGGAAAATTAGATGGCGGAGAGGGTGGGATTTGAACCCACGATACCCGTTAAGGTATGTCCGCTTTCGAGGCGGATCGTTTCAACCACTCACGCACCTCTCCGGAAAGCAGCTATCAGCCGTCAGCTCTCAGCGGTCAGGGGAAGCAGATTCCTCCGCCCCTCGCATTCGCTCGGGGGTCGGAATGACAATGCTTTAGCGAACGACCCAACGACCAACGACTAACGACGGTTTCTAAAGAACGTTTGCAGCACTTCTGCGCTGCGGCCTGCCAGCACTCCGCTGCGAACCTCGATCTTGTGGTTCAGTTGCGGATGATTCAGGACCTGCATCACCGAATGCACGGCCCCGGCCTTGGGGTCGTCCGCGCCATATACCAGGCGCCGGATGCGGGCGTGCACCAACGCCCCGGCGCACATGGCGCACGGTTCAATTGTAACAAACAGTTCGCAGCCTTCCAGACGATGGTTACCAACGGTTGCACCGGCTTCGCGCAGGGCGATGACCTCGGCGTGGGCCGTTGGGTCGGAGGCGGTGATATTCCGGTTCCATCCCCGTCCCACGATCCGGCCGTCGCAGACGACGACCGCTCCGACCGGGACTTCTCCGGCTTCGAGAGCGCGCTGGGCGCAGCGGAGAGCTTCTTCCATCCAGAGTTCGTCTGCCGGAGACTCGCCGGAGGCAGCGACGGGACGCTGTCTTAGAGCTGACGACACTTTGGGCGCTTTTCTTGCGGGCACGTGATGGCTGTCTCTGCGGTATTCTATCGAAGGGAAGAATCGAAGTGCGCAAGGATGCGCCGTTTCAGCGCAGGCTTCTGGCGGACAATGCCTGCCCTGAGCGAAGTCGAAGGGAGTGTCCGCCCCACAACAAGCTAGATCACGCGCAGCACCGAGCGCACGACCTCGGGCACGACCGCGTGGATCACCGCTGGCACCACCATTCGTGCCACCGGGTACGCAATCACCACGGCAGGCACGACGATGAGCAGCCATGTCCTGGTCGGCAGGTTTGTGAAATAGGCCCTCATAACATCCTCTCCTGATAAGTACGGACCGGCCTGGGGAAAAGTTCCCCAACGAGCGTCTCTCCCAAGTGCGGTCCTTTCAATCATTAAGACCGTGTTGTGATGTTAGACGTTCGGAAATAAGAAGGGTCTAAGCCTATTCTCCCGGAGAGACCGGCGGGCGGGGTTTTGGCGATTCGACGGATAATGGTATGCTAACGGCGTCATGGGCATGCCGAGTTTGCTGCGCAAAGTCTTCCTCGTCGACCTGCTGCAGGGACTGAAGATCACGTTCCGCAACCAGGATCCCAAGGAAATCTATACCGAGCAGTATCCCCTGGAGCGTCCGCAGGTGGCCGAGCGCTACCGCGGAGCGCCGCGCCTGAACGTAAACCCTGACACTGACGAGACCATGTGCATTGCGTGCGACCTGTGCGCGCTGGCGTGCCCGGAGAATCTGATCGTGGTCTCCAGCGCGCGCAACGAGCACACCCGCCGCAAGGAACTGACCGACTTTACCTACGACCTGAGCCGCTGCATGTTCTGCGGCCTGTGCGAAGACGCCTGTCCCGTCGACGCCCTCGAACTCACGCAGGATTTCGAACTCGCCAGCTACACCCGCGAAGGCTGGATCTGGGATCGCGAGACCCTGGAAAAAGGCCCGCAACCCACGCAGTACAAGCGCTAGCGAGTCACAGCTCCCCTCTACATTTTGTCATCCCGAATCGGGCTGAAAGCCCGGTGAGGAACCTGCTTCTCGCTCCTGCGCAAAACCTCGCATTTGTCTACTTTCGTGGTCTTGACTTCCCGCCCACTGCGAGCTAATCCTACAGTCTTGACATTAGCATTGACAACCAACCCGCATCCTAACTCCTTACGGCTCAAGATTTTGCCCACAAGCTGTTGACGCCCTAGGATTACTTTACGATTTGTCGCTAAACCGATGATTCCAATAGATCGGGGGGGAGGGGGGTGCCCCCATTACCAAAAGGTAAATAGACGAAGTCAGAAAGCAGATTCCTCGCTCGCCTCGCCTCGCAAAGCTCGGCTTCGGATTTCGCTCGGAATGACAAAAGCTGTTCTGTGTTCGCAGACAACGACGCGGTTGGCAACTCAGCGCTCGCTACTCAGCACTCGCAACTCGGTACTCAGTCGCCGACCAGCTTCTCCGGCAGAAAATACATGGCCGGGATTAGCACGAAGATGAAGAACGACGCGTAGATCGAAACGTAAGCCAGGGGGACGGACAGCAAATACAGTGCGGCGGCGAAGGCTCCTTTTCGATTGATGCGCTCGTGATGCTCCCGTATGGCCATGTCGTGTCCGCTCTGGCGAATCAATTCCTGGCGGAGAAAATAATATCCCGTCGAGCACATGAACAGGTCGAGGCCGTAGAGCGCGACCGCCATGGGCTCGCGATAATTCTTGCCGGCATAGTCGGTGACGAAGGGAATGAGCGACATCCAAAACAGCAAGTAGAGATTCGACCACAACAGCCGCGCCGTGACCGAGCGCACCGCATGAATCAGATGATGGTGGTTCACCCACATGATCGCCGCCACCAGAAAGCTGAGCGTGTAACTCAAAAATACCGGCGCAACTTTCACGAGTGCCGCGAACGTAGGCTGTGCCGGCGCGCGCAACTCCAGCACCATGATCGTGATGATGATGGCGATCACGCCGTCGCTGAAGGCTTCCAGGCGATTTGTGGACATTTCAGACATTGGGAACAAGCTATCAGCTGTCAGCTCTCAGCTGTCAGTAAAAGCGAAATCTGATTCGCCATTTTCTTCGCACCCAGAAGCAATCTACGATCGCAGGGTTTTAGCAGTCGGCTGATAGCTGACAGCTGACAGCTGACAGCTTACTCCGGCTGTTGCTGCGTCATGCAGTGCATCGCTCCCAGGCCCCAGATGAAGTCTCCCGAATAGATGGGCACGATCCGGCGAGTAGGGAACAGCTCGGCCAGCGTATTGAGCGCGATGCGGTCGTTGGGACGATTGAAGACCGGCGCGAGCACGACTCCGTTGGCGATGTAGAAATTGGCATAGCTGGCGGGCAGTCGCCGACCTTCGAAAACCACCGGCTGCGGCATAGGCAGTTCGACCACAATCAACTGCCGCCCATTCTGATCGCGTGCCGCTTGCAGGCGGCGCAGGTTGGCGCGCAGAGGCGCGTGGTTCACGTCGTTGGAGTTGGGCTCAACCATGGTGACGACAGTGTCTCGCGAGACGAAGCGGCTGAGGTCGTCGACATGGCCGTGCGTGTCGTCGCCCCCGATGCCGCGACCCAGCCAGATGGTGTGTGGCGCGCCCAGATAGTCGGCAAACGCCTTTTCGTAATGCACCCGCGCCATGTGCGGATTGCGTTCCTGCACCTTGCTGAGCAGGCACTCTTCGGTGGTGAGGATGGTGCCGAGTCCGTTCACGTCGATCGATCCGCCTTCGAGCACGATGCGCTTTCCATTCGAAACCGGATGAATCTCGTGAGTGAGAACTGGGTGGCCCATTCTAGCCGCGTTCTTTGCGGCTAGAGTGGGGCTTTTGGCCATCAGGCTGCCGATCTTTTCATCGTGACGCCAGTTGGAGTATTTCGCCCAGGCGTTAAAGCGAAACTTGAGGGCGAGCGATTTCGCCGGTGTTTCGCGGGCGCCCGCGCCACATTTCAAAAAGATGCATCCCGAATCGCGCAGCCAGACGCGGTTAGTGGGCCAGCGGTGGAACCGGATGTTTGCCGAAAGCGCGTCGGCCCTTTCGAGAACCTTGCGCGCCTGCCGTGCAGCCGACGCGTCGTTGACGATCAACTCCACCCGCTCATGTTTCGCCAGGTTGCGGATGATCTCGGCATAGACCCACGGAATCGGCTCAAACTTTCCCGGCCAGTCGCCGTGATAGTGCGGCCAAGCGAGCCAGGTGGCTGCGTGCGGCTCCCACTCGGCGGGCATGCGGTATCCGCGGGCGGCAGGAGAAGGCTCGAGGGAATTTCGGCCGGCTTCATCTCTATTTCTATTTCTATTTCTATTTCTTTTCCGTGGCGTCATAGCACTCTAGAGTTTTGATTTTCGGAGGCGGCGAATTCTTGAAGGCGTCGGTCAGCAGGTATGTCCCTGAGCTCTGAGCGGGGCTGACTTGGGTTACGAACTTTGGATCTCTTTCGTCGCAGGAGCGGTTGCGAACTGCTTTCACCGCCAGTGGCAACGTGCCGTCGAAATACTTCGCATCGATCTGAGTCGTGCCAAAACCGACGAACATGATCTTCAAATATTTTGTTTTCGAGCCGGGAACATCGAGAATGACTGCCTCCTTGTTGGCCACAAAAGATCCAACCTTGGCGGCGTGCAGCAGAGGATCGTACGCCACCATCTTTCCCGACAGGCTCGGTGCTTTGGCAAAGCAGGCGAGACACAGAACTGCCAGGGACACACCGGTCAGAAGCGCCTTGTTTTGATCTGTCATTCGAACTTTCCTAGTCGATCAGTTCCTAGTCGATCAGTCGGTTGGTGATCGGCGCGTAGGCGTCGATGCGGCGATCACGCAGGAACGGCCAGTTGCGGCGGATCTCTTCCAGCGCCTTCAAGTCGACGTCGCCGACCAGAATTTCCTCCCGGTCGTGCGATGCTTCCGCCAGCACACGGCCGAAGGGATCACAGAAAAATGATCCTCCCCAGAACTCCAGCCCCTTGCCGGGCGCCGAGTTACCGCGAATATTCCCGGTCTCGAAGCCGACGCGGTTCACCACCGCGACATAAACGCCATTCGCGATGGCGTGCGCGCGCTGGATAGTGCGCCAGGCATCGTGCTGGGCCACGCCGAACTCCGCCTTTTCCGCCGGATGCCAGCCAATCGCGGTCGGGTAAAAAAGTATGTGGGCGCCCTGCAACGCCGTCAGGCGCGCGCCCTCGGGATACCACTGATCCCAGCAGACCAGCGTGCCCAGGCGCCCGGCGCTGGTGTCGAGCGCGCGGAACCCCAGGTCCCCGGGGGTGAAGTAGAATTTTTCGTAGTACAGCGGATCGTCCGGGATGTGCATCTTGCGGTAAAGTCCGCGCAGGGATCCGTCGCTGTCGAAGATCGCGGCCGTGTTGTGGTAGACGCCGGCCGCACGTTTTTCAAACAGCGATGCGATCAGGACCACTCCGTAGTTTCGCGCGGTGGCAGCCAATCTCTCGCTGGTCGGTCCAGGAATCGGTTCGGCCAAATCGAACAGCGCATGATCTTCGCGCTGGCAGAAATACTGGGTCTGGAAGAGTTCGGGCAGGCAGACAACCTGCGCCCCACGCCCGGCAGCATCCGCCACGCGGCTGATGGCCTTCTCAAGATTCTGCTCGGGCTCCGGGCCGCACGACATCTGCACCAGCGCCACGCGAAACTTCTCAGGGGGCACGCGTTCCGACCTCCGCGAACAATATAGCAGGAGACCGCTGTCAGCTATCAGCCGTCAGCTGTCAGCTGGGAACACCTTGATTGGACAATGCCACTTGCTTCTGCAAAACCTGAGTGGCTTCGCGAAACATCTGCTCATCTTCCGTGAGTATTTAAAAGCTCTTACCGCTGAGTACGCAGAGGTGTCGCGGAGATCGCGGAGAAAAGCCTTTAGCGGATCAGGAACGCTCCCTTTTTTGGGCGGCGAACGTGCGCTTCAGGCGCGGATTACCCGCGACCAACTTCTCCAGGCGGTTGGTTATTTCCTCGGAAGGCCGAGAGCGGAGAACTACTTCGATCGCGGCCTCGGCGTCGAGGGATTCCGTGCGGACCAGATCGAGCAGGAATTCCAGCGCCGCGTCCTGACGAGTGAGCGCGATCGCCGAAAGCAAAACGGAGCGCCACCACGGATCGGCTGCTTTCGCGAAGGACTCGCGCAGGGCGTCGAAACCCTCCGGCGAATGGGTTCCGGCAATGGCCAATGCGGCCTCTGCCGCGCAGTCATCGGCGGCGGATAGAAAACGACGGACCCACGGGATCGCTCGCAGCCCCTCGATTCGCAAGATGCCGGTGTAGCAAGCACCGAGCACTTCCGGTTCGTCCGCGCCGAGAACTGCGCGCATGCGCAGCAGCAGCACGGCCGACGGCGAGCCGATCTGTTCGATCGCACGAACCACCTCCGCTCGAACCGTCTTGTCTTTGTCGGCGAGCAACTCGACCAGGTGTTCTAGCAGGTCTTTTTCCGTAAGACTGCGGCACTGGACGAGCGCCAGGGCGCAAGTGGCGCGCAGAGTTCCGGCGGTGTCGGACTGACCTCCCCAGACAGGTTCCATCTGAATGTGACTCATCCCGCGCAGAAAGACTGCCTCATCCTGATGTTCCATGGCCGCCAGCGTACGGCTGATTGCATTCTTAGCCCAGCATTGCGGATCGGTCTTCACGGGATCATCGAAGAAGCGAGCAAAGGCCGTCAGCAGTTCCGGAGTCAGAGCGGCGAGGCCGGGCTCGCGGAGAAATTCGCGAATCAGATCGGCAGCCTTGGCCACGATGAAATTGTTGCGATGCCCGAGAGCTTTGCGCAGGGGCGCGACGCGGGCTTCCTCCGGCCCGTGGCGAAGCGCGTCCAGGGCGGCGACTTGTT
>Ga0210399_10001550_pt1 | contig 17922 bp, 13 predicted proteins | sample IncBWC14MmetaG_FD_150865 | JGI IMG/M metagenome (GOLD analysis project Ga0210399, IMG submission 150865) | Forest soil microbial communities from Barre Woods Harvard Forest LTER site, Petersham, Massachusetts, United States - Inc-BW-C-14-M | ecosystem: Environmental > Terrestrial > Soil >...
ATCGGCTTCGGCGCTGTCCAGGTCTTGCCCGCCGCCTCGGCTGCAAGCGTGTACGTACCGGCCTCAACTCCGGCAAAAACAAACGTCCCGCTCGCCGTGCTCCGCGCTTCATAGGTGCGATCGCCAGAGGCCGCGCGCAACGTAATCTTCGCGTCCGCCACGGGCTTGCCCGCTGCGTCGCGCAAGACTCCATTCCAGGTTGCAGCGCAAAACGAGCAGGGGGCCAGAACAAGCGCCAGGAAAGCAACAAGTCCCAGGATCCGCGTGGGTACCGAGAGGGCCGCCGACATGGTTGACGATTCTATAGCTTTTTACAGGAAAGTGACTTTCTGTTTAAGTGCCAAGTGTGAACAAGTTATCCGACGTAGTGTCCTCAACCGGGTCGGAGACTCGCCCAGGCTTAAGCGGGCACAGACTTCTGAAACCGGCTGACCACGCCCTCATGTTCCTTGCGCAATTCCGCCGGCAAATTCTCGCCGAACTTCGCCAGAAATTCCCGGCTGTCCGCCAGATCGTTTTCCCAGTCGCCCGCATCCACGCGAGACAGTTCGTCCAGCGCTTCGGGCGCAGTCTTCAATCCATCCAGCGTCAGCGCCGTCCGCGTCGGCACATACCCGATCGGCGTTTCCTTTGCCTCGCCGCGCCCTTCGACACGTTCCAGGATCCACTTCAGCACGCGCACGTTCTCCCCATACCCGGGCCACAGGAATTTCCCGTCCGCGCCCTTCCGGAACCAGTTCACATGGAAAATCTTCGGCGGATTCGGAATCTTCTTCCCCATCTCCAGCCAGTGCTGGAAATAATCCGCCATGTTGTAGCCGCAGAAGGGCAGCATCGCCATTGGATCCCGCCGCGTAATTCCCACGTCGCCCGTCGTCGCCGCTGTCGTCTCCGACGCCATCGTCGCCCCGACGAACACCCCGTGCTGCCAGTTGAACGACTGATACACGAGCGGAGCCAGCCGCGCCCGCCGGCCGCCAAAAATAAACGCCGAAATCGGGACGCCCTCCGGCGCTTCCCACTTCGGCGAAACGCTCGGCGATTGCGCCGCCGGCACGGTGTAGCGCGCGTTCGGATGCGCCGCCGCTCCCTTCGAGGGATCCCATTTCTCCCCACGCCATGTAATCAATCCCGCGGGCGGCTCGCCGCCAATTCCTTCCCACCATGGCTCATTCTCTGCCGTCAGGCCCGTGTTCGTGAAAATGGTGTCGTGCTTGAGCGCGTCCATCACGTTCGGATTCGTTTTCCGCCCTGTGCCCGGTGCCACGCCAAAAAATCCCGCCTCTGGATTAATCGCGTGCAGATACCCGTCCGCGCCGATCTTCATCCACGCGATGTCGTCGCCAACCGTCCACACCTTATATCCCTGGCTCTCCAGCGCGGACACCATCATGGCCAGGTTCGTTTTCCCGCAGGCGCTCGGAAACGCCGCGGCCATGTACGTCACTTTTCCGCCAGGCGATTCCAGCCCCAGAATCAGCATGTGTTCGGCCATCCAGCCCTGCTGCCGCGCCATATAACTCGCAATCCGCAGCGCAAAGCACTTCTTGCCAAGCAGCGCGTTTCCGCCGTAGCCCGACCCCACGCTCCAGATCAACCGCTCATGCGGAAAATGCGCGATGTACCTCCGCAGCGGGTCCAGGTCTCCCGTCGAATGGAGCCCCGGCACAAAATCCTTCGAGCTCCCCAGCTTGTCCTTGGCGACCTTGCCCATGCGGCACATGATCCGCATGTTCGCCACCACATAAGCGCTGTCTGTCACTTCCACGCCGATTTTGCTGATCGGCGAGTTCACTGGCCCCATGATATACGGCACCACGTACATGGTCCGGCCGCGCATCGCCCCGTCCAACAGCTTTCCGATCTTGAACTTTGCCGCTTCGGGGTCCATCCAGTTGTTCGTCGGCCCAACTTCCTCTTTGTCCGGCGTGCAGATGAACGTCAGGTGTTCCGTGCGGGCCACGTCGCTCGGGTTGCTTCGGTGGAGGTAACAGTTCGGGTAGGTTTTCTCGTTCAGGCGGAAAGAGTCGCCCTTTTTCAGCATTTCCTGCAGGGTGGTTTGGTTCTCGGCTTCCGACCCGTCACAGAATACAATCTCGTCTGGCTTGGTCAGCCGGGCTGCTTCCTCCACCCAGGCTTCCATCGGCGTCGCCACGATATTACCCCCAAATGATTAGTAGGCCGCATCGCAGAAAGGTGTGGATGCGCCCAATCCGGCCCGTCCTGATCGCATGGACTTGTATCTGAGACTGGCGGGACACTCACGTACGGTCTTCAAACCTGCCCAGTGTATGTTACCGCCAACCTCTGAAGCAAGTTCACTGGTAACCAGCGATAGAGCATATCCGGTCACCTTGTACTCACGGGATTGAGCAGCCGAGGCGAGAGTTAACCTTAGACCAGTAAATAAAAATGGGCCTCCCCCGGATCATGTCCTGTGTGACTGGACCGAAATCGGGGAGACGGCTGTCGAAGCTGTTCGTAAGATTATCTCCAGCAACGAAATATGTGCCGTCGGGCACCATCGTCGATCGAAACACGGAGTAGTCGCCAGGTTCCATTTTCTGCCAACTAAAGGGTGCGCATGGCACAGGTGGTTTGAACGGCCGCCCGTTGACTAAGATCGTCCCATCGGAACCCGGAGCTACTGTATCGCCAGCAACGCCAATCACTCGCTTGACGAAGAGTGCATCGGACGAAGCATGCTTCATGAATATTAGATCACCGCGTTCCGGTCGCTTGGACTCGTAGGCATGTCTATCCGCAACGACACGTTCGCCAAGACAAAGAGTGGGACACATTGAAGTTGAAGCAATTTTGAAAGCGGCAAAGCCCGCCTCGCTTCTGAGTGCTTCGGGGGATGGAAACAGCGTTGCAACAAAAAAGACGATCGCCAGCAAAGGATATAGGAGCCGGGGCAGTGGAATTATGGACTCAGACCCCTTCTCCGTAGCGGCCGAGAACCCTGCTTCGCCGGCAACGAAGAATTTCCAAAGGACCAGAGCGAGGATCGTGGTCACCATCGTGGAAAAGGTGAAAAGGAGCCTCGTCTTGACCATCGTTTGCAATTGGAACCGACCCACACTAGTTCGCCCGAGCTTCTCCAGCTTCCCCAGTTGACTGACAGTCTGGTGCTATCATGCGTTTATGTACGCCCAAAAATTCCACGTGGACGTCCTCATCCGTGGCGAGCGCCGACCCTGCCCCCTTGAGTGGCTCGATCAATTCTCCATGCGCAATTTCACGAATTCGGCCGACTTCGACGACACCCTCCCCCTCGCCGACGGCCGCCTCGAAGCCAGCTTCCGCCTGACCCCCGAGCGCTTCGCCGAAGGCCTCTCCGCATGGCTAACTCAACGCGGCAAAGGTGAAGGCCAACTCGTCCAGGTTGAAGTGAAAGTCCTGTAATCCTGGCGTAGCAGCGACCTTCAGGTCGCACCGAAGGACGCTCGTCGACACCCCCTTCCTCAGGGCAAGCTGGAAGCCGGCGCTACCACCTATTCGTCGAGCTTTTTCCTCTTCCCCTCAATCGCTGCCCGAATCTCCGGCAACATCTTCATCGCCGCTTCCTCGCCCGCCCTCACCATCTCCGGCGTCTTCGTAAAATCATCCCAAACAAACGGCGTCACGTCCGGCTCGATCGTCACGTCCACATACTGCCGCCATTCCAGGTCCGCGTGCCGCTGAATGATCGTGAACGACCGGCTCAGCACATCCGTAAACGTCCGCGGCTCCCCATTCATTCCGGGCTCCAGGTACACGGCAATCACCACCTCCGCGCCCATCAGCAGCAATCCTTCATAAGGCACCAGCGCGGTCAGGAATCCATCCACCAGCGTCCGCCCGTCATACTGAATCGGCACAAACAATCCCGGGTACGCGCACGAAGCCCGCAGCGGCGGCCCAATCGGCCCCTTCTGATAGTAATAAACCGGCAAACCCGCGTTGATGTCCGTGGCCGCAATTGCCAGCGGCGTCTTCAAATCCTCAAATTTTGTGATCGGTGTGAAGCGCGTCAGAAACAGTTCCATCCGCTGGTTCGTCGCCAGGCCAATCCACGAAGGAGTCCACCTCCCGAAATCCGCGAACTTCGTCTCGCACGCGATCTCTTCCATCGTTTCAAGCGAAGCCCCGGCGCAGTAGCTCGCGCCGATCAGCGCGCCGACGCTCGTTCCCGCAACCATATCAATCGGAATTCCCGCTTCCCGAAACACCCGCAGCACGCCGATGTGCGCGATGCCGCGCGCAAATCCGCCGGCCAGCGCCAATCCAATGCGCGGCCGCCGTTCGCCTACTCCCGCAAGGCCGTTGCTGATCGCGCGATACCATTCCTTCGCGCTCCGCAACAGGCTTTGCGCGTTCGATTCCTTCCCATTGGCCATACCCCAATTTTAGTCCTCCCAGGCTCGTTACCAAACACCTGTTTGACCCGTGGCTTCCCATTTTGTAACCTGTTCTGCCGTCCAATTTTCGGTCCTCAAGGTCAGGCCATGACTCCTAAGATTCAGAAAGCAGTCGTTCTCGGCGCCGGCACTATGGGCGCTCGCATTGCCGCGCATTTTGCCAACGCCGGCCTCCCCTGCCTGCTGCTCGACATCGTTCCGAACGGCGCGGCTCCCGCCGACCGCAACAAAATCGTGCTCGCTGGACTCGACGCCGCCAAAAAAGCCAAGCCTGCCGCGTTTTTCACCCCCGCGCTTGCTTCCAAAGTTTCCGTCGGCAATTTTGAAGACGATCTCGCGCGCATCGCCGATGCCGACTGGATCATCGAGGTCGTCGCCGAAAATCTTGAGATCAAGCGCGGCCTCCTCGCGAAAGTCGCCCAATTCCGCAAACCCGGCTCGATCGTTACTACAAATACCTCAGGGTTGCCCGTTCACCTGATCGCCGAAGGTTTGCCGGAAGAGTTTCAGCTGCACTGGGCCGGCACTCACTTTTTCAATCCGCCGCGTTACATGAAACTCGTCGAAGTCATTGCCGGCCCGAAAACTTCTCCCGAAGTTCTGAGGACGCTCTCCGATTTCTGCGACCGCCAGCTTGGCAAAGGCGTTGTCTTCGCCAAAGACACGCCGAACTTTATCGCCAATCGCATCGGCACGTTCTCCATGCTCAACGCTCTCCGCCTGATGCAATCGCTCGGCATGACCATCGAAGAAGTCGATGCCTGCACTGGCCCCGCTGTCGGCTGGCCCAAGTCTGCTACTTTTCGAACCGCGGACATCGTTGGTCTCGACGTCTTGATGCATGTTGTTAAAAACATTTACGAAACCGCGCCCAACGACGAATCTCGCGAGACCTACAAAATTCCCGCCTTCGTCGAAGAGATGGCCAAGCGCAAATGGCTTGGCGACAAGACCGGCCAGGGCTTCTACAAGCGCGTGAAAGGCGGCCAGGGCGAAAAAGAAATTCTCACCCTTGATCTGAACAAGATGGAATATCGAGAAAAGCAAAGAGCCCGCTTCTCCTCCATCGAAGGTGGAAAAACAGTGGAAGACACGCGTGAGCGCCTGCGTGGCTTGCTCACTCCATTGTTTGAAGGCCAGAAAACCGACCAGGCCCAGCAATTCATCTGGGGCGGCCTCTCCGAAATGTGCCTCTATGCGGGCCGCCGCATGCCCGAAATCGCCGACAACGTTGTCGACGTTGACCGCGCCATGCGCTGGGGCTTTGCCTGGGAACTCGGCCCCTTCGAGATGGTTGACGCCATCGGCCTTTCCGCCTTCGCCGCGCAGATCAAAAAAGAAAACCGCGCGCTTCCCGCTGTCTTTGAAACAGCTCTGGCCGCTGGCCGCACCAGCTTCTATGAATCCAGCAAGGGCGAAACTTCTGTCTTCGATCTCGTCACCGGCAAAACCAAAAAAGTAGAAGAAGCCGCCGGATTACTCATTCTCAAATCACTGAAAGAAGCGGGCCGCGAAGTCGAGCGCAACTCCGGTGCCAGCCTCATTGACCTCGGTGACGGAGTAGTCTGCTGCGAATTCCACTCCAAAATGAACGCCATCGGCGCCGACCTGATCGCCATGATCCACAAGGGCATCAAGCGCCTTCAAACCGATTTCGATGCCATGGTCATCGCCAATCAAGCCGCCAATTTTTCCGTCGGTGCCAACCTCATGCTCGTTCTCGTCGGCGCGCAAGAGCAGGAGTGGGACGAACTCCACATGGCCGTGAAACAGTTTCAGAACGTCAATCTCGCCATCAAATACGCGCTGAAGCCCGTCGTCGCCGCGCCGCAAGGCTTGGCCCTCGGCGGCGGCTGCGAAATCAGCCTTCACGCCGCAAAAATTCATTCCGCTGCGGAAGCCTACATCGGCCTGGTCGAAGTTGGCGTCGGCTTGATCCCTGGCGGCGGCGGAACAAAGGAAATGCTTATCCGCGCCAATGAAAACGCGGCTTCCGGCGACGACCTCGATCTTTTCCACACGCTCCGGCCCTTTTTCGAGAACATCGCCACCGCCAAAGTCGGCACCAGCGCCGAAGAATGCCGCGACCTCGGCTACCTACGCCGCACGGACACCTATTCGATGAATCGCGATCGCCTCGTCGCCGACGCTAAGCAAACCGCTCTGGCCCTCGCCCGCAGCGGCTGGAAACCCGCCGCTTCTTCCTGGCAGGAAGGCGCGCAATCCACCCAAATCAAAGTTCTCGGCGAATCTTTTCTTGCCGCCGCCAAAATGGCCATCCACCTGATGGCCCGCGGTGGTTACGCCTCCGACTACGACGCCCACGTCGCACGCAAACTAGCCAATATCCTAGCCGGCGGAGCGCTCTCCTCGCCGCAAATCGTCAGCGAACAATACGTCCTCGACCTCGAGCGCGAAGCCTTCGTCTCCCTGTGCGGCGAAAAGAAAACCCAGGAGCGCATCGCCCACACCCTAAAAACCGGCAAACCCCTCCGCAATTAACCTGTAGGGGGACGATACTTCGTACCCTCTTGGGTTCTCCTTTCCTCTCTTCTCCGCGCCCGCAACGTCTTTGCGTTCAGCTCGCCTCTCTTAAAGTCGCCTAAAATCGTATTGTCCTCTCGCTTATAATCGTCTATCCTCCTTCTTATGCAACGACTCCTCGCCCCTCGCGAAGCCGCCAATATCCTCGGTATCAGCTACCCCACCCTGAAACAATGGATCTACCGCGGCAAACTCAAAACCGCAAAAACCCCCGGTGGCCACCACCGCGTCCCTGAATCAGAAATCGACCGCCTCATCCCCAAATCACTCGTCCGTGGCGATCTCTCGTCCCGCCGCGGCAATTTCCGCAAGATCAGCGGCCGCAACCAGCTCATCGGCCGCGTCACCGCCATCAAATACAGCGGCCTCCTCGCGCAGATCACTCTCGCCATCGGGGAGCAGCACATCACCTCCATCATCACCGCCGACGCCGCCAAGGAAATGCGCATCAAGCCCGGCGAACGCGTCGCCGCCCTCGTCAAATCCACCGAAGTCATGATCCTTCGCGTCTGACTCCGATGCGCAAGCTGAATCGCAATCCAATTCGCCTTTGGAGCGGCCGCCTTCTGAGTCGGGCGCTTTTTCTTTTCTCTTTCTTTCTGTCCTCCACCGTTGGCGCCCAAACTCTCCGCATCGCCGCCGCCTCCGATCTCCAATTTGTGTTGCCCGAGCTCGCCGCCCAATACGAAAAACAAACCGGCGTCAAACTCGCCGTCACCTACGGTTCCAGCGGCAACTTCTTCGCCCAAATCCAAAACGGCGCCCCATTCGATGTCTTTCTCTCCGCGGACGTCAGCTACCCGCACAAGCTGGTTCTTGCGCAACTGGCTGACGTTTCGTCTCTTCAGATCTATGCCGTGGGCAACCTCGTCCTCTGGCTTCCACCAGACTCACCGCTCGATCCCTCCGCGGGTCTCAAGATTCTTCTCGATCCTCGCATCCAGAAAATAGCCATCGCGAATCCGGACCACGCCCCGTATGGCCGCGCTGCCGTTGCGGTCTTGCGCGATGCCGGCTTCTACGACCAGCTCAAGCCAAAACTCGTTCTTGGCGAAAACATCTCGCAAGCCGCGCAATTCGTGCAATCCGGCAGCGCGCAAGCTGGACTCCTTGCTCACTCCCTGACGTTTTCTCCCGCTATGAAATCCGGAAAGTTTTGGACAATACCTGCAGATAAGTATCCCCGGGTGGAACAAGCCGCCGTCCTGCTCACCGCTTCCTCCAACCAGCAGGCCGCCATGTCGTTCCTCGCCTTTCTAAAAACTCCCGCAGCCCGCGCTACCCTTGAGCGATATGGTTTCTTTCTCCCTCCTGCCGCACCTGCAACGCAACATAAGCTATGAATACCGAAGCTCTGCTGCTCTCCATCCGCCTTTCGGCGACCGTTTCGCTGTTGCTTCTGGCGCTGGCCTTGCCGCTTGCCTATAGCATCTCTTTCTTTCACTGGCGCGGGAAATTCCTGGTTGAATCCGTTGTCGCTCTCCCGCTCGTGCTTCCCCCCACCGTCCTCGGTTTTTACGCCCTCATCGCCATGGGCCCCCGCGGCCCGCTCGGAAAAATCTGGCAATCACTCTTCGGCCATCCACTCGCCTTCACCTTCGCAGGACTTGTTTTCGCCTCCATGCTGTACAGCCTGCCCTTCGCCGTGCAACCGCTCGTGGCATCATTTGAATTACTCGACCGCCGCCTGCTCGACGCCTCCGCGGTCCTCGGCGCGGGTCGCGCTCGCACATTTCGCCGCATCATTCTTCCGCTCGCCTGGCCTGGCGTCCTCACCGCGCTGGTGCTCAGCTTCGCGCACACTCTCGGCGAGTTCGGCGTCGTCCTCATGGTCGGCGGCAATCTTCCCGGCGTTACCCGCACCGTCTCCATCGACATTTACGATCGCGTCCAGGCGCTCGACTACGCCACCGCGCACCAAACCGCGCTGCTGCTGCTTCTCGTTTCGTTTATGGTGCTCGCAATCGTTTACGGGGTGAATCGCCGCGTCTGGTCGCCGTGGCCGGTGAAATAATCCGCGCAATGCTGAACGTTCAAATTCGTAGACAGTTTCGGTCGAACGCCGCGCAGCCCTTCGTTCTCGACGTCGCTGCAACTTTCGCGCCCGGCTTCACGGTCTTGTTCGGTCCCTCCGGCGCGGGGAAATCCACGCTGCTCGATTGCATTGCCGGCCTGCAGCAACCCGACTCCGGCGAAATCCGCCTCGGCGAAAAAGTCTTGTTTAACGCTGCCGGCAATCTCTCGCTCCCGCCGCAGCGGCGCGAACTCGCCTACGTTTTTCAATCGCTCGCTCTGTTTCCGCATCTTTCGGTCGAACAGAACATCCGCTACGGGCTCGACAAACTCTCCGCGTCTGAGCAAACGGAACGCATCGAGAGGTTCGCAAAATCGTTCCGCATCGAGAAACTTTTGTCCCGCCGTCCTGCGGAACTCTCCGGCGGAGAAAAGCAGCGTGTTGCCCTCGCCCGTTCGCTGATCACTCTTCCGCGCCTCCTGCTCCTCGACGAGCCGCTCACCGCTCTGGACTCCGCGCTGCGCCGCTCCATCCTCGAAGACCTGCGCGCCTGGAACGAAGCCAACCGCATCCCCATTCTCTACGTCACGCACAATCGCGAGGAAGTCGACGCCATCGGCGAGCGCGTCGTCACACTTGTAAACGGACGCGTTCAGGAATCCGGCGCCCCACGGGCTGTGCTCGATGCACCGCGCAGCGTCGAACTTGCCCACGCCGCCGGTTTTGAAAATATTATCCCCGCGATCGTCGTCGAACACCGGTCCGCCGACGGCGTCATGCGCGTCTCGCTCGATCACGCCGCCTGCGAAATCGAAATTCCCCTGAGTGACGCCGCGCCCGGCACAGAAGTGCGCGTAGCCATTCGCGCCGGCGACATCCTCATCGCCACCGAAGCCCCGCACTTCCTCAGCGCACGCAATATTCTTCCCGGTACGATCGAATCCATCGAAACCCGCGGCACAATGGTCACCCTGTGCGTAAAATCCGGCATTAGTTTTCAAGTCCACGTAACTCCTGGCGCCGCCCGCACCCTGGACCTCTCCCCCGGCCTCCTCGTCTGGTTGGTCATCAAGACCCATTCCTGCCACCTTGTTCGCTAGGAAGTTCTCCTTTTTCTTGGGAGCACACTTTACCTGGTGCTCCACGATGATTGGACAGCATCCCTCTGCCTCCCCCTCTGTTACTATGGGTTATTGCTTCGTGAGGTTTGTTGTGTCTTCTAAAAAATCCAGCGGAAAGCCCGCGCCCAAGCCTCTTCGTGCGCGCCACGCCGGCCGCTCGGATTCCAAAGCCAAACCCGGCACCCGCCTTCAGGAAGTCCTGCGCAGCGCGGCCAACATTTTTTTCGCCAAGGGATTCCACGCCACTTCGATCGAAGACGTCGCCCGCGACGTCGGCATGCTTAAGGGTTCTCTCTACTACTACATCAAATCCAAGGAAGATCTTCTGTTTCAGTTGCTGCTGGCGGGCATTGAAGACGGCGACGCTTACATCGCCCAGCACATCGATACCGATGGCGAGCCGGTCGAGCAACTGGAGCGCGCCATCCGCGCCCAGATCGACTACATCATCCAGAACAAGGTTCCCTTCGGCTTGTTCCTGCACGAGTTCGATTCGCTATCCGGCAAACGCCAGCACAAAGTCATCGCCGTGATGTCGCGCTACAACAATCGCTTTGTGGATCTGGTGAAACGCGGGCAGGAACAAGGGAAATTAATCGAAGGCGAGCCGTGGCTCATCGTCAACGGCATTCTCGGTATGTGCAACTGGCTGTATCGCTGGTACGACACCGACCACGTCTCCGACCCTGAAAAGGTCAAGCAAGTCTTCCTGAACATGCTCCTGAACGGCATCCGCAAACCATGACCCCCACGAAATTTCGCAAGCCTGAAAAGGTTCTTGGACTAAGCAAGCGGCAGGGGATGTCTTCCTGAGCCCATCCGACAAGCATGAGCGAAAGACCTCAGGGTCAAAAATTCTCGAGATTTATAAAGGGAAAATGTAGTGGCCGGGCTCGAGCCCGGCCACTACAAAGTTTTCAGGCAATCGCGATTCGAAACCCGCCTACGGCAGCAAACCAAAAACCGCTACCGTGGTGTGCGTCCCGAAGTACACCCTGCCATTCGCCACCATCGGGGTAATGAAATGTCCGCCGACGTTCGCAAAGGTGTCGCGGCCTCCGCCAGCCGTGCTGGAGTCGTACAGGAGTTTCGTCAGGTCCGTCGCATCGTAAGCCAGAAAATTCTTCGACTCACCATCCAGCGCCCAGACAATCCCGTTCGACGTTCCGTTCGCAGACGCGCTCGGAACGGTCCCCTTACTGCCGAAAGTAAACGCGGTTTGCGATGAGGGCGAAGCGCTGAGCTTTGCCTGCGAAACGGTAAACGCGCGCAAAGGCAGCCCCGAAGGCCCAATGTACACGCGCCCGTTGAAATAAATAGGCGACGAAAAATTCTCGTGCCCGTCAGGGGCAAAAATCTGGAACACGTTATCCGCAATCGCGCTGTACTGCCCCATGTTGTCCCGGTCCACCACGTACACCTTCTGATCTTTTCCGGCCACGACCGCCAGATGCCGCGTGGAGCCGCCGCTGTCCATCAGATCCGGCAGCAGAAGCGCCGCAGCCGAACCCAAATCCTGGTCTTGGTTGTCATCGGCAATGGCGATCGACGGCGCAAAAAAATCCGCCACGGTCAGCGGCACGCTCGGCCCGAGTTTCACAAACGTGTCTCCATAATCATTGCTGATCCCCGGCGTGTTTCCTCCAAATGCGTTGCCAGTGGGCAAGTACACGTTGCCGGCCTGATCCGCCGCGGGTCCACCACCGCCCAGCCAGATTCCCGCGCCGTGCGTGTTTGGAACCAGATCGATAGCTCCGGTTTTCGCCAGTGTGTCTGCGCTGAAAGAAATCACCCAGGCGGAATAGTTTCCGCAATCGCCGTCATATCCGGACCACGAGGTGTAAATCGCGTCATTGCTTTCGAGCAGCGCGGCTCGTTCCTGCTGCGCCTTGGCCAGGAACGTCACCGTGCCCCCGGTGCTGTTTCCTCCGGTTCCTGGGAACGTCGCGGTAATGTTCGTCGGTCCGCCAAAAAGTTCCGCGCCCGTGGTCAGGTTTAACGCGTGCAGCCGGTGAAACACATTGCCGCTGCCGTCCTTGGAACTTGCCACCACGTAAATCGCGTTGCGCGAACGGTCAATCACCGGCGTGGAAATAATTCCGACCGGATTGATGTACCCGCATCCCGCATCGGAAGGAGCGAGCGGCACATGGCCCGCCGGCAACGTCCGCGTTTTCCAGAGTACGGTCGCCACTGTGCCGCTGATGCTGTCCGCATCCACGGCGTACACGCTGTCGTTTTCGGTCGCAAAATAGAGGACGTTCTTGGTGCCCGCTCCGGGAATAGCCAGTTGGTGCAGATAAAGAATTTGTCCATCAATCTGCCCGTCTACGGTAAACTCCGCCACCTTGCCAAACGTGTTGGTGTTCACGTTGGCCGGCGTCAAAACGGTTTCCTTCGTGTTCGTACCTGTCCGCATGGCGTCGTAATGATGCGTGACCACATCCACTGTACTGGGCGACGCAACCGCCACGGTCAAAGGATCGTTCGGGCTCCCAACGCTCCCCAACACTGCCGTGATTTCTGTGGTGCCCGCGGCCACGCCGGTGGCCAGTCCGGTCGCCGCGCCAATCATCGCGAACGACGGATTCGACGAATTCCACGTCACGCTGGTGGTGATGTTTTTGGTGGAGTTGTCGCTGTACGTTCCCGTTGCCGTGAACTGCACCGTGTTCCCAATCCCGACGTTCGGCGAAGCGGGCGTCACCGCGATGGATCGCAGGGTCACCGCCGCGGCCGTTACCGTCAGCGGATCGTTCGGGCTCACCACGCCGCCTTGGGTCGCCGTGATTTGGGTTGTTCCCGCGGCCACGCCCGTCGACAGCCCGGTTGCCGGGCCGATCGTTGCGAAAGCCGTGTTCGACGATTTCCAGGTCACGCTGGTGGTGATGTTCTTCGTGGAGTTGTCGCTGTACTTTCCCGTCGCCGTGAACTGCTGCGTCGCGGCGGCAGTGATGGAAGGCGACACAGGTGTGACCGCAATCGAGACGAGCGTTAACCCAGCCGCCGTCACGGTCAAAGCATCGTTGGGGCTAACCACGCTGCCCTGCGTTGCGGTGATTTGCGTCGTTCCCGCGGCCACGCCGGTGGCCAACCCCGTTGCTGCGCCAATCGTTGCGAAAGCCGTGCTCGACGATTTCCAGGTCACAGTAGTGGTGATGTTCTTCGTGGAATTGTCGCTGTACGTTCCAGTAGCCGTGAACTGCTGCGTCCCTTTGGCCGCAATCGAAGGCGAAGCCGGCGTCACCGCAATCGAATGCAGCGCGGCCGCTGGATTCACCGTCAGCGTGGCGGCGCTGCTCGTCATGCTGCCAGCCGCGTTGCTTACCAGCGCGTCAAATTTCGCGCTATTGTCCGCGCTTGTCGTTGCGGGCGTAGTGTAAGTGCTGCTGGTCGCTCCGCTGATATTTGCACCATTTTTTTGCCACTGGTAAGTCAGCGGCGAAGTTCCGGTTGCGGCGACCGAGAAAGTCGCGGGCTGTCCAACCGTGACCGCGGCGTTTACAGGCTGCGCCGTGATGCGAGGCGCTACACCGCCTTCCGGAGTCGAAGTTGTGGTAGCGCAACCACTCAGCAGGAATAAGAACGCAGACAGAATAGGCAGTACCAATGAACGCAAACGACTCATGCAATCCTCCGATAGCAGAGGGGCAGGGCAATAATGCTTGGGGAGCATCAACTAAATTGAAAGCGCGGCCAATGGGCGGGGGAATCCAATATACAAAAAAAGCGCGCGCGCGGGAACCGATCCCTGCGTGGAATTTCCAGGAATTTGGTACAGGGTCTCAGGAATTTCCCTTAATCCTTCCCGGCGAATCCATGGTTTTCGTTGGAGTTAAAAAACAGGGGCGGGATGGCCGCCGTTTCCAGATCCTTCGACGAGAGACGCGGGGTTCCAGAAAAAAGAAGGGCGCGACGTGATTCACGCCCTTCCTGAGGTTTCCTTGCACCAACGCTTGATGCACGGAAAGGATTATAGGCCGCTGGCGTAAGCTTCCACACTCGACCGCAACGACTGCGCTTGTTGAATCAGGTTTTGTGCGGTCGCCTCGGGAATGGGCGTGCCGTTGAATTCCGCGGCTTCGAGCAGCGGAACGATCTGTGCCACCAGTGCATCGCGCTGGACGGCGAAGGAAGCCAGCTGACCTTCGATGCTGGTATAGGTGGCGTCGTTGTTCATGTCGCCGCTCTCGATCGCGACGGTTGAGGCGTGAAGGCTGGCAACTCCCAATGGCCCCAGGGGCGCGTTGATTTGTTTGAGGACCTGAGCCAGCGCCTGGAAGGTGCCACCCTTCTTTACGGCTGCAGGCCGGGCCCAACCGGTGAATTTTTCGGTGAGCGCGCGCCCTTCATGATGGTAGTCGTCCCTCAAGCCCAGCAAAGTGAGCATCGTCGGCCGGACGTCGGTGTGGTCCGACCAAGTCACGCTATCTACCCCGGCTTGATCGACCCCGGGGCCGACCATACCCAGCCAGATGGTAGTGATCTGCGCCTGCTCGTCGCCGTGGTTCCAGGCAAAGCCTGGGACCTGCGCGACGCAGGCGGTGGTCGGCGTAGCACTGGTGCCGCAAGCGGTGGATCCGGTGACAAAGTAATCGGGGTTAGCGAAAATGGTGAAGCTCGGGGTCCTGAGCGGATCGAACGTTAGCATATGCAGGATATTAAACTCGGCAGGATTGGCCATATCTTGCGCGATTGTGTCCGTAGCGCCGGATATGGGGTTGACGGCGGTTAGAGTGCCCGACGCCCGCTCAAAAGCTCGCAAGGTCGGATCGGTCGGGATTGGATTACCCTTCAGGTAGATGTCGGGCGCATCGTCGCTGTTCACCGAGGCGACGGTGGTGATGCCGGTTTCGGCCTGCAACAAGCCCCGGAAGTTTAGGCTCAGTTCGCCAACCTCATTGCCAGGCGTGTTGCCGTAGGTGCACGGCGTGACCACGCCGTCGCAGCCAGGGTTGGTGGGGTTTGCCGCGACCACGTGATCACCCTCTTCCGCAGTGATCACGAAGAGTGTGTTCGCCGGGGTGATCCCATCGCTGGCAAGCCGGTTGAAGAACTTGTTGAACGCGTCGTCGTATTGCTGCAGCTGCTGGACATAGTGCGCCTCACCCGGACCATAGTCGTTCTTGTCGCCAGCGACGCCATAGCCGTACGGGTTGGTCGGGAGCGGCCGGTGCGGGGTGATGATGTAGGAGTAGACCACCGGGACGCCTGCCTCCAGCATGTCCGCGGTGTAACCCAGCGAGTACTGAGGCGGTAGACTGAAGCCCGGGAAGCCCGGTGTCAACGTGCCGGCCGGGAAGTCGTCGACGATAGTGTTGCCGTTGATATCCTTCAGGTTTCCATTGGCGTCCAGCACCTGGCTGCCCAGCCCGAGGGTGTGGAAGGCTTGCGTGACATATTTGTGTCCGAAGAGGGCGTTATAGCCCTCGTAGGCGGTGGAGGTCCCGGCCCCATCGGTCGTCGTCGCCGAGCCATCGGCATTCGGCTCCCACGGCAACATGTCGGGGAAGCCGCCGTTGGCGGCCGAGCAGAGTGTGCTGGTCGCCGAGCAGTGGATGGCCACACCCTCATAATTGGCGAAGGCGTTGGGATCGGTGGTCTGCGGTGAGCCAACTCCAAACACGGTTTTTAGGTCGACGCCGGTGTTCTCGATCTCCAGGTCCGCGGCACCGACGGCGCCCACGTCGCAGCCGGCGCGGGTGAAGGGCACCCATGGCGCTGGAGCGTTGACGCCGTTCGGATGACCAGCATCCACCGCACCACTGAGCAGGTTATAGGTGTTATCCCCACTCAGGTCAGTCCAATAGGTGAAGCCGGATTGGGATAGGGTGGTGCCATCCGCCTTGTATTCCAAGTAGCTGTTGGCGGCGGTGGCCACCCCGTGGCGATCAGGATAGACTCCGGTGAGGATGGTGATGATGTCGTCCGAGGTGTGCGAGATCAGCTGCGTGTGATGATTGGAAAGCAGCACGCCGTTGTTTTTGATGAAGTTTAGCAAATGGGGCATCTGCTCCAGGTCGGAAGGTACCAGAGTTGAGCCATCGCGTGCCGGGTCGCGCTGAAAGTGTGTGTTGTCGAAGATGATGGTGACTACATGCTGGATCTTCCCGTGCGCCGAGTTGAGCTGGCAGCCTCCGGGGGCAGGACTGGCGGGTGCGGCATGCGCCTGTGGGGGCGCGGAATGCGCTAGCGCGGCCGTGGGAAACGCCGCGGGCAGGACAGGCGCCATCAGAAACGCGAACGAAATAAGGAGTGACGTGCAGCGACGCGCGGTGTCGCTCACATACGCACCCAAGCGATACAATCTTAAATTTCTCGAACTGGAGCGAACTTTCATGACTGATCTCTACCTCCATGGAAAGGATGGACTGCAGAATTCGGCAGACTAGTTCTAACCGTCCAGGCTGGCAGGAGGGTTACTGCGGGAGTAATTTATTGTGAATGGGAAGAAACACAAAGAGAAAATTTTGGCCGGACCCATTACGTATAAGACGGGCGACTCTGGCTTGCGTTGCGCAGCGTGCCGCAGGCGAACGCATTCGCATCCGATCTTCGCCTTGCCGGGGTTGCGGATTCCTCTCCGGTCGGGAACAATCTATAGGAAACACCAATCCGAATGTTTCTGAGCGAAGAATGAAGCCAAAAATTGTGAGTTCCCTGGACGCCGCGATCGCGGATATTCCCGATGGCGCGCGGATCATGTTCGGCGGATTCGGCGGCGCCGGCTTCCCAAATAATCTGATTCAAGCGTTGTCAAAGAAGGGCGCCAAGAATATTACCGCTATCAGCAATAATTGCGGCACGCGCGAAGGCGAACTCGGCGTTATGTTCAAGAATAAACAGGTGAAGCACGTCATCTGTTCGTTTCCCGGCCCGCACGCGAATTATTTTCAGGAACAGTTTTCTAAAGGCGAAGTCACGTGTGAACTGGTGCCGCAGGGAATTTTGTGTGAACGCATGCGCACCGCCGCCGCGGGCTTGCTCGGCTTTTATACTACCGTTGGCGTGGGCACAGAAGTCGCTCTCGGCAAGGAAGAACGCGTTCTGGACGGAAAGCGCTGCATCCTGGAATCGCCGATTCACGCGGACTACGCGCTGATCAAGGCGCAAAAGGCCGATGGACTTGGCAATCTCACCTATCGCCTGGCGGCGCGCAATTTCAATCCCATCATGGCCAAAGCCGCGAAATTCACGATTGTGGAAGTGGACGAGATTGTTCCCGTTGGCGCGATTCCGCCGGAGGACGTGATTACGCCCGCGATTTTTGTGCACCGCATCGTGCAAGCGAAAGGACTGCGCTTCGCCGGATAGAGGTGGCACAGGCATTCCTGGCTGTGCGGGCGATCCGATCGGACATGTAGGGGCGGCGTAAAGCCGCCTCTACAAGATTAGGTGGAAACGCAATGACCGAAAAAAACAGACTCACCCGCGAACAGATTGCTCAGCGTGCCGCGCAGGAACTCTATGATGGCGCTTACGTGAATCTCGGTTGGGGAATTCCCAATCTTATGGCGGACTACCTCCCCAAAGGACTGACGGTTTATTTCCACAGCGAAAACGGCATCCTGGGCATGGGCCACCGCGCGAAACCCGGTGAAGAAGATTTTGATCTCGTGGATGCCATGAAAGTTCCTGTCACGCTGATTCCCGGTGCTTCGATTTTCCACCAGGCCGACGCGCACCTGATGACCCGCGGCGGACATCTGGATGTCGCTGTACTTGGCGGCTTTCAGGTTTCCGAAAAAGGCGATCTCGCCAACTGGAAAATCCCCGGCTCCAAGGGCAGCGGCGGCATCGGCGGCGCGATGGACATCGCCGCCGGCTCAAAAAAGTTAAT
>Ga0210399_10001551_pt1 | contig 17919 bp, 13 predicted proteins | sample IncBWC14MmetaG_FD_150865 | JGI IMG/M metagenome (GOLD analysis project Ga0210399, IMG submission 150865) | Forest soil microbial communities from Barre Woods Harvard Forest LTER site, Petersham, Massachusetts, United States - Inc-BW-C-14-M | ecosystem: Environmental > Terrestrial > Soil >...
ATATATCTGGGGATCGTTCCACCTCTCGTTGCAAACGAAAAGTGGTTGCCCCAACAATATTGCTCATAGTCCGGCGACCGGTTCGCCATCAGCCAATCGAAGCAGAACTTCGCACGAGTCCGGTAGCTTTCGACTCCCGTCACCGCGTACATTTTTGTGTAGCCCCACCCCATATAGCCCATTCCTTTGGTGGAGGTGTGAGGCCTGATACCGATCAAAGGTCTGATATGAAAGGGCACACGGAGCACAGCTCCGGTTAGCAGTCTTCGGAGGAAATGCGTATTCAGTGTGAAATGTCGAAGATAGGAGAGGTCACCATCACCAGGATCATAAGCCTGATATTTGTGCTCCTCCACCCAGCGTGAAACCTCTTGAATGCTTTTCTGTACCGACTGTCTGACCTCGGATTCGTTTTTCATGAGTTCAATGACACCTATAAACTGGCTCGCTTTTTCGGCCCTAATGCAAGTGGTTTAGGGACCAGGTACCACTAGTTTGCTGTCCCTGAAATAACTGGGCTATCTCCATGCCTCCAAACCATTGATGAAACATGGGTTGCGGTTCCGAGAATGGGGCAGAAATCCACGGGACACTACACTAGCTTATCCTTGCCAATCGGTGATCGCGAGACTGCCTCCCGGTGTGGCAACCAGGTTCAGGACAATGGGACAGGTTACCTGGCCTGTGCTAAGTTAGCACTCATGACCAGTAGGCCCGCTTTCCCACGCTCACAGATAATGATTGCGTGGCGAGGACGTCGCTTGACGACTGGGCAGAATGCGCGATGTTTCAAACCAGCGTGTTAACGCTTGATGAGTTAAAGGGAGTACGAATGCGGCACGTCCAATCACGGTTGTTTTTCAGCAACACCCTCACCTGCCTTGCCCCTCTGTGGCCTGGAATTAGCAATATATCGACTGGGAAGGTCGGAAAATGATGAAGCGTGTTCTCGCAACAGCTCTCTTTCTACTTTTTGGTTCGGTAGCAGTTCAGGCGGCTTGCTCCGGGAGAGGCACTTCGTGGTCTTGCACCGCGGGCTCGACGAGTGCCCAGATACAAGTTGCCATCAATGCTGCCTCGGATGGAGCGACCATTACTTTTGCTCCAGGAACATACACCGTAACCAGTCAAGCCAAGTTCTCACCCTCCAAAGGTGCCACACTCATCTGCGCAACGGCGCCAAATGCCGTGGGAGCAGCAACGGTTAATCCTTGTGTGATGAACGGCGTCGGACCGACCTTTGGCGGTGACACGTTCAATGGCACCGCAACCAAGTTCTATCGGATCTCGGGATTCACTTTCGATTTACAAGGCTCTAAACCCTCGTTCGGGACAATATATTGGGACAGCTACAACGGCGGATCTAACTCTGCCACCCTAACCCAAGTCCGAGTGGACCATAACACCTTTCGAAACGGTTCCAACGGTGCGCAGACGACACTGATTGGCAGCAACGGGCAACTTATAGAAGTTTACGGGGTCTATGACCACAACCTCTATACGAACATTACACAGATTTCGATGGTGATCTGGATTGGAGCTCCTAATCCCACCCCGCCGGCATCGCAACTCGGAACGGGCAACAATCTCTTCCTCGAGGATAACATCCTCAACTTTGCAACCGTGGGTAACGCCAGCGCAGAAGGGTGCACCGATGGCTGGGGAGGGGCGGCGTTTGTTGCACGGCACAACACATCCACGAATTGTCTGTGGCTCGCACATGGCGTGACTCATGCTGGTGGTCCAGCAAACTATGAGTTTTATAACAACTCAGTAACTATGAATTCAGGCTCAGTGTCCGCTAGTACCGCCGATTGCTACCGCTGCTTCCACCATCAAGGATCGGGTGAGTTCATCGCTTTCAATAACGTTTTTACAGCCTATAGCGGCAAGTCCGACGAAGTAATATCAATGCTCCACTATCGAGACTATCCCAATTCGATAGATGGTGGCGCTCCTCAGTGTGACGGCACGGTGACTACAGCCCCGTGGATGGACGGCAACCGCGCTCCCATGGCAACTAATCAAGGGTATCCCTGTTGGCGACAGCCGGGGCGTGATTTCGCAACGGGAAACCTGATGCCGATGTATGTCTGGAACAATTATTGGTCGGACACACTGGGACTGATTCCCTTGACTGCGCCGAACGGCGGGGGTTATCACCCACAGCACATGCAGGCAGATCGAGACTGGTACAATGCCGTTTCTGCTTCCCCGCAGAGCACTCCCACAACACCCTTCAATGGGACGACGGGAATGGGCTTCGGCACGCTTGCCAATCGCCCAACTACCTGCACGACAAACCCCAATGAAAGCGGTGGGGGCGTGGGTTATTTTGCTACGGACGATGGCCCACAAGGCACGCTCTACCAATGCTACGCGCCAAACACATGGAAGGTTTGGTATAAGCCCTATACATACCCGCACCCGTTGCAGGGACACGGCAGTTCCAGTTCTATAGCCTCACCCACTAATCTTCTCGCCACTGTTAACTAGGCAGCATGCAGATTGGAGAATTGGAGGGTGGCGAAATCAGGCGATTGACACTCATCTCGCATCGGTCAAGGGTTCATACCGCGATCGCTAAATTCCGCGGCCATGGATCCTTTCGTCAGAAAACCAAAGGATAGTCCCTTGCAAAACGGTTGTTCGGACAATCTAGTTGCGGAATCGGGTAAGTCACAGTTTCGCGGGCCGGGTGTTCCTCGCCAATCAGGCTTTTTTTTGAAAAGGTAATCTCCAGCAATATCGGGATCTCTGAATTTGGGATCAGGCCGCCCCAATTGTTTCCGTGAATATGTGTAATTTCAAAATGCGCCTTAAGCTTCTGCGTCAGCTCCATGAATTTGTCCCAGAGTATGTCAAGGTCATGGAACTCGATAACCAATCCGTTGATGTATCGTTCCAACTTCAGAAGATCAGGAAGAACTCGAAATTCAAATTGTTCAATATCCATCTTGACAAAAACTGAGTTCTCGGGAATCTCCTCATGCGAAATCAACAGAAACGCCTCTGCGAAAGTGACAAAGTTCGAGGGATTCCCATTCGAGATTCCGATCGGGTGAAAGCGAACATTCCCTCTTGCGAGAAAGCGCGAGAAGGCGAAATAGATCTTAGTCCAATATCTCAACTCCGAAAGTTTTCGCCGTACGCTTGACAAATTGAAAGATAAGACCAGCAGGACAATCTTCACACTGAAGACTTCGTTCAAGGCATTTAACATCCTCTTCCGGAAGATGTCCTTCGATACAGAAGGGTCAAAACAAAATATTTTCACATCTGGTTTTCGCTTCAGGAAAGCTAGTTCGAATGACCAATTGTCGTTCACGCCGAAGCTCATCAAGTACCGCGAATGAAAGACCAATCTTTCATTCACAACATATCCTCCGTCACCCGGAGGCCCAAGCCGAATCAAGTCGTTGAGAAACTTTGGCCTGAAGCCTTCGAGAGAGGGTTGAATAGACTCTTGCGGTTCGACTCGATCAACCCTCGGTCCGCACTCTTCGTTGTTGTTCGAATATCTCATAGTTCTGAAATCTGTGCTTCAAGGGTAGGATAGCGTCCTCGCTCCTAGATGAATGCGCATAATCAAACTCAGTAGGATAACCGCGGTTTCAGCGGTGCATTCCAGAATGCCGCGCAAGTTGATGGGCGTCCCGCCTAGAACCTGCCCTATCCCAGAGCCTTCTCGCATTCCACCTTATTTTGACCAACGAGGATTGCACTCGCTTAGCCATCCTCCAACCGAGAAACGCCTGGATCCAGGAGTACTTCCAGGATAGATGCGGTGGTGTTACTTGCCCCCCCAACTGAGTGGCAAGCTGCTTAACTTCTTGAACGATATCGGGCATCTCTGGATAGTAATAGATGAAACAGGTCTGCAGATACCTCAGACAAGCCGAGCGAACCTGCTGGCTGTCTTCCATGGAAAGCAGATAATGGATATGCAACTGCATGGAGATCCAATGAGCACGGATCTTAGGTTCCGAGACCCCTATATAACTGAGACTACTGCCGAACGCTACCCCAGGCGCACGATAGTAAACCTTCGCACCCGGTACGAAACGGACGCCTTCGCTGGCGCGAAGTACACGACAGAAGTACTCACCGTCATCATCACTCAATAATCGGGTGTCCCATTGACCAGCGGCTTCAGTCAGCTCTCGACTGACGAGCCAAGTGGCGGTTTGCATGTAAAGATTCTGCCCTAATTTGCGCAGCAGCCATTCGACGGGGGTCTGATCTTTCCATAGTTCAGTAGGGATGAATTCTGCACGATCGCATCTGTGAAGAAATCTTCCAAACTCTGACGAAACGAGCCTCCTTCTGCTTCCGAGTTGCTCCAACACTTCCATTTGCCGGGCAACCTTATCGGGAGCCAAAAGGTCATCGGCATCGAGCCACTGGATGTATTCTCCATGGCACAAGGAAAAGGCGGTATTTCTGGCTGCCGAAGCACCCTGATTCCTCTGACTCACAACCCGAACGCCTTCTTTTTCAAACTGCCGCGCAATCGCTGAAGTTTGATCAGTCGAACCGTCGTCAACAACGATGATCTCTTTCCTCTGCCAAGTTTGCGCAATTGCTGAACGGAGCGTGTCAGCAATCCATTTCTCTGAATTGAAGGCCGGAATAAGGATCGATACCAAAGGTTGGGGCTTCTCGATTTTCGTCGTAACACTTATTTGAGAACGAAGGGGACGACGGCCTTGTGAAGCTAGTTCACTACCTGGTGCACCGAGAATACCCACAGCCTCGACAACCGGCAGAATCTGGGCGTTGGAACCCACGGCATATTTAACGACCTCCTCAAAGAAATCTGGCGTGCATCCGAATGGAGTAGGGTTAGCAGAAATGTCGTGAGTCGCCAAAATAAGCCAACCGTGAGCTTGCTGATTTTGGTCAATCAGATTCTTGATAGATTGTATATTGTGTCGGCTCTTCTCTAAGAAATAAGCCGATAACTGATTTAGATCGGTCCGGCCAACGTTGAACGTCTGGCCTCCTCCACGACAGGACAGAAAATAAGGAGCAATCCTTGCTTTCGAGGATGGTCGAGGCATGCTGATCGGATAGGAAAAGCTCTCGAACTTAGCACCCGGAAAAAGCTCCGAAAGTACTACGCGATTTTTGATCACAGAATCTTCAAATGCTGACGGATCTGTTTCCCACGACTCGCAATGAGAGTAAGTGTGGCATCCTAATTCGTGCCCTTGCTCGAAAAGGGTAGTCAAGTCGTCCAAAGAGAATAATTTACCGCTCGGAGAGACTTGGTCTACAAGACCGAATGACACATAATAAGTTCCGGCTAGACCGTAGCGGTTGAGAATGGCACCCCCGCTCAATAAGGCTGATCGCGGAAAATCGTCAAACGTAAATGAAATCAAAGGTCGTTGCGGCTTAATCAAGAAGGGCTTTCGGAAGACGAGACTTGCAGCCGTTCTTCGGTAATATCCGTGCAATTTCGACACTGGATTCATGAGTGAAATCTCACCATTCTTATTGCCACATGACACGTGGCCGGATAAAACTTCAGCCTTGTTCGCCCACGCAAAGGTAACTGACTACTATTCTGCATGGCAGATAATGCCTTAGGAAACTCTAGGACTGAGCTACCCGCTATTTCGATCGGCTCAATACCTGAAGGTTACCTACCCTACTATATTCCGCAAGGCGCAAATGGTCTAGAATGGCCGCCTGCCGCCGTAACCACTCTGTTTTGTTCCGCCTAGATTGCGTTGTCATTCTGGATTTCATCACCAGTTTTCCGGCGTGCGACATGCAATTTGGCCTGTTTTTTCAGTTGCCAATACTCCCAGTAATTTGCCAACCGCCTGCGCAAGAAAACGCCCCGGGTACGCCAGGAACCATCCATCATGTGAATGCCAAAATCACCAAAACGGTTCCATGTGCTCATGTCGCTTAGGTCTTTTGGAAAAAGAACCTTAACCTCTTTGGCCAACTCTACGTTTTCCGCCAAGGTGCGGGAAATCAGTCCGGGACCAGTCGTGTTCAGTACAAGGTACTCGCCTCTGAGCAGTGGTGGGAATCCAGCCATCATGGGCTTAATCCAGTCTGGATCTTTTTGGGCCCTCACGCAGTTTTCGATGACCGCCTTCAGAAAAGGATGTCCGGGCGCGGCGCCAAAGGCATAGTTTCCAATTTCCCAATCCATCTTGTGATGCTTACGCAAGTAGCGACTGAGCGTCAGCCCTTCAAATGGGAACACACTTCCAAACTTCAAAAGGCTCGAAAGATCCGAGGCGAGTATAACATCCAGGTCAAAGTAGAATCCTCCGTGACGATAGACCGCCAGGTACCGAAAGAAATCGTACCGTTGAATGGGAAACTGGAAAGCATCAAAGACGTTGCGGTATTGTGGGAATTCTTGATTGATAAAGGATTGCACATCATCGTTGTTAAAGAACAGATACTCAAAGTCCGGATTTAGCAGCCTTATGTTGGAAACCATCGCTCTGCTACGCAACGGCAGTTCGGTGTGTTTTCCTGTCTGTATGATCCGCTTGGGGATTTCCATGGACGTCTGGCCTCGGGTGCTCACGATCGGCGATAAACGTAGTTTCGCTGGGTCAACCCTTAGTTGGACTTCGCAGTTGCTTAAATCGACTGCGAAGTTTTGAGCTTTGCCTGAACGTCGGGTACCACGGAACAATCAGAACGACTGTTCGAACAATGGCCCTTGCTTCTTAATTCGTTCCCATCGCGCTGCACGACTTTCTGACCTTGTTGAGGTCAGGGTTTGACATGTGGACAGAAATTTTCCTGCGATCGTTTGGCTTTGTACTTGTGTTTGCAGTTGCTCGCTAGGCCTCCGCGAACTCAGCGCGCCGTTTTTGAATTCTGAGTAAAGCATAGCTAGCGCATCCCTGACCGCCTCGGAGTCATGATCGACCCGAATCAGTTCGCCACGACTAGCCAAATCGGCGGCGGTGCCGATCTTTGGACTGAGGGCAAGTACTGGCTTGCCATAAGCGAGATAGTCCGCAAGTTTAGAAGCAAAGAAGATGCCTTCATCTACGCGGGATTCGATCAAGAGGCACGCGGAGGCAGAGCCTATATAATCGAGGCTTCTTTCATAGTTTACTCTTCCCACAATTTCGATGTTCCGGTGAAGACCCATCTCACAGATAAGGCGCTCTGTCTCCTTGTCCCCGGGCCCGACAAGGATTAGCCTTGTGTCCGCCGCGGCGTCTGAAGAACTATCAAGAAACGCTTTAAGTCCCAGCAGGATAGCTTTGCTAAAGCGCCCCTCCGAGGCGAGCAGCCTGCCAGCATGCACGAGTCGAAACTGCCCATTCGGGACTTGACTTGCATGTTTTTCCCTGTAGCCAATGTGCGGGATCACTTCCGCGGGCTGATCTAATTTAGCCAACCTGAGATGAAAGTCCTTTAGACGTCTGCAGGGGAAGGTGGTCAGGTCGGCGTTTCGAATCGTTCTCCGCAGCCAAAACAGATTCGCAACAGTCCAAAATGCGGAGAGCTTGGGGGTATCGTCGACGGGGAAGAACTCAGACGTCCACGGATCGTTGATATTCGCTATCCATGGCAGATCAAGTGCCTTTGCGCACCAGAAGCCGACGATATGAGAAGCGATAGGAAGTGAGCGGGTGTAGATCAAATCAAACTCCCTCTCGCTGTGAAGCAACTTTACCTTGTGAACAGCAGCGCCGACCCAACGTGCGTCGAAAGGTGTTTGGAACCGTGTTGCAGCGGCAATCGAGTGCAGCCTGTTCAGAGATCGAGGCACTGGTACGTCAACTACCACTTCCTTTACGCAGTCCCATAAGGCAGAACTGTCAACTGGCCTTTCTCTGAAATTGCTACTGGACAACACGGTAACTACAGCCCCGCTTTGCATCAAAGCTTTGACCATCTTTGCTCCGCAGAACGCCTCCGGATCTGCAGCCGGAACAAATACTGGACTAATACACAGAATGCGAAGCGAATGTTTATCGGCTAAGCCGGTCTTCATCACTACTCCTGATCTGGTCCATGGAGAAAGGATCCATTCCCGGCGGGAACTGTCTTTCCGCAGCGACCCGAATCTTGCCTTGGCGTCGAATGATCCTAAACCCTTTCCCGGGGGAACCTAGAACGAGCAACTTGCGCAACCTTTGGCGCAGATCTAATAGGCCTGCGGGCACGTTCAACTATCAATGAACGCGACGCTTTGGCAGCAGCAGAATTCGATACAGCCATTATTGCCAAGAGGAAGAAAATCCATACGGGACTCATCATTTTGAACGCTGCTTCAGTGAAGTTGTAAATGAGGGCCAACAGGAAATACGCCAGTAAAAGATGGCCAGAATCCCTATCCGAGTGGACCCCGCGAATAACCTTTGACAAACCCGTAGCGATGACAAGGCCCAAGAGAATAAGCCCCACCCAGCCCAGGTTCAAATAGATTTCAAGGTAGCCGTTGTGCGCCTCATTGATTCCAGGACTGTCGATCATGTCTCCGATTTTCAGGAGCCGATCTCCAAGCCAGAAACTCTCATATCCGGACCCGAGGATCGGATCTTGGGCGAAAGGAAGAATTGCTTTCCAGACTTCAGTTCGACCGGTAAGTGTTGGGTTCCGCCCCAAAAGTTCAAGGACGCTTCTGGCGCCGCCGAACAAGACAAATGCGGAAACGCCTATGGCAAGTGCAGCCAGTGATGTCACAACTGCTGGCCTGCGGACCCACCCCCAGCGCCAAGCGGCTACCATCAGGCCGCCTGCCAGCACAAAGCAAGAGATGGAGGTCATCGAATTGGATTCCCAGAGGAGATAAAAGGTGAGCGCGACAAGAATACCGCCCGCGACCAGTTGCTTGGTTCGCCTCGGGTTTTCACGGCAGCGGTAAGTGTCGATGAAGCGCCAAACGGCTCCCATTCCGAAGATCAGGCAGATCATCCCCAATCCATTCTTGTCTGTTGTGACACCGGTCCAAAACGTGCCCTCACCAGACTTACTATATCCGCGCCCTAGCTCGGGAAAATGCCTAATCAGCAGAACTGATAACGGCAATAGCACAAGACCCACTCGCGTCAAAACTCGCTTGAGCCCAGCCACCCAATCGGATTCCGAGAGGATTACCAAAACCATGATGACGTCGCCCAGACCCCGGAACCATCGCTTAAGGGCGACGTCCGGGTGGTCGGACCAGACGCAACTGATGGCGCAAAAAGTAAAAAAAAGCAGTATGGGTGCGTTTGTACGCAAGAGTATTGTTGCTTGGCGCGACCTCTTGAGTAGCACAATCATCCCAAGCGCCATCAGCGCCGCGAGAATTGCGCGATCGACAGGATTTCCGTCAAGATATCTCGCGCCTTGATCCGAGGGCCCTTGCATATGCAGCCACTCGCCTGGGTTTCGGGATCCAGCAATCAGCAACCAGACAACTGGAATCCAGAGCGCTTTAGAGGTCTGCCCCTTGGGCTGCCGATCAAGCGCGAAAAGACCCCAAATCCCGAAAAAAAAGATAATGGCAGCAATCTGCGGTGGCATCAGCACCTGCCTGCAATCGCTTCGGAAAGATACAACTGGCTCAAATCATGGCTCCAGAAAACTACGATTCTGATCTGGAATTTTCAATTGAAACTTAGTCGATCGTTTAATCACGATCAGAACAGTTAAGCAAAAATACCTTTGTAACACCGGTCCACGAGAAGTGATTTAGCTCGCACGTGATCTACAGCGAAGATGGCCAGCACAGTGAGGATTACAGCAGCAGCAAAGGTTAGGACAAGTAGAGCAGTTCCCAGGTCGAAATCAAGCAGACTCGTGCGCAAGATTTGCAGTACGGCAATTTGGACGATATATCCGAGCAAAGGGTACCTACCCAGCAGAATAATTTGGCGTCGCACGACTGCCGGCTTAGACATCCTTGCGCCGACCAGATAGATCACTATCAGCGTAAGGCAAACCCCGGCAATCTGCAGAGGGTAATTCGGTTCCCGAAAGGTGATAGCCACCGCGTAGCACAGATACGCAACGACAATTGGGTATGGGTGTTTCATTAGAGAGTTTATTTTCTCGGCGGGCGTGTATCCCAGGATCAGCCCCAGCAGTCCAATCGTAAGAAGTTCAAGGTTTCCACTTGATAGACCCTCGGAACTCAAAACGACATTTCCCAGCAGGCAGAAAAGGCAGACGATATAGAAAGTATGCTTATAGAATCTGCAAAGGACCAACAGCCCGGCCGAGAACAATAACAAGTAACTGATGGGCACCAAAATATAGAAGGCAGCCGCCTTGCCAAATCCTGCGACATAAACGTTTCCTGTGACAAACACAGCAAAGAAATTAGCTGCATTCAGATTTCGAAATCCGGTAAACAGGAGACTAATGAGCAGGTTCAAAGTGACAAAGACGCCCAAAACCTTTAGCCCCCGAATTACCAACCTTTTAGGAAGACGCGGATCGCTGATCTTGTATTTTGCGAGATACGCGTTTGATATCAGGAATCCGGTAATGAAGATGAAAGAGGGGGGCAAAAATCGCAAGTATCGGAAGATAAGGCCGTGCGGCCCGTGAAAGTAAACTAGCCAATGGTAGAGAACCATGAACAATACCAAGGCGCCTTTTGTAAAATCAAGGGCTTCAATTCGACTCGGAGAATTAACTGCATCAGCTTTGACGGCAGCCGCCGTTGTAAGTTCTGGTGACATGGATGTGCCAGGGTCACGGCCAGATAGATCCGTTGGAGAAGAACTCAAACTCATGGACACCACCGGCTGAAGATTTCTGGTAATACGGTAGTTGCGCTTCAGGCACAGCAAGGAAATTCGCACGCCGTGGGTCTACTGTGGGTCTAGAAAAAGACGATGCACTAGCTCCAGCGTCAGAAGTTTATGAATCGAGGAAGTATAGTTCCGGTTCCCTTTCACATGGCTTCTTACAATCGCTTCTAGACCATTGCGTTCGAGGTATGGGCGAGAAAGGGTCCGGCGATCCAGCAGCATCTCCTGCACGTACTTGGAAAGCACATCCCGGTACCATACCCGGAAATGCTTGAACTTATGACGACCGAGGAATAATTTTTCAAGTTGGAGCGCCGAGAGCGTGTGATCGATTCGGGACACCCACTGCGGCATCCCATAGTCGTACGCGTACTCCGCTTTGAACGTAAACTCGAGCAATCCGCGGGAAAGTTCTCCTGTTACGCGTCCATGGTTTCCTGCAAGTCCACGATCAGTCCGGAACGCAAGCAAACTCGGATCCCCTTCAGCAATCAAGCGCAAGCAAAGGTCATTGTTGATGCAGGCTGATTCTGGAGCTTGAAAGACTGTCTGCACGAAGCTGTTGTCGAGATATGGAGACCGTAGGGAGAGCTGAGATTGTTCCAACGAGAGCAGTCCGTAGTGGTGCCAAGGAGCTTGTCGGAACACCGCAAAGGAAAGTGGATGGGTCTGAAGTTGGGCAGCATACGTGGTTCCCGCCGCTTGGACATGATTGAGAAACTCTGGACGAAATAAACCTTCCGCAGGTGGTACAGGTTTGAACGCTCGCACGCGGCGAAGCACCTCTCCACCGTAATTTCCTGTCATCCTGACTGGAGCAATTTGCCTGGCTCGTTCGTTGACAAAGAGATCAGGAGAGTGACTTACATCAACGCATCCGTCAGTGAGGTAGACGGTGCGCTCCGCGTAGCGGGCGAAATTCGAAAGAAAATCGTTCCCGACCTGCATCACTTGGTGGGATTGATTGCGTACGCCTGCGACTCGGCGCGCTAGGATCACATCCTGAGAATCTCGAAAGCTGCTGCCGAAGGAGTAACACGGAAGTGATCCGGGGGAAGGCTTGTGCCAAGCAAGAATCATCCTACTGTCTAATCCGCCTGTTAGCGACATCGCAATCGGCTGGCGACCATTGAAATACCTTGGTAGATTTTGTGTAAATACCTCTCGCAGCTTCTGGTAATAGGTTTCTGGGTCTAGCAGCGATTGCTCTTCCCATTCCCGCTGTTCGAAGTAGGCACATCTCCGATCTAGCAGAGCGCCGCGAAAGACCCAAGCCGACGCCGGCGGCAGCACCTGGATTCCCGCAAAGAGCGTCCGGTTCTCCAGCACACAGCCGCAAGCTACGAATTCCCCCAGGCTCCCTGCGTCAGCTTTCCGCAGTTCCGGGCGAACATTTAGAATCGCCTTGGCTTCCGCAGCGAAATAGAATGCCTCTTTTGCCTCATGGTAGTAGATCCGGTGCATCCCATACCGATCGTTGAACAGAGTCACGGTTCCGCGTTTTCGGTCGGCCGCCAGTCCGTGGAACCGGCCGTTCAGGATCATCGGAAACTTGGGATCTTCTTCGTACAGATGAGCGAGATACGAGGGAGCCGTCGGCCCGACGTCGTGTCCCCTTTCTTTAAGCTGGCGACCGATGTCCGGTGGCGAAAATTCCTCGCCCGAGAATACGAGATGAACATCTCCGCTCTCATCGCTGACCGGCATGCCTTCGCAAAAAGATCCTCGCCGTTCAATCCATCCGGCATAGACCCCTAGGGATTCATCTATCCACATCCCAGAAACGTAAAAGGCCTCGTGGCGAAGGGACTCTACCATTCGGAGCAACTGCGGCTCGGCCCATTCGCGCGGCATTTTTGTGATCAGGCCTACGATTCCCGGCATCGTCTTCTCCTAGGCAGATTCCTTCTTGAATTGATACTTCCGTGTATACCAATCATTGCGGAGTTGACGAAGTCTACCAACGAAGGATTCGGGGAGGCGGTCAACAAACCGGTGGTGCAACCGGAGGCCGAAAGCAGCCCGGCCGAGGTGGGACAACGGAACATAATAGCGGGGCACATCGAACCGCTTGAATCCATTAACTTGCTTGAACTTCATGATCCCATCCCACTGTTTATTCCCGTAGAAGAAACTCTGGTACACAAGGTAGGAAATACCTTGCTCTGCACAAAACCGGACTGAGTTCGCGATCAGCGCATTCGTTGGAGCTTTGTCCCTATGTTCTATCGTGGAGAGAATGTTCATCAGGTTCACCTGGGTCCGAGTTTCATCGGCCGTCAACTTCACGAACCCAATCAGTTTGTCTCCGATGAATGCTCCGATGAAGAAGCTAGTGTCGAGAAACGTCGCCTCCTCCCTGTGTACGGTCTCGAGATCCTTCCCGTAATGACGAAACCGTCGTCCCTGGCGAAGAGGTGATTCGTTGTAAAGCTCCCAAATTCCCTTCACGAGCCTATCGTCGAAAGGCACCTGTCGGATGACAACCCCTTTCTTCTCCGCTTGTCGGGCCCTGTTGCGGGCCTCGGCGGTAATCTGGCTGGTCCACCAATGATCGTATGTGGATACCGGCACCGCCGCCACATTGTCCCACTCCATGGGGTATGAATATTTTGGCGAACTTTCTGGAAGTTTCTGCCTAAACGTAAACAAGTCGATTCGAGTTCCGCATCGCTTCAAACCATCTATCAGCACCTCAGGATCATCCAGGAAATGATATCCGTCGGCGTCGAGTCGAGCGATACGGATCAGTCGTCCTTGCACCTTGATTTCTTGCCCACAAACCTTCATTTGTACAAAATCTCCTATTCAATTAGCTTGGTTCCCGCGTCGAATTAATGCTCAGGAGTTCGAATCACCCGCCAAAAAGACAGTTGGCTCCACGCAAAACTGCAAAGCATGTACCACCCAAATTCGCCTGTTTTCATAACAGTCATGTTTGTCGCTTGGTGACAAATCGCACTCCGAGATATGCAAATAGTCGGCTGACATGATCGAACAGTTTGATCAGGTATTTCAGGAAAACGTGTTGTCCGAAAATTGCAAGAACCGGCAACGCAACGGTGTAGCATGGCACGGCCACCAAAGACCGCGCTGCGTTTGCCAGGCGATGGCTGGGGTGTTTCGAAAAGTTACTACCCCGAAGCAATGCCCGTTTCAGCAGATAACTCCGATTGCAACGATCGGCTGGCACCACCTCAAAAACGAATCCTTGCTCACACCAGATGAATTTGTATCCCTTCTCCATCATACGCCGAAAGAAATCTACATCTTCGCCCGCAGTATTAAATTGCGGTCTGAAAGGAACGTCGAGACCAGCAAGGATCTTCCTGGCGAAAAGCACGTTGCCGGTGCGGGTTTCGGTGTAACTGAGCTTGTACCCTGTCGGGTAAGTTGGGCGTTCGAAGAACTTTCCGTCTTTTACCCATCGTGGCGGTTCGGGATCGAAATACGGCTTTACTGGTCCGAGAACCCCTTCCACGCCGTGCGTCGTTAGCGTTTTGAAGAGGTTACAGAGCCAGTCGTCCACCGGAAACTCATCGTCGTCGATAAATGCAATAAAATCGCCCGTTGCGTTTTGTAAAGCCTTGTTTCGCGCGAGCGCGATATTCGGTTCCAGCTCAAAACAGTATGTCACTTGCACCCGCGCGGTGGACAAGAACTGATCTACCACCTGTCGGGCTGACTGCGCGGGGTCATTGTCAGCCACGACCACGGAAAAGGTGAATAGCTCCTCCGTCTGTTGGCGTTCCAGCCCCTTCAGCAGTTGCGTGAGGAGTTCTGGCCGCTTGAAGGTACAGATGCACACCGAAATGTGATTGGTTGTCATGAATTCGAGGAGGCAGTGACTTGCGGACAACTCCTATTACTTCTTTGAGGGTCTCAGGCGGCGCGTTGACCTTGCGATAGATGCAACCACTTTTCTGCCCTTCTCGGTCAGATTGAGTACGGGATGAGCTTCATGAATCCGACTCTCATCCACAGGAAAACCGAAAACGGCCGGATGGCACTGTCGCGAACTCAAACACTTGAGAACAGTTTCCTCGGTAACTGTTCCCTCAATATCCAGCACCATGGTGAGAGGAAATGACTGGCGCTGGGTGTGGAAGTCCAGCCCAACGAACGGGATCGCGCCGGTCTTTTTCAGGAGTTCGGGAGCAGTCTGGCTAGGCGCCCACCCGTCGTACTTTCGATTCCAGACTTCAATTCCCAAAAGTCGATCGGCCCAACTCTGGTCAAAGGTCTTCCACACTTCCCGCCGGGAGGGATGCGCAAGCACAGCCAAGCCTCCTGCCGTTCGAACCTTTTCCAACATCTCGCTTGTCGATAGATTTTCTCCGAGAAACGGGACAGGACCCCACACCAGGACATGCACCCGGTTTTCGGCATCGCTGTACTCGATTCCGGGAACAACCAGGATCTCGTTTGAGCTTACCTGTGCACAAGCTTTCCGAAACTCCGCTAGTCGCTCAGGCGTAAACCCTCGGTCATGCTCGGTCATCATCAGGACGCGGCAACCACGACGGCGGAATTTTTCGCTCAGTGCTTCCAGCGTCCAGCTGCCATCGTAGGACCACTTCGAATGCACATGACAAACTGCAGTGAGTTCCATCAGCGTTCAGTCTCGAGATTTGAATAGGTTGTCGTGAACTGTGTAGTAGAAGTCAGCGAAGAAAACTTTTGGATCGTCACGTCGCCAGTTGTAGAGTCCATCCGCCCGGTGAAAATGCAGCACATCGCCCATCGCCTTCCAAAATGACGGCCATTGGCTGAGCGCATTGGAGTTCGCGCCTTTTAGGACGAAGAGTACATGCATGAATTCGCGGCCCGCGTGCCGGCAAACAAGGCCGGAGCCGGAAGAGACTGCCAAGCCTGCCTGCGACCGCTCATCCAATGCCAACTCGACGTGCCAAGCGGGGTATTCAAGGCCTTGCCGGCGGCAGAGCGCCATGCTTCCCCAAGGCCTGCCATTTATCTCTACAAACCAAATCTTTCCTGATCTATCCCGCAGAAGTTCGATCATGAACAATCCGCGCCATCCCGCATTCCTGACAAGGGCTTCTGCTTGGCTTCTTATCTCCTGAGGCACAGGCTGCGATGCGCATGCGCTCGATCCTGAGCCCTGAGGATTCATCATTCTCACTCTTCGATGACCACTCCAGGCTCTAACCCCTTCCGGAGCTGCCAGGCCGAAAACACCTTCGCCTACTCCCGTGACAAAGGTCTGAGCCAGAAGTGGAACTCGCTCCCCCCATTGGCCAATGGCACGCTCTAATTCAGACTGATTCGCACAGATCCATTTCCGGCAGGAGGAAACACGTCCTTGATACGTGGGCACGCTATCCGCAGCTTTTAAAATAATTGGATAGGATTCTGCCGCGCTGAAATCAAACAGATCCTTTGCGGTTCGGGCCAGCGCCGTTCGAGGTACGTTGAAGCCGGCTTCGCGTGCCATCGCGACTTGCAAATTTTTGTCCAGTGCCAGGTCCGCACAGATGCCTGTTGGGCCAGCGAGGAGCCAACCAGTCACAGGCTCCATCTTGCTGCACAACCAGACCGCTTTGTCGTCGAGGGGAAAGAGTACCCGTTGAGGGCTCTCCGCTTGGGAGCTGATAGAGTTCATCAGCGCCTGCAGGTCTGAAAGCGACGCCTGCAGATCCGACTCAGGAGCGCGGATCTCGTGGCAAACAACGTGCCGACTGTAACGGAGAGAAGAGGCTCTGCCTTTGCGCGCGAATGCAATCACGCGAAAACCTGCATCAACCAGACTCCAAACCACCTCTGGGGCAGACATCGCTTCCGCAAAACCTACTAGGACTGTGGTTTGGGACATGTAAAAACCTGAAAGGCTGGCAATTCGGAAGAAGCGATGAGTGGGCTCCCCGCCACTGCGGTCACTTGCTCTCTACCGTCGGCGGCGTTTCTGGACCGGTCTGCTTCAGACGGTCTGCGACGGCCTCCGCAATGACTCGATACCCATTCTTACCCGGGTGCATGTCGCCAGCTGTACGCGCATAGAGTCCTTGTCCTACGGACTTCTCTAAGGCTGGCAGCGTGTCCACATACGGAATATTATTCTGGGTGAGAAATTCAAACATCTGCGAACGCGCCGAGCGCTCGCTGACGATGAGTTTGTCGATCACGTCATCAAGCGGGACTTTGGAATTGTGCTCAAGATACTCGGAGAAAACCGTCTCCTTGGTCGGGATGACCACGACCATAAACTGAACATGGTTCTGCTGACAGATTTCGTTCATCTGCCTCATCAATTCAAACGAAATGCGCATACCCTCGCGAACATTAGGATTGTCCTGGTCAAGTCCGAACAGGACACCCTTTGGGCGGAAAGCTTCGAATATGTTTTTGTCGGGAATGATCAGGGAGGTTGCGAGACCCGGGTAGAGCGTCGCGGCATTCCTGATTTGATACTCGCCTTGAAGTTTCCCTCCAAATCCCGTGTGAAACGCCAGTTGGTAAATGACGCAGTGCCTCGACAACCAAACCCGAAGCTTTTTATGCCAGCTCTGTGAAGTGAATTCCCAGATATTGGGCTCAACCTTCTGCGGAGGGAGTTTTCTCAAGGATGACCAGTAATCGAGACCGTAAGTAATAGAGAATGCGTTCTCAAAATCATCGCCCATGTACAAGCCCCACATGATCATCTTGGGCTTCATGCCGAGTGCCCTGGTCTTCGAAAGATAAAAGTATTGGTTCGGTCCATACCCTCCCAAGCCCATGTTATATACTTTTCGGCCGCTCAACTCTCCGAGGACATACGGCCACGCGTCAACCATTCTCGCCGTGTTCCCGTAGGTGTGCGAGTCTCCGACAGCAACAATGTCTACAGTCTCAGGCACTCCGCGATTGCGGAAACCCCATTTATCAAAACCGGCCAGGGCGCTCGGCGACGGGACAGCTCCCAGGATATCGTCGCCGACGACTTCGAGTTTGAGAATGTCCGAAGGGTTGAAAACGAACCGGGAGATGAACTCGGCGATGAGCAGAGCGATCCCGATCGAAACTACGAATACGCCCAGATTGATGACAGCACTTTTTAGTTTCATAATCTGATTGTTAATCGAGCTTAAACTCTTTCTTCCAATCACCAGTCTCAGGAAGCGCTGGCTGATCTTTTTTGTCGAATACGTAGCTCCCTACTACCAGGAAATCCATT
>Ga0210399_10001552_pt1 | contig 17914 bp, 13 predicted proteins | sample IncBWC14MmetaG_FD_150865 | JGI IMG/M metagenome (GOLD analysis project Ga0210399, IMG submission 150865) | Forest soil microbial communities from Barre Woods Harvard Forest LTER site, Petersham, Massachusetts, United States - Inc-BW-C-14-M | ecosystem: Environmental > Terrestrial > Soil >...
GAGAATGGCGTCGACACCGTAGGTGCCGAGAATGCCATCGCCGAGCTCGAAGACCAGCACGTCCGGCTTGCCGGCGGCGAGCTCGGTCAGCATGGTGCGGGTGAGGGCCGGACCGTTGGCGCGCGTCGTCGTGACGACGCCGAGATCGGTGAAGATCGCGCAGCGCCGTGCGCCGGCGTCCTCCATCGCGAGGATATCGCGCCGCAGTGACACGCCGGTCGCCTTGAAGGCGTCGACCGTGAGCCCGCGGTGGCGCATGCGCGAGATGATGGCGCAGGCGGCGGCGGTCTTGCCGGCCTCCATGCAGCTGCCGGCGATTGCCACGACCGGCACGCCGCGCGTCTCGAGCGCCGCATTCGCATCGAGGCGCTGGTAACCGGCCCGCGCCGGCACGCCGATGCGTTCGCCGAGATAGGGAAAGTTGAGGGCGACGCCGAGCACGCGACAGTCGAAGGGCTTGCCCTTCTCGGGGTTGATCGAGTCGCAGACGCCGAGCACGCCGCCGATGTTGAGCATCTGGATGACGTCGCCGGGCTGGAGCGATTCGGGCACGTGCCCGGAATAGCCGAACAGCGCCTGGCGGTGGCCGAGCGCGCCGGCGACGATGTCGCCCTTGCCGACCTTGGCCATGCGGCCGCTCACCAGCTCGAGCGTGTTGTAGGTCGACTTGTTGTTGAGCACCTCGACCACGACCACCACGCCTTCCTCGGCAGGAATGTCGGCGGAGATGCGCACCTCGTGGGAGAGGCCGCAGGCCTGGGTGACCGAGGCGAGCTTGTCGACGAGGACGGAACGCATGCTGACCATGTCAGCGGTCTCCCGCCGCGCGCTCGCCGGCGCGCGCGTAGAACACGCCGGGGAGCGAGACGATGCGCGAGAAGCCGAGCGCATCCGCCGCCGACCACTCGCCGGCCGCCTCGCCGTAGACGCCGCGCGAGGCCGCCATGAGCGAGTAGGGCGACTCGACGCCCTCGACGAACAGATTCCCCGTCTGCAGCTTGAAGCGCACCTCGCCGGTCACGCGCTCCTGCGAGGAGACGAGCAGCGACTCGATATCGCGGCACACGGGATCGAGGAGCTGGCCTTCGTGCACCAGGTCGCCGTACGGCGCAGCCACGAGCTCCTTGATGCGCTGCTGCCGGGCGGTCAGCACGAGCTTCTCGAGCTCGCGGTGCGCGGTGAGCAGCACCTCGGCCGCCGGTGCCTCGAACGCCACCCGGCCCTTGGTGCCGATGATGGTGTCGCCGAGATGGATGCCGCGGCCGACGCCGAAGGGCGCGGCGAGCGCCTCGAGCTGCTCGATGATCTCGACCGGCGAGGCGGCGCGCCCATCGAGCGAGGCGGGGCGTCCCCTGATGAAGCCGAGGACGTGGCGCTCGGGCTGGCGCGGGCGCGCGAAGGCGTCGCGGGTCAGCAGCCAGGCCTCATCGGGGATGCTGGCGCTCGAGGTGAGCGTCTCCTGGCCGCCGATGGTGACGCCCCAGAGCCCGCGGTTCACCGAGTAGGCGGCGCCCGTGGGCGGCACGGGCAGGCCCCGCGACTTGAGGTAGTCGAGCTCCTCGGCCCGCTTGAACGCCCGGTCGCGCACCGGCGCGAGCACCGTGAGGTCGGGCGCGAGCGTGCGCAGCGCAACCTCGAAGCGCACCTGGTCGTTCCCGGCGGCGGTACAGCCGTGCGCGACGGTATCGGACTTGAGCTCGCGCGCCATGCGGGCGATGGTCTGCGCCTGCATGACGCGCTCGGCGCCGACGCACAGCGGGTAGAGCTGGCCGCGCCGCACGTTGCCCATGATGAGAAAGCGCAGCACCTGCTCGAAGTACTCGGCGCGCGCGTCGATCTGGTGATGCGCCACGGCGCCGAGCGAGCGGGCACGCGCAGCGAGCGCGCGCGCGGCCTCGCGGTCGATGCCGCCGGTATCGACCGTGACGGTGATCACGGGGCGACGGTGGACTTCCGCGATCCACGGCACCAGGAACGACGTGTCGAGGCCGCCGGAGTAGGCGAGGACGATGGGAGTGGTGCCCGCACCCGGGGCACTGCTTACGCTTGCCGACATGGGTCAGATCCTGAAGAGCGCGTGCAGGCGCGCGAGGAGCTCCGCCTGCGCACGCACGCTGGCGGTGGCGATGAAGATGGTGTCGTCGCCCGAGATCGTGCCGGCGACCTCGGGCCACTCGGCCTTGTCGATCGCCACCGCGACCGATTGCGCGGCACCGATCGTGGTGCGCAGCACAGTGATCGAGGGACCCGCGCGGCGCAGCGCGCGCACGAACTGCGTCAGCGCGGCGAAGTCGCCGTTGGCGCGCGTCACCTCATCCGGCGGCAGCACGTAGCGGCCGCTCGCCTTCAGCGCGCCCAGGTCGCGCAGGTCGCGGCTGATCGAGGACTGCGTGGCGTCGTGCCCCTCCTTCTTGAGAAGCCGCACCAGGTCCTGCTGCTTGCGCACCAGGCCGGCACGCAGAATGCGCACGATGGCGCCGCGGCGCTCGAGTTGCTCGGTGTCGTTCAGCATGGGGCCGGACTGCGTCTCTGCATAAAGATGCGCATTTTGTGCATATTCATGCACAGAGGTCAAGCGCGGCGGGGACGCCGGGCGCGGCCCGCACCCGCCCGGCGCTACTTGGTGATGCTGTAGACCAGGTCGGCGCCGCGCGCGGTGCCGAGCTCGGTGCGCACCACCCAGTGGTCGCCGAGCGTGTAGCGGAGCTTGAGCGTGTTGAGCGTCTCGGTGAGGCTCACGCCGTAACTCACGTACAGGCGCGGCGTGAGATAACGGCCGAGCACCAGCGAGGTCTCGTTGGCGAGCGGGTCGGTCTCGAGGCTCACGTCGGGGAGACCGACGCGCGAGCCCACCTGCGAGGCGAGCAGCGCCGCTCCCTGGCCGAGGGCTGCGTTGCTGGCCGACTGCGTCGCCTGCGAAGCGCTGCCCGAGAGGATCAGCGAGACGATCTGCGACTGCGGCAGCGGCGGGTCGGAGAAGAACGACATGCGCGGCTGCTGCAGAGTGCCGCGCACGTTGACTCCGGCGGTCACGTCCGGAAATTGCTTCTGGGCGCGCAGGTCGACGCCCGGATCGTCGATCGGGCCGCCGCCGAAGATGAGCCGGCCGCGCTGGATGTCGAGCTTGCGCGCATAGGCGAGGTACACGCCGTTCGCCACCGACAGCTCTCCGGTCGCGCGCGTGATGGCGTCGTAGCCGCTCTTGATGGTGACGCTGCCGGTGAGGCGGCCGGTGAGCCCCGAAGCATCGACCGAGACCTTGTCGCCGAGGGTGAGCGTGATGGTGCTCATCACTGCGAAGCGCTCCGCCGGGCTCGACGCCTGCTCGCCGACGATCACCTCGTCGGGCGAGGTGCGCACCGCGTTAGTGATGTCCTTCGGCTGGATCTTCGCGTGCGGCACCGTGACCGTGCCCGTGACCTCGATGCGCCGCCCGTCGACCGCAAAGGCGAGATCCGGCGAGGCGTCGATCTGTGCCTCAGGGGTGTCTGCCACGCGCAGATTCGTGCCCTCGAGGTGAAACTTGCCGTACGGCTGGAGGTTGTGCCACTCGAGATGGCCGTTGGCGGCGGCGCTGCCGCCGCCCGCGCGGGCGTTGCCGCTGAAGTCGAAGCCGCCGTCGGTGAGGTGGGCTTCGAGCGTCACCTGCCGCAGCCCGAGATTCACCTGATAGAGGTCGAGCTCGCCGCCGGAGATCTTCACCACGCCGTTCAGCTGCGGTGCCCCGAGGGTGCCGGCCACGTTGACGTCGGCGTGCAGCTGGCCGGCGGCACGATCGATGTCGGGCAGGTAGAGCGACAGCAGCCCGAGCTCGGAGGTCTCGGCGTGCACCGCGCCCGAGAGCGGCATGGCCTGCCAGTCGCCGGCGCCGCGCTGCGCGTCGATGCGGGCACGGATGGTGCCGACCTCGCCGTCCTCGAGCACGGCCGCAAAGCTGACGGCGTCCGCCGTCGCGGTCGCGCTCACGGTGCCGGAGCCGATGCGCGTGTGCTCGATCTTCTTGCTGAGGAGCGTGTGCGAGAGCACCGCGTCGGTGAGGTGCGCGCGCAGCGTCCCGGTGACGGGCGTGGACGCGCCGCCCGCTGCGCGCAGCAGCAGGTCGACCGTGCCCTGGTACTGCACCGCGGGCGTCATGCCGGCGGTGAGTGCGCTCAGCGGCAGCTGGTTGCTCATGAGCGTGGCGGACCAGTGCTCGCGAGTCCAGTCGGCATCGGCGCACATGCTGCCGGGCGTGCCCGCGAGGCACAGCCACTCGAGGCGCGCGCGCTCCGCCGAGGCGGCCAGATCCACCGGGTGCTCGAGCGCGAGGTCGAGCGCGTCCTTGCCCTTCAGACCCAGCGCCGTGAGCTGGCCCTGGAAGGCCCCGTGCGTGTAGGCGCCGGCGGCCTCGGCCGTGAGCGCGAGTTCCGAGGCGTGCGCCTCGAGATGCACGCGATAGGCGGCCGGCGGCCCGGTCACCGTGAAGGAGGCGCCCTGGATGATGTGGCGCGCGTAGCTCAGGTTGGTCGCCCGCGCGTCGATCTTCGTCGGCCGCTCGCGCTCGGCCGCGTTGAAGTCGATATCGGCGTCGAGCCGCTCCATCCCGAGCCCGGCGTAACTGAGCGCGCTACCGTGGACGCTGGCCACGATCGCCGGGTCGGCGGTCGTGCCGCGCAGCGTGCCGCTGGCGTTGAGCTGACCGTGGCTCCCGGGCGCGAGCTGACTGAGATCCGAGCTCGCCAGCGTGAAGCGCAGGTCGAGCTGCGTGCCGGAGCGCCCATCGAGCGCGAGGCTCGTGCCGCCGAGCGCCAGGCGCACCCGGTCGAAGCTCAGGGCGCCGCCCGTGCGGCCGACCGAGCCTGCGCCGCTCACGCGTGCGCCGCGCAGCTTGCCGCTCAGGTTCGCGACCGCGACCGTGAGATCGCCGTTCGGGTCGAAGCCCTGGCCGGACACAGCGAGACCGAGACTGACGCTCCCCGGAAAGTCGGGGCTCAGTGCCGCCGGGTTGATGCCGGAGAGCTGGGAGGCGACCGACCAGCTCTGGCGCGGCGCCCAGGTCACGGCCCCACTGGCGCTGGCGTGCCCCTCGAGCAGGCCGAGCTCGGCGTGCTCGAAGGTCACGCCGTCCTTACCGAGCGTGCCGGTCACGTCCACGGCGCTCGCCGCGACACCGGCCGCGCTCACCGCCGTCGCCTGGGCGTGCACCTTGTAAGGCAGCAGTCCCTCCAGCGTGAAAGTGCCCGCGCTGCTCGTCACCAGGGGCAGCGCTCCGACGAGCGGCCAGCGGAAGTCCTGCCAGCTGCCGCTCAGATTCAGCCGCGGCCCATGCGGGACGATGGTGAAGGTGCCGGAGCCGACCGCGTGCGCGCCCGAGGGGTGACGTGCCTCCATGTGCTTCGCCGTGAGCACCGAGGCCGCGTACGAGCCGTCGAACTCGGCGTCGAAGGCCCCGGCACGGAGGCCGGCCGGCTCGACCTTGCCGCGGCCGCTGAAGCCCGCGCCGTTCCAGGTGACCGCGAGGCGCGCCTTCATGATGCCGAGCGGTCCGGAGATTCCCCAGGCGCGCAGGTCGAAATTCTCGACGTTGGCGTCGCCCACGACGTGCCAGTGGCTGGTGAGCTCGAGCGCGCGGCCGGTGAAGTCGGCGCGGAACGGGCTCAGGGCATGTGCGGTGAGAGAGAGCGAGTTGAGATCGCCGCGCGCGGTGCCGGCGACGCTCCAGGCGGGCTGTCCGTGGGGAGTCCAGGCGATGTGCCCCTCGCCCTCTATGCCGAGCGGATCGCGGGCGTGCAGCGTACCGATCGCATCGACCCGCGCGTCGCCGAAGTCGCCCTGCGCCTGGAAGAAGCGGATCGAGCGGTGCCGCAGCACCCCGGCCACGGTGATGTGGGTGGCCTCGAGGCGTGCGCCGTTGTAGACCGTCAGCACCGCGTCATCGACGATGGTGTGCTCGGCGCTGATCAGCAGCCAGCGCGGCAGGAACAGGGGTGGCGACGGCGGCACCTGCCGGGTGCGGTGCTTCACCTCGATGAGCGCGCTTTGCACCCGAGCATCGCTCGAGCGGATGGTCTGCAGCAGCAGCGGCGCGAGCGCCACGCGGCCGTCGACGCCCGCGAACGTGAGGTGCACCAACTCGTGATCGATCTCGACACGGTCGGCGTGCACGCCACGCGCCAGGGTCCCCCGCACGCCGGTGATGGTGAGGGTCACCGCGCCCGGGCCCGAGCCGAAGCGCTGCGGGATGTGGCGCACCAGGAACTGCAGCCCCGACTCGGTGAACGCCGCGGCGCCGATCAGGGTGGCCGGCACCACCACGACGACCAGCACCAGCAGGCAGGCGGCGAAGAGAATGAGGAGGCGGCGCACGGCGGGCTTTCAGTGCTACAACTTCGGCGAGAAGTTGATGTGCAGTCGCGGGCCGGCGTTGCGCGACAGCGGCTGGGCGATGTCGATGCCGAGCGTCAGCACCGGCGTGCGGAAGCGGATGCCGATGCCGGCGGAATACTCCAGCAGAGGACCATAGTGATCGAGCCCGGCGGCGTCGGTGTACAGCAGCTGCCGGCCGAGGTGGTTGAAGGCGTTGCCGTAGTCGAGAAACGCCGCCACGCCCAGGTTGCGCGGCAGGTCGTGGATCACCTCCACCGTGCCGGTGGCCAGGAACTTGCCGCCGACCTTGATGAACGCGCCGGGGAGGAGCGCCTTGCAGCTGTTGTCGGCATTGAGCTTGCTCACGCCGACGGGCTGCGGCGCGCACACCGGATCGGTCGGCGACAGCTCGTTGTAGTAAAAGCCGCGCACGCTGTTGTCGCCGCCGGCGAAAAAGCGATAGATGGTCGGCAGGCTGGAGAAGCGCGATACCACGCTCGCTCCGGCCTCCTCGCGCAGCAGCAGATGCCACGGGCCGCCCAGGCGGAAGGTGTTCTCGAGCTGCATATGCGCCTGAATGAAGTTCGAGTCCGAGCCGAGCTGCGAGTCGGAGCCGCGGATCTGGGCGACGAACGGATACTGGAACAGCGGCTCGCCCAGATAGTCCTTGGGGACCGAAGCGATATCGAGCTCCGGCACCAGCAGCCGATCGGTGGTGGTGCGGTTCACGTCCTCGCTGGTGGTGCGGACCACGTACACCTTCCACAGGGTCTGCCAGCCGCCCTTCACCAGCGTAAAGCTCGGTCCCACCGACTGAGTGTAGGCAGTCTCGTCCGCGAGCGTCTGCTGCTCGATGTTGCCGTTGAGGGCGAAATGCTCGAGCGCCGGATCGCCGACCGGGAAGACGTAGCTGGCCACGACGTTGTAGCGCGTCACCTGCGCGAACTGTGTCGTGACGTTGAAGCTCTGGCCGTTCGAGTTGATGCGGTGGTCCTCGAAACCGAGGGTAGCGCGCGCTCCGGTGTCGGTGGCGTAGCCGGCGCCGAGGGAGTAGCGATGGCGGCGGCCGGGGTCGGCACGGATGTCGACCGCCACCTCGTGGGTGGCCGGATCGGGCGTGCCCGGCCGCACCTCGAGGTTGGCGAAGTACTGGGTGTCATCGAGTGCGAACTGGGTGCGCAGCACCTGTGTCAGGTCGAAGGGATCACCTGCGTGATAACGCAGGTAGCGCCGTACCAGGCTCTCCTTCACGACCCCCTGGGTGATGGTCGTCGGGCCGAAGTGGTAGCGCGCGCCGGTCTCGAGCTCGAGCGCTATGCGGGCGGTGTAGTTCGCAGGATCGACCAGCAGCTCGTTGCGGGTGAGCTTGGCGTCGAAGTAGCCGTAAGTGGCGGCGGTGCGCTGCAGGTCGGACTTGATGCCGTCGTAGGCCGCCTGATTCAGGCGGTCGCCGGACTTGAGCGGCGGATGCTCGAGGATGCGCACGAACAGCGGATCGGTCTCGCCCGGGCCGGTCACCTTCACCTCGATGCTCGCCACCTCCACCGGGCGGCCCGGCTTGACGTCGACCACCACGCGCCAGTCGCCCTTGCCGAGATCGGTGACCGTGGAGCTCACCTGCGGCTCGTAGTAGCCGTACGGCCGCAGTGCCTCCTGTACCTCGCGCTCGACCCGGTTGTGCAGCCGCTCGATCATGTCGGCGCTGAGCTCGACGCCGCCTTTCTTGTAGCGCTCGAAGCTCAGGTAGGCGAGCACGTTGGCGCGCAGCGTCTCATCGACGCCCCGCACCTCGACGTTGACGCCGGCGGCACGCGCCGGGCCGGCCGCGATCCCGCCCGCGAGGGCCGCGATCAGGCACACGGCGAGCGCCGGGCCTCGCCGGTACCGTGAGCGAGGCCCGGGCATGCTGAATCGCTGCGCCATCTCGACGTGCGGTCGGAAAAATTCACTGGATTCTAGAGCCTCGCGGGCGCACCCGCTCGCCGCTCTTCACTAATTCAGAGCGCGCAGCACCGCGCCGGTTCCGCACCGGCGCTACATAACTCACGGCCACTCGCCGGCGTTCAGCCGGAATTCACTTTCACCGCTCGGCTCACCCGCGGAGTCGAAGCGCCGCTCGGCGAGAATGAGCCCGCCGCCCGGCTCGAGCAGCAGCACGGTCGAGCAGCGGGTGCCGTAGGCCGGGTTCACCACGAAGGGCGCCGACAGGATCCGCTGCCACTCGCGCGGCAACCCGCCGGTCTGCTCCGGGGCGTCGGCGGCCTGGGTGCGGTCGGCGAGCAGCGCAAACAGCCCGGAGGCCGAGCCTGCCGGGTCCGCGAGCCACTCGCGAAACCGCGCCTTGACGCGCGACAGCTTCGGCCACGGCGTGTCGAGCAGCTCGTTCGAGAGGCCGTACACGCCGGGCGGCAGCTCGCGTGCGAACGCGGCGGCGCGGTTCGATCCGTACCAGAGCGAGGCGGCGTCGGTGAGCAGCAGATTGAACCCGGAATACTCCGAGGCGGCGGGCTCGAGCTGCGCGAAGAACTGCCGCGCGCCTTGCGAGCTGCTGAGGTATCGGGGGATCAGCCCGCCGCGCGACGGCGCCGCCGGACGCGGGCTCTGCAGCTCGCGGAAGTTGGTGACCACGCCGAAACGGCGCGCCGGATCGAGCCCGAGCCAGGTGCCCGCGGCGCGCAGATCGCGGCCGGCGAGGATCCCCGGTGGCTCGGGCCACTTGGCGAGCGGCGCGGCCGGCCGCTCGTGGTATTCGTCGCGGTTGGCGGCGACGACCAGCTGGTAGCGCGGGTGCGCAGCCCAGGCAAGCACCAGCAGACACACGGGCTTAGCCGCCCTCGAGCCAGCCCGAGATCAGGTGCCAGGAGATCGAGTGCGAGGGCGGTGCGAGCGCCTCCCCCGAGGTGAGCTGCGCGCGCGTGAACCAGCGCGCGTCCTCGAGCTCGCCGGACACGCGCACGACGGCGCCCGCCGGCGCCCGGGCGCGGAACCCGAGCATGAGGGAGGAGGGGAACGGCCAGGGCTGCGAGGAGTCGTAGCTGGCGCTCGCGATGCGCACACCGGTTTCCTCCTCGACCTCGCGCGTCACCGCATCCTCGAGGCTCTCGCCCGGCTCGACGAAGCCGGCGATGGTCGAGTAGCGCCGCGCCGGCCAGCCCGCCTGCCGGCCGAGCAGCGCCCGTTCGCCGTCGGAGACCAACACGATGATCGCCGGGTCGATGCGCGGAAAGAACTCCTCCGCACAGTCCGGGTTGGTGCAGGTGAGGCAGTGTCCGGCGCGCAGCGGCGCGGTGGGCGCGCCACAGACGCTGCAGTAGCGCGTACGCGCGCGCCACACGGCGAGTGCCCGCGCATAGGCGAGCAGGCCCGCCTCGTCCGCGGGCAGCAGCGCCGTGAGCGGCCGCAGCTCCTCGAAGCGCATGCCCGCCGGCGGCTCGATGCGTTCCGGCGGCTGCGTGATCAGCACGGTGCGCGTGCCGCGGAACCAGCCGAGGAGCGTGAGGCTCGTGGCCGGCGCCGAGCGCACCAGGGGATCGGCACGTGTCAGGAACGCGGCGCGCGGTGGGTCCCCGTGCAGCAGATGCGTGGTGCCGCGCGCCAGCAGGTAGAGCGTCGCGCTGTCGCCCCAGGCGGCGGCCACCCATTCCGGGTCCTCACGCGCGTCCGCACGCCGCTCGAGGTAGGGGCCGGCGAAGAAGTTGGATCGGTCGGGCTGCAAGGCCACGCATTCTAGCAGCCGGCCAAAATTACGCTCCGCGCGGCATCCCGCCGCTGTGCCGCCCGGCAAGGACGCCTCAGTGCCTGTTCATGCCCGCGCACAGGTGACAGCGCGGATCGCGCAGCAGGAAGCGCTCGGTCACGATGAGGCCGCCGCAGCCGGCACAGCCGCTGAGCCGCAGCTGATCGCCGCGGGTCAGCGCGCTCGCCAGGAACACCGCATGCTCGAAGGAGATCTGCGCGCCGGGGACCACTGTGCAGTAGGCCTCGAACGCGGCGCACAACAGCGCCCCGCGCGTCAGCCCGGGGAGAGCCGCCGCGGCAGCGCCCGGGTCCTGCGCCGGGATCACCCCCAGGAGCGACAGCATGCTCGCCAGCACGGTGCTCTCGAGCTGCAGCTGCTGCGAGCGTGTGAAGTACGCGGTGCTGTGCGGCGACTTGCCGCGGTGGCGCGGCAGCTGGCGGCGCGCCTGGCTCATGTAGGAGCGGTACAGTTTTCTGATGCGGTCGTCCGACAGCCCGGTCCAGGCGCGGATCGTCTGGGTGCGTGCCTCGTGGCCGAGGAAGCGCAGCGCCAGCTCCATTCGCAGCCGTTCGCGGCTGTAGCGGTCGTCGGATATACGCATGGCTGAATGTCCGCGGCAGGGAAGCTCCGCTACATTTTGGGAAAAATTTACCAAAACTCAATCAATGAAATTTGGTAAAAAATTCCCAAATTGCATCTGGCACCCTGGCGCCGCTCGGCTACCATGTGTGCGGTGGAGGGAAGGCGCGCGATGCTGTTGCAATGCGGAATGGACGGCGATGCGGGCGAGGCTGCGCGGCGTGCGGCTTCCTGGCTCGGCGCCGCGACGCTCGAGTCACTCGCGGAGCTGAACGAGCTCGGCCTGGCGTTGTTGGCCGACCAGGCGGCGGCCCCGGCGGGGGAGCCCCGGGCGCTGCTGCGCGAAATGGGCACGCTGTGGCGCACACTCGACCCGGAAGCGCGGCGGCGGGCAGCCGCCGTGCCCTACCTGCTGCTCGATGGCGGCTTTGCCGAGCGCGAGCGCTGGCGGCCGCCGCCACCGCAGGTCGCGGACGCGGCGGGCGCCCTCTGTCCGGCCTTCTTCACGGTGCCCCGGACGATCGAGGTCGCACGACTGCTCTTTACCTGGGCCTGGCACCTGGCGCGCGCCGAGAGCGCGGCGGCGCGCTTGCTGCTCGGCATGCCCGCCGGCTGCGCCACGCTGATCGCGGGGTGCACGCTGCGCCACATACACAGCCTGGCGGAGCGGCATCCGGAGTGGCTGCGCCCGCGCTGGCCGGCTCAGCCGCAGTTGTGGCGCGGGCTGCTGCTCGCCGCCGGCTCGGGCGAGCCGCGCGCGCTGGCGCGCGCGCGGCTGCACGGGCTGACGATGCTGGCCGCCGAGGCGCGCCGGGCGGCGGGGGTCATGCCCGGGGCGGGCGCCGCGGGCAGGGTGGCGGGCGCGCCCGGGCGCGCAGCCCTTACTTCGCCAGCTGGAACAGCGTCGACGGCACCCAGCCCTCGTTCCCCAGTTCGTCCGTGACCTTCCACCAGATGCCGTTCTTGTCGCCGCTCGGATAGAGGGTCATGCCCGGATCGAGGTCGCGCACCACCTTCGCCTTGATATCGGCGGCGCTGTACATCTTGCCCGGCTTCGCCATGGTCACCGACTGCGAGACGTTGTCGGCCTTGGCGTTGAGGCTCATGCCCTTGAGGTCGTTCACCAGCTTGCTGTACGAGTCGAGGTAGGCCATGGTCACGACCTGGCCGATCTCGGTGTTGGCGTAGCTGCTGGCGCCCGCGGCGGCAAAGCCGCCGAAGAACCCGCCGCCGCCGCCGGCGGCCCAGCCGAGGTCGGTCTTCTTCGAATGGCCCTGCTCGAGCGCCACCTGCTCGGTGGAGCGCACGTCGGTGAGCGTCAGCACCACGTCGGCGGTCTTGCTCTTGAGACTGATGCCGCCCGCGAGCGCGCCCACCGGGCCGGGCAGGAAGTGGCCGAGCACGGCGCCGACGCGCGTGCCGCCGGAATTGTTGTTCTTGGTCACCAGGTCCGGCACCAGCACGTAGTCGGCGGCCTTCATCTGGCCCTTGCCGATGTTCGAGCCGCCGCGCATCTCGCCGGAGGAGGCGAGCGAGCGCTCCTTCTCCGCGGCCGCGAGGCCCTTGCCGCGGTCGAGCAGCGTGAAGCACTTCGACTGCGACACGAACACCTTGATCAGGGCCTCGGGGGAGTCGAGGTTGTACTGCAGCCACCACTTGTTCTCGGGCTCGGTCACCGCGAGCGTGCCGATCTTCTTGTCGCAGGTCGGGATCTCGGGCGGCGGCTGATCGGCAGCCCAGGCGAGCGCGCTTGCCGCGAGTCCCGAGAGCGCAATAGAGACGAGGAACGGAATCCCGAGCGTTGAGCGCATCATGCTGGTCATCTCCCCCTGTTATTGTTCGCAGACGGTATGTCGTCCGTGCGTCTCCATAGTTTAGCCTCATGGGTGACAGAGCGGCGCACGCTCCCCCAGGATATGTCCGATTGTAAGGCGCGCCGCCGGGGTTGATCGTGATGAAACAGGCACTGCTCGTCATCGACGTCCAGGAATCCTTCCGCCAGCGGCCCTACTTCCGCGCCGACGAGCTGCCGGCCTTCCTCGCCAATGTGCAGTCGCTGATCGATCGCAGCCGGGAACGCGGCATCCCGGTCGTGCAGGTCTTCCACCGCGAGGCGGGTGACGACCGCACGAATCCCTTCACGGCGGCCTCCGGCTTCGTGCAGCCGATGCCCGAGCTCGAGCTGCGCGCCGATGCGGTGTTCCACAAGGGGGTGCACTCGGCGATGTTCGCCACCGCAGCCGACGGTGGCACGCTCGAGCGCTGGCTGCGCGCCCGCGGGATCGACGAGCTGCTGGTCACCGGCATCCGCACCGAGCAGTGCTGCGAGACCACGACGCGCCATGCCTCGGACCTCGGGTTCGCGGTGCGCTACGTGACGGATGCGACGCTCACCTTCCCGATGCGCACGCGCGCGGGCAGGGAAGTCTCGGCGGCCGAGATCCGCGAGCGCACCGAGCTGGTGCTCGACGGCCGCTTCGCCCGCATCGTATCGAGCGCGGACGCGTTCAGTGAGTGTCCCTGGCCACCAGAAAGCGCACCAGCGGGATGAGCTGATCGGCCGAGCGTATGCTGTCGGCGATCCGGTAGCGGCCGTTGACGACGATGCAGGGCGTGCCGGGTACCTGCATGACCATGATCTGCTCGTCGGCGGCGCGCATCCTGGCGTCGACGCTGAAGGAGTTCGCCATCGCCAGGAAATCCTCGGGCTTCACTCCGGTCCAGCGCGCGTAGGCTTTCGCCGCCTGCTCGATCGTCGGCTGCGGGCTGCGCAGGCGGTGAGTCTCGCTGTCGACATTGGCGAGCTCGCCGGACTTCCACACCGCATCGAACATCGGCTGGTGGCTGCGGTCGGCGATGCCGAGCGCCTGTGCGGCAAAGTAGGCGCGCTGATACATCGGCCAGTCCTCGGACTTGTTGAACGCGGCCGGCAGGTAGGCGAGCTGCGCGTTCGGCGGCAGGCCCTTCTTCAGGAGCTCGATCGTCGGCTGAAAGGCGTTGCAGGCCGGACAGCCGTAGGAGAACACCTCCAGCACCTCGATCTTGCCGGGCGGGGTGCTGGTCGGCTGCTGCTGGCGGATCACGAAGTAGTCGCGGCCCTCGGTCCACTCCGGCGCCGCGTCGGCGCGCGCCAGCGCGAGCGCCGCCAGCAGCGAGAAGAGCAGTCGGTAACGGGTTTTCATGGTGGGATCCTGGTCGAAGTTGCGCTAACGGTAGATTGCCAGCTCATTGCGGCCCGAGGAGTCGCGCGCGCCGCGATACATGCCCTCGGTGCTGAAGTCCATGACGATGCACCCGTCCCGGTCGACGCCGATCAGGCCGCCATCGCCGCCGAGTCCGCGCAGGACGTCGTGCAATAGTTCGCGCATCGCGAGCTCGAGGCTCAAGCCCCGGTATTCGACCGCCGCGCACACGTGGTGCGCGGCGACCGCGCGGATGAAGTATTCCCCATGGCCGGTCGCTGACACCGCGCAGACCCCGTTCTTGGCGTAGGTGCCGGCGCCGATGATCGGCGAGTCGCCGACGCGCCCGGGACGCTTGTTGGTCATGCCACCGGTGGAGGTCGCAGCCGCGAGATTGCCGTCGCGGTCGCGCGCCACCGCGCCGACGGTGCCCAGCGCGGGCGGCACCAGATCCGACACGCGCTCGCCGCGTTGCTCGTGCTCGAGCTGGCTGAGGCGCTCGGGGGTGCGGAAGTAGAGGTTGGGCACGAGGCCGAGGCCTTCCTCGAGCGCGAACTCCTCGGCACCACCGCCGACCAGCAGCACGTGGCGCGACTTCTCCATCACCCGGCGCGCGAGCTCCACCGGGTTCCTGACGTGGCGCACCGAGGCGACCGCGCCGGCGCGCTGCTGGCGGCCGTCCATGACGGCGGCGTCGAGCTCCGCCGCGCCGTCGCGGGTCAGGGCCGCACCGCGCCCGGCGTTGAACGAGGGGTCGTCCTCGAGGATGCGCACCGCGGCGGTCACCGCATCGAGGCTCGAGCCGCCGCGCTCGAGCACGGCGTAGCCGCCCTCGAGCGCGGCCTCGAGACCGGCGCGATAGCGCTGCTCGCGCTCGGGCGAGAGGGTCGCGCGCGGCACCGCGCCCGCGCCGCCGTGGATGGCGATGGCGTACATGTCTCCTCCCAGCTTCAGTTGGCGTCGCGGTACATGGCGATCTCGCGCTTACCCGTCGAATCGCGTACCCCGCGGTGCATTCCGGCGCTGTTGAAATCCATGGCGAAGTTGCCGTCGCGGTCGAGCGCGATCACGCCGCCCTCGCCGCCGGTGCGCTTGAGCTTGTCGTGGATCATGGTGTCGACCGCCCGGGCGAGCGACAGATGCTGGTACTGCATCATGGCGCAGATGTCGTAGGCCACCACCTGGCGGATGAAGAACTCGCCCTGGCCGGTGCCGGACACCGCGCAGGACTCGCTCGCATAGGTACCGGCGCCGACGATCGGTGTGTCGCCGATGCGCCCGTAGAGCTTGTTGGTGAGGCCGCCGGTCGAGGTGGCGGCGGCGAGGTGGCCCGTGCGATCGAGCGCCACCGCACCCACGGTGCCCATGCCCTTTGGCCGCGACGGACGCAGCGGCAGCGGAGCGGTCGGCGTGCGCTCGGCGGCGCTGCGCTTTTCCTGCTCGAGCTCGCGCAGGCGCTCCGGGGTGATGAAGTAGCTCTCGGGCACGAGCACCACCCCCTGGGCGAGCGCGAACTCCTCCGCGCCCTGCCCGGCGAGCAGCACGTGCGGGGACTTGTCCATCACCAGGCGCGCCAGGTCGATCGGATTCTTCACGTGGTGGACGCCTGCTACCGCGCCGGCGCGCGGCCCCACCCCGTCCACGATGGCGGCGTCGAGCTCGCAGATGCCGTCGTGGTTGAGCACCGCGCCCCGGCCGGCATTGAACTGCGGGTCGTCCTCCATGGTGCGCACCGCGGCGGCGACCGCATCGAGCGCCGCGCCGCCCGCCTCGAGCACCGCGTAGCCGGCGTCCAGCGCGGCTCCCAGCCCCGCCCGGTAGGACGCCTCGCGCTCCGCCGTCATGTGCGCGCGCTCGATGACGCCCGCGCCACCGTGGATGACGATGACGATCGGATGCTCCGCGGCCGGCAGCGGCGCGCCGCCGAGCAGCGCGGTCGCGGCGAGCGCCAGGCTGGCGAGCGGGCGGGTGTGCGGGTACGGCATGGTCTCCCCCAAAGCGGCTATGATCGAAAAGCCCGCGGCAGTTGCGCGCCGCGGTCCTCACGGCAGGTTCCGGCAGCAGATCTTAAGGTGAAAGCCGCCACGTCGCAGCGGATCCGCAGCATCCTGGTCGCCAACCGGGGCGAGATCGCCATCCGCGTCATGCGGGCGGCGAACGAGCTCGGGGTGCGAACCGTCGCGGTCTATTCGCAGGAGGATCGCTTCTCGCTTCACCGTACCAAAGCGGACGAGGCGTACCTGGTGGGACGTGACCGCGGGCCGGTGGAGGCTTATCTCGACATCGAGGGTCTGCTGCGCGTCGCGCGCGAGGCGCAGGTGGATGCCATCCATCCGGGCTACGGCCTGCTCTCCGAGAATCCCGAGCTGGCGCGCGCCTGTGCCGCGGCCGGAATCATCTTCATCGGGCCCGAGCCCGAAACCATGGAGGCGCTCGGCAACAAGATCACGGCGCGCGCGCTCGCGGTGTCGGCGGGCGTTGCGGTGATGCCGGCCACGGCAGCCCTGCCCGCCGATCTCGCCGAATGCGCGCGGCTGGCACGCGGCATCGGCTATCCGCTGATGGTCAAGGCGAGCTGGGGCGGCGGCGGCCGCGGCACGCGCGCGCTTGAGGACGAGGCGCAGCTTAAGGAGCTGCTGCCGCTGGCGCGGCGCGAGGCGCTCGCCGCCTTCGGCAACGACGAGGTCTATCTCGAGAAGCTCGTGCGCCGTGCGCGCCACGTCGAGGTGCAGATCCTCGGCGACCGGCACGGCAACCTCGTGCACCTGTACGAGCGCGACTGCAGCATGCAGCGGCGCAACCAGAAGGTGGTGGAGCGCGCGCCCGCGGTGTTCCTCAGCGAGGCGCAGCGCACCGAGCTCACCGCGGCGGCGCTCGCCATCGGCCGCGCGGTGCGCTACCTGAACGCCGGTACCGTGGAATTCCTCGAGGACGCCGACTCAGGCACCTGCTACTTCATCGAGGTGAATCCGCGCATCCAGGTCGAGCACACGGTGACCGAGGAGGTGACCGGCATCGATCTCGTCAAGGCGCAGATCCGCATCGCCAGCGGGGCGCGCATCGGCGATCCCGAGAGCGGCGTGCCGGCCCAGGCGGACATCGGGGTGTCGGGCCATGCGCTCCAGTGCCGCATCACCACCGAGGATCCGGAGAACAATTTCGTTCCGGACTACGGCACGATCACCGCCTACCGCAGCCCCGCCGGCTTCGGCATCCGCCTGGATGCCGGCACCGCCTACACCGGCGCGATCATCACGCGCTCGTACGACTCGCTGCTGGTCAAGGTAACCGCCTGGGCGCCGACGCCCGAGGAGACCATCGCGCGCATGCACCGCGCGCTGTCGGAGTTCCGCATCCGCGGCGTCGTGACCAACCTGCGCTTTCTCGACCAGCTGATCAGCCACCCGCGCTTCGCCCGCGGCGAGTACACGACCCGCTTCATCGACGAGACGGCGGAGCTCTACCGCTCGCCCGCGAAGCGCGATCGCGCCACGCGGCTCCTCACCGGCATCGCTGCCACCATCGTCAACGGCAACAGGGAAGTCGAGGGCCGCCCGCGCCCGGCGCACCGCGCGCCGCCACAGCTGCCACCGGGAGCGCCGCCGCCGCCCGCGCCCGGCACACGGCAGAAGCTCGCGGAGCTGGGACCGGCGCGCTTCGCGCGCTGGATGCTGGACGAGGAGCGCGTGCTGCTCACCGACACGGCGATGCGCGATGCGCACCAATCGCTGCTCGCTACGCGGCTGCGCACCGCCGACCTCGTGGCCATTGCGCCCTGGTACGCGGGCCTGGCGCCGCAGCTGTTCTCGCTCGAGTGCTGGGGTGGGGCGACCTTCGACGTGGCGTTGCGCTTCCTGCGCGAGGACCCGTGGGAGCGCCTCAGGCAGCTGCGCGAGCGCATTCCCAACATCCTGCTGCAGATGCTGCTGCGCTCGGCGAACGCGGTCGGCTATGCCAACTACCCCGACAACGTGCTGCGCTTCTTCATCGCACGCGCCGCGGCGTGCGGCATCGACGTGTTCCGCATCTTCGACTGCCTCAACTGGGTCGAGAACATGCGCATTGCGAT
>Ga0210399_10001553_pt1 | contig 17912 bp, 13 predicted proteins | sample IncBWC14MmetaG_FD_150865 | JGI IMG/M metagenome (GOLD analysis project Ga0210399, IMG submission 150865) | Forest soil microbial communities from Barre Woods Harvard Forest LTER site, Petersham, Massachusetts, United States - Inc-BW-C-14-M | ecosystem: Environmental > Terrestrial > Soil >...
CCTGGGTTGCTCCGATAAAGGCGAAAAGCTCAGCGGTGTCAATACCCAACTTCTTGTCGTAGTGGGAGTCCTCGCCCGACGTGTACCCACCTTCGGTGGTGAGCCATCCGACGATGTCAGACTCAAATTGGTGCTCCGTAACGTGCGAGGGCACTAGGCACACCTCCCCGCCGCGGCCACACCGCCAGTCACGGCTGCAGTGACCATGGATTGCTTGTGTTCATTCAAAAGGAGGGTCTGGTGCCGAATCTCGTCTTCGCAGGCATACAGGGTCTGAGCCCCTTCCTCCAGTTCGCTCAGCAGAGTGGGCCACTCCCGCTTGTCCGAAGGCAATCCCACGCGGAAGTTCGCGAGGTCACCCAGATTCAATGTCGGTTGTGCGGTTCCCCATCCGGTTGCGAGCCGTGCAAGGTCCATAAATTGTGGACTCTTTGTCCAGTGCCATAGCAACCGAGAGGGAATCTCGGGATGAGGTTGCAGGCGCGCCATAGGCCGATTCAAATTCGAACCCGTCGCTTCCTCACCGACGACAGCGGATCTTCCCATGGTTCCGACAACCGAAAGGATTAGATCGCCAGAACGCACGATCGTCCTTTGATACTCCTCCGATAGCGCTACTTCAATGTGCGCTGCCTCATCCGTCACAATCTCACCACGTTCAGTGAGGTTCATGATCCGGAGCATTCGCACCCCTTGTCCCCGTTCCACAAATCGAGGGACAAGTACGCCATAGGCCATTGGCCGCGCCAACAGATGCTTTAGCGGCCATCCAGGCTCCGAACCGAATCGTTTACCTCGTTCAGCCGCGAACCGTTCTCCCAGAAGCGCCAACATCGCGGCCAACTCTTGAATGAGCTGGTCTATGCGCTCGAGTTCGTGGTCCAAAACCTCAACTATTCGCCGCTGTTGTTGTAGTGAAGGGATTGAGATTCCGAGAGTACGAATTGCGTCTCGACCAAGTTCCATCTGGTTCGTGGATCCAACTGCGAGACATGCGTTGGCAAGGCCATAGAAGGCCTGGGTTGAGAGCAGGTAGCACAAAAACCTCGGTTCAACGACATTGCGATTAGCCCGCAATAGCGTCACATGGCCATCGGCAACCAGACGCGGTCCATTCCGTTCATGCTTGCTCAACAGTGCCACGCGTCCCAGTGTCCCAGTTCCTGTTGAGTTGATACAGATGTCATCGTCCCCCAGAATCTCCGCCGCATCGTCAGCTACGGGGAGCATGGGACGGCCCAGGGACGGATCAATCACATTGTGTGGCGTCACGCATTTCTGACTGACGGCGATGAAGCCCGTCTCCTCATCTGCATAGCTCGGAGCCACGCCCCGATTCAGATAGGTGACCGCGTCCTTGATACGCACACCAGCCCATCCTTCTGGTGGGTCGGCCCGACGCCCTATCGCAAATGGAGTCACTCCGTGACCTTCGATAGGAGGGTCAAGATTCGCTGCTGACTCACCTTGATGTCAGCATCGATGTCTTCAAGTGGCCGCGGCGGCATGTACTTGTAGAAGTGTCGTGTGAAAGGGATTTCGAAACCCAGCCTTGTCTTGCTCTGGTCTACCCACGCGTCAGGAGCGAAGGGTATGACTTCGCGAGAGATGAACTCGGCAACGTCCTCCGTCAAAGGGACGTTCTCAGTGTCGCGCAGTTCCGGATCCGGTTCGAGGGCACCCTTTGCTCCTCGTAGCGGCTCGGCGTCCGGGTGTCGCACCATGGACGCCGCGAGCACAGCTTTTCGCAGGGGTGCCGGCGCCTTGGCCAGTTTGGCGAACGTCGGCTTGAAGGCCGACTCCATCTCACTTCCGGTTACGTACGATTCGCCAACAAGCGAGCGCAGTCCGTCCAACAGGGTGACTGCTTCCGATTCAGCTAGAGCCTTGACGGGCTTGGAATCGGCAACAGCGCTCAACATCGCCTCTGTTACCTCATAGCGGACACGGAGAGGACGCTCTATCGTCACCTTGCGATACCCGAAGGCCTCGTTGGACAGAACTCGCGATCGCTCTCCGTTCGCACAGCTCTCGTAGATGTTCAAAATTTCGGCGATGTGCTTAGGCAGGAGCTCATTTCGTTTGTTGCCCAGGCTTTTACGCATCTTGGCGTAGAGCTCGCGAGCATCGATGAGCTGCACGATGCCTTGACGTTCCGGACGCTTGCGATTGGTGACGACCCAGACATAGCTAAAGATGCCGGTGTTGTAGAACAGCTCGTTGGGCAGTCCGATGATCGCCTCGAGCCAATCGTTCTCGATGATCCAGCGGCGGATTTCGCTCATGCCTGACCCCGCGTCGCCAGAAAACAATGGTGATCCGTTGAAAACGATGCCGATTCGGCTCCCGCCTTCCTCGCACGGCCGCATCTTGGAGATCATTTGCTGGAGGAACAGAATCTGGCCATCTGAAGTCGATGGCAAGCCGGCGCCGAACCGGCCTGACATGCCGAGCTGGTCTCGCTCGCGTTTGAGCTCCTTCTCGATGGTCTTCCAGTCCTTCCCGAACGGCGGGTTGGCCAACATGTAGTCGAAACGTTCACCAGCGAATCCATCTTGGGTGAACGAATCACCGAAGACAATGCGGGAGGCGTCCTGTCCTTTGAGCAGCATGTCCGAGCGGCAGACGGCGTACGACTCGGGCTGGATCTCCTGTCCAAAGAGATGGAGCTTGGCCGACGCGTTGATCTCGCGCAGGTGTTCTTCGGCCACTGAGAGCATGCCGCCAGTGCCGCAGGCTGGGTCGTACAGGGTCGCGATCTTGCCCTTGGTCAAGAGCTTTTCCTCGTCGGAGAACAGGAGGTTGACCATCAGCTGGATGACCTCACGCGGCGTGAAGTGCTCTCCTGCCTCTTCATTAGAGAGGTCTGCGGTGACGCGGATGAGTTCCTCGTACATGTAGCCCATGTCGAGGTTGGAAACCACCTCAGGATGGAGGTCGATTCCAGCGAAGCGCTGGACCACCATGTAGAGAATTCCGGCCTCGCCCATCTTGTCTACGTGGCGGGGAAGCCCGAACTTCTCCAGCGCGTCGCGGGTGTTCGGCGAAAAGCCGTTGATGAAGTCGTGGACGTTCGTAGTGATGTTGTGCTGGTCGCCTAGCAGGGTGGCGAAGCTGAATTTCGAGGAGTTGTAGAAAGGTTGCTTCGCAGTATGGGCGAGTAGGTCTGCATGAGCGTCGAGATCACCCGGGATGCTGGCCGCCTTCGTCAGGACATCACTCTTGGTCGCCTCCAGGACGCAGTCGAGGCGGCGAAGCACGCAGAACGGGAGGATGACTTCCCCGTACTGGTGGCGCCGGTAGTGATCCCGGAGGACTTCCTTGACCGACCAGATGAAGTTGACCTTCTCTGCGTGCGTGCTCATCGGGTCCCCTCCATGTGATCGTCAATCAGGCGTACCCGACGACGGGCGCCAAAGCCTCGGGCGTCATGACCTCTGCCGCCCGGTCGCCACAGCCAGGTCAATAGCATGGATCGTAGGCGGGACATCAAAGACCCCGGGGCCAATGAGTTCACCAGAGCACGGTCCTCCGCAGATTGGGCGGCGCAGTCGACTGGAGCCGCCCCGTCGCAACCGGCATGCACAATAGGTAGGTGCGGGAACAGCCGATCCACCCATGGCAAGACCCCCTGGGCTGGCTCGTCGCGAACTCGACCGGCGGTTCGGGCGAGGACCCCGGGGCCTCTTCATCCCCAACAACGGGCTGCCGTACCACCAGGGCACGCGGTGGAGAAGGCCAGGGAGCGCGCCCCCAGCGACGGCGAAACCCCTGCGGCCACGCGGGCAAGGGGGGCCAAGCCGGCGAGCCGGGCGGGACTGTTATCGGTGCCCCTAGCGGTCGGCAGTGACCGGGATCAACTACCTTCCGACGCATGCCTCAAGTTAAGCGCGTCGCCGGTTCAGACATTCCCGCCACGCTCGTAGTCGTAAGCTTTTGCGGTTGCGGACTAAGCCGCTGGGTGGATCCAGCGCCGGGCCGACGTCGAGAGATAGGCGAGTGACTGTGGTCGCCGTTGCCATCGGCGACCTTGCGACATGGTTGGGAAGCGGCGTTGCGCTCGTTGTTGCCCTTCTTGCGCTCGTCCGACAGGTCCGCGGAGACCGTAGGAAGCAAGCTGAGCAGATCGCCTTTTAGGCAAAGCAAGGTCACGTTCAGCACGACTGGCTGATGGCGGTTCCTGAAGGCCGCTACTGGCACGGGTTCGTGTGTCTCAATCAAAGCTCTGGTCCAATCAGCGACCTGCGTATCGAGTCAGAGGGCACGCAGCAACAGCGAGCCGTCCACGCGTACCCATTGGATCTGGGACCTGGCGAGCGGTACGAGGGGCAACTGGCCGTTCCGTTCGGACCCGTGCCACGTCTTCGGCTCGACTTCAATGATGGCAAGAGTCGTCGGTGGCGCCGGGACTTTGACGGCCGGATCTCGAGACGCCGACGAGTTAAGGAATTCAGTCGCGTCGGCGTTGTTCCCGTCTACGGAGATGTGAATATGGATGCTGGCCTCGAACGAAAGCCCACCGAAGAGGACAACGAGGAGTCGTCCTAAGGTGCGCAATTGCTCTAATCAGTGGGAGATAATGGATACCGCTGGACCTCTAATCTCGTAAGCCGTGTGGTGTCACTGTTCGCCAAGCCTGATACCGATTGGCGACTTGATCGAGTCTCCGGACGCCAGGGGTACGGAGCCCATTAGCTGGGGCGCAGGTTGGCGCCGCGCCGTGAAAATGGGGCAGGGGCGACCTGATCGTGTCTTCGTTTACTGGGCAGACAATGATGAGCCGATCAACCATATTGATCGTGTCTCATGGGCTCTACGAGATCGATACTTCTACGAGGTGGAACCGATTGGGGCGCTCGAACCTGATCCGGACCCCACCGCGTTACCAGGGCTTGCCTGCTGCGAAAGAGCGTTGGTTATCCGCTGCTTCTATCGTCCTGACATGCCATCCCCCTTCGAGGGTTGACCAACGGGAAGGCCGAGCGAAGCGCGCATTGGCCATGGCAATCTTGGTCCGTGAGCCGCTCGATTCCTGAAAAGACCTTCGAACACTGGGCGAGCATGTACGTCGCCCATCGCTTCCCTCGAGGCTCTCTGTGGTGGCCACCGAACGGAGAGGATGTAGCGGTTGAGGATCTTGGCACCGTCCCAGGCAAGGCCGTCTTGCTCGAACTCAAAGTGCCAGAACAACAGGCCAACGGTGGTCACATCGTCAGCATCAATATCCCGCAACTGTTGCGTTACCTCGGTCGCACCGTTCCCGTGTACTACGCGTTCCCTGAGCCACTTTGGTCGGGGGACCTCATCGCTTCGGGCTGGCTGGGTCCGGAGCGACGGGCAGACCTTGCCTATCGTCGGGCAAAAGGTCGCTGGTTCGGAGAATGGACAAAGGTCTGCTCAGCTAGTCGGTTACATCACATCCTGTCCCCTCTACCCGGGGTTAAAACGATGCAGTTACCTAATCCTTTTCCCGGCGGATACTCATGGACTGAATTTTGGCGAAGCTATCGATCCTGCGGATCACGCCAAGTTCCAAGCGCATTCATGGTTCCAGAGGGCAGCGTGGGCGAGGTCGGCCTCGGTGATCGGATCCGCCGCGAGCAGCTGCGGAACACTTTGAGTGGTTTTCGCGAAAGCACGCGTGGACTGAGCGGAGCATCACGTGAACAAGTTCGCGACTCGCTGCGTGATGCGCCGCGGTCGATCTTTACGCCAGAACAGCCGGGGAGCGATTCAGACGTTTATCGGAAGGTCGAGCGAAGCGACATCAATGAAGATCTAAGAATCGCCTTTGGCCGAGATGATCCCGGCGCGCAGATGGAGGGACCCCAAGATTTGGCAATCTGTGCTGTGCCGTTTGATGACCTGGATGTCTAGATTCGCAGACGCCGATCTGGCTGAGGTTTCGCCGTTGCTGGCGGCGCGCCCCCTGGTCTTCTCAACACGGATTGGTGACCGCTGCAGGACTCAAACCCAGTCTCATTCAACAATGACACGAATCCCTGAGTCGAGGATTGCAGCACGCATGTGGAGCCCGCACAGTGTGGCCTTGGGCGACCTTCTGACACGTTTCTGGTGGTTGCTCGGCAATCCTTTTGGCAATCTTCCGTGGAAAACTGAGTAGACGGCGTCCCTACCGAGCAGACATCACACCCTATTTGGACTGGGAGAATGTCACTGGGCATAACGGTCTGGAATAGCCGGACGCCACTACGGATCAGAAGGTGGCGATCGCCTCAGCAGGTCAATCGATGGTCCTGTCGTTGCTCTGCCGTGGCCATGCGATTGCCTCGTGATGTCTCCAAGGCCAGGATGTCCCCGGTGACGAGAAACCGCTTTGCCGGCGAGCCATTCGAGGACGGGGATGAGGCAATCGCCCGAGCGCTCGAAGAGGTGAGCGTCCCGGCGCTGATGTGCTCTTTGGTGCACATGACTGGCGACGCGTCATGGGTCCGGGGTGCGATCCAGCCGAACGTGGGCATGACGCTCGACATCCAGGGTGCGATGTCCGAGGAGGACATGGCGGAAATCCGGCGGCGCGCTCTGCCGGCCATCGCCGCCTACCGCGACCGCGGATGTGTTCCGATGGAACTGCCCCGCGAAATGTTGCAGGAGATGATGGCCTTCCTCGGCCGCCGCCCGGTCGAGTTTCGGCTCGCTGCCCTTTTCTTCGACGACCTCCAGTTCGAGGGTGGAGACAACGGGAAGATCTCCTGGGGAGACGAGATCTCACAGTCTCGGAAAGCTAAAAGCCCCGTCGTGGTAATCGGTTGCGGTATGGGCGGGATCTTGGCCGGCATCCGCCTCAAGCAGGCCGGACTGCCCTTCACGATCATCGACAAGAATCCTGGCCCGGGTGGTACGTGGTGGGAGAACCATTATCCGGGCGCCCGTGTTGACGTGGGAAGCCACCAGTACTGCTTTTCCTTCGAGCCCGCCGAGATATGGAGTGAGTACTACTGCCAGCAGCCCGAACTGCGCGCTTACTTCGGTGGCATCGTCGATAAATACGACCTGCGGCGGCACTGCCTTTTCGAAACCTCCGTCACCGAGGCAGCGTGGCAGGAAGACACAGGGTCGTGGCGCATCGTTACACGTGATGGCAACAGCCAGGAGACGGAGTTCGACGCTCATTTCGTTATCAGCGCCGTCGGATCACTGAACTTGCCAAGGCTGCCAGAGATCCCGGGGATGGAGACCTTTGCGGGGCCGTCTTTCCACTCGGCGCGCTGGCCCGATGGCCTCGATATCCGAGACACCCGTTTCGCTCTCGTCGGCGCTGGCGCCAGCGGGTTTCAGATCGGTCCCGCCATCGCTGGCGACGTCGCGCACCTCACCGTCTTCCAGCGCACGGCCCAATGGATATTGCCAAACCGGATCTACCATACGGCCGTGCCACCGGGAGACGCCTGGGCCTTGCGGCACCTGCCCTTCTATGGACGCTGGTATCGCTTCGTCATGACCTACGCCGGCATCGCGGCGGGGATGGACATGTACCGCATCGACCCCGACCACGACGACCCCACGCACCAGTCGATCAACGCGCTGAACGCCAAGCGAGCGGCGTCCCTGGTGGGCTGGATGCACTCGATCGTCGACGACCCCGAGCTGCTCAAGAAGGTTGTGCCCGACTACCCCGCCACCGGCAAGCGCATCCTCCAGGATGACGGGACGTGGTTGCGCACGCTGCAGCTGCCCAACGTAGAGCTCGTCCGAACTGGCATCGAGCGGGTCGTCCCCGACGGAATCGTGACGACCGACGGCCGTCACCGCGCAGCCGACGTCATCTGTTTCGCCACCGGCTTCCGCCACAACGAGTTCCTGGCATCAATGGACGTGACAGGCCGCCACGGCGTCTCGCTACGCGAGCAGTGGGGAGAAGAGCCGACGGCTTACCTCGGCATCACCATGCCGAATTTCCCCAACCTCTTCTGCATCTACGGGCCGGGTACGAACCTTGCCTTCGGCGCCAGCCTCTTTTTTCACGCGGAGTTCCAAGTGCACTACGCCATGGATGTAATTCACGAGACGCTCTCTGCGGGTGCGCAGTGGGCCGAGGTGAGGCAGGACGCGCACGACGATTACGCAGAGCGGTACCAGGAGGAGATCGGCCAACTGGTGTGGTCGCACCCCTCCATCGCGCACAGCCATTACAAGAACAGCAACGGCATGGTCTTCACGCTCTCCCCCTGGCCTCTGGACCAGTACAGGGAGTGGACCCGCCACATCGAACGCAACCACTACGAGTTCGGCGGGACCTGAGCGCACAGCGAGGACTTATGCAGGGGGAAGGGCTTGAACTTCCCCTTTCAAGCACCCTGAGTCGCTGTGTGACTGAGCTTCCGATCACACTGGCGAGCCATTGCGATGGCGGCCGGGTTCGCTATCGGACGTCCATCAAGTCTTTTTGACGAGTGGGATGTCGTAGAGCGCGGACCAATTCGTACAGATGATTTTGGCCTTGCTCGCGTCAGACAATGGCAGCTTGTCGAAGGCATCCACCGCGTGCGGGTACTTTGAGTCGCCGTGCGGGTAATCGGTTGAGAAGATCAACTTGTCGTCGCCAAACGTCTCGATGAAATGCGGCACGGTCACCTCATCCGCCTCGACCGAGACCCAGCAGTTGCGCTTGAAGTATTCCGATGGTGGCATCGTGAGCTCTGGTGCCTCGTACCAGCCCGTCCACTCCCAGTGTTCGTCGAGCCGGTACATGAACCACGGGGCCCACGAACAGTTGCCCTCCAATAGTGCGACTTTGAGATTGGGAAAGCGCTCCAGCACTCCGCCGCCACACAGGCACGCCGTTACGAACTGGATCCCGAGCGGCTGGCTGAACGTGTGCCACAGCATGAGCTTGTCCAGCACCTCGAGTCCGAAGTCGGGCGTCAGGTACGTCTGGCCACCCCCGTGGAAGGAGAGCGGCACACCAAGCCGCTCGATCTCAGCCCAGAGGGGGTCGTAGGCGGGATGGTGCCAGGGCCGGCGGTTCACCGTGGCCGGCGGCAGAAAGATCGCCTTGAACCCAAGCTCCTCCACGCAACGGCGCGCCTCTTCGACCGCACCACTCACGTCGTGCGCCGCTACCATGCCCGATCCGAACATGCGGCCAGGCGCAAAGTCGCAGAAGTCCTTCAGCCAGTCGTTGTAGGCCCGCGCGATGGCCGTGGCGAACTCCGGTTCCAGACCGTCGGCGCCGATCTGCTCCGAAGAATCGAGACCCAAGACGAACAGTCCACGCGACGGGAAGAGCACAGCAAGGTCGAGCCCTTCTGCGTCCATCGCATCGATCTGTGACTGTGGGTCCCAGCCGCGCGCCTCGGACGCCGCGTAGACGTTGTCGTGGTGCTCCTGCCATCCCGTCTTGCGACCCTCGAGGCGCATGGGACGGGTGGACCCCATCCGCAGCATCACGTTGTTCTTCACCCGCACCCGCATGTCGCGCGTGATCTCGGACAGCCCGCGTGGCGCGGCGTGCTTGTACGCCGGGTCGATGTAGCGCTCCCACAAGTCGGGTGGCTCCATCACGTGGAGGTCGCTGTCGCAGATGACGTGGTCCCGCAGACCCATGATTTTCTCGACCCCCTGAGGATCCCTGACGCTCGAGTCAGCTTTCACTATACGCTCTCGTCCACCGCGCCCTTTGGGGCCGCGGCCAGGGCATTGACACACTCAGGAGGATCGATGGCGACAGGTGTGATCGGGCTGGGCAACATCGGAAAGGGCATCGCCACCAACCTCGTGGCCGACGGCAACGAGGTGGTCGTGCATGACGTCGATACCGACGCGATGGCCGCAATCACCGGGGCCACCGCCGCGCCCGACGTCGCCTCGGTCGCCCGCCTGACCGACGTCGCCTTGCTCTCGCTGCCGACGCCCGACATCGTCGCTGACGTCGCCGCCGCCTGGGCCGGTGCCGCTGCGCCAGGCGCCATTCTCGTCGACCTCTCCACCAATAGCCCCGCCGTGGTGCGCGAACTAGGGGAGCGCCTTACCGCGTCGGGCCATCACCTGGTCGAGGCGCCACTGACCGGCGGCGCCATCGGCGCCGAGAAGCGGATGCTCGTCTTCATGGTCGGGGGCGACGACGAGCCTGTCGCCCGTGTCCTCCCCGTGCTCGAGCCGCTGGGCCGCGCCACCTTCCACGTGGGTGCGCTCGGGCTCGGCAACACTATGAAGCTGCTCAACAGCCTCATCGCCTTCACGACGACCTGGGTGAGCCTTGAAGGCTTGGCCTTCGCCACCAAGGCCGGCATCGACGTCCAAAAGGCAGTCGAGATCCTGCGTACCGCCGGGGCGTCGAACTTCTTCATCGACCGCCAGGTCGAGACGATCGACGGCCGCGGCCGGCCGACCCAGTTCGCGCTCGAGCTCGCCGCCAAAGACGCCAACCTCATCGTCGAGTGGGCCAAGGAGCTCGGCGCCGCGACGCCGGTGGCCGCCGCGGTAAAAGGCGTCCTCGATGGCGCGGTGGCGAGCGGTCTCGGTGGTGCCGACTGGAGCGAGCTGGTCACCCACGCAGAGCAGCAGTCAGACGTGGCGCTCCGCTGGAATCCCGCCTGACAAGAGAAACCTCGGCACGACGCTGGCCGGGTTACGGCGCGTCGTCGGCGCCCGACAGTGTCAGTCCGTGCCGAGCACGTCGGCCGCCACCCGCAACGCCGAGCCCGCTGCCGGAACGCCGGCGTAAATGGAGACGTGCATGAGGATCTCGACGATCTCCTCACGCGAGATCCCCACCGATAGCGCGCCCGCCAAGTGCGAGCGCAGCTCCTCGGGCTGGCCCAGCGCCGCCAACACGGCCACGGTGATCATCGACCGGTCGCGGATCGGGAGCCCCGGGCGCGTCCAGATGTCGCCGAACGCGCTCTGCTGGACGTGGTCGAAGAAGTCCGGCGCCAGCTTGGCGGCCGGGAACTGGCCTGTCGGCCCCTTCAGGATGGCCGGCCAGAGCTGGCCCTGAATCTCCCGTCCCGCCGCGCGGCGCTCGTCACTCGTCGTCATGATCCGACTCCTTCCACACCTAACAAGTTCACCGTCGCGATCGAACCGCCACCCACCAGGTGCGCCAGCGCCACCCGTGCGCCCTCGACTTGGCGGCCCTCCGCTTCGCCCCGCAGCTGCAGCACCGCCTCGTGCAGCATGGCCGTCCCAGTCGGCCCGCCCGGGTGCCCCCGCGCGATGAGACCGCCGTCGGTGTTGAACGGGATGCGCCCGCCCGGCCCCGTCTCGCCCTCGACGACGAGCTTCTCGCCCTCACCCTCGGCGCAGAACCCGAGCAGCTCGTAGTACTCGAGCTCCTCGTTTACGAACGCGTCGTGGCAGTACGCGACGCTCACGTCCTCCGGCCCGAGCCCGGCGGTCTCGTAACACTCGATCGCCGTGTCGCGCGTCATTGTCGCGGGACCCACGACCGGTCCTACGAACGTGTGGCCCGGGGAGTACGTCTCCGACGTCAGCGCCGAGGCCAGTGCACGCACGAGCGGCCGGTCGGGCCGGCGGGAGCGCACGAGGTCCTCGCGGGCCACGACGATGCACGCGGCCCCGTCGTCGGCCGGGCAGCACATCATCGCGGTCAACGGCTCGGCCACCATCCGGGAGGCGAGAACCTCCTCGGCGGTCACCACGTGGTCGGGCTGGCGGTGCGCGAACGGGCACGCCGCGCCGTAGTTCCAGTTCTTCGCCGCGATGGTGGCGAAGATCTCGGGCGTCGTTCCGCGGTCGTGCATGCGGCGCTGGGCCCACAACGCGAAGTAGGCGGCCGGCAGGATCGGCGCGTCGATCACGTCGCGTCCCGCCCCGCGCCCGCCGGTGCGGGTCATGTCGGTGAACTTGTCGAAGCACAGCGCCATGGCGACGTCGGCCCGTCCCGACGACACCGCCCACGCGGCCTCGCGGAAGGCGACGAGCCCCGTGGCCGACGCGTTCTCGATGTGGGTCACCGGCAGCCCGGTCAGCCCGAGCTCCTTCATCGCCATGATCCCGAGCATGGGGGCGGGCTGGATATAGCCCACGAACGCCTCGTCGACGTCGGCCAGCGTCATGCCGGCGTCGTGCAGGGCGGCAAGCCCGGCGTCGCGCGCCAGGTGACGGTACGGGATGTCCTTGTACATGCCGAAGCGGACCATGCCGATGCCGGCGACGGCCACGCCGTCGAACTTCAGGCCGTGCCTCATGGGGCGGTACCCGGCCCGGCCGCCGCGCCGGCGTGGGCGGGACGAAAGCGGTAGATCACCACGTCGTCGCCGTCCTTGTTCTGGCGCAGCGTCTCCAGGTCGATCTCGACCTCCGTGCCGATGGCGAAGTCGTCGGGCTCGCCGAAGAGGATCGACTGCACCCGTGGTCCCTCGGGCAGGTCGACCTGGGCCACGCCGTAGCCGGCGACGTCGGCGTCCTTCTTGCCGAACATGGGCACGAGGCAGTAGGTCCAGGTGTGGATCGTGCCCTTCGTCGACAGCTCGATGTCCTCGGTGCCCTCGTGCAGGCACCGCGCGCACACCAGCCGGCGCGGGAAGAACGCCTCGCCGCAGGACGGGCAGCGGCTCCCGAGCAACCGCGGCGGGTCGGCCGGGTCGTCGGGGATCCGGAAGAACCCTTGTTCAATCGGGACTCGGGCCATGCACTCCTCGCTCCTCGTTATCTTGCGGCCGCTGCGACGCCCGGCGCAGTCCTCGTCATCGGCGACGGCGCGTTAGTGCCGGGCGAGTCTGGCACAGACGCAGTTCTCGCGGCCCGTGGGCGGGAGGTCCGAGTGCGTCGATTGCAGGAACCCGTGAGTCGCGGATTTCCGTGGGTCTGTATGAAGAAGCCCTCAGGTAGGCCGCTGGAATCTCGTCGATTTGACTCGTTCAACCAGGGCAAAAGCTGGGCGATCGGCACTCCATTCTGGACCACGACTCGGGTGCTGAGAACGGCTTCACGCGCGCGCCGCTATCACTCAGCTGGCGTCAGCCCACACCCCAAACAACGAGGGCAAGCGCCACGCCGGCGACCACGGCCAAAGCGGTCACACGGCCGGCGTTCGACATGGCGGGCACGCGAGCCGTCAAGAGTTGGAGCTCGAGCGCGCTCCGTTGCCCAGGTCCCATTAGAGCACGGACACCGAGCGTGCTCGGCTCCTCAACCGGTTCGGTGCCGCTGGGACCATCCCTGAGTGTGGTCGGCTCCTCAACCTGTTCGGCGCCGGGATCATCCCCGAGCGTGCTCGGTTGCCCAGTGAATGCGCTGCCCGGCTGATCAGCGAGCGTCGGCTGCTCAATGTGTCCATTGCTGGGTCGGTCAGCGAGCGCCGGTGGTGCAATGGGTCGGACGGTTTGATGATCCACAAGCGTGTTTGGTGGCTCAGCCGGTTCCGTTCGGGGAGGTTCCTTAAGCGCGTACGGCTCCGGGATTGGTCCGACGCGGGAGCGCAGCATGTGTTCGAGTTGCCGGCGTCGGGTGTGGAAGGCAGTTTCTCGCAGACCAGGGTCGACTCTCACCTCCGCCATGGCCTCTCCGGCAATGCCGTCCGCGGCCCAGTCCAACTCGGCCTGTGCCTTCAGCGCTCGGCGCGCTTCACGGGCCACCGACAACTCATATTCAGAGTTGCGACTTGCCGTGACCTTTATGCCGAGGACGGCAAGCTCCAGCAGGGTGGCTACGGCGAGAATGATTGCGGCCGCGAGGCCGATGCCGAACGGGTCATGTACGGCAAGGGAAACGAGCGACTTCGTGCGCGCTCCCAGGCCCGTGTTGTTGCCTTGTGCCTGGCTGAAGGACTGAATGTCGGCGTTTCGCCTCTGGGTGAGCGTCGTAATCTCCGCAGCGTCATTCGAAAGTTGTGCCTTCTGACTGGCTTGGAGCGCGTTCGCCTGCTGTCTGAGCGCGTTTGCTTGTGACGTCTCCTGCAGCGACTTCTGCTGCAGAGTCCAGCAGTCACCACCGACGGGACAACCCGAAAGGTGTGTCAGACCGTTGCCTGCTGAATCTTGGAGTGCAAGCTGGTAGTCGCTCGCGCTTGCCTTATCGAGAGCACTCGCCCTGTTCTCCAACGCCAGGACGGAATTGGGGTCGGACGTCTCCTGATTCGTCAGCTTGTTGATCTGAGCCTGGATCTGAGCGGGCGGACCGTGAGCGACGTAGCTCGCGATGGCCTGCTGGTTCTGACCTGCCAGGTCTGCGGTGGTCTCCCGTTGGAAGAAGAAGAGCAGGGTTGGAATCGTAAAGACGCCGACCATGACGACCGCTATCACGAGGCGAAGACCGATCATCGCCTTGCTCAGCTTTCCGATGGGCCGAGCCTCAGTGTCGTCCAAATCGTTGGCGTTGACAGCGACGTAACTGATGATCAGCGCATCGAAGCCGATGATCACGCCGGTGACGCACACCGCGCCGATGAGCATGACGACCGTTATCTGGCCGGATCCACCGTTGGCCAGGCCCAGGGCATGAGAGATGGCCCATGTCCCATACGGGAGGTAGAAGCACATCGCGAGCGCGGCCACCACATAGGGGAGCGCGCTCCGGGACGTGCGGAGGTGACGAACGTCGATCCCTATAGTTCGAAGCAGCCCTCGTCGAATCGGTCCGGGCCAGAATCCGCCGGCCTCAGCGCCGATTGAGTTTGCGTCCGCACACACGGAAGCCCCTTGCTGAACAGCATTTCGCCAAGTAGAGGGAAAAGGTTACCCCGCAATCATCCTCGAATCCCCCCGCCCCCATTTCTTGGGCCAAAGTTGGAAATCGGCAGTTCAAGCGGCTGGGGAGAGAACGAAAGGTCTCACCCCTGAAGAGCTCAGCGGGGCAGCCCCAGCACGTGCTCACCGACGATGTTCTTGTTGATCTCAGTCGTGCCGCCCGCGATGGAGGCCTGACGCACGGCCAGGAAGTTGTCGGCCCAGCGGTCGTGGTTACAGAGCGCCTCGAGCCCGATGAGGTCGACGGCCAGGTTCCCGAGCTCTTGGTCGCAGTACGCCCAGGAAAGTTTGGCCAGGCTGCCGAGTGCCCCGGCCCCCTCAGACGAGTCCGCAAGCGAGCGCTCCGTGAGGTGGCGCATGACGCGGATCGACGCATAGACACTGGCCAGACGGTCGCGGAGCACGGGGTCCTTGCGACCCTCGACGGCGCGGGGGTCGGACAACAGGTCGTCGAGGCGACGGGCCAAGGAGAGATGCAGCCGGGCCACACCGGCGCGCTCGTAGCTCAGCGTCGTCATGGCCACCGTCCAGCCGCCATGGAGCGGGCCGAGCATGGCCGAGCGAGGAATGCGAGCGTCCGTGAAATAGAGCTCGGCGAAGGTGTGATCACCGGTCATCGTGGTGATCGGCCGCGCCTCGATACCGGGCGTGCGCATGTCCACCAGGAAGCAGGTAATCCCGGCGTGCTTCTTCACCGAGGCGTCAGTGCGCACGTACAGCTGACACCAGTCAGCGTGATGCCCAAGCGAGTTCCAGGTCTTCTGACCGTTGAGCACGAAGTCGTCGCCGTCCTCGACCGCGGCGGTGCGCAGCGAGGCCAGGTCGGAGCCGGCGTCGGGTTCGGACATGCCCTGGGACCAGATCTCGTCGCCCCGCAGCATCGGGTGGAGGAAGCGGGCCTGCTGCTCGTGGGTGCCGAACTGCATGATGGCGGGGGCGATATTGGAGACGCCGATCACGTTCACCGGTCCGGGCGCGCCCGCCCGGCTCATCTCCTCGAGATAGGCGAGCTGCTCGCCGACGCCGGCCCCGCGCCCGCCGTACTCGGCCGGCCACGCCGGCGCCGCCCAGCCACCGTCGGCCAGCACCCGGTTCCAGGACCGCAGCAGCTCGAGGTCGTCGCCCTCCATGTTGCCGCCTCCGGCCTCGGCCACTTGGGGGGTGAGGTGCTCGGCCAGCCAGGCGCGCAGCTCGGCGCGGAACGCGGCGACGTCCACCTCGGCTTCACCCTGCGCGTTGGCCATGCCACCTCCTTACTTGGCGTCAGGATCATGACCGCACATTGCACGCGCCGCCAGATGGGTCGTCAGTGACGCAGAACCGAGCATGTTGCCTGCACGCGGGATAGGCCTCCGAGGCGTTCGGATCCTTGAGCAAGCGCGAAATCCGGCGTCCCGTTATGGTCCAGAGATGGCGCGCGAAGTGGTGACCGGATACTGCTGGCCCCAATCGGTCAGCCCGGGCGAGCAAGTCGGCCTGCATTTGTCGTCGTCGGGCGGCCGGCCGGTACGCGTCGAAGTGGCCCGCGTCGGCGGACGCCGCGACGTCGTGTTCCAAGCCGACGCCCTTGCAGCCGACGAGCACGAAGTCCCGAAGGACGCAGCATCGAAAGGTTGCGGCTGGCCCGCCGCTCTCACCCTCGACGTCGATCCGACCTGGAGGTCCGGCTACTACGAGGTCGTCATGGAGATCGACGTCGGCGAGAAGGTCCGGCGTGACTACGCCTTCTTCGTCGTGCGTCCCGAACCCGGGACAGCGTGCATCGTGCTCGCCCTCACCACCAACACCTGGCACGCCTACAACGACTTCGGCGGACCGAACCTCTACAACGGTGGCACTCAGGTCGCCATGCAGCGGCCGATGGCAGCGGGCTACCTCTACAAGCCGCCCGGCAAGGGTCGCCGCGTGACCGGGACCGGGGAACCCGACCCGCAGAACGCGGCGCACGTCGGCTACATCCAGCTCAACCATCTCTCGGGGTGGGCCGGCTCGGCCGGATGGCCCGACTGGGAGCTGCCCTTCATCGAGTGGGCTGAGCGCGAAGGCTTCGAGGTCGGCGTGTGCACGAACGCCGACCTCGAAAACCATCCCGAAGTCCTGGACGGCGCCCACCTCTACCTCTCGGTCGGACACGACGAGTACTGGTCCAAGGGCATGCGCGACACCGTCGAGGCCTTCGTCGCACGGGGTGGCAACGCGGCGTTCTTCTCGGGCAACACGTCGCTGTGGCAGGTGCGCCTCGAGGGGGAGGACCGCGACGTGATGGTCGGGTATAAGGGCTTCTTCAAGGACGACCCGCTGTATGGCACCGACCGCGAGGCGGAGGTGACGACGTTCTGGTCCGACGTCGTCGTCGCCCGGCCCGAGAACCACATGACGGGCGTTTCGTTCACCCGCGGGGGCTACCACCGCATCGGTCGCAACGTGACCAACGGACTCGGTGGCTACACGGTGCACCGTCCCGGCCACTGGATCTTCGAGGGGACCGGACTCGGCTACGGCGACGCCCTCGGTGCCGGCGCCACGGTCGTCGGCTACGAGTGCGACGGCTGCGTGTTCACCTACCTCGACGGATTGCCGTACCCGACCGGCGAGGACGGCACGCCGGCGACGTTCGAGATCCTCGGCACGTGCCCGACGCAGCACTTCACCCGGGAGACAGCGCCGCGTCCGCCCAAGCCCGACGAGCCGAGCGAACTTGAGTACATCGCCGCCCGGGTCTTCGGGACCCGCGAGCCCGAAGCGATGGAGCGGATCCGCCACGGCCACGCCGTGCTCGGTGCGTACACGAACGCGGCGGGGGCCACGGTTATGACCTCAGGGTCGACCGACTGGGCGCACGGGCTGGCCGGGCGGGACCTGCAGATCGAGCGGATCACCCGCAACGTGCTGACGCGTTTGGGGTAGCGCCGCCGACGGGCGCGCCCGTACTACAGGGTGGCCGGCACCGGCAACGAAGTGGCGACAAGAGTTTCAGGCGATTTCAGGGCGCGCAGCGCCAGGACATACGACGTGAGCGGGCGAGCCTCGGCGTACCCGAGTTGGTTCTCGTGGCAGAAGGCCCGCACCATCGCCTGGGCGCGCGCCAGGTTGGGCCGGGGCATCGTCGGGAAGAGATGGTGCTCGATCTGGTAGTTGAGGCCGCCGAAGAGGAAGCTGGTCAACCGGCCCCCCGAGAGGTTGCGCGCCGTGGCGACCTGGCGCCGGGCGAAGCACTCGCTCCCGTCCTCCACGAGCGGC
>Ga0210399_10001555_pt1 | contig 17907 bp, 12 predicted proteins | sample IncBWC14MmetaG_FD_150865 | JGI IMG/M metagenome (GOLD analysis project Ga0210399, IMG submission 150865) | Forest soil microbial communities from Barre Woods Harvard Forest LTER site, Petersham, Massachusetts, United States - Inc-BW-C-14-M | ecosystem: Environmental > Terrestrial > Soil >...
TATTGCGACTGGTTATCGCCGAGTTGGTCCAGCCACGGCCACAGCTCATCGCTCGCGTTGATTTTTTTCATTCCAATCCCGGAGGCTTGCGCGCGCGGCTTCAGCAGCCATGGTCCTGGCACATGATTCATGAATTCGCGCAAATTCTCATGGTTCAGAACGTGGATGAATTCGGGAACCAGGATTCGCACTTCCCTGGCGCGCATGCGCATCGCGAGTTTGTCGCGGAAATAATGCACCGTGGTCAGGCCCATTCCGGGCAGGCGCAAATGTTCGCGAATTGCAGCGACGTTTTCCAGGTCAAATTCGTCCAGCGCCACGATGCGATCGATCTGCCGGCTGCGAGCAGCGTAACTGACGGCGTGCAGCAGATCCTGCAACGGAAGTTCGTCGGGCATGAAGAACATTTCGTCAATGGCTTCGCGCGGCCAATTCCCTTTGCGGAGTTTTTCTACAGTCAGAAGATAAACGGTGCAACCCAGGGCCTTGCAAGCACGAAGGAAGTCCTGCCCCTTTTCATAGGACGTGACACACAGGATGGAGATGGCTCGATCCGAGGGCATGGGCTGTTCCGTGAAAACGGCAGGCAAGCGTGGTGGCTCTTGCCTTCAAACAAACTGCGCGGATTATACCTGCGTTTAACCGGCGGGAAACAAAAATTGGAGGAAGGGGCCGACGCGCCGGGCCCAGGCGGCTTCGTTGTGCTCTGCGCCCTCCACGCGTTCGTAGTGCAGGTCGCGCTCGAGCCGCCATCCCTTGCCAAGCAGGACGTCGCGGAATCGCTCCACGTCTTCGACGGTGCGCCCGCCTTCCCGCGTGCCGGCATCCAGCCAGATCCGCGGATGAGGCTGCACCGGCGCGGCTGCCGCGAACCGCAGGATTACGCGTTCATTCCACCAAACGGAGGGAGACAGCGCGGCGATCCTGCCGAACACTTTCGGAAGTTTCAGGCCCAAATATAAGGATACGAGCCCGCCGAGCGACGAGCCCCCAATTCCAGTCCGTTCCGCGCCTTTCGCGACGCGATACTGGCTCTGGACGAAGGGGCGCACCTCTTCCAGCAGGAATTTCGCGTAGCGATTCGCTCGGCCGCCGCCGAGCTTAGGTGCGCGCGTTGGCGTGTATTCGCCAAGCCGCTGCTTGCCTGCGTTGTAAATCCCCACGATGATCAGCGGTTCGACGCGGCCTTCGTAAATCAGGTCATCGGCCGTTTGACCCACATGCCAATCCATCCCTGGGATAAAGGATGTGGCTCCATCAAAAAGATTTTGCCCGTCATGCAAATAGAGCACAGGATAATCTCGATCGGGTTGCTCGTCATATCCGGGCGGGAGATAGACAATAAAGTCGCGGCGATTGCGCAGATACCGCGAGGGGAACTGCTCGTGCTTGATGAGATTGGGCGAACTCACGGAGCGATGACGACCAGAAGGTCCTTCGCTTCCACGTGCTGGCCCGGACCCACATGCAGTTTCGTGACACGCCCGGAGATCGGTGCATAAATGTTGGATTGCATCTTCATGGCTTCCAGTGTCAGAAGTTTAGCACCCCGTTCAACGGGATGGTTAACCTGCACGGCGATTGAGCTCACAAGGCCGGCTGTCGGAGCGCCGACCTGGCCGGGATCTTCAGAATTAGCCTTGGGATGGCTGCGTTCGACAACGCGCAGTGCCCGGTCACGCACAGTGACTTCACGCGGTTGCCCGTTGAGTTCGAAGAAAAGAGTGCGCGTGCCGTCGGGATGCGCTTCGCCGATGGTAAGGAACTTCACGATCATGGTCTTGCCCGGCTCGATCTCGACGGTGATCTCGTCGCCGGGCTGCAAGCCGTAGAAAAAGGCCGGGGTCGGTAAGACGCTCGCATCCGCGTAAGTTTGACGGAATTTGTCGTACTTCAGATACACATCGGGATACAGCAGGTAGCTGAGTAGCGCGTCAACCTCGACGGAGTGACCCACTTGTTTCTGCAGTTCGGATTGTTCCGCGGCAAAGTTGGCTGCGGGAAGATTTGCGCTAGGTCGCCCTTTCAACGGAGCTTGCCCGCGTAAAATGATGCGCTGCAACTTCTTCGGCCATCCGCCCGGCGGGACGCCGAGCGCGCCGGAAAACATCTCCACCACCGAATTTGGCAGCGAGATGTCGTGATTTTCCGGAAGCGCCAGCAAATCGACTGGCTTCATTTCGTTGGCGAGCAAAAACAGCGCCATGTCGCCAACCGTTTTACTGGAGGGAGTGACCTTAACGATGTCGCCGAACAGCTGGTTCACCTTGGCGTAAGTTTTTTCCACTTCGCGCCAGCGGTGGCCGAGCCCCATCGCAGCAGCCTGCTCACGCAGATTTGTAAATTGCCCGCCGGGAATTTCATGTTCGTAGAGTCTTGCGGAGCCCGACTTGGGGCCGGAGTCAAACGGGGAATAATAGGTGCGTACGGTTTCCCAATATTCGGAACATTCGTTGAGCGCTTCGGAATCAAGTTGCGTGTCGCGCGGCGTGTTTTTCAGTGTTTCGACGATCGCGTTCAGATTGGGCTGACTGGTGCCGCCGCTCATCGATGCCACCGCCGCGTCAGCCACGTCCACGCCCGCTTCCGCTGCCTTCAGCAGCGACGCGGCATTAAGACCGCTGGTGTCGTGGGTATGAAAATGGATCGGAATGCCGATTTCTTCGCGCAGCGCTTTTACCAGCGCGAATGCGGCGTAGGGCTTGCACAAACCCGCCATGTCCTTGATACAGAGAAAGTGCGTGCCCAATTTTTCCAACTGCTTGGCCATCCCGACGTAATACTTCAATGAATATTTCGGCCGATTCTTGTCCAGGAGGTCGCCCGTGTAGCAGATGGCCGCTTCACAGATAGCGCCGGTTTCGAGTGCCGCATCCATCGAGACGCGCATGTTTTCAATGGAATTCAGCGAATCGAAAATGCGAAAGATATCGATGCCCTGGCGATAAGACTCTTTCACGAATCTCTGCACCACATTATCCGGGTACGAGGTGTAGCCCACGGCGTTCGCGCCGCGCAGTAGCATCTGAAAACAGATGTTCGGAATGCGCTCGCGAAGTTCGCGCAACCTCTGCCACGGGTCCTCGTGAAGAAAGCGCATCGATGTGTCAAACGTCGCGCCGCCCCACATTTCCAGACTGAAGAGATTCGGCAGGCGCCGCGCGACGGCGTCGGCGGTAGCTAGCAGGTCAAAGGTGCGTACGCGCGTCGCCATCAGCGACTGGTGGGCATCGCGGAAGGTCGTGTCCGTCACCAGCAATCGCTTTTCTTTCCTTGCCCAGGCTGCGAATTTCTCGGGCCCAAGTTTTTTGAGCAACTGGCGTGTGCCCGGCGGTGGTGCGATTCCCGGCGCCGACGGGACTACGGCCTTCTCGAGTTGTTCAGGCCGCTTCTTCCCTTTCACTTCCGGATTGCCGTTTAGAATGACGTCGCCGAGATACGAAAGCAGCTTAGTGGCCCGATCCGAGCGCCCTGAGAAGTGGAAAAGCTCGGGCGATTCGTCGAGAAAAGAAGTGGTCGCTTCGCCAGCGCGGAATTTCGGGGGGTTAACGACGTTTTCGACGAACGGGATGTTTGTTTTCACGCCCCGGATGCGGAATTCCCGCAGCGCGCGATCCATCCGCTGGCACGCTTCATTCAGATTGGTGCCCCAAGCGGTAACCTTCACGAGCAGTGAATCGTAATAGGCCGCAAGCACCGCGCCGGCGTATGCCGTGCCGCCGTCGAGGCGGATACCGAATCCGGCGGGAGAACGATACGTGGAAATTTTGCCGTAGTCAGGAGCAAAGTTTTTCGCCGGGTCTTCTGTAGTGACGCGGCATTGCAGCGCCGCGCCGTAGAGCGGGATTTTTTCCTGCACCGGCAAAGCCAGCGGCTCTTCGTGCAGCTTATGGCTCTGCGCGATAAGGATCTGCGAGCGCACGATGTCCACGCCGGTGACCATCTCCGTCACCGTGTGTTCCACCTGCACGCGCGGGTTCACTTCGATGAAATACCAATTCTGCGAATCGACGTCGTAGAGGAACTCGACCGTGCACGCGTTGCGATAGTTCGCCGTGCGCGCAATCTGCACCGCTGCGGCACACAGTCCCTCCCGCACGTTTTGTGGAAGATTTGCGGCCGGGGCAACTTCAACCACTTTCTGGTGGCGCCGCTGCACAGAGCAGTCGCGTTCGTAAAGGTGCAGCAGATTGCCGTGCTCGTCCGCAAGAATCTGCACCTCGATGTGCTTCGCGCGAGGAAGATATTTTTCGAGGAACACTGAGGCATCGCCAAACGCCGACTTTGCCTCACCTTGCGCTTCTTCCAGCCGCGCCGCAAGCTGCGCCTCGTCGCGAACGACGCGCATGCCGCGCCCGCCGCCGCCCATCGCCGCTTTCACGATCACCGGATACCCGATTTCGCTGGCAATTTTCTTCGCTTCCGCAGTGGAAGAAACAGATTTCTCCGTGCCGGGCAGCACCGGCACTCCGGCTCGCGTAGCAAGTCTCCGAGCCGCGGTCTTGTCGCCAAGCAGTTCGAGCAGTTCCGGCGTGGGCCCAACAAATATCAGCCCGGCCTTGGCACATGCCCTCGCGAGCGCTGGATTCTCCGCCAAAAATCCGTACCCCGGATGAATCGCATCCACCTCATGTGCCTTGGCGATGGCGATAATCCCCGGGATATCGAGGTACGCCTCGACGGGCCCTTTCCCCGCGCCGACCTGATAGGCTTCATCCGCCTTGAAGCGGTGCAGAGCCAGCCGGTCCTCGTGCGAGTAAATGGCCACCGTCCGCAAGCCAAGTTCATTGGCCGCGCGAAAAATGCGGATGGCGATTTCGCTGCGGTTGGCAGCCAGCAATTTGCGGATGGGTCGATTCATCTTCACAGGAACCAATCTATCGAGCCGATGGTCAGATGCGAAATTTTACATTCTTTCACGGGTAGGGAAAACGCGAAGCACAATAATTTCCATCGCGAGGACAGGAATTTCTTATGGGCCGTTGAAAGGATCGCGAAGCCTAGTGCTTCACCAGGGGAAGCGCAAATCGGATCGGCACGCCGAAATTCGACCCGCCAAAACCCTTCACGATCGCAAAGGTCACTCCAATCACTCCGCCCTCGCGATTCAGCAGCGGCCCGCCGGAGCCGCCCGAAGTGGTTTGCGCGTCGTAAACAATTTTATCCGGCAAAACATCACCCACATGGCCTTGCGTAACCAGCGGCCGGATCAGTTTTCTCTTCGCCAATTCCACAAGGACAAGTTTTGGGTCGCCGGCGCTGGTCTTGACGATTTGTTGCACGATATCGTCGCCGGCACGTGCGAGAATGGCGTCCAATCCCGTCGCGTAGCCCACGCTGATCAGTTCTTCGCCGCTCACAGCGGCTTCCTTGCTGGCGTCGAGCTTCAGAATTGGCCGGTGCAATTCCGAAAGATCGCCGTGCACCAACGCAAGGTCCGCTTCCTTCGAAATCTGCGAAATGTTTACAGGAATGCCGTTCGCCTCGCCCGGAAAATAGGCGGTCATCTCCGCAATCACCGGCTCCAACCCTTGCTTCATAGCTCCCGCCAGCTCTTCATTCTGCCACCAGGGCTGCACCACGTGGTGATTGGTCAGGATTTTTCCGTCTCCCACGATAAAGCCCGTGCCAAAAAAATCGCCGCGCACTTCTGGGCCTCGCCCCTCCGTGGTATAGACCGGATTCCCGTCGCTGTCTTTCAAAGGCGATCCGTCGCTATCCATTCCGCCATAGCGTAGCCGCCGGCCGGATGATTTGTCGTTGAAGGCCACGGAAACGTGCAGCAGGCCTACACTCGGCGCGTAAGCGCGTATGATGCTCTCCGCCGCTTGGGATTGCCCCTCGATCTTGGCAAGCCTGCTGGTCGTTTCTTCCAGTTGACGCCGAAGGTCCAGGGAAGCGCCGTCGTTTTGCGCGGCCAGTTTCTTCTTCAATTCCTCGCTCTGTTTCTGCAACTGTTCTCTCTGTTGCAGCATGTCGGAATTGGATGGGTCGTCCCGTAAACGGCGCGCGGATGCCAGAAGCTGCGCCTCCGTCTGCACGCTGCGTTCCAACTGCGCAACCTCGCCATACGCCCGCTTGGTTTCCTTATCCGCGCGGCGCGAGTACAGAAAGAAAACTCCGGAAATGATCAGCGCCAAACCGAACAGAGAAAGCACCCCAATTTTCAGAATCCGCTCCAGCGAGAAAGCATCGCGGGTCATCTTTTCCGTTACCGCCAGCGCCTGAAACGCGGTCTGCGCCACGCCGAAGCTTTCTTCCGCGATGCGATTCTTTTCTTCCAGTTTCTCCACGGCATTTTTCTGGCGCAGTTGCCCCCGGATGCGCGCCAGCAGTTCGCCTTCGGTCCAGGGCACCGCCACCACATCATCGGCGCCGAGATCGAGAGCACGAGCCCGATCCGCACCGCTGCCTTGAGACAACACTACGATCCGCATGTCCGCGCTGTGCGATCGGGCGACGGCGATCGCTTCGTTGCACGAGCCGCTTCCCGCCGCCGAGAGAACCAGAATGTCGGGCGACGCGCTCTGCACTTTGTGAAAGGCATCTTCGGTGGAGTTGGCAGTCGCTAGCGCGAAACCCGCGTCGGCCAGAAGCTGGCCAAGCGCGTCACGGCTGGAGTCGGGCGCGCCGACCAGGAGAAGGCTGGGAGTTTTTGTGGTCACAAGTAAGGGCGTCCTATGCCTCGAGATTATTCTTCTCGAAGGAGTTAGCAGTCTACCCTAGTCGGCGTGGAGTTTCACGCTGATGGGTAAGCATCAATAAATTTGATGCACGGACGCGGCTACTGGCTCCATTTCTTTCAACGATTCCAGCTCAGCCTGCACGCGATCCCAGGTCTTCTTGTCTTTCTTCCCGTTGTAGGGGGCATCCGCGCTGGCAAAAAAGGTCAAAAGTTCCTGCCGCAAGTCCAGGGAAACGCAGCCGAATTTCTTCTCCGCCAATCGGTGCAGCAGTTGCGCGTGGGCGTCGTCATTGAGGCGGTACTTGCCGCCCGCTGTCTCGCTGCCCACGTCGAAATTCAGGTTGGGAAGCTGCAGCGTCCCCCGCCGCTCCGCGCCCAGCAGTTTCTGGTATTCCTGAACGGAGGCATTGAAACTCTCTTCGAACATTTTTTCAGTTTCGGGCGTCGGAGTCTTCAACTGCAGCACTTTGAGGGGTCCGATCTTCGGTAATAGTTTGTAAAGAAAGGCATAGAACCTTTCTTTCCGGCTCGGGCGCTGGTAATCCTTGCCCCATTCCTTCTCATACTCGGCCCGCGAAAGATTGAACAAAAATCTCCGGTGCGTGGCGCCCGGCTCATCCGCTTTGATTTCCTTGCTCTTCAGGCTCCAGGCGATGCGCGTGGCTTCTGGAATTAATTTGCTGACGTCGCGGCGGTAGGAATTCAGCGCCTTTTCTTCGTCGTCGAGCACGGAAATCAATTCGATCCCATAAACCTGCTGAAAGGCCTGGTCCAGCAACGGGCGGGAGACCTCGAACCCGATGAAGTCGTGATAACTCGACGGCGCGTATTGCCCTTTGGCCACTTGCAGAACGTCAAATCCGAATTCCGTTTTCACGTGGGCGAGCGTGTCGTCTTCATACGTCACGAAATCGCCAAATCTTACTTTAAGTTTCGGATAAAGTATCGGAACCGCGCGATTGGTTGCCAGGCGATGCCCCTGGTTGTCCGTCGCATAATGCGAAAGCGCCCCAAGCGCAAACGCGTATTCCTGCACATTCTGCGCATCCCGCAACAAGGCCAGCACAAAATCCCCGCTGCGAACGTAGTGCGTCAAATCGCTGAAAAACGCGCTGCCGTGCGGATAGTAACCCAGGTCCTGAATGATGGAACCCCCGTAGGCGTAAGCCTGCGCGGCGCTCAACTCTTCTTCCGTCGCGTCCGGATATTTGTCCTTCAGCAGTGGCTTGAGACGCGATTCCCAGGTGGTGTCAATCAGGGCTTGATGAGCAAGGACCGCATAGCCGAAACCGGCGGGAGGCAGGAGAAGCTGAAAAAAAAGGAAGAAGGCGATTGCCGCGGCATTCGCGCGAAACCAACGCGGGAATTTGCTGTTGCACGCCACGCCGCTCAAGAAATTCTGCCTGGAAAATAAAGAGTCGCCAGCATCGCTTCAGTGTAGCCCAGAAGCGCCCGGCTTCCCCTCAAGAGAATACCTTAGTATTTGCGGAGGACTCCGATGACCCTGCCCTGAATCTTGACGTCGCTGGCCGCGACCATGATGGGAGCCATCTCGGAATTGGCGGGCTGCAGGCGCACCTTGCCGGCACCCTCGCGATAGAAGCGTTTCAGCGTGGCTTCGTCTCCCGAAACCAGCGCCACCACAATGTCTCCCGCGTTCGCCACCTGGGTCTGCTCGCACACCACATAATCCCCGTCCATGATGTGATCCTCGATCATGGAACTGCCTTTCACTTGCAGCACAAAGGAATTTCCCCCTCGCGCAAAGTCGCCGAGCGAAATTGTCTCGCGCTCTTCCACCGCTTCCAACGGCCGGCCGGCGGCGATGCGCCCGACCAGCGGAAGCTCCTGGATACGGCGCTCGATCACTTGCTCTTTCACGGACTTCGGCAATTGCACAATTTCAATCGAACGGCTCTGGTTGTAGCCACGCCGGATGAAGCCTTTCTTCTCCAGCGTGCTGATGTGCTTGTGCACGGTGGCGAGCGAAGTGAGCTTCAAGCCCTTCCCAATCTCCTCGAAACTCGGCGCGTAGCCGTGCTTGGTCTCAAAGGCCACCAGATAATCGAGAACTTCCTTTTGCCGTTTTGTCAGCGCCATTTGTAGCCTCCGTGGCTTGCCGCTTCCCTCTTGCCGTGCGGCTTGTGCACTCAGCCTTCTGCCGTAGCAGGACCTGTCGGACCTGCAGACACTCTAGGCGAAAAGAAAGCGAACGTCAAGTGCCGTTTTGCACAAACCTCCCTCTTTCGTACCCTTTTCACTCATTCCCCGATGTGTTCTTCTTGTCGGCAGCATGCCTGAAACTGTTTGGTCTTCCACTCGACGTTCCGCAGGAGTTACCTGCGCCGCCGCCCTCGCGATCCTTGGCAGCAGCTCCGCATTTTTTGTCTGGGGAAGTCTGTTCCTCGAAGTGCTGAATGCGCCTCCTGTTTACCACGGCAAGCATCTTTACGAACTTTACCCCTTCACCGCATTTCTGATGTTCACGGTGCCACTTTTTCTGATTGCCTCCGGGATTCGCACCGGCATCGGTTTGTTTCAGTTGAAACCGTGGGCCAGGCAGGCGGCCCTTTTGTGGGCCAGCGTGGCGCTTTGCTTTTGCCTGTACATGATTGCGTTCCGCCCGTTTGAGACGTTCTTCATCCCCGAACGATTAGTGAGCGAACAAGAATCGTTCAAGCAACTGCTTGCCATATCCCTGGTGGTTGCGTTGTTTCCCGTCAGCATCTGGTGGATCTTCCTTTTCCGTTTGCCGCGTGTGAAACGCCAGTTCGATGAACCAGCACGGCCGGAACCCGCCCAGAACTAATCCATTCCGCGAACAACTTAGCGTGTTGCCCGCGCCGCCCCACTATCGTCTCGCCCGCGGAAATGGTATATAGCTGTGCCATGAATCCTTCCGGGCCATCCAGTTCGGTCGTCGCCGCCGGAGTTGTCGGCATACTCGTCAGCCTGGTTACGATCCTCCTCTCGGTGGTCGGGGTCGTGGGCATGAGCATGTTGCCACCGGCGAGCGCCGGTCCGCCAATGCCACCGTTCGTCAAATCCACGGCCATCGCGATAATGATCTTCACCGCCGGCCTGGCGATCTTTGGCATTTTCACCAGTGTCGGCGTGCTGCACTTGAAGAATTGGGCGCGAATCTCCATGCTGATTTGGGGTGGCGTGATGGCCGCGTTTTGTGGCCTGGCATTGCCGTTCGCGGTGTTTGTACCCATGCCGCAAGCACCCGCGGAATCCCCGATGGCTCTCCCGTTCGTGCGCTTACTGCTGATCGTGGTGTATGGAATTCCGTTCCTAATCGGAGTCTGGTGGCTCTTGCTGTTCAATCAGCGCGCCGTGAAAGAGGAATTTCTGCGGGTGGCCCCGGGCGATGGCCAACTCGCCGCTCCGGCGCGGCCCCGATGCCCGCTGCCTCTGGCCATTCTTGCCGGCTTTTCCATCGTTTCCGCGGGCTTCAGCTTGCTTCTGCCTTTCACGAACTTTCCCGTCAACACGATCCTCTTCGGCCACCGCTTCCACGGGGCCATCGGCGTTGTGCTTTTCTACCTTTCCGCTGGGCTCTTGCTCGTGGGAGCCATCGGGATGCTGCGCCTGAAGCGGTGGAGTTATCCCCTGATGCTGGGTCAATATTTTTTCTGGATGGCCAGCGGCACGATCACCCTGGTCAGCCCGAATTATGACAGCAACGTGCATGAAATCATGTCGCAGATGAATCTCCCCGAAGGTCCGGTGGGGCAGGCCGCATTTGCCCAGACAAGAGTGTTTGGAATCCTTTCCCTAATCCCCGGCGTCTTGCTGATCTGGCTGCTGCTTTACTGCCACACCCGCTTCGTAGAGGCCTGCGCGGCAAAAGAAGCCCGGCAAAGCACCTGAGCCCCGCCATTCCCGCTTGTTTTTCAGTGGTGTGTTATTCTTAGTGTGTCGGCTTCTGGGGGTCATGTGTTCGCTCCCGCGAACTGCATCTCGGGCCGCCCACCGAATAAATAAGGACCGCTCTCCTGGCTCCAGATGAGCGGTCCGCGGTACAGGGGTAACGCGTCAACATGTCTACATTGATGGATATTCCTTCCGGGAAAACCAAGCGGGAGGTTCTTGACCAGGCAGTCATCCGCTTCGCCGGCGATTCGGGCGACGGCATGCAGATTACCGGCAGCCAGTTTACGAACACGGTCGCGCTTTACGGTAACGATATCGCTACGTTCCCCGACTTTCCCGCCGAAATTCGCGCCCCTGCTGGCACGGTTCCCGGAGTCAGCGGCTTTCAATTGAACTTTTCTTCCGGCGAAGTTTACACGCCGGGCGATTCCGTGGATGTGCTTGTCGCCATGAATCCCGCGGCGCTGAAGGTAAATCTCGCAGACCTGAAGGCCAACGGAATCCTGATCGTGAATTCCGACAGTTTTGAGGAAGTGGATCTGCGGAAGGCGCATGTCACTTCGAATCCCCTCGAAGACAACACGCTCGACAAGTTCCGCGTCTTCCCGGTTGAATTGCAGCGCTTGACGCGCGCTGCGCTGCAGCATCTCGGGCTCGATGCCAAGTCCATGGATCGTTGCAAGAATTTCTTCGCGCTCGGCATGTGCTACTGGCTGTACAACCGCTCGATGGACCCGACCGTCCGCTGGATCGACGACAAGTTCAGCAAGAAGCCGCTGCTTTCCGAGGCCAACAAGCTGGCGCTGAAGGCTGGGTATTCCTACTGTGAAGCGACCGAAGCGTTCCAGATCAGCTATGAAATTCCTCCCGCGCAGCTCACGCCGGGTACGTATCGCAACCTCAGCGGCAATCAGGCTCTGGCCATCGGCTTCGTCACCGCGGCACAGAAGGCGGGCTTGAAGTTATACCTCGGCAGCTACCCGATTACGCCGGCTTCCGACATTCTGCACGAACTTTCGAAGTACAAGAATTTTGGCGTGCTGACCTTCCAAGCGGAAGACGAAATCGCCGCCATCACCAGTGCCATTGGCGCGGCCTATTCCGGCGCTCTGGCGATTACAGCGACTTCTGGCCCAGGCATGGCGCTGAAAACGGAAGCTCTGGGGCTCGCGGTGATGACTGAACTACCCATCGTGGTTTGCAATATTCAACGCGGCGGCCCCTCCACCGGCTTGCCGACGAAGACCGAGCAAGCCGACTTGCTGCAGGCGATGTTTGGGCGTAACTCGGAAGCGCCAATACCAGTGCTCGCCCCGTCCACGCCCGGCGATTGCTTCTGGACCGCCCTCGAAGCCAGCCGCATCGCCCTCAAGTACATGGTGCCCGTCATCATTCTTTCCGATGGGTATCTCGCGAACGGTGCGGAACCCTGGCGCATCCCCACCGCCGAGGAGATTCACCCGATTCCGGTGAAGTTTGAGACAAACTCCGAAGGCTTCTTTCCGTATAAGCGCGACCCGCAAACGCTGGCGCGGCCATGGGCGATTCCCGGCACGCCCGGCCTCGAGCACCGCATCGGCGGCATCGAAAAGCAGGATGTAACCGGCAACGTGAACTACGAGCCGCTGAACCACGAAAAAATGGTGCGCATCCGTGCCGCGAAAGTGGAAACTATCCGCCAGGATATTCCCGACGCCGTGCCCGCCGGCGACCCCGAGGGCGACCTGCTCTTGGTCTCGTGGGGCTCCACGTTCGGCTCTGTGGCCCAGGCCGTGAAGGAGCAGCGCGAAAAAGGACGCAAGATCGGCCACCTGCACTTGCGCCATCTGAATCCGCTGCCGGGCAATGTCGGCGAAGTTTTGAAGCGTTACAAGAAAGTTCTCGTCCCGGAACTAAACATGGGCCAACTACTGTGGATGCTTCGCGCGAAGTTCCTCGTGAACGCCGTCGGCCTCAACAAAATTCAGGGACGTCCCTTCAAGCAAAGCGAACTCGAACAGAAGATCGAGGAAATGCTGGGAGTTTAGGAGATTCTGATGACCACGACCGCCCTGCCGCCGCTGACAAGAAAAGATTTCCAAACTGACCAGGAAGTGCGCTGGTGCCCCGGCTGCGGCGACTACGCCATTCTTGCCGCGGTACAGTCCGTGTTCCCCGAACTCGGCGTTCGCCGCGAGAATTTCGTGGTCATCTCCGGCATTGGCTGTTCCAGCCGCTTCCCGTATTACATGAACACGTTCGGGTTTCACACCATCCACGGCCGCGCGCCGGCCGTCGCCACGGGCCTCAAGATTGCCCACCCGGAGCTCGAAGTCTGGATGGTCACGGGTGACGGAGATGCCCTCGCCATCGGCGGCAACCACACCATTCACATGCTCCGCCGCAACGTCGGCATCAAAATCTTACTGTTCAACAATCGCATTTATGGATTGACCAAGGGCCAATACTCGCCCACATCGGAATTTCAGAAGATCACCAAGTCCACTCCGTACGGTTCGCCGGATCGCCCATTCAACCCGATCTCGCTGGCCATCGGGGCGGAGGCCACCTTTGTGGCCCGCTCGGTGGACGTTTTCCAGGCTCACCTGAAAGATACATTGCGCGCCGCGGCCGCGCATAAGGGTTCCGCCTTCGTGGAAATTCTGCAGAACTGCAACATCTTCAACGACGGCGCCTGGAATGGCGTCACCGAAAAAGAGGCCCGCAGCGAGCACGTTATCCAGCTCGAACACGGCAAGCCCCTCGTCTTTGGAAAGGCTCGCGACAAAGGCATTCGCCGCAAGCCGGATGGCGACATCGAAGTCGTGCCCCTCGGCAACGGGATCTCCGAATCCGACCTGATTGTCCACGACGCGCACCACCCACGGCCGTCCTACGCTTTCCTGCTCTCGCACATGGAAGACCGCCCCGGCTTCCCGACCCCCATGGGCGTTTTGCGCGCGTGGGACGACCTGCCCCGCTACGAAGACGTAGTCAACGACCAGGTCGCCGGCATTATCCAGCAAAAAGGCCCCGGAAACCTGAACAAGCTGCTCCGCGGTGGCGACGTCTGGGAAGTAAAGTAAGCTCGCCGAATCGGTAACATCCACACGCAACCCTGCGTATCACTGAGTTGACGAGAAGGATTTCTCGTTCAGTCAGTGCGCGTCTAGCCGTGTGGGAGGCTCCAAATTGGCTTCTAATTCGCTCTCCAGCGTGCTGGGCCCTGTTTTCCAGGCAAGCATTAAGTTTTCAATTCGTAAAACCAATTTGACTCGGTATCATCTAAACTCTTAGTCAGGTTTTCTCCTTATGGATCAGAGCTCGCCAAATCCAGTTCCCTCTTCACTTCTCGGCGACGCCGACCCCGCTGCCGCTGCCTTGCTCGCCACCCAGCCGGAGCAGGCCCAGACCATTGCGCTTCTCTACGAAATCAGCCACGAGCTCACCTCCATTCTCGATCGCGAGGAACTACTGCGCCGGATCGCCGAGCGCGTTAAAAAGCTGGTGAACTATCAAGTCTTCGCAGTCATGCTCTGGAACGAATCCACACAGATGCTGGAGAGCGTCTTCTCCCAGCGCTACGAAAACGCTCTTCCGTCGCGATTTCAGATGCCGTTGCACCAGGGCATCACCGGCACCGCCGCCGCCGAGCGCCGCACCATCCGCGTGGTGGACGTGCGCCTGGATCCACGGTATGTCTCCTGCGGCGAAGAAGTCGAAGTCCGCTCCGAGCTGGTAGTTCCGCTCCTGCTTCGTGACCGGCTGGTGGGCGTGCTGGACCTGGAAAGCACAAAGCCTCATGCGTTCAGCGCCGAGCATGAGCGCCTGCTGAACATTCTTGGTTCCTACATCGCGGTCGCTCTCGAAAATTCCCGGCTTTTTGAAGACGCGCGCGAAAATCAGACGCGGTTGCTGAATGACCTCGAAACCGCTCGGGAAATTCAGCGGCAGCTACTTCCCAGCGGAGCCAAGGAAATTCCCGGCCTCGATGTGGCCACGGCCTACGTACCGGCCCGCGAGCTTGGTGGCGATTTTTATGACCTGCTTCCCTATGGCGTGGGGCGCCTGGCCATTGCCAACGGCGACGTTTCGGGAAAAGGCACCGCGGCGGCGCTTTACGGGTCGCTGGCCATCGGAATCCTGCGCGAACTCGTCCACGACAACGAAATCTCTCCTTCAGAGATGCTCGCACAACTCAACAGTCGTCTGCTTGCAGCCCGCCTGGATGCGCGGTTCATTGCGATGCAATTCGCCGTCTATGACGCCGCGCTGCGTGAACTTGCCATAGCCAATGCCGGCGGCACGCTGCCGTTGCTCGTCCGCGACGGTCAAGTCACCGAGGTTAATGTGGGCGGTATGCCGCTGGGGCTGCTGCCCGAAGCGGAATATGATGAAGTGACGCTTAGCCTCTCGCCCGGCGACATGGTCATCTTCGCCTCTGATGGCATTCACGAATCCATGAACAAAGAGCAGGAAGAGTTCGGGGTGGACCGCTTGAAGGCGCTGTTGTCAACCGTCATGCCTAATGACCCCGGATACAAAGTCGCACAACGCATCGTCAAGGCCACCGATGAGCACACCGGCCCCGGACGCATGCCGCACGACGACCGCACGCTCCTCGTCCTCCGCGTCACCGACGAAGCTGAAGCGGATTTCTCCAAGCTCCCCATCATCTACTAACCCTTTGAGTGCGGCTTGCCCTGAGCTTGCCGAAGGGAAGCGTAGCTTCCGCTTTTACGGTTGAATCGCTGCCTAGATTTAGTGAAGGTCCCACAATTGCCCGCTATCGCGCCGTCCCGGACCCACATGTTTTGCGAGACTCTATTTCTCCGCTTTCAAGAACGTGCCGCGATCCAGTTCATCAAACGCCTGCCGCAACTCCGCCTGCGAATTCATCACGATCGGCCCATACCAAGCCACCGGCTCTTCGAGCGGCTTGCCTGAAACGAGCAGGAAGCGCAGCCCATCGTCGCCCGCCTGAACCATCACTTCATCGCCGCGATCAAACAGCACCAGCGAACGGTTGTCCGCCTCGGAGGGAGGCTTTGTGTCCAGCCATCCCACAGACTCCGTGGGAACGGCAAGCGGCTCGGAAGCGTTGCAGAACTTTCCCATTCCCGCGAAAACATACGCGAACGCATGACGCGTGGTCTCAACCGGCAGCACTTTTCTCTTCCCCGGCGGCACGGTGACATCTATGTAAATGGGATCCGTGGCGATTCCATTCACCGGCCCCTTCTTGCCCCAGAAACTTCCGCAGACAATCCGGACGCTGGTTCCGTCATCGTCGGTAACTTCAGGAATGTCGGGCGAGTTCACTTCCTGATAGCGCGGCGGCGTCATTTTCTGGGATGCCGGCAGGTTCGCCCATAATTGGAAACCGTGCATGCGCCCCACTTCGTCGCCCTTGGGCATCTCCTGGTGAATAATCCCGCGGCCCGCGGTCATCCATTGCACGTCGCCGGGCGCGATCGCGCCGTGATTTCCCAAACTGTCTTTGTGCTCCACAGTTCCCGCAAGTACGTAGGTAATGGTCTCGATGCCACGGTGGGGGTGCCAAGGAAAACCTGCCAGATAATCCTCCGGCACGTCGTTCCGAAAATCGTCCAGCAGCAGAAACGGATCAAATTCCGAAGTGTTCCCAAAGCCGAAGGCTCGGCGCAGGTGCACACCCGCCCCTTCACGGGTCGGCTTCGCTTTGACAAGCCGCTTTACGGGTCGGATGGACATGAAAGCCTCCACAGACAAGTGTACCCGTCGAAATTGAACTCGGGCCAGAATCTATTTTGGTTGATAGATGCTCCGGGAAGTTGCGATGATACAAGAAATTCACCCTGAATAGATTAAAGGCAGAATTTCTGCATAAACCCGGTGCTTGCGTGTACGGTGGCGATGATTATCTTTATCGCCTTGGCGATCCTGGGCGAAAAGAATTTCCGGTCAGAGGCCGTGAGCACACGGCGCACGGCATAACTATCGCGTTGAAACGGCGCCGGTGATCGGCAGCTGCGCCTGAACCGTTTCCGGGCGTTCCATCATCGGTGACCACTTCTCGCGGACCGCGACAAACTCCGCCCAATCCTTCTTGTTCACCGGGTCGGACGGCGGCAATCCTAGCGTCTCGAAATTCCGGAACTGCCCTTTTTGCGAAATGCGAAAGTCCAGGTGTGGCCCGGTCGCGAGACCAGTCATGCCGACAAGCCCAATCGTCTTCCCGATCTCCACGCGTTCCCCGGCGCGCACGAATATTCTGGATAAGTGGAGATAGTAAGTCTCGTAACCGTTGCTGTGGGCGACGCGCACCATGTTTCCGTCACCACCCTTGCGGCCAGCAAACACCACGCGCCCGCTGCCGATGGTTTGTACCGGTGTGCCCGTCGGCGCCCCATAGTCAGTTCCCAGGTGCGGCCGATAAGTCTTCAGGATCGGATGAAATCTCGCTTTGCTGAAATGCGAGGTCACGGGAGCGCCGAACTTAAGCGGTGACCGCAGAAACGCCTTCTGCAGCGATTTTCCATCCATCGTGTAATACGCCGGCCGCCCGGACGGATCATGAAACAGCAGCGCCTGGTATTTCCTTGAACCATTCACGTACTCGGCGGCAAGTATCTTGCCGTAGCCAGCGGTTTCCCCATGATCGTACTTCTTCTTCTCCAGCACGACGCGGAAGGTATCGCCCCGTCGTGGATCGGTGTAAAAATCCAAATCGTAGCCAAAAATTTGCCCCATCCGCATCGCCACCTCGGCGGACTCGCCGGCGTCCTCCACGGCGTTGAACAGCGAATCTTCCAGCCGGCCGCTCACGACAGTCACTTCCATGTGCGTGGGAATCTCTTTCACTTCGGCAGAAAATCCCTGCGACTGCGGCACGATGTGCAGCATGCGATCCGCGTCAATCTTGTAATCGATTTCCCGCAGCGTGCCTTCCACCGAACGGCCCACGGTGATCGCGTTGCCTGCTCGAAGTTGTCGCAGATTGTAGGCGCCCTGCGCTGCGACTGTCGCATCATTTACCTCGGTCGCGGAAAGTCCAAACTGTTGCAGCGCCCCTGCGAAATTCTCCCCCCGAGGCATGTTCTTCGCGCTCGGCAGCACAACTTCGGCGCGGATGCGGTCTCCTTCCGCCTTCGCCAGTTCCACCTCGCGCTGAAATTCGTTCTCCGCCGCAAGCCGCTTCAGTATTGCGCGGCCATCCACGATGGCGCCCACCGCCAGCAGCACACTCACAATGATCCCCAAACGTCGATTCACTATTCCCCCAGTCCAAGATCGAAATTCGCCATGTGATCGCGGGCCAACTAGATGCTATGGCCCAAATCACAAGAACACCACACGCTAACGTTTTGTCTCAAAGCGCAGCA
>Ga0210399_10001557_pt1 | contig 17888 bp, 18 predicted proteins | sample IncBWC14MmetaG_FD_150865 | JGI IMG/M metagenome (GOLD analysis project Ga0210399, IMG submission 150865) | Forest soil microbial communities from Barre Woods Harvard Forest LTER site, Petersham, Massachusetts, United States - Inc-BW-C-14-M | ecosystem: Environmental > Terrestrial > Soil >...
GTCCGCCGTGTATATCCGGACTGCCGGATCGATCTGTGTTCGCGCACCGACAGTCACAGCAACAACATCAAGGACCACCTGGCCAAGACCACCGGTTGTCTGGCCATTTCCAAGTATCGGCATGGGGTGCGCTCACAACATTCCTCTTATCGCCAAGTCCCCCCCGAGAAGCATCAGTCCTAGAAAAAACCAGCTCCGGAATGTCTCGGGACGCATGACGCCGAGCAAGCGTTGACCCGCAATCATACCGGCGAGAGCAGGAAAGAGGGCAAGGAGCGAGTATAGGCCAGAGCCGGGATCAAGTGTCCCGGAGCCGGCCAGAGAACAAGCAAGTGCAACGGTCGAGACCGTGAAGGAGAGACCGAGCGCCTTAACCAGCTCTTCCCGGTCGAAGCTCAGCGCCTGAAGGTATGGCAGGGCCGGTATTACAAACACGCCCGTAGCAGCGGTCATGAGGCCCGTTGCACCTCCGACAAAAGGTCCGAGCCACCACTCGGCCCGAGCCGGTGCATGCGGCACACGTACGTTCATCATACCAATGGCCGCGTACGCGAAGAGTGCGACGCCCAAGGCGACCGATGCGCATCCCGCGTTCGAACCAGTTATCAGACCTGCGCCGGCCCATGAACCAAGACATACCCCCGACTGCATCAGCCAAAGTCGTCGGACGAGTCTCCCAAGGCCGGGCCCCCTGACCATTTGCCAGACATTCGTTATGAACGCGGGCACTAGCAAGAGAGCTGCGGCCTGGGCAGGAGGCATCGCCAGACTGAGCAGACCCATCCCGACTGTGGGTAGACCGAGGCCAGTGACCCCCTTGACTAATCCCGCGAGCAAAAATGCGCCAGCAACAACGAGAGGTTGGATGATTGGGTTAGACATGCCAATACAGCTGGCTCCCGGCTCCAACCTGCGCAATGAGCCATTCCGTAACCCTGCCTTCGCCTGCAACATAGGCAGAATGGTCGTCCGAAGGGGGTTTGTGCCGTGCATTTCGATCTGACCGACTTGCGCCTGTTCGCCGCCGTGGTTGAGGAGGGCAGCATTACCGCTGGCGCCTCGCGCGCAGGCATTTCTCTCCCCTCGGCAAGCGCACGCGTGAAGGAGATGGAGGAGGCCCTTGGAACAGCTCTGCTGGAGCGACACCGGCGAGGCGTGCGACCGACGCCCGCCGGGGTTGCGCTCTGTCACCACTCCCAACTCATTTTGGCGCAAATGGAGCGACTACGCGGCGATCTGCGCGAGCATGCGCGCGGAGGGGTGCGGGGACACATCAGATTGATGTCAAATACGACTGCGCTGGAAGAGCACCTTCCGGAGGTTCTTGCCGGCTGGCTTGCGACAAATCCCGGCATCGATATCGCGTTGGAGGAGCGACTCAGTCACGAGATAGCCCCGGCTGTGGCCCAGGCCCACGCTGATATTGGAATGCTGACTGACTTGGCTGGCGCCGAAGGGCTGGAGACTTACCCGTTTCGCATCGATAGGCTCGTGGTCGTGGTGCCGCGCGGCCATGCATTGGCGGTGCGGCGCAGCATAGCATTTGTTGATGTGCTCGATGAGGAGTTTGTCGGCCTGGCGGCTGGGAGTGCGCTTGCCGAGCATCTCGCCTGGCAGTCGGCGCGTCTTGGCCGATCCCTCAAGCCGCGGATTCGGCTTCGCGGACTCGATGCTGTTTGTCGCATGGTGGAGTGTGGTGTGGGGATTGCTGTTGTGCCGGAAACGGCCGCTCGGCGCTGTCGGCGAACCATGGCGCTCGCCACGCTGCGGCTCATAGATATATGGGCTACGCGGCAGCTAATTGTTTGTGTCCGCCGTCTGGACGCCCTGCCAGCACATGCACGCCGATTGGTTGAGCACCTGGCAGGAACAGCCCGAACCGACGCCTAGACTGGCCAAAGCGCGCCGGGCGCAATATGGAGGTCTGAACGCGAACCACCTCGTTCTCAGAACCAAACAACTCCAGAACCCGCTCTACTATCGTTACGCCAGGGCCCAAGCACGCGATCACTGTAGTAGTCGCCGGACATTTACCCTTAAAGCACATCAGGCTATCGGGTGCGGGGCCAAGCAGATATTGCCCGACGGTCTCAAAATGTTCCGACCGGCCCTGCAAGTGCTGCGATACGGTGTGGATATCGCGGAAGCGGCGCTCGAACGGGTTCTCCTCGAAGATCGCCGTCGACCCGGCGGCGTGGTAGGCGGTGTCGACGACTTGCAATGACTGGTGGATGGCAAAAGGTCGAAGCAAGCCGGATTTCCATTCGCTGGTCGAGGGTGATATGGCCGGCCCGGGCGAGCTCGGCGGTGATCTCCTCGAGCGAGCACAGCAGAAAGGCGCGCGCGGCGGCAAGCCGCGCCTCGGCCTGGGCGATCTGCGACTGGATTAGGTGGTTGTCGCGCAAGACGCCCCCCGAGCGGAACGGCACTTTGTCGCGCGCCAGTTCGACAAAGGCGTCGAGCGTGCTGCGGGCGATCCCCATCGCCACCCCGGCAAACCCCGCGGCGTAGAGCTGGAGGCTGCTGAACCGATAGAGCAGCCCCGCCTCGCGCCGGGTCTCGTCGTCGCGCGTCGCCGAGTTGCGCTGCGGCGCAAAGAGATCCTCGACCGAGAAGCGGTCGCTGCCGGTTCCCTTGAGGCTGATCGCGTGCCAGATGTCGGTCATTCGGGCATTCGATTTCGGGAACAGCATCTTGCGGATGACCGGCTGCCATCGGCGTTGAGCCGCGGTGTTCCGTAGGCCTCGACAACCGGGACATGGCAGCCGAGCCAGGTGGCGTGGTGGCTGCCGCTGGCAAAGCTCCAGGTCGCGGTCACAAGGTAGCCGTCCTCGACGACCCGCGCTGTGCCCGGTCCCGGACCCCAGGCGAGGATGCCGCGCGGCCCGCCGAAGATCTCGCACGCGGCCTCGGGCTCGAGATAGGCCGCGGTGATCGCACAGCCCGAGGCCTGGTTGAGACACCACGCCGTCGAGGCGTCGGTCTTGGCGATCTCCTCGATGACCGGAACGAAGCGGAGGGCAGCAGCTAGGCGCCGCCCAATGAGCGCGGCAGCAGCAGACGGAAGAACCCGCGCTCGACGAGTGCGGCGACGATCGACTCGGGCAGCTCAAGCCGGCATTCGATCTCGTCCGCCGCAGCGGCGAGCTCGGGTGCCAATTCGCGCGCGCGCCGCACATAATCTCTGCCCTGCGCGGCGGTGACGGGATCGTCTGCCGTCAAGCTCATTGACTTGCTCCGGTGCCTCGCTGCCGATTCGAACTCCATAATGAAGCAGACCCGCCATCAAGCGGGGTTTTCCCGGGCGGTCTCGTCACTGCCGCAGGGAAGAAGTAGAGTTGTCCGATGGCAATCCGCCTGCTTCCCCCGGTTCTGGTCAACCGCATCGCCGCGGGCGAGGTCGTCGAACGCCCGGCGGCGGCGGTCAAGGAACTGGTCGAGAACGCCATCGACGCCGGCGCATCGCGCATCGAGGTTGTCCTCAAGGAGGGCGGCCAGGCGCTGATCTCGGTCGCCGACAATGGTGCCGGCATGACCCGCGAGGAGCTGAGCCTCGCGGTCGAGCGCCATTGCACCTCGAAATTGCCGGACGACGATCTCTCGCATATTGCCGCACTCGGCTTTCGCGGCGAGGCGTTGCCGTCGATCGGTGCGGTCAGCCGGATGCGCATCGTCTCGCGCCCGGCGGGTGCGGCAAACGCCTGGGAGATCACGGTCGAGGCCGGCGACAAGCGCGCACCGGCGCCGGCGGCCCACCCGCCCGGGACCCGGGTCGAGGTGCGCGACCTGTTCTTTGCGACCCCGGCGCGGCTCAAATTCCTCAAGACGCCGCGCACCGAACGCGATCTCGCGGTCGATACGGTGCGGCGCTTGGCGATGGCCTATCCCACCGTCGCGTTTAGCGTGACGGGCGACGACGAGCGCGTCCTGCTGCGGCTGCCGCCGAGTGCCGAGCGCCGGGCCCGGCTCGCGGCGCTGCTCGGCCGCGATTTCGCCGAGAACTCGATCGAGATCGGCGCCGAGCGCGGCGGCTTCCGGCTCAGCGGGCTCGCCGGGCTGCCGACCCTCAACCGGGCTCTGCCGCGCGACCAGTACCTCGTCGTCAACGGCCGGCCGGTGCGCGACAAATTGCTCGTCGGCGCGGTGCGCGGCGCCTATCAGGACGTGCTGGCGCGCGACCGCCACCCAATGGTGGCGTTGTTTCTCGACGGTCCCTCGGCCGAGATCGACGTCAATGTCCACCCGGCTAAGGCCGAGGTGCGGTTTCGCGACACCGGCCTGGTACGCGGGCTGATTGTCGGCGCCTTGCGCAACGCGCTCGCCGCCGCCGGCCATCGTGCCTCTTCGACGGTCGCCGCCGCCGCGGTCGCGGCGTTCCGCCCGGGGGACTTGCATCGACACGGCGGTCAAGCTGCTAGCTTGCGCTTCGCCTTTCCGCCGCCAGCGCCGTCGCTGGCTCTGGCCGAGCGCGGCAACGAGTTTCTGCGACCCGGCGATCCCGAAGAGCCGGTTCCGGAGGCCCCGCTGGGCGCGGCCCGGGCGCAGCTTCACGGGACCTATATTCTCGCCGAGACGGCGAAGGGGATCGTGCTCGTCGACCAGCATGCCGCCCACGAGCGGCTCGTCTACGAGCGGATGAAGGAGGCGATCGCCGCGCATGGTGTGGCGCGTCAGGCATTGCTGTTGCCCGAAGTCGTCGAGCTCGACGAGGCGCTTGCGGCGCGGCTCGCCTCCCGCGCCGCAGAGCTGACAGAATTCGGTCTCGTGCTCGAGCCGTTCGGGCCGGGGGCGGTCGTCGTGCGCGAGGTTCCGGCCCTGCTGCCCGGGCTCGATGTCGCGGCCCTGGTACGCGACCTCGCCGACGAGCTCGCCGAATGGGGCGACACCTTGGCCTTGAAGGAGCGCATCGAAACGGTGTGCGGCACGCTTGCCTGCCACACCAGCGTGCGCGCCGGACGCCGCCTGTCGCCCAGCGAGATGGATGCCCTCTTACGCCAGATGGAGGCCACCCCGAACAGCGGGCAGTGCAATCACGGCCGCCCAACCTATGTCGCGCTCGACCTCGCCGATATCGAGCGCCTCTTCGGCCGGCGTTAATCTTCAGGGTGGGCGAGGTCATCCGATGAATGGCAATTCCCGCTGTTTTTGCTGTTTTTGCAGGAAATAATCAGCCGCCGGGGTCGCGTTCCCCGCGGAAATCCTGGGCTGGCGCCGGTGTGGCGAACGAAAGAACAGCGAGGTGCCCCGCTGTTCTGCCGCTGTTTCCCGCTGTTCTTGTGGCACAATCTAGTCGCGAAGAGGCGTTGCCGCGGAAAATGGTCGAGCGCGCCAGTGACGAGATCCATTTGGATGCAACGATAACGCAATATTCTTCTGTTGTCAATTTAATAAATAACGCTTCGGCATTGTCGTTGTAGTTGACCGCGGAGAAACACCGGCGAGCCGGACCAGCCCTAAGCGGCCCGCGCGCCCGCTGCGTTCCTCTACTGCGGGCGGAACAGGCGGGTCGACAGGTCGTCGAGAAAATCTGACACTGCCGGCACATTGTATCCGGTCAGCAATGCCAGCGCCGATAATCCGAGCGCATTGCCGGTGCCGTCGACGGGGAGCGACAAATGCCCGGCAAACAGACCGATGACTGCGCCAAAAACAAACCCGAGAATGACATTGAACTTGACCCGACCTCGATCTGTGTAGGACAGCAACGCTGCATCGGTTCTCCGCCGTATCGCCATCATACTCGCCGCCGCCGCGCCGATAAATGCGTAGAGGCACGGCAAAATGGATGTGGTGACACAGGCGAGAATCGAACTCGCCACGCTCCCGGAATCGCGTGCGAGCAGTCGGATCAGCTCGGAGCAACCGCGCGATTTTCCATAATCGTCGAAGCGTTCCTGGTATGATCGTGCGATCGATCGGCAAAACTTGTCATTCACGACAGCGCCCACGTTGTCGATCATCGCATCGTCCCAACCGATCAGGCGGTTCAACGGGAACAGCTCGACGAAGAGGCTATCCCACGACTTCAGCCGAATATTCTCGGTGACGAGCTGCATCAAGGCCCACTGAACACCGCGACATTTCGCGACCAGGTTCCAGGCTTTCTCGGCCGAGCTGCCGTCCACGACGGGGGAGGGCAGTTTGTCGGATACCGTCATGATATCGCCCGAGCCAGCCGCCCCAGCTGCCCAATCGACCAAGTGTGCAGGACAGCTGTGGTCGGGTCGGTCGATCGCTACATAGAGGTGGGCTTTGCCGAGTTGAAGAAGAGAACGGTAATCGTCGTCTGCCGATTTTGCGAGTTCTTGAAATTTCTTCAGAGCCTCTTGTTCCCGATCGATAATCAGCCGGCCGACCATTGCATGAGCCGACAACATAACTGTGACGATCGTCACCAGAACGGTGCAGCGTTCGAGCCAAATCAGGTGACGCGCCAGCCAATGCGCGGTGTTCCGGAACCGCTCGTCATTGCCGCTGGCCTTGGCTTTCCGCGTGCATCCCGGGGAGCGGAGACCTTGCCACCAGTCGCGCCAGCTTCTCGTGGCATGCTGGGCTCTGGCCTCCATATACTCTCGCGTAATCAAGATCGACTCCACGGTCGCCGGGGCAGCGACAGCAGAAAGGAAATCCTTGCTCCATCGCAAGAAGGTGAGATCGTCGATTTCCGGCTTGCCGCTCCGTGTTGCAGAGACGCCCGTCTCGCTGATGCAGGTGAGCCGGGTTTGAAAGTCGGCATAGCTAGCGCAGGGCGGCGTCGCGAGCCTCAGCGGTCTGACTTCCGGGAGATGGGTATCGTCAAAGTGCGCTTGCAGACGGTTATCGCTTTGCCGCTGCAGGTGTTTGAGCAATACGAAGATGTTTGCCACAAGCCGTTGCCAATCGGGTTGGTCTGACGGATCTCTACCACCGGCCTCTGCTTCACCCTTGCTCATCTGATGCGTCCCCTCGCGCGAGAACCTTGCCGCGGGCCATTACGCACAGAGCGCTGTCGCGGCCTCACATGCGGCATCAGGTTTAGTGCGATCGGCGTCCAGACGCTGTGAGCTGGTTCACAGATGCAGCGTCGCGCGAAGAAAAACGTGACGCACTTTTTGCCGGGAGGTCTTCCGCTTCAGTTCGCCCCGCCGAATGGCGCGATCTCGGCCAGCAGCTCACTTGTGCGGCGCTGGCGGCAATAGCCGCGGATGCCGAAAAGCGACTGGTCGTGACGCTCGGCGCTGTTGGTGGTGCAGGCGTCGGTGACCAGAGTTACGAGGTAGCCGAGATCGCAGGCGTCGCGCACCGCGCTCTCGACGCACTGGTCGGTCATCATTCCGGCGAAGATCAGCGAGCGCACTTCGAGATTGCGCAACACGTAATCGATATTGGTCGAGATGAAGACGCTGCTCGAGGTCTTGCGGAAGATCATCTCGTCTTCGGCGGGGGCGATCTCTTCGAGCACCTGCGCCTCCCACGAGCCGCGCGGCACGTCGATGCCCGAAATCTTGTAGTCGAGGCTGCGGTCGCGGCCGTCCCGGGTCATGTTTTCGACAGCCGCGTAGACGATTTCGATCTGCGCGCGACGGCAGGCGGATTGCAGACGCTGCAGGTTGGGCAGCGCGGTCTCGCGCAGACGGCCGAAGAGATAACCGCGTTGCTGCGGGTCGAGCTTGCGCGAAGCGGCGCCGTCGGGATGCGCGCAGTAATTCTGAACATCGATGATCAGCAGTGCGGCATGAGCCGGATCGATCGGGACGTCGCGGCTCGGCGTGTTCATTGGCGCGCCATTTCTGTGTAGGCGGCCGGCAGCAACCGCGCCAGGCGTTCGGCCCAGGCGGTCTGGCCCGCCGGGTCAGTGATCTGGTCCTGGCGGATTTCGATCTCGACATGCGCCAGGCCACGCCGCTCGCCATGCACCGGGACGGTATAGTCGCTCAGATCGCTGACCGCGTAGGGCTCGTTCTCGCCGACGACAAGACCGTCTTCGGCGCTCAGCAATTGGAAGAGAGAATGGGCGAGGCGCGGATCGCGATTGTACAGCACCGCGGCGTGCCACGGGCGCCCCACCCCCTTGAAGACCGGCGTGAAGCTGTGCAATGCCACCAATACCGAGGCGCGACCTGCTGCTGCGCGCCGGTCGAGCGCCGCCGCGATCGTCTCATGGTAGGGGCGGAAGATCGCCTCGACCCGCGCTGCGCGCGCGGCTTCGCCAAGGCCGCGATTGCCGGGGATCGCGGTCGTCTCGCTGATCTCGGGAATCGAGCTCGGCACCTCGGGGTCCCGGTTGCAGTCGATGACCAGCCGCGAATAGTTCTGCAGGGCCACGGCTGCATCCAATAGCCGCGAGAGCTGCCTTCCGACTGCACCAATGCCGATGTCCCAGGCGATGTGCCGCTCGGTCTCATGCTCGGGCAGGCCGAGCCCATCGAGCCGGCGAGGAATCGCGCGGCCGGCATGATCGCAGGTAAGAAAAAACGGCGACTGTCCGGCCTCGTTGTCGAGCGTAACCGGATCGGCTTCGTCAGGATCGAGCAATCTCTCGGCCATTGCGTCAATAGACCTCGGCATAGCGGGCGCAGAGCTCGGCCGGGGAAAGCTCTGCCACTTTTTCTGCTTCGACCCGCTTGAAGCGCAGATAGGCGTCGAGATGGGTCGAGCCAAACCAGCCCGCGGCGGTCTCATCGGCGGCGAGCCGGTCGAGGGCTTCGGGCAACGAACGGGGGAGCGAGGGTGCCGCCGCACCCGCCGCCGGGAGCGGCAACGCGCGGCGGATCCCGTCGACACCGGCGAAAATCACCGCACCCAATGCGAGATAGGGGCTGGCCGCGGCGTCGGCGGCGCGGAACTCGACGTGGAACTGGCGGGTGACTTCAGCCGGGGTCGCGGCGGCAAACACCGGGCAAATGCGCAAAGTGGCGCCACGGTCCTGGCGCACCAGATCGATCACGGTCGGGGCCCAGGCGTTTGGCACGAGGCGCAAATAGGAGACCGGGGAGGGTGCGGTGATGGCACAGATTGCCGGCATATGGTGCAATACGCCGGCAAAGAAGTGCTGCGCCGGTTTGCTCAGATCCATCGGCTCGCCGGGCATGTGGGTCGCCGACCCGCCCGCCATGTCGACGAGGCTCATATGGATATGCACGCCATTGCCGACGAGCTCGGGATCGGGCTTGGGCGAGAAGACGACACGATGCCCGAGCCGGTATGCCGCGGCGCGCGCCATCTCGCGAGTGATCACCGCGTGATCGGCCGCCGTCAACGCCGGCTGCGGCATCACCGTCACCTCGAGCTGGCGCGGGCCGTATTCGGCGAGAAAGGTGTCCGGGCCCACCCCGGCTGCACGCAAGGCCGCGATGAAGGTCTCACCGAAGGTGCCCTGGTGGCGGAAGGCGGCAAGCGCGTAGGCGTCACCCGGCCGCTCGGAGATGCCGGTGTAGACAAATTCCTGTTCGAACGCGGCGATCAGACGAAGGCTCGCTGCCTCTTCGAGTTGTCGGACGGCACGGCGCAGGAAGTCGCGGGGGCAACATTCCCAGGCGCTGCCGTCGGTGTTGCGGATGTCGCCAAGAAAGAAATGCTCGACCGCCGAGCCATCGGCAAAATCGACCCGCACTTCGGCCGCGGGATCGGGCACGATCATGAAATCGCCGGCGGTGCCGAACGGCGTGTCCCATATCGGCCCGAACGGCGACATCATCAGATTGCTGCCGGTCCAGCCCACGCCTTTGACGAGCCGCAGCGGCAGCTCGCGCGCCGGAAACCCTTTGCCGCGCGCGAGGCCCGCAATGTCGCAGGTCGCGACAAAAATCAGCTCTTCTCCGATCATGCCGCCATCAGCTCTTCCCCGATCATCGATGTCGGCTAGGATGACACAATTGCCAATGACCGACCATGGAGGAGAGCCATGCCGCAAGCGACGATCCGAGGTGTCGAGATCAATTACGAGGTGCTCGGCGAACGCGGCGCGTGGGTGGCCCTCCAGCCCGGCGGGCGACGCGGGCTGGAGGGGGTCAAACCGCTCGGGCAGAAGCTCGCCCAGGCCGGCCATCGCGTGCTGGTCTACGACCGGCGCAATTGCGGCGCCTCGGGCATCTCGTTCGACGGCGGAAATTCGGAAAACGAGGTGTGGGCCGAGGATCTCCATGCGCTCTTGTCACAGCTCGGCGCCGCTCCTGCGTTCATCGGCGGCAGCTCGTCCGGCTGCCGGCTGGCCCTGCTCGCGGCACTGCGCCACCCCGGCGATGTCCGCGGGCTGCTGCTGTGGCGCGTCACCGGCGGCGCCTTTGCCGCCCAGCGCCTGGCCCAGAATTACTACACTCAGTTTATCGAGGCAGCGGAAGGCAGCGGGATGGAAGCGGTCTGCCGCACCGAGCATTTCGGCGAGCTGATCGCGAGCAATCCGGCCAATCGGGCGCGGCTGCTGTCGATCGGTATCGAGCGCTTCATTGCGGTCATGAAGGCTTGGCGCCAGGCCTTCAACGAGGGGGCGGACCATCCGGTCATCGGGATCAGCCCGGCCGAGCTGCGTTCAATGACCATGCCCGCCTGCATCATCCCCGGCAACGATCGCACCCATCCGCGCGAGCCGGGCCAGATCGCCCATCGCTTGATGCCCAATGCCGAATACCACGAGGTGGTGACCGAGGACCGCCCCGACCTCGATGTCGCGCTCGAGGATTGGAATGCCAAGGAGGGTCTGCTGGCGGCGATCTTTATCGATTTTCTGCGGCGCGCCCAACGCGGCGCCTGACTAGTTTAGACACAGACGCAAGCACACCCCCTCGTCTTGCGCGGACTTGTTCCGCGTATCCAGTGCGTCCGCGAGGACGCCCTGTCTGCGGGTTGGGAGTCCCCGCTGCGGGATTTCCCCCGGACAGCCCTGCGCTCGCGGAGAGAGGGTCGGGGTGAGGGGCCTATTCGCGATTGCTCAGCGGCCGCCGATGAGGAGAGAGCCTGCCCCTCACCCGGAACCCGCGTCGCGCGCGGTTTCCGACCTCTCCCCCGCAAGCGGGACGAAGTGTGTGGCTGCGTGCGCTATTCTTTCGCACACGCAGCGTCGCTACGCGGCCATCAGGGCGAGGCGTGGCCCATGAAGATCTGCGGGATCGGCTGGCCCCAGGGACCGCCGGTTCCTTCGCCGCGCTCCATGATGTTGGGCGGCGTGTGGGCGTTGAGCACGTCGGTGTCGGCCCAATGCTCGTGCACCCGGCCCCAGGGATCGGCCCAGTAGTCGAAGAGCTGGCTGCCGATCAGATGGCGGCCGATGCCCCACATGTGCTGATAGCCTTTGCCCACGAGATGCTCGTGACCGACCATCACGTCGTCGATGTCGGCGGCTTCGTAGGAGAGATGGTTGAGGCCGCTTTTGTCGCCGCGAATGCAGAAAAACGCGTGATGGTCGACATACCCGTCGCCGCGGTCGAGCCGATTAAACGATCCGACGATGTTGCTCTTCTCACCCGCATAGAATTCGTCCGAGCAGCGGAAGCCCAGCATCTCGCGGTACCAGCCGAGCGTCTTGTCGAAGTTCTTCGACATGACGACAAAATGGCCCAACCGCTTGACATGGGAGGGCCCGCGCTCGATGCGGAAGAGTTGGCCCTTGCGGCGGTACTTGTCGTTGCCGGAATTGACCGCGGGACGGTCGAGCTCGATCGGGTCGAGTAGCGCCATGCCGTGGACGATTTCGACCTGGTAGCCGTCGGGATCGGTCAGTCGCACCCGCTTGCCGCCGCCGGGCTCGTCGATGTCCTCGATCGGCGACGCTCCCTCGACCCGCGCGATTTTTTCGAGGTCGTCGTAGCTCGCGGCGTGAACGGCGATCCCGAGATAGCGCGGTTCGCCCAATTCGGTGACATGGATGTGGTGCGGCGCATCGGTGCCCCGCATGTAAAGGGCGTTCTTGGTCCGATCGGCGCGAACCATGCCGAAATTGGTCAGGAACTCCTCTTGCTTGTCGAGATCAGGCGACCGCAGCCGCCCGTAGGCTAGATCGAAGGCTTTAATGACGGGCATGACAACCTCCCTGCAAGAAACGGATCGAATGATCATAAGATATTGCGTCGCTAGGCCGGAAGAAAGGAGCGAGCGATGAACGCTGCGATCGAGACGATCATCGTGCCGCGCACCCGCGACCTCGGCGGCGGCTTCGAGGTTCGCCGCGTCCTCCCTTCGGGCGAGCGCCGTACGGTGGGCCCTTTCGTGTTTTTTGATCAGATGGGGCCAACCGTATTACCGGCCGGCACAGGCCTCGATGTGCGTCCCCATCCCCATATCGGCCTCGCCACCGTGACCTATCTCTTCGATGGCGAGATCATGCACCGCGATAGTCTCGGAACGGTTCAGCCGATCCGCCCCGGTGCCGTCAATTGGATGACCGCCGGGCGCGGGATCGTGCATTCCGAGCGCACTCCGCCGGAGCTCCGGACCGGGGGCGCCCGGCTCTTCGGCATCCAGACTTGGGTCGGCCTGCCGAGGAGCCACGAAGAGGCCGATCCCGCTTTTGCGCATCATCCCGAAGACGCCCTGCCGCTGGTCGAAGGCGACGGCAAACGGGTTCGCGTTATTGCCGGAGCCTTCCGCGGCGTGCACTCGCCGCTCGCCGTCTTCTCGGAGACATTTTACGTCGACGCGACGCTTGCCCCAGGCGCCCGGCTGGAGATCACGCCGGAATACGAAGACCGGGCGATCTACATCGTCGAGGGCCGTATCGGGCTCGGCGGCGACAGCTTCCAGGAAGGCCGAATGCTTGTCTTTCGGTCAGGCGACCCAGTGACAGTGTCCGCCGATGGGCTCACCCGGCTCTTGCTGCTCGGCGGTGCGCCGCTCGACGGGCCGCGTCACCTCTGGTGGAATTTCGTCTCGAGCTCGACCGAGCGGATCGAGCAGGCGAAAGCCGCTTGGCGAGAGGGCCGGTTCCCGCAGGTGCCGGGTGAAACGGAGTTCATTCCCCTCCCCGAGGACCGGTCGTCATGATCGTCAAATCGCCCGATTCATGCCTTAAGAATACAACTGGAAAGAAGGCCGAGGTGGCAAAGCCGTTTCAACTTGAAAGCGAGCGTTCGCTGTAGATTTGCTGTAGGTGCTGCAGAGATTAACCATTAGGACAACTTTTTCTTGCGGTTGGCGAGCGTGTTGCGGGAAGCGGACTTGACGCAAATGCGCAAACGGCGTTTGTGGGACGGGATCGCATAGCGGAGTGACGAATGAGCGATGCTGCCTACCATGAGCTCTTCCCGCTCGGCGGCGATGATGCACCCTATCGCAGGCTCACCGGCGACCACGTCTCGGTCGGCATGTTCGAAGGCCGGCGCATCGTCAAGGTCGGGTCCGACGCCCTGGCGCTCCTTGCGGCTCAAGCCTTTGTCGATTCTGCGCATCTTCTGCGCCCCGGCCATCTCGCCCAGCTGCGGGCGATCCTCGACGATCCCGAAGCCTCGGCAAACGACAAGTTCGTCGCCTTCGATCTCCTAAAGAATGCCAATATTGCAGCCGGCCGGGTGCTGCCGATGTGTCAGGACACCGGCACCGCCATCGTCATGGGGAAGAAGGGGCAGCAGATCTGGACCGATGGCGACGATGCCGCGGCACTCTCTGCGGGCATCCGGCGCAGCTATACCGAAGCCAATCTGCGCTACAGCCAGCTGGCCCCGCTGTCGATGTACGAGGAGGTCAACACCGGCGACAATCTGCCGGCGCAGATCGACCTCTTCGCCGAGCCGGGAGACGCCTACAAATTTCTCTTCATCGCGAAGGGCGGCGGGTCGGCCAACAAGAGCTTTCTCTATCAGCAGAGCAAGGCGGTGCTGAACCCGCAAGCGCTGCTCAAATTCCTCGACGACAAGATCCGCACCCTTGGAACGGCCGCCTGCCCCCCCTACCACCTCGCGATCGTGATCGGCGGCACCTCGGCCGAGATGAATTTGAAGACGGTCAAGCTGGCGAGCTGCCGCTACCTCGACGCCCTGCCGCCGGAGGGCAACCGCTACGGCCAGGCCTACCGCGACCGCGGCTTCGAGGAGGAAGTGCTCGAACTGACACGGCGACTGGGGATCGGGGCGCAATTCGGCGGCAAATATTTCTGCCACGATGTCAGGGTGATCCGGCTGCCGCGGCACGGCGCCAGCCTGCCGATCGGCATCGGCGTATCGTGCTCGGCCGACCGCCAGATCCTGGGGAAGATCACCGCCGGGGGTGTGTTCCTCGAAGAGCTCGAGACCAACCCGGCGCGCTTTCTCCCGGAGATCGACGAGGGGGCACTCGGCGGCGAGGTCGTGCCGGTCGATCTTGCACGGCCGATGGACGAGATCCGCTGTACCCTCTCGCAATACCCGATCAAGACACGGCTCAGCCTGACGGGACCGTTGATCGTCGCGCGCGACATCGCCCACGCCAAGCTCCAGGAGCAGCTCGATCGCGGCGAAGGGCTGCCCGATTATGTCAAGCACCATCCGATCTATTACGCAGGGCCGGCCAAGACGCCGGCGGGATATGCCTCGGGCTCGTTCGGCCCGACGACGGCCGGCCGCATGGACAGCTATGTCGATGCCTTCATGGCGGCGGGCGGCAGCTTTGTCACGCTCGCCAAAGGCAATCGCGGCGAGGAAGTCCGCGCCGCCTGCCGCCGACATGGCGGCTTCTATCTCGGCTCGATCGGCGGTCCGGCCGCACGTCTCGCGCAGGATTGCATCCGCAAGGTCGATGTCGTCGCATACCCCGAACTCGGCATGGAAGCGATCTGGCGTATCGAGGTGGTCGATTTTCCGGCCTTCATCGTCATCGACGACAAGGGAAACGATTTCTTTGACGCGTTACATTGAGCTCCGAAGAAGATGCGGAGCTCCCTGATTGGCGCAGGAAGGCGAGCTGGAGGCACTCGCGCGCGGCGAGAAAGGGGCGTGGGAGGCATTTGTGCGGCGTTATGCGGGCCTCGTCGTCGCGGCCGTGCGCGGGATCGCGCGCGAAACGACGGAGGTCGAGGATCTCGTCCAGGAAGTATTTCTTCGCCTATGCCGGGACGACTTTCGACTTCTGCGCAGTTACGACCCGACGCGGGCGCAGCTCTCGACCTGGGTCACGATCATTGCCCGCAGCACCGCACGGGATGCGCTGCGCCGGCACCGGCCGGTGGTGGTGCCGATCGAGGCGGTACCCGAGGGTCAGCTCGCGGTCGACCCGGTCGAGCCGGTTCGCCCGCTCAAACTCCCGGAAGCGCTGCTGTCGCCACGGCAGCGCGAAATTTTGACGATGTTGTACGATCGCGAGATGGAGGTCGCAGAGGTCGCCACAACGTTGGGCATCGACCGGCAAACAGTGCGCAGCGCGCATCACAAGGCGATGGTCAAGTTGCGGGCTCATTTCAAGGCGGGAGCGAAACCGTAAAGCGCGGTAAAGCGGTAAAGCTGCGGGGATGGCAGCGATGCGGCGAACGTAGATAGGAGGAGCGCATTGCGATGAGCCAAGATGATACTGAGCGGGAAGAAGGGATGAACCGTTCGCTCGGCCGTGCCCTATGGCAGCGGTCTTGCCGGACTGATGCCCCCGAGGACGAAGCCGCACGGCTTCTCGACTTGGCCGCCTTTGTCGACGGGCGTCTCGAGACAGACGAACGCGATCGGGTCGCCGCGATGGTCGCCGCCGACCCAGCCGCAGCGGCCGACGTCGCGGTGGCTCAGGCGTTCGCCGGCGGTTTCGCCGACCCGTCGGACGGTCTCGACCACGTCATCGCGCGGGCCTGCGCGATCTTACCCGACAACTCCGCCGCGAAGGGTGAAATCTTAGCCTTTCGTTCACCGCGACGGCACCCGAGCATCGTGCATGAGCTCACCCGTTGGGGGAGCCTCGCCGCGGCAATCGCGATTGCGAGCTGGCTCGGGTTCGCCATGGGCAGCGACACATCGCTGGCACTCAGCCAGCCTAGTGGAGCTGGCGACGCGAGCTTTCTTCCCGAGCTGCTCGACCCCGGCACAGGCTTTCTGCGCGATTTGAGCGAGGGGCTGCGGGGGTGACGTTCGCCACGGCGGTAACGCGCAGGGTGACGCGGCAGCCTCTGGTCTGGGTGGCGCTCTCGCTGTCGCTGGTGCTTAATTTGTGCTTCATCGCCGGCGCTGCGTGGATCCACATTCACGGGCCGTCTCTGCCGATAACCCTGGAGGAGCGGATTCAGCGGATCGGAGCGGAATTGGCGCTCGACCCGCAACAGCAGCAAGCCTTCGATCGCTATACCGAAGACGTCCGCATCCATATGCAGCGCATGCGCGATGCGGTCGACCCGGTGATGAGCGCTGCTCGGACCGAGCTTGCTAAACCAGACGCGGACGAGGCGACCGTTGTGCGGCTGGTGGACGAGGCGGGGCAAACACGAAGCGGCTTTCAGCATGAGCTGATCGCCAAGTCGTTGTCATTTCTGGCAGTATTGTCTCCTGAACAACGGACTAAGTTCGTCGACCTCTTCTACCACAAGTTTAGACCCTGGGGGCAGCGGCCCCAACACCCCTGACACCGGGGTGTGGCGCCTGATCCTCGACTGGTCGCGGTCGGCATCTCGCTGCGCGGCCGGCGCGCCGGTCATCGGGTTCTGTTTAGCGGTACTCGTCGCTTCCGCCCTATCCCCGCCGGCATCGGGAGCGGACGGCACCGCGCAGTTCCTGATGATCTCGGATCTTCATTTCGACCCGATGGCCGATGCGAAATTGGTCGATCGGTTGGCTGCTGCCGACTTCGACCGATGGCAAGCGATCCTTGAGAGCTCGCCGGCCAAGAGCCCCAGCCGCTACGGCCAGGACAGCAATTGGCCGCTTCTCCGCTCGGCCCTCGAGCAAACGAAGGGGACGATGCCAACCCCGGCGTTCGTGCTGATACCCGGCGATTTTCTCGCGCACAATTTTCGCCGTGAGTTCGATGCGACGGCCGCCGATCACTCGGACGCTGCCTATCGCCTGTTCGTCCGGAAGACGATGCAGTTTGTCGCTATGCAGCTTGCCGCTACCTTCCCGGATACACCGATCCTGCCCGCGCTCGGCAACAACGACGAAGTCTGCGGCGACTATCGCCTGCAACCAGACGGACCATTCCTCGCGGATACATTGCCGATTGTTCGCACCCTCGTTGGCGGTATCGCCAGCCCTGGTTTCGATCGCGACTGGGCAAGCCACGGCAATTACAGCGTGAGGATGCGCACTCTGCGGATAATCTTCCCCAACACGGTGTTCTTTTCGCTCCATTACCAGAATGCATGCGGTTCGGCCGATATCCCCGACCCGGCGCAGGCAACCCTCGCGTGGCTCGAAACAGAACTCGCGGCGGCAAGACAAGCGCGGGAATGCGTCTGGCTCGTGTATCATATTCCGCCGGGGGTCGACGGTTTCGCGACCCTGCAGCACGGATCGTGCCCCAGCGAATTCATCCCGATGTGGAACCCGGGCTACGCGGCACCCTTCAACGCTCTGCTGCGGCGTTATGCGGACACGATCGCCGCCAGTTTCGCCGGCCACACCCATATGGACGATTTCCGGCTCCTCGGCGACGACAGCGGATACTATGGCTTTACGCTGATCACACCGGCGCTAAGCCCGATTTTGGGCAGAACCCGGCATTCCGAACGGTTGTCCATGATCCGGCCGGCGCCGTCCTCGACCACACGACTTATTATCTCGCCAACCTCCAGGCGGCAACTTCCGGTGGAGGGCCACGTCGTCGTGGCAAGCGGAATACACCTTCACCCAGGCGTGGCACCTGCCGCGGGTCGATGTCGAAAGCCTTGCCCGGCTCTACGTGATGACCGCGGACGTCCCGGAATACCGGGATCGTTGGCATGACTTCTATGCCGTATCGAGCCCCACCTATTGGTCGGCCGATCCGGCAGGGGGCGAACGCGCGACCCGCGCAGCTCTCAGCGTACCACTGCGCCA
>Ga0210399_10001558_pt1 | contig 17888 bp, 20 predicted proteins | sample IncBWC14MmetaG_FD_150865 | JGI IMG/M metagenome (GOLD analysis project Ga0210399, IMG submission 150865) | Forest soil microbial communities from Barre Woods Harvard Forest LTER site, Petersham, Massachusetts, United States - Inc-BW-C-14-M | ecosystem: Environmental > Terrestrial > Soil >...
AGCTAGGGCCTGGGCTACTTGAGTCCGCATACGAGGAATGTCTCGCTAGAGAACTGGCAATTCGCGACATTTCCTTCGAACGGCAGAAACCTATTCCGCTGGTCTATAAAGGCATCAAACTAGAGTGCGGGTATCGAATCGATCTGTTGGTCGAGCGACGGATCGTCTTGGAGTTAAAGTCCATCGACGAAATCGCTCCGATTCATGAGGCTGTGGTGCTTACATATCTCAAGCTGTCCGGAAATACCTGGGCCTACTCATCAACTTTCACGTTCCAGTGCTGAAGGACGGCATTCGGCGCTATATTGGGAGGGACAAGAAAGAGCTCACCACAGAGGCCGCTGAGGTCCGCAGAGAGAACGGAGAAGGTAAGCAGAACTTCCATGCCTGAGAAGAAGATTCGCGTGTTGATTGCTAAGCCCGGACTGGATGGCCACGACCGTGGCGCAAAAGTGATTGCCCGGGCATTGCGTGACGCCGGCATGGAAGTGATTTACACCGGCCTGCGGCAGACGCCGGAGATGATTGCCTCCGCCGCCGTCCAGGAAGACGTCGACGTCATCGGCTTATCCATTCTTTCCGGGGCGCACAATACCCTCTGCCCACAACTGATGAAGCTTCTCCGCGAAAAAGGTATGGACGACGTCACAGTTCTGGTAGGCGGCATCATCCCCGAAGCCGACATCCCCGCCCTCAAACAGTCCGGCATCTCCGGCATCTTCCTGCCTGGCACATCGACCCAAGACATTATCGACTTCATCCAGAAACGCCAAGCACCGCCACACTGACCTTTTTCTCCGCGCTCTCCACGCCCTCTGTAGTTCTTAGGCCTTGAACTCTCGTTCAAACTTCACTCTCGTATACAGCGTCTGAAAACCTCGCCGTGCGATATTCCGGTTTGACGCGCTCCCCGGCTGAGCCAGACTCACCGCCAAGTCACAACCTGTTTCGGCCGCCCTCCGCAATCGCGTATGTAACAGCGCGGTCTGCACTCCGCGCTTTCGGAAATCGGGTAGCGTGCTGGCCCCAAAGAGTCCGGCGATATTTCCCCGCAACGCGACTGTGGCGCCTCCAACCACTCGACCGTCGATACCCGCCAGATAACACTCCGTGCTCTTTGCGGACGCAAACATCTTCATCACGTCTAGCAGTTCCCGGGTCACCGGAAAATGTTCCGCGAATCCCTGTGCAACTGTGAGCGTCCACAAGTCCAGTTCGTCCCTGCCCGCCCTGCGTATATCCACGCCTTCCGTCGCCGGAAATTCTTCCGTACTCGTTACTGGCCGCACCATGACATTCGAAAATTCCGTCACCCGATACCCGCGCTGCCCGAACAATTCAAAGAGCGATCCGTGCGCCATTGGGCAGGTTTCCACGCGGACGGGTTCCTTCCGGCTGAAATAAAATTCCTCCAGGCGGTCGAATTCCTCGCTCGTCACTGGGCCATCCAGTCCAAGGCCGACTGCCTGCGTTACGGGGCTTCCGGGCCCGCAATAAATTGCAAATCCTCCGCATACCCGCTCCACCGCGGTCTCTACCCCTGAGCGGAGTTCTCGCATCGTCTCCGCGCACGATACTGCAGCCTCCGCCTCCGCAAATTCAATGCGTCGCGCCAATTCCAAGGTCAACAAGATATTTTCCATCCCGGCAGTTTACCGCACACCCGCCTAGTCTTTTCTCCTCACTCTGTTCTTCCCTTGGCGGCTCTGTGTTAAAAGTCCGTCTTCCTCCGTATAATCTAACGGCGCTCCTGGAAATCCCGAGGTTCTCTCGTGTCCTCTTCGGTCTTGAAAACTTCCGTCAACACCAAATCTCCGGACTTTGAAAAGAACGCTCGCCGCATCGCCGATCTGCTCGCTGCCTTCAAAAAGGACGAAGCCGTCATCCAGCAAGGTGGTGGCGCAAAAGCCATCGAATCGCAGCACAAAAAGAATCGACTCACCGCTCGTGAGCGCATCACCCTCCTCATCGACCCCGGCACCTCCTTCTTCGAACTCGCGATGTACGCCGCTTACGAGATGTATGAAGAATGGGGTGGCGCGCCATCCGCTGGCGCCATCACCGGCCTCGCGCGAATCCACGGACGGCAATTCATGATCATCGCGAACGACGCCACCGTAAAAGCGGGCGCATTCTTTCCGATGACCGCCAAGAAAGTCATCCGCGCCCAAAATATCGCCATCGACAACCGCATCCCCACAATCTATCTGGTGGACTCGGCAGGGGTCTTTCTGCCTCTCCAGGAAGATGTCTTCCCGGATACCGACGATTTCGGCCGCGTGTTCCGCAACAACGCAGTCATGAGCGCGATGGGCATTCCGCAAATTACCGCCATCATGGGCATGTGTGTAGCCGGTGGTGCGTACCTTCCGGTGATGTGCGATCACATCCTGATGACCGAAGGCTCTGGGCTTTTCCTGGCGGGTCCCGCGCTGGTACAGGCTGCCATCGGCCAGAAGACTTCCGCGGAAGATCTCGGCGGCGCGAAAATGCATTCGCAAATCAGCGGCACCGTTGATTTTCGCGAACCCGACGACGAATCTTGCCTCAAAAGGATTCGAGCGCTTGTCGACAAAATTGGTGCGCCCGATGCGCCGGTTTTCAGTCACACCAAGTCTGTCGAACCCCTTTTTCCGGCAAGCGAACTTACCGGCATTTATTCCAGCGACCCGGCCAAGCAATACGACATGCGCGAAATCATCGCCCGCATTGTGGACGGCAGCGTGTTCGAAGAATATCGCGCCGAATATGGAGAAACGCTGCTGTGCGGATACGCTCGCATAGGAGGCTGGGCGGTAGGCATCGTCGCCAATCAAAAAAAGCACGTGCAAACGTTGGCTCGGGGGTCCGACCAGAAGCGTATCGAATTTGGCGGTGTCATCTACACGGAATCAGCTGAAAAGGCCGCGCGTTTCATCCTGGACTGTAATCAGAACCGTATCCCGCTTATTTTCCTCCACGACGTGAACGGATTCATGGTTGGCAAGGACGCCGAATGGAGTGGCATCATCCGCGCGGGAGCGAAAATGGTGAACGCCGTGGCGAACAGCGTCGTGCCAAAAATATCTGTGATTATCGGCGGGAGCTTCGGAGCAGGAAATTACGCCATGTGCGGCAAAGCCTACGACCCGCGTTTCCTCTTTGCCTGGCCGACGGCAAAATTCGCGGTGATGAGCGGAGACGCCGCCGCAAACACACTCGCTGAGATCAAGCTTAAGCAACTTGAGCGCGAAGGGAAAAAGGTCGACGAAAAAGCAAAGAAGGAGCTTCTCGAATCCGTCAAGAAGACTTATGACCATCAGACCGACCCGCGCTATGCCGCGGCCCGGCTGTGGCTCGACGGCATTATCGACCCAGCGCAAACGCGGGAAGCGCTGATCCAAGCGCTGAACGCGGCTTCGCTGAACACGCACCTCGCCGAATTCAAAACGGGAGTGCTGCAAACTTGATGAGCAAGAGATCCCGGGTTCTATTGATCGCCATGTGCACGGCGTTTGGGATCTCCGCACTCGGTCTGGTTGCCGGCCTTTTTTATGATCTTTATGTTGTGTCTATTCGGCACGGACAATTGGAAAACGTTTTGGGAAAAAGCATCTCGTACAATAAAGTTCTTGGTGGATTAGGAATTTTAGGGATGCTTCTGTTCTTCGGCTTCATTTTTTCCGCGATTGCCGAGAAAAAACGGTGAGCCACTCATAATGACCGACACAGTGAAACTCATCGAATGCCCGCGCGACGCCTGGCAAGGCCTTCCCGAGACGATCCCGACCGATACCAAGGTTGCTTACCTGCGGGCGCTGATCACTGCGGGTTTTGAGCACATTGACGCGGTCAGTTTTGTCTCCCCCAAACACGTCAAGCAAATGGCCGACAGCGAAGAAGTGATGTCGAAGCTGCTCGCTTCCCTACCCGATGGCGCTACGCTTCCCGAAATTATTGGCATCGTCGTCAATGAAAAAGGCCTTCAACGCGCGCTGGCTACTCCCGGCGTTTCTACCATCGGCTATCCGTATTCCATTTCTGCTTATTTCCGGCGCGCCAATGCCAACATGACGCGTGCCGAGTCCCGATCGCTAGTCGAAACGCTGAAGCGTGAAACGAAAGCTGCGAAGAAAGATCTAGTCATCTACATCTCCATGGCCTTCGGTAATCCCTACGACGAACCATGGGGGCCCGAGATCGTTCAGGACACGCTCGAATGGCTGAAGGACATTCACGTTCGCACCGTTTCCCTCGCCGACACCGTTGGAACGGCGACACCCGACCTTATCCACGAACTTTACAAGCAGGTGAAAGACCACGTGGCGGGCATGGATCTGGGCGTTCATTTACATTCGCGTCTCGATACTGCTGACGACAAAGTTCTCGCGGCCTATGCAGCCGGTTGCCGCCGCTTCGATTCAGCGCTCACGGGGCTGGGCGGTTGCCCTTTTGCCGGAGACGATCTGGTCGGTAACATACCCACTGAAATCGTACTGAGTGCGCTTACTAAAGCCGGAGCTTCCCCCACCATCAGCGGCACCAACCTCGTCAGGCCTCTAGAGCTGACAAACGAAATCCGGACCAAGTATGCCCACTCCGCAGCTGCAAAATAACCCCCCAATGTACCCCGAATTCTCCGCGAACTCTGGGTCTTGGAGGGCTCTGCGGTAAGCTTTCCTCCTGCTCTTTGTTGTCGGTGGTGGACCTACCGTTCTCCCGATTGCATTTTGCCAAAAACTGGCGAACGATAGACCTATCACCAGGGAGCCTCATCCATGATTTACGAAACTCTCCTCGTCCAGGAATCCGCTCATCTCACTACCGTCAAGCTGAATCGCCCCGAAAAGCGCAATGCCATCGACACGAAAATGATCGGCGAACTCCTGACCGCTCTCGATGCCATTGAGAAAACTCATGCACGCGTGGTTATCCTCACCGGCGAAGGAAAGGCCTTTTGTTCCGGCATGGATCTCGAGTATCTCCAGAACATCGCCACGCAATCTCCAGGCGAAAATCAAGAAGACTCCCGGCGCATGGCGAAAATGTTTCGCAGGATATGGGCGTACTCCAAGCCGCTCATCGCCGCGGTGAACGGCCACGCGCTCGCCGGCGGCTGCGGCATCGCTACCCTCTGCGATTTCACCCTGGCCGTGCCCGAAGCCAAATTTGGCTACACCGAAGTGAAGCTCGGGTTCCTTCCCGCGATCGTTTCCGTTTTCCTGACCCGCCAGATCGGAGAAAAGCACGCTCGCGATCTGCTGCTCACCGGCCGGTTAGTGGGCGCCAGTGAAGCCAAAGATCTCGGACTCGTCAACGAAATTACCCCGCCGGAACTTCTCATGGACCGCAGCCGTGAACTCGCCGACGTTCTGATCGCAGCCAGTCCAAGCAGCGTGAGCCGTGCGAAGCGGCTGCTTGTGTGTGCCGCTGCTCCCAGTCTGGATGCAGACCTCGAACGCGCCGTGCTTGAAAATGCCCGCATCCGCTGCACTCCCGACTTCAGGGAAGGCCTGGCCAGTTTCCTCGAAAAGCGCAAACCAGTCTGGCAAGACGACACCACTAAGCACTGATCAAACAACCTGCTCCTCATCCCTTAATGCTAAGGGTCTCAGCAGACTTGGCGACTTCTGCCTCGCGATTGAAAATCCTCAGGCTTGAAAGGCCTGAGCTACACGGCGCCGATGTCTTCCGGCATACTATTCGGTGCATGCTTGAACATCACGATGTGACCGTTCGCGTCCGTTACGCCGAGACCGACCAGATGGGCGTGGTCTATCACTCTAATTATTTGATTTGGTTCGAAATCGGCCGCGTTGAACTGATGCGCGAACTGGGATTCGACTATAAGCTAATGGAAATCAATGACGACACCTTTATTGTCGTTGCCGACGTGCATTGCCGATATCACCTGCCGGCCCGCTACGATGAATTGCTGACCGTGCGCACGCGAATATTGGAGACCAAGTCGAGAACGCTGAAATTTGGCTACGAAATCTTTCGGCAGTCAGACGGCAAGCTGCTGGCAACAGGCCATACGATTCACGTCGCGTGTGACCGAGCCGGGCGGGTGAAGCAGTTTCCCGAAAAGTACAAAACCGCGTTCCTCAAAATGTCTCCTCCCATCATCGAGCGGAGCCGCGCATGAGCATTGTCCTGACTGGCAACGACCTCACGTTTTCTCAACTCTACGCGGTCGCCTCTCATCACGAACCCGTCAGCCTCGCAACCGAAGCCATCGCGCGCATGAAGGCCTCGCGCACGGTCGTCGATCGCCTAGTTGCTTCCGGCGAAACCGCCTATGGCATCAACACCGGATTCGGAAAACTTGCTTCTGTGCGAATCTCGCCCGAGCAGGTTCGTCAACTTCAAGTCAATCTAGTGCTATCCCATGCCTGTGGAGTTGGCGCTCCACTTAGCGAAGTCGAAACCCGCGCGATGATCGTCCTCAGAGCCAACGCACTGGCGAAAGGACTCAGCGGCGTGCGCTCGGTTGTTGTGGAAACGCTTTGCGCCATGGCCAACGCGGGCGTGCATCCTGTCATTCCTTCGCAAGGCTCCGTTGGAGCTTCGGGCGACCTCGCGCCGCTTGCGCATCTAGCGCAGGTAGTGATTGGCGAGGGCGAAGCCTACTACAAGCGCGAAAAACTTCCGGGCGCTGAAGCACTAAAACGAGCTGGGATCAGTCCAGTCGCTCTGGAAGCCAAAGAAGGACTCTCGCTACTGAACGGCACACAAGGGATGCTGGCGCTGCTTAGCCTGGCGTTACGGGAAGCAGACACGCTTGTGGATACGGCCGACATCGCAGCGTCTTTGTCGCTCGACGCGCTCCGTGGCAGTCCGGGTGCCTTCGACGCGCGGATCATGCACGCTCGCGCCTATCCGGGCGCAGCAACGACGGCGCGCAATCTTGCTCATCTTAACGAAGGCAGCCAGATTCGCGAATCGCACCGTCCCGCGGACAAGGATAGCCGTGTGCAAGATGCCTACAGCCTGCGCTGCACACCGCAGGTCCATGGCGCCGTGCGCGATTCGCTCACGCAGGCGAGCGAAATGGCGCTGGTTGAGCTAAACAGTGCGACAGACAATCCGCTGGTGTTCGCAAAAGAGAACGAGACGGGAGACATTGTCAGCGGCGGCAATTTTCACGGCCAACCGCTGGCCATGGCCGCCGACCAAGTGGCAATTGCCATTGCTACGCTCAGCGGTATTTCCGAACGCCGCATCGAGCAGATGACTAACCCGCTGACCAGCATGCTTCCGGCATTTCTCACGCCTGATCCCGGTCTCAATTCCGGCTTCATGATCGCGCAGGTGACCGCGGCGGCGCTTACCAGCGAAAATCGCGCGCTGGCCACTCCACATTCCGTTGATTCGATTTCCACTTCGGGTAATCAGGAAGACTACGTTTCCATGGGCATGAGCGGAGCTCGGCGGCTGGAACGCATGCTGCACAATCTTCGTTACATTCTTGCTATCGAACTGCTGTGCGCCTGCCAGGGCATCGATTTGCTCGCGCCACTGCAAACCGGCGCTCTCGCCAAGAAAGCCTACGACGCCGTCCGCGCTGCCTCTGCGAAACTCGCCACTGACCGGCCCCTCGCGCCTGATATAAATGCCGTCGCGAACCTGGTCGCGACCGGCGCCGTCGCAAAAATCCTTCACTAAGAGAGGATACTTATCTGTGCGAATGCTGGTTCTGACCGAGCGCGCCTTGATACAAAAATTCTCAGATTTCTTCGGGCTTCGTTTCGAACGGGTTGATCACAAGCAATCCATCCAGATTCTGTCCGGTTTGGAAATCTTCGCTCAGCAGAAAGCTACACAGGCTAGCCTTGGCCGCGGAAACGATTAACGAGTCATCAGAACGAGAATCCGTACCGATCTTGCAACACCCACCCAGCCACCAGAATATTACTGTCGAGAACCACAGGTCTCCAGTTCAAAAGATCCGAGATTTCGGACCGCGCCGACTTCTTCGCCGCTGGCCATTTCCGAGAAACGTTGAATAAAATTCTTGTAGGACTTGAAAACTGAGTCGGCCGCGACGCGTGGCCCATAGCCACTCCCGCCAGTGCCGGGCTATCTTGTGTTTCCGGGGATCTGCCTCGTCAATTTGGTACAAAAGCACATTCGTATCAACGAACACCATCGCGCTCATGAGTTTCCTCGCGAGACAGGTATTTTCCGTCCGTTTTCAGAAATGCTTTTCGTCCCATCCTTTTCATCGCCGCCGCGTATTGATCCTTCTCTTCCTTTTGCTTCCTCAGAAGCAACGCCAGAAAACGCGACATACTCATTTCGTTCCGGGCGGCCTCGACGCGCGCCCAAAGCGCCAATTCCGCTTCCAGAGTTACGGTTATGTTTTTAAGTTTGCTCTTCATGACAAGGACATATATCACGAACATTGCGTAACACGGTAACACGGACATCGTGTCGCTCAGCGCAGCGAACTGAGGAAATACGAAAACATCCGATACCCCGCGATGTAGCTGAACGGCCTCAGTTCCAGCGAATAGTGCCCCACGGGCAACTCCATGACGCGCGGATTCGCTCCATGTTTACGAAGTGCGTCCAGCATCTCGTGGGTGAATCGGGGCAGAAAGGTCGGATCATACTTGCCGTACACCATGAACGTATTTCGCCCCGCGCCCATTCCGCGCTGTACATAAGGCATGGGGCTTATGGGCGCCCAATAGTCGCGCAATTTATCCACGCTCACGTCGTTACGCAGCCCCTCCCACACGTGAGTGGTCGTCATTCCCTGGCTCACCACATCCGCGAAATAAGTGGACACATGAAAAAACCCACCCGCTCGCACGCGCTTGTCATGTACCAGCGTGATATAGCCCACCGAAGAGCCGATACTCGTGCCTAGAATCCCTAGCCGCTCATAGCCCTGCTGTTCCAGCCAAGTCAGGCATGCCCGTGCATCCTTCACCGCTTGGCGATTCGCTTGCAGCGTCAGTCCAATATTCGGACCTACCAACTGGTCGGCGCGCTCGTGACCCTTGGCCATCCGGCGATCGTGATACGGCAAGCTCATCTTCATCGCGCTGATTCCGATGCGTTGGAGCCAGCGGCACAAAGACACCTGCCCGTGCCACTTCGCATTCCAGTTGGGCAGCACAAGCACCGCCGACCCCTTCTTGCCGTTCGGAAGTTGTTTCTGCGCAGGAAAGTATTGCCCATGGACGACGTTGTTCTCCGGCCACGGAGAAACCACCGGGCTGGTGAAGGTCAGAATGTTTTGTGCATCCAGCTTATAGTCGTGCACTTGTTCAGGCGCGTACCATTCTTCACTATTCTCAATCGCACCCTGCGCGTATTCCTGCACGAAACTGCCGGGGTCATCATGCACCGCCGAGCCGTTGATATGCTCCAGTCCCCACTCAAATGGCCGCACCATGCGGTTGTCGTCGGTCTTCCACCGCCTGTGCTCATACTGCCGTATCCATTGTTCGTACCTGCCTGTCGCCATGTCTCTAGTTTACCGTGCTTCCCGAAATTCATCCTTCTTGAACGGCTGAATTTTTCGATTCCTGAACTGGCTTCCGTTTCGCTCGGAGGACTCCGCGATCTCGGCGTTCTTTCTCTTCCGTTCCACAAGGTTAGCCATCCGACACCCCGCGTGCCGTCGCACATTGAGCGGCTCCCGCGAGTGTGTCAAATTCAAACCTGTGATTCCCTTCTTCTTTTTCCTCTTCGGCTTGATCATCGGCAGCTTTCTGAATGTTTGCATCACACGCATTCCAGAGGGCTTGTCCGTCGTCTCCCCAGCCTCGCACTGCCCCCGTTGTCTGACGCCCATCAAGCCGTACGACAACATCCCGGTCCTCGGCTGGATTTTCCTGCGCGGCAAATGTCGCAACTGCGGACTCGCCATCTCGCCTATGTACCCGGTCATCGAACTCGTCACCGGCTTGCTGTTTCTGCTGACCTACTACGAATTCGGGCTTACCGTCACCGCGTTCAAGTGGCTCTTATTCGCTTGCCTGATCCTGATCCTGATCGTTACCGACATCCTTTACCGCCTGCTTCCCGACGCTATCACTTGGACGGGTTTCGGCATGGGGCTGGCTTTCGCTACAAAGATCTATCCTCCATACAGCTCTATCTCCGATCCTCTTCTACTCATGCGCTTCCGATCGTTTCCTCGAATTCCGCCTGTGGTCTTCGGCGTTGTAGACGCCCTTCTTGGCGCCGCGGTCGGTGCATTCTTTTTATGGGCGGCTGCCATGCTTTACAAACTGGTTCGCGGGCGCGAAGGCATGGGCATGGGCGACGTAAAAATGATGGCCCTGGTTGGCGCCTTTCTGGGCGTTCGCGGCGCGTTTCTCACGATATTATTCGGAACACTGCTGGGCAGCATCATCGGCATCGTTCTGATTTTTTCTCTTTATCTTGTCGGCTGGAAAGGCAAACTAGCGGAACGCGCGCACCGTCGCGGACTGGGCAAACTAAATGTCCTGCGTTGGACTTTGGCCAGCCAATATCATTTGCCGCTGGGCACGTTCCTCGGCATCGCCGCGCTTTTCGTTGTCTATGGATTTCCTTACGTCATGGGTCGCATTCTTGTCTAGCCACCCACCGTAATTCTTAGGACTAATGCAGCCCCAGGTCCTGCCGGAAGCGCTACAATGGCAGAGCACCCAGTTCGTATGTGTATTCCGCACTGTCACCAACCCTTTTGAGGGTAATCATCTCTGCGGAGGCCCAATTATGCGAATCGACAAACTTTCGCGAATCGCTCTTCTCGCCGCGCTAGCGGCGGGTTCTGCCCTTGCTGTCCGTGCCCAACAAGATTCCTCCCAGCAGCCCGCTGTTGATCCGGTCGCTGAGGCCGCCAAAAAAGCCCGCGCCCAGCAGAAATCTGAGGCAAAGCCCAAGAAGGTTTATACCAACGACGACTTCGCGTCTTCCTCAAAGCCAGCGCCAGCCACGGACTCCAACGCGCCGACCGAAAAGAAAGACGCAGGGACAGACGCTGACGCCGACAAGGACAAAAAGGAAGACAGCAAAGGGGAAGAATACTGGCGCAAGCGCTTTGCGACTACCCGCGAAAAACTGGCCTCTGCGGAAAAGGAACTCGACGTTTTGCAGCGCGAACTCGATAAAAACCAAGTTCAGTACTATCCGGATCCGCAAAAAGCCATGGTGGAGCAATTCAACCGCTCGGAAATCAACGAAAAGCGCACCAAAATCGATGCCAAGCAAAAAGAGATCGACGCGCTCAAGCAACAGCTCTCCGACATGGAAGACGAACTCCGCAAGGCCGGCGGCGATCCCGGCTGGGCTCGGTAGACACTCTCCACCTGAATTCCGAAACGCTTCCTTGGCTTCTCGACTCAGGTCAGAGACAATACGCTCGGTTTCTTCGCCTGCTTCACAATGTTTCTTGAGCCAATGAGTTGATGTCTGAACTTCAAAGCGCTTCCCCCGCATTTCGCAAAGCCCTGCTGCGCAGCGAACGACTCCGTATTTACATCTTGCTCGCTTCTGTGCTCGTCATTCTATTGACCCGTATCGTCCGCACCGTCTTTGTCTGGACTCCCGAAAATCGCCATTTACTCCTAACGCTTGGCGTCTTCGCAGCCGTCGTAATGGCCTACGAAATTTTCATCCTTCGCAAGGTCAAACGCGCGCTACACAATACCCAGGATCTGCGACGCCGCTCCTGGCTCCTCAATATCGTCGCCGAAACTTGTTTACCGGCCTTCGGGCTCGTTTTGCTGGCAAACAGAACCGTCGATCCTGCCTTTCAACCTCTGATCAGTCCATTTTTCCTTTTCTATTTTCTGCTTATCATTCTCTCTACCTTGCGGCTGTATCCGTGGGCATCGTGGCTTTCGGGTCTTCTCGCGGCAGCAAGTTATCTGGTGGCTGCGTGGCTTCTCGGTTGGCGTCCGACATTCGTCGGAGCTGAATCGGTCGTCTCGCCGGCCAACCTGGTATGGACGTACTCCTTCAGCCTGCTTCTCGCAGGCGTAGTCGCCGGGATTGTGGCCAGGGAAATTCGAACACAGGTGGAAGCCGCGCTTCGCGAAGCGGAATCCCGCCGCGAATTGGAACGGCTCGAACACGATCTCAGCGTGGCGCACTCGATCCAGCAGTCGCTTCTGCCTGCAGCCATGCCCGAAATCAACGGTTTCGAAATCGCGGCGTGGAACAAGCCGGCGGATCAAACCGGCGGCGATTATTACGATTGGCAGCCGCTACCGGACGGGAAAATCCTTGTCGCATTAGCAGATGTAACCGGCCACGGCATCGGCCCGGCTCTGCTTGCGGCTGTCTGCCGCGCTTACAGTCGCGCGCATTTTCATGTTGGCACCGAGCTGATGAAAACCATGGGCGAGATAAACGCCGCGCTCGCCGCGGATATCACCGAAGGGCGCTTCATTACCTTTGTGGCTGCCGTTTGCGATCCCGCAAGCCCGAAGCTGGAAATCATTTCCGCAGGCCACGGCCCGCTTTTCTTTTACTGGCTGCATCAGGATCGTTTCGAATCCGTCGAGGCTCAAGGTCCACCCCTAGGGGTTTCGCCGACGCTACTGTCGGAACCGCCGCGCATCCTGGAGCTCGGTCCGGGCGATCTTGTGGTGCTCACGACCGATGGTTTTTTTGAATGGGCAAATGCCCGCAAAGAATTTTTTGGCGTGGAGCGATTGACGCAAAGCATTCGCGCCAACCGCGAAAAACACCCCACGGAAATAATCAAAAACCTCTATCAGGCAGTCATTGAGTTTTCCGGGGGTACGCCTCAAAAAGACGATTTGACGGCGGTCATTATCAAACGGCGGACCTGACTCTGGCTTACAAGCACGCTCGCGTGCCGGTCGCCTTCTAGTGAACGAACCCGCCTTCTTCCAATAGCTGTTTCTCGCCGCTTAACATATCCAGGCCTTCGCTCAACATTTCCGTCCCGCGTTCCAATGCTCCCCAGGCCACGCGCTCGGATTCCTCCGCGACCATTTCCAGGCAAGTCTTAATGGCAGAGGGATCGTCCAGGATTCGCGTGTCCAGCAACCTCACCAACTTCTCCAATGCGCGGTCTTGCAACTTCTCAAAGGCCATTTCCAGAGGAATCTGCTCGACGCACAGTTCACAAGCCAGTCCGGTCAACGCAAATTCCAGCCGCGTAGCCTCGAATTTCCCGCGCAATTCTTGCGCGGCAATGCTGGCGTTCGCGCTTTTTTCGACCACCGGCGTGCTGTCCATGGCGGTTGACCTCCGCTCACTTCTTTTGCTGCAACTGCGAGACTAAGGGTTGCCCTGGTTGGCCACAATAGACCGGGCGTATCAGTCAATACAGTACTGCGCACAATTCGTCGGCACTTGCCCTTCCGGGCAAAACGCAGAAATACCCACAGAAAAGCCGCTTCTTGTTGGAATTTACTTATTCTTTTTGCTGCGATTCGCGTTGCTCTGCTTCGAGGATTTGAGCGTCCCCATCTGCTCTAAACGGGCCACGACCTTGGCCACCCTGCGCTCAAGCGCTTCCTGACTCTTCACCGAAGTTATATTCCTCACGATTTGTCGTCGAAGCGCGGTGGTCATACTCTTGAACATAGCCTGAGCACGGGGAGCTTGCCTCAATGTAACGACCAGCGCCGGAGGGAGGGCTGGTTCGCGCGACTCATGGTCCCGGTCAATCGCAATTTCCAGGACCGCGCCGGTGTCCACGCGCAGTTTTTTGCGGATGTCTCCATGGATGGCCATGCGATGGCAGCGATTGCCGCGCGAAACCAGCGTGGTCCGAACCGGCACACCTTCCACTGTTCCGCGGACCGCTAAATTTGCCTGTTCCTTACCCAGGGCCTTCGATATCTCAGCGGGCACATCTACGTACCGAATGATTCCGACCCTGTAGATTTGCCCGACGAAGACCTGGAAGCGTTCCGACATTCGAAGTCCTTAGGTGTTTTGGAAGCCGGCTCGTTTTGGAAGCGTTAGCGAATCTCGGGCAAACGTGGCCGCGCAGCCGTGTGCAGTGCCACGGACTGCAGCATCATCAGGTGATACCGTGGAGATTCAAAGCCGACGCTTGCCATTAGCGCCGCCAACTCATTCGGCCGGAAAAAACGCGCCACGGATTTGGGAAGATAAGCATACGCAGCGGAATCTCCGGAAATGACCCCACCAATGGCCGGCAACATCTTCTGGCAATAAAAACGGTAGGCATTGCCGATAATCCCGGAAGCCGGTTCGGTAAACTCCAGGATTGCGATAGACCCTCCCGGTTTCAAGATACGTAAAATCTCGCGCAAACCTGCTTCGTAATTCGCGAGGTTGCGAAAGCCAAATGCAGTGGTGACTAAATCGAAGGAATTACTCGCGAAGGGCAGCCGCAACGCATCGGCCTCAAGAAACGGAATGGGTGCTTTCCCGTTCGAGTATGCCAGCGCCTTCTCTTTGGCACGGGTCAGCATCGTGTGGGAAAAATCCGCACCGATGATGTTCGCGCGCGCGTCCCTGCCCAAAGAAAAAGCCAGGTCGCCGGTACCGCAACAAAGGTCGAGAACGACTGCATCTGGATTTTGCAAAATCGGCCGCAACTCTTTCGCCGTGCGCGCTCGCCAACGGCGGTCCATTTGTGCGGACAAAAGATGATTCAGAAGGTCGTAGCGGGGCGCGATTCGCGTAAACATCTCGCGGACTTTCCGCGAGGCTTCCGCTTCGTTCGCGGCGCCTTCCGGCTTGGTTCCCTTCGGAAGTGTTGCAAGCTCAGCCATTGAATTTTCCGGGAAGCTTTGCGGTCGTCTTCGTCAATTGCGGCGCGAATCGCAGCACGGATTCGACCGTCTTTTCCGGCACATCCGCATAAGTAGCCGCTTTGCCAATGCGATTCGCCAAAACGAAACGCAGCTTACCGCCGCGAGCCTTTTTATCCGACCACATCGCTTTCAACAATTCCTTCGAACGCCCCGCGGGCCAAGGAGGCAGCGAACCCATCCTTCGCACCAGCGACACGATCCGTGCTACGTCCTCCGGCGACGTTAAGCCCCGTTCATGTCCGAGCATCGCCGCACACATCATGCCCCAGGCCACCGCTTCGCCGTGCTGGTAGCGCTTGTATTGCGTTACAGATTCCAATGCATGCCCAAAGGTGTGTCCGAAATTCAATATTTCGCGGAGACCAGACTCCCGCTCGTCTTTGCCGACCACCTCGGCCTTAATCTCCAACGATCGCTGAATGATATGTTGCAGCGCGGCGGCATCTCTGGCAAGAATCGCTTCGAAATTCCTTTCCAGAAACGCGAAGAGCTTCGCATCCGCGATTACCCCATACTTGATCACTTCTGCAAGTCCCCCGCGGAATTCGCGCCCCGGAAGACTAGCCAGCACATCGGGATCTATCAGCACTAGGCGCGCCGGGAAAAACGCTCCCACCAGGTTCTTCCCTTCCGGGAGGTTTACGCCAGTCTTGCCGCCCACTGCGCTATCCACCTGCGCCACCACAGTGGTTGGCACCTGTACGAACGAAACGCCGCGCAGATACGAAGCCGCCACGAAACCCGCTACGTCGCCAACAACGCCGCCGCCAACCGCCAGCAGCAGCGCTCGTCGGTCCGCGCCCGCTCTTACCAATTTTCGCGCCAGCAACTCGACGCTCTTCAGATTTTTCTGAGCCTCGGCGTCATCAAACAAATGCACGTGGCTATTACGATGTTTCGATAAGGAATCGCGCGTGCGTTTGCCCAGCGCTTTCCAAACCTTCGGTGAACTAACGGCATGCAGGCTGGAAAAATCTCCCAGCTTACCGATTTCCCTGCCGCAGTGATTCAGCAAACCCGGACCAACCCGCACAAAATAATCCCCGGCACCGGACCGCACGCGAATCGATTTTACGTTTATATTTTTCATGGAAAACTTGGGAACTGTACAATCTAACACGGCCACACTATCTTGCTGCTGTAGGCATGGCCTTCTGCTTGCCCTGACGCCGGAAGGGAGGCCGTTCGCTCATGCATGCGTCAGCAAGGCCTGGCTGCTCGCCCAGCAACGTTGGAAATCACTTCTTCTGCAATTCGTTCACGGATTCCAAAACCACGTGCCCCACAATCGCCAGCGTCTTCGGGCTGATTTTGTCGAGGGTATCCTGTGGCGTATGCCAATACGGAACGTCGTGCGCCGAGTCCAGGTCCATGATGTCCACCGAAGGTACTTTGCGCGCCGTAAACGAATAGTGGTCGTCGCCGCCAAAGTTAGTAAGTTCCTTAACAAATATCTGCCCGTAGCCGAGCCTATCCGCGACGTTCCAGACCATGTCTTTCAGCCATTTCGTGGATTCGCCATCGCGAAGGAAGTGCGGGTTACGTCCGCCCACCAAATCGGTAAGGATGAATGCTTTAATCTTTGGCAAGTCGCCGCTGGCAGCAAGTCGCGCAGCCATTTGCCGGCTGCCGTAGGTATGGTCTGGATCCACCCACTGCGCGTTGAACGCTTCTTCTGCGTCGAAGAATGCAATCCATACCGCGTATTTCCCGGGATGCTTGCAAAGCAATCGCGCGAGTTCCAGCGTCACCCCTGTGGACGATCCTGCATCGTCCGCCCCCACAAAATTCTCCATCCGCTTTGTGTCGTAGTGGGTGCCCAACAGGATGATTCCCGGCTTCTCGCCTGGAATCTTCACCAGGATATTTTTCATCGGCACGCGACCCACCGGGGTGTCCGCCGAAAAAGAATCCGTCTCCACCGTGCATCCGTAGGATGTCAACTCCGCCTCAAGATACTCCTGCAATTTGGCAATCGCCGGAGTCCCCGGCGAACGCGGCCCGAAGCCAACCTGTTTGACGACCTGCTGGTACGCGCGCTGGCCATCGAAGCCGCCCGTTTTTTCGGGAGGAGGCGCCTCATCGCCGGAAGGGACTGCGGGAGGAACACCTGCCACCGCACTCATGAACGGCGGTTGCGCAGGAGCGGTTGTGGTTCCGTTGCCCGATTTGCACCCGAATGCAAACACCGCCAAAATCAGAAGTGGCGAGAACAAAACCCGCCTCACTCGCCTGAACCTGTTCATGAAGGCGTGCCCGCACTTTCCGCGGCAACCTGCCTGTTCTTCCTGCGCACCACGATCCAGGAAACGACAATTCCGACAAGGTATAGGCCAACCATCGGCGCCATAAAAATCAACATCGTTGTAGCGTCCGGCGTAGGAGTAATAATCGCGGCCACCACCGCAATGATCAAAACCGCGTAACGCAGGTTCTGCCAAAGGAATTTCGGCGTCACGATACCGAACAGAGTCAAAAAGAAAATCAGGATGGGCAGCTCAAACACGAGTCCCAGGCCGAGCAGGATCATCAGGATCAAATCAAAATACTCATTGATGCTGATCAGCGGCGCTACCGTTCCGCCAAACTGCTGGAAGCTCACCAGAAATTTCAATATGTACGGAAGAGTGATGAAATAGCCGAAAGCAATGCCCGCCAGGAACAAGAATACCGTCGAGAAAAGAAACCCGGTCACCGCGCTGCGTTCGTGCTTGTACAACGCCGGCGCTACAAACAGCCAAAATTGGTACAACACCACCGGGGACGCCAGAACCAAACCGATGTAAACGCCCAGGGTGATGACCAGATTCACCGCGCCGGCGGGATGGTTGTAGTACAGCTTGTCCGCATAACCTGCGGAGACCAGCGCCTTCTGCATCGGCTCGTTGATGAAATGAATCACCTTAGGCGCGATATACACCCCGGCAAACGCACCGATGCCAATGGCATAAAGCGAATTGATGATTCGCTTGCGCAGTTCGGCAAGGTGCTCGAAAAACGTCATCTGCCCGCCCGCCTCTTCCAGGCGAGCGGCAAGCGACGTATCAGGCTGGCTGCTGTTGGTCATGAGAAGGGGCGGATTCCGCAGTACGTTTGGCCGATTCGGGTTCCGTTTCGGGGCGTGTTTCCGAGCTT
>Ga0210399_10001559_pt1 | contig 17887 bp, 17 predicted proteins | sample IncBWC14MmetaG_FD_150865 | JGI IMG/M metagenome (GOLD analysis project Ga0210399, IMG submission 150865) | Forest soil microbial communities from Barre Woods Harvard Forest LTER site, Petersham, Massachusetts, United States - Inc-BW-C-14-M | ecosystem: Environmental > Terrestrial > Soil >...
GTCCACGGCCGGGTCGCCGCCGAGCAGCCTGGCCGGGCCCTCGACCACGACTCCGGGAACCTCGACGTCCACCATCCCCGGCGCACCCACGACCACGGTGCCCGGGACTCCCACCACGACCCTGCCGGGTCCCACCACCACGACCCTGCCGGGCCCGACCACCACGACCCTGCCGGGCCCGACCACCACGACCCTGCCGGGCCCGACCACCACGACGTTGCCCGGTACGACGACCACGACGGTGCCGGGCACCACCACCACCACACTGCCCAGCACGACCACCACCACCCTCAACCCCTGTGCGGGCGACACGACGCCGCCTCAGGTCACGATCACGTCCCCCACGGGCGGCCTCTTTCTGCCCCTCCCCGTCACTGTGAGCGCCAGCGCCTCCGACGCGTTCGGCATCGCCAAGGTCGACTTCTACTACCAGGAGTCGGGCCACTCCGCCGTCTTCTTCGGGAGGAGCACCTCCGCGCCGTACCGCGCCACCCTGTTCTCCCTCTGCCAGGCGGCCCTCTTGGACTCCTTCTCCCTCACCGCCGTGGCGACCGACAACTGCGGCCTCGTGGCCACTTCCTCCCCGGTGACCATAACCCTCCTCGGCCTCCCCCTGTGCTTCTCCTCGACCCCGCCGCCCCCAGGGGCGGGCTGGATCAGCGACCTGGCCGTCCCGGGCGGACACGGTCAGGTGGTACTGAACGGGACGGACGCCTTCTTCCCCAGCGCGGGCCCTTCGAGGATCACGGCCCCCGGGCGCCCGGGTTCCAACCGCGTGGAGGCGGTGCTCGTGAACGCCCCCGGGCGGGGGGGGACGTGGCGCTTCGACTTGAGCGGCCTGGGGCTCAAGGCGGGCAGCCTGCGGGTAGTGGCGGGCGAGGTGGTGCTCGCGACCCCGGACACGGTGGTGTTCCGCCTGAGTGGCCGCCCCGGAGAGCGAGTCGTCTTCTCCTTCCGGACGGAAGACGACCGCTAGAGCCTCCCCGGTTCCGCTTCGGGTATACTCGGCAGCTGAAGCTCGGAATCGATGCTGAGGAGTCAGGAGCGGTGAGTCTCCCCCGGTTTTTCGTCCACCCCTTCCGGCGCCCGCGGGGTCTTTCCCCCCTCGGCCATCTCGAGGGGCGCGTCATGGACGAGCTGTGGCGACGGCCGGAGGGGGCCTGCGTGCGCGACGTGCAGGCCGCCTTCTCGGGCACCCTGGCTTACACCACGCTCATGACCACTTTGGACCGGCTCCACCGCAAGGGCGTCCTCGATCGCCGCAAGGCGGGCCGCGCCTATGTCTACACCCCCCGCTGGAGCCGGGAGGAGCTGGAGCGCGGCCTGGCGAGCGACCTGATCGGGAGTCTTCTGGACGGGGACGCTGAGGCCGCCCAGCCCGTGCTCTCTTGCATCGTCGACGCTGTGGGTGAGCGGGACCGCCTCTTGCTCGACGAGCTGGACCGCCTGGTGAAGGAAAAACGGCGGCGGCTGGGGCAGAAGAGGGGGCTGTGATGTACGGCTTGGTTGGCCTCAGCCTCGGGTTCGCCGCCTTCCTGGTCATAGGGGGCCTAGGCTCCCTAGCCGTGGCCGCCGCCCGGCCGCGCCGGGGCTACTCCCTGTCCCCGGCGGAGGCGGGGGGGCAGGCCCGTTCGCTCTTTGCCCTGCGTCTTCTCCCCGCCGCGGCCGGGCTCGTCTTCGCCGCCGGCTTTTACGCCCCCGCCTACCTCCTTCTCGAGCCGCGCGACACCGGGGAGACGGTGAGCCCGGGTCTGGCCCTGCTCGTGGTGGCCGCGGCCGCCCTCGTCTTCACCGGTCTCCGGCGGGGCCTCAAGACGTGGGTGGCCGGGCGGCGGCTCGTCGCCGGCTGGATGCGGGGCGCACGTCCCCTCCACCTTCCCGGGCTCGCCCTCCCCGCCTACGGGATCTCCCACCCCTTCCCGGTGGTGGCGGTGGTGGGTATGTGGCGGCCCCGCCTGTTCGTGGCGGAGAGGGTCCTGGCCGGGCTCACGGGCGAGGAGTTGGCGGCCGTTCTCGCCCACGAGGAGGGCCACCTCGTGGCCCGCGACAATCTCCGGGGATTGCTCCTCCGCTGCTGCCCCGACCCGCTGGCGCTGCTACCCATAGGCGACCGTCTCTTCCGGGCGTGGACGGAGGCGGCGGAGGCGGCCGCCGATGAGCACTCGGCGCGGGCCGGCTCGCCGCGGGCGCTGGCCCTGGCGGGGGCGCTGGTCAAGGTCGCGCGCATGGCTCCCGTCGGCCAACGGGCGTCGCTTCCCGCGAGTGCTTTCCACGACGGGGCGGCCATCGCCCGGCGGGTCAAGCGGCTCCTGGATCGAACCGAAAGCAAAGAGGCTGCCACGTCGCTCCTCCGCACGCCCCGCGCCCTGGGCACGTGGGCCTTCCTCTCCGTCCTCGCCCTCTTCGGCACGAGCCCGCTGGTCCTTCGGGCCGTGCACGCGCTGACGGAGGCCGCTCTCCGCCTTCTTCGCTGAGCGCCCCGGCTCGCCACCCGTCCCGGGCGGGGAGCGGCCTCGACGACGCTAGAATGCGGACGTGGGACGGGTCCCGGCGATGAGATCCCTCGGCCTCCCGGGCTCGCTCGGCGCTCTCGCTCTCGCCGCCGCCTCGTTCTCCGCTCCCCGCGTCTCTCCCTCGGCCTCCCGGCCCCTGGCCGAGGCCGGGTATGCCCGGGACACTCTCTACTCCGTCGAGGATGGAGCGCTCGACGCCCTCCAGGACCAGTTCCGCCCCACCCTCGAGGCCAACCGCAAGGAACTCTTGGGTCAGACGGGCGAGGTGAAGGGTTTCGGGGCGGGCACCATCTACCCGCAGATCTGGCTTCGGGACAGCGCGACCCTCATTCCGGCCACTCGCTACTACTATCGCCTGGAGTACCTCACGAGCTGGATCGAGGAGCATCTCTCCCACCAGAGAACGAACGGCGAGCTCTATGACTGGATCGCGGCCGGCGACCCCGCGCCGTTTCTGGCCAACGCGCCCCGGGCCGGGCGGGTCTATCGCGCGGGGAGCATCCAGCTCTCCGCGGACAAGAACACCACCGCCGCCGACCAGGAGGCGAGCGCGGTGCTTGCGGCGGCCCAGGTTTTCGCCCTCACCGGGGACCGCTCCTGGCTCTCCAAGAAGATCGTGGGCCGGGCCCTGGTCGATCGGCTGGACGCCGCTCTGGAGTACGTGCTCACCCAACGCTTCAGCTCCACCTACGGCCTCGTCACCAGCGCCTTTACCGCCGACTGGGGGGATGTGAGCCCGATCTACCCCGACCAGCGCGTCATCTACCTGGACGAGCGGACCCCGGTCGTGGTCGGTCTCTACACGAATGCCCTCTTTGCGCGGGCGGCGGAGGAGCTGGGCGCGATGCTGGGCCGCCTAGGCGACGCCACGCGGGGGGGCCATTGGTCGGGGCAGGCCTCGCGGATCCGGACCAACATCCGACGCTTCTTGTGGGCTGAGACCGCCGGCTTCTACCGCATGCATCGGCTCTTGCCCGGGCCCGGGAAGGAAGTGACCTACGACGACGCCGACACCTTCGCGCTGGGGGGCAACGCGCTGGCCGCCCTCTACGGCCCCGCCGATCCGCCCCAGGCGGAGCGCATCTTCGCCGCGGCGGAGGATCGGCGTCGTCGCTTCGGCGTGTCCACGGTAGCGGGCGTGCTCCTGCCTCCCTACCCGCGCGGGTTCTTCAAGCACCCCATCCAGAGCGATGAGTTTACGTACCAGAACGGCGGCCAGTGGGACTGGTGGGCGGGCCGGTTCCTGCTCGCGGGCTTCGTCCGGGGGAACGCGGGCCCGGCCTCGCGCCAGCTCCGCGAGATCGCAGGCCGAGTGCAGGAAGCGGGCGGGCTCTACGAGTGGTACACCCGGGAGGGGAAGGGCCGGGGGAGCGCCCGCTACGCGGGGAGCGCGGGGGCGCTCGCGGGGGCGGTCTTTGCAGGGCTCTTTGGCCTTGACTCGAGGGCGGAGGGGCTCGCGATCACGGTGCGTCTGGGGGCGGAGCCGGGGGCGGTTCGTGCTTACGAGCCGGCCCTCGATCGCTACGTCGTGTACCGATACTCTCTCGACGACCGGAAGCGGGTGGCCCGCCTGCGCTACGAGAGCAACGCCCCCGGCCTCGGCCGGCTCGCCCTCCTCCTGCCGCTGGGAGCGGTGGCCGAACAGGTGCTCCTCGATGGGCGAGCCGTCCCCTTCACGGGGGAGGCGGTGGGGAGGGACCGTTACGCCGTCCTCCGCACGGACTGGCGGCGCCACCAACTCGAGCTGAGACTGCGCTGACGTGGCGGGGGCCAGGGGTTGGGCGGCGTTAGCGGCGGTCCTCGCCGGCCCCGTCCCCCCGGCTCCGCTTCCCTTTGGCCCCGGCGAGGACGTCTCCTTCCGGATCACGTACGCCCACCTCCTGGCCGGGCGGGCCACTCTCAGGGTGGAGCCGGGCCCGGAGGCGGGACGAGGGATGCTGCGGTTCGTGGCGGAGGCGAAGAGCGAGGGCTTTTTCTCCTGGCTCTTGGGGTTTCGGGTCGACGACCGGACGGTGGCGACCTGGGACCCTGCCGCCGGCTGCTCGCTCGGGATCGAGAAGCATCTGCGGGAAGGCCGCGCGGTTCGCGATCAGGTTGTTGTTTTTGGGCCGGGGTCGGACACGGCGGTGGTGACGGATCCCAAGATCAAGGAGACCCGCTTCGATGTTGGTCCCTGCGTTCTCGACGTGCTCTCCGCCTTCTTCGTGGCCCGGGCCCGCGGGTTGCCGGAGGGGGAGGGCCTGACCCTGCCCCTGTTCGACAACGGCCGGCGCTATGTGCTGAGCGTGCGCTTACGGGGGCGAGAGCGGCTCGACCTGCCCCCCCCGCTGGGAAAAGCCGTTCCCACCATGATCGTGGAGCCGCTCCTCCTGGAGGGAACGGGCCTCTTCGTTAAGGCGGGGCGCCTCATGATCTGGCTGACCGACGACGCCCGCCGCATCCCCGTCCGGCTCCGCTCCAAAGTGGCGATCGGGTCCGTGTCCGCCGACTTGGAAAGCTACCACGCACCCGCGGATGGCCGCCCGTAACCCATCCGCGCCCTACAGCATCACCTTGCGGTGGCGGGCCACTTCCTCTTCGTAGTACTTCCGGTAGAGGACCTCCCACTCGTCGGACCCCTCTACGATCGGGCGCTTCTGGCTCTCGATCTTGCGGCGCACGAGGGCATCGATGGCCTCGTCCGCCTTCATCTCGTCGGAGATCAGCTTCACCATCTCCTGGCGGATCTCCTGGGGGTCGGCGAAGTACTCCACCTCTTCGTCCGCGTCGAGCTGGCTAAGGATGAGGTGGGACAGGCGGAGGATCTTCTCCCGGGAGAGCTTCATCGTTCCCCCCCTCCGCTCACAGAATAATCCCCTTCTCCCGCGCCATCTTCTTCTTGAGCATCTTGAACATCTCCGTGTAGGTGACGTTCGAGCGCTCCATCTCCGAGGCGTGCTGGATCAGCACCTCCCGCACCTCTTCGTTCAAGCGGTCCTCGATCTGCAGCTCCTCGGTGATCACCCGGGCAATGCCGTCCACGATGCGGGGCTCGGAGTCGATCTGCAGCTTGCCTTCTCCCACGAGCGTCTTCACGATCTTTCGGGAGACGTATTGAATCTCTTCCGCGGTGAGGCGCATGGCTCCGGGAGTATAGCATCCGGGGGCCGTGGTATCCTCGGGCGCCCATGTCCTTCGACCTCGTTCGCCATCCCCTGGTGGAGGATTGCTTGGCCCGGCTGCGGGATAGGGCCACACCACCGGACGAGTTTCGACGGCTCGCCCGGCGGGTGAGCTTGGTCCTCACCATCGAGGCCACCCGCGACCTCGCCCTGAAGGAGGGCATGGTAGAGACGCCCCTGGAGACCGCACCCGCGCGCCGGCTGGCCCCGCGCGTGGTGGCGGTGCCCGTGCTGCGGGCGGGCCTGGGGATGATGGACGCTTTCCTGGAGCTCGTGCCCCAGGCGGAGGTTGGCTATTTCGGCCTGGAGCGCAACGAGGAGACGGCGGTAGCCCGCCGCTACTACGAGAAGGTTCCCAAGAACCTGGGGGACGCCCTCGTCTTTCTGCTCGACCCCATGCTGGCCACGGGGGGATCGGCGGCGATGGCGGTGGACGGTCTGCGGGGGCTGGGCGCGAAGGAGGTCCGCCTGCTCTGCATCGTGGCCGCTCCCGAGGGCGTGGCCCACTTGGCCGCCGTCGCGCCCGCGGCGAGGATCTACTGTGCGGCGCTCGACCGTACCCTCAACGACCGCAAATACATCCTTCCTGGACTGGGGGACTTCGGGGACCGCCTCTTCCGGACCTGAGCCCGTCCCCGGGGCCTTGCTGGGCGCGCGACCGACGGCTCGGAACGCGATGTTTCCATTGACGATGGATCGGGCCCTGGCATAGGCTTTAGGCCCCCCATGCCGCAGATTTTCCACCACAGCACCAACACCCTGTCCCGGGTGAGCATCTTTGGAGCCGTGTTCATGGGAGCGGCGGGCTTGTGGCTGATCCTGGAGATCAACCGCTCGCCCTACGTGACCCGGGCCTTCGAGGCTCGCGAGCAACCTGTGCCCTTCTCCCATGCCCACCACGTCGGCGGCATAGGCATAGAGTGCCGGTACTGTCACACTGCCGTCGACCGGTCCGCGGTGGCGGGCATCCCGCCCACCAAGACGTGCATGAACTGCCACTCCCAGATTTGGTCCCAGAGCCCGACCCTTGAGCCGGTGCGGGCCAGCTTCCGCACCGACACCTCCCTGGAGTGGACGAGGGTGCACGACCTTCCCGACTTCGTCTATTTCAACCACAGCGCCCACGTGAACAAGGGGATCGGCTGCTCGACCTGCCACGGGCGCGTGGATAGGATGCCCCTCACCTGGCAGGTGCATTCGCTGCAGATGGAGTGGTGCCTGGAATGCCACCGGCAGCCCGAGAAATACGTGCGCCCGAAGGCGGAGGTGTACAACATCGCCTACGAGGCCCCCGCCGACCAACTCGAGCGGGGGCGGAGGCTGGTCCGCGAGTACGGCATTCACACCCGCGTCTCTTGCTCGACCTGCCACCGATGAGCATCGATCCCAAGTCCATCCCCTCCGCGCCCATTGAGCTTCTCGGCACGCGCCGAGGTCTGGACGGCCCCGGGGGGCCCCGCTTCTGGAAGAGCCTGGACGAGCTCGCGGAGACCCAGGAATTCCGAGAGTTCGTGCACCGCGAGTTCCCCGAGCAGGCCTCCCAGTTCGAGGACCCCGAAGGCCGGCGCGAGTTCCTCAAGATCATGGGGGCCTCCCTGGCCCTGGCCGGTCTCGGTGCCTGTACCCGCCAACCCCAGGAGACCATCCTCCCCTATGTGAAGCAGCCGGAGCAGGTCGTCCCTGGCCGCTCCCTCTTCTTCGCTAGCGCGGTGACGCTGGGCGGCTACGCCAAGGGCGTGCTGGTAGAGAGCCACGAGGGGCGGCCCACCAAGGTTGAGGGCAACCCCGACCACCCCCAGAGCCTGGGCGCCACCGATGTCTTTGGCCAAGCCCACGTCCTCGGCCTCTACGACCCGGACCGGGCCCAGACCGTGAAGTTCTACGGTGAGGTGCGCACCTGGGCCGTTTTCAACGAGGCCCTGCGCGCCGCCCTCGAGAAACAGCGGGGCAGCCGGGGCGCGGGCCTGCGGTTCCTGAGCGGCACCGTCACCTCCCCGACCCTGCGCACACAGCTGGAGGGGATCCTGGCCGAGTTCCCGGCCGCCCGCTGGCACCAGTACGAGCCGGCCGGCCGGGACAACGTGCGCGCGGGCGCGATCCTGGCCTTCGGCGAACCCGTGGAGGCCCAATACCGGCTGGAGCGGGCGGACGTGATCCTCTCCCTGGACCAGGATTTCGTGGGCAGCGGTCCCGCGAACCTGAGGCTCGTGCGCGAGTTCGCCTCCCGGCGCCGGGTGCAGGGCGAGCGCGCGGAGATGAACCGGCTCTACGTGGTGGAGTCAACGGTCTCCGCGGCGGGTGCGGTCGCCGACCACCGGCTGCCCCTGCGGGCCTCCGAGGTTGAGGGCTTCGCGCGGGCGGTGGCGGCGGCCCTGGGTCTGCCCGTGGAGGGGGGAACCTCCGCCCACGCGGCCTTCATCGCCGCCCTCGCAAAGGATCTCCGCACGCGGGCGGGGGCCTCGCTGGTGATGGCGGGCGAGGGCCAGCCCCCGGCCGTCCACGCCCTGGCCCATGCCATGAACCAGGCGCTCGGCAGCGTCGGCAAGACCGTGGTCTACACGGACCCCCCGGAAGCCAAGAGCGAGGACCAGCTCGCCTCCCTCAAGGAATTGGGGGCAGACATGGAGGCGGGCCGGGTGGAGCTGCTGATCATCCTGGGCAGCAACCCCGTCTACAACGCCCCCGCCGACCTCGAGTTCGCGAGGAGGATGGACAAGGTGGGGCTGCGCATCCACCTCGGGCTCTACGAGGACGAGACGGGGGAACGCTGCCACTGGACCCTGCCCGAGGCCCACCCCCTCGAGGCCTGGAGCGACGCCCGGGCCGTGGACGGCACCGTTTCCATCCTCCAGCCCCTGATCGCACCCCTCTACGGCGGGAGGTCGGCCCACGAGGTCCTGGCCGCCTTTGGGGACCCACCGGACCAGGCGGGCTACGACATCGTGCGCGAGCATTGGCGAGCCCGGGGCCTGGCCGCCGACTTCGAGAAGCGCTGGGCGCGGGCCCTTCACGACGGTGTCGTCGCGGGGTCGGCCCTCCCCGAGAAGCGCGTCACCCTGAAGATCGGCCCGTGGTCGAGGCCGGCCGACGCCGCCCCCGCGGGCGGCCTGGAGATAGTGTTCCGACCCGATCCCAGCGTGTGGGACGGGAGCTTCGCCAACAATGGCTGGCTGCAGGAGTTGCCCAAGCCGCTCACCAAGCTTACCTGGGAGAACGCCGCCCTTCTGAGCCCGGCGACGGCGGCGAGGCTCGGCCTGCCCTCCCCCCAGGAGACGAGCAGGGGCGCGGTGAGCCCGATCATAGAGCTCCAGTACAAAGAGCGCCGGCTGCGGGCCCCGGCCTGGATCGTTCCCGGCCACCCCGACGATTCGGTGACCGTCCACCTTGGCTATGGCCGGACACGGGTGGGACGGGTCGGCAACGGCGCCGGCTTCAGCGCCTACGCCCTCCGCACGAGCGGGGCCCCCTGGTTCGACTCCGGCCTCGAGGTCCGGGGCACCGGCGAGACCACCCGGCTGGCCTGCACCCAGAACCACTGGAGCATGGAGGGCCGGCACCCGGTGCGGGTGGCGGCCACAACCGCCGACTATGACCGGAAACCCCACTTCGCCCGGGAGATGGGCGAGGACCCCCGACCCGGCTCCTCCCTCTTCCCGCCCCACAAGTACGAGGGACACGCCTGGGGCATGGCCATCGACCTGAACGCGTGCGTGGGCTGCAACGCGTGTGTCACCGCCTGCCAGTCCGAGAACAACATCCCGGTGGTGGGCAAGGATCAGGTGGCCCGGGGCCGGGAGATGCACTGGATCCGGGTGGACCGCTACTACGAGGGTGATCCCGGCCGCTCGGAGACCATCGAGGCCTATCACCAGCCCCTCCCCTGCATGCATTGCGAGAACGCCCCCTGCGAGGTGGTGTGCCCGGTGGCGGCGACCGTGCACAGCGACGAGGGGCTCAACGAGATGGTCTACAACCGCTGCGTGGGAACGCGGTACTGCTCCAACAACTGTCCCTACAAGGTGCGCCGCTTCAACTTCTTTCTCTACCAGGATTGGGACACGCCCAGCCTGAAGATGATGCGGAACCCGGACGTGACCGTGCGCAGCCGGGGCGTGATGGAGAAGTGCACGTACTGCGTGCAGCGCATCAACCGGGCCCGCATCGAGGCCAAGAACGAAGGGCGCGGGATCCGGGAGGGGGAGATCAAGACCGCGTGCCAGTCGGTCTGCCCGGCCGAGGCCATCGTGTTCGGGGACGTGAACGACCCCAAGAGCCGGGTCTCCCGGCTCAAGGCCGAGCCCCGGAACTACGGCCTCCTGAGCGAGCTGCAGACCCAGCCCCGCACCACCTACCTGGCGGCCGTGCGCAACCCCAACCCGGAGATCTCCCGTGGGTAGCGCGGAGCAACCGATCATCGGTCCTGGCCACACCTACGGCAGCGTCACCGACAAGATCAGCAGTCTTGTCCTCAAGCGCCGGACCCCGCTCGGCTGGTTCATCGGGGTGAGCATCGCCTCCACCCTGTTCCTGGGCCTCCTCTTCAGCCTGGCCGCCCTCCTCTTAAAAGGGGTCGGCCTCTTTGGTATCACCATCCCCATCGGCTGGGGCTTCGACATCGTCAACTTTGTTTGGTGGATCGGGATCGGCCATGCGGGGACCCTGATCTCCGCCATCCTCCTCCTCCTCCGGCAGGAGTGGCGGACCTCCATCAACCGCTTTGCCGAGGCCATGACCTTGTTCGCGGTGGCCTGCGCAGGCGTCTATCCGATCTTCCACATGGGCCGGCCGTGGGTGGGGGCTTATTGGCTCATGCCCTACCCCAACACCATGGGGCTCTGGCCCAACTTTCGGAGCCCGCTCATCTGGGACGTGTTCGCGGTCTCCACCTACGCCACCGTCTCCGCCCTCTTCTGGTTCGTGGGCCTCATCCCCGACCTGGCCACCCTGCGCGACCGGGCCCGGAGCCGGGCCTGGCAGATCGTCTACGGGATCCTGGCCATGGGTTGGCGCGGGTCGGCCAAGCACTGGCACAACTACGAGACCGCCTACCTCCTGCTGGCCGGGCTGGCCACGCCCCTGGTCGTCTCCGTCCACACCGTAGTGAGCTTCGACTTCGCGGTCGGGGTTGTGCCCGGCTGGCACGCCACAGTCTTCCCGCCCTACTTCGTGGCGGGGGCCGTCTACGGGGGGTTCGCCATGGTTCTCACCCTAGCCATCCCCCTCCGCAAGGCCTATGGGCTCGAGGACTTCATCACCCTCCGCCACCTCGAGAACATGGCCAAGGTGATGATGGCGACCGGCCTGATCGTGGCCTATGGCTACATGATCGAGGCCTTCATGGCCTGGTACAGCGGCAACCCCTACGAGACCTACATGATCTGGAACCGCATGACCGGGCCCTACCGACATATGTACTGGGCCCTGATATTCTGCAACGTCTTCACTCCCAACCTCCTTTGGGTGAAGAACCTCCGCACCAGCGTCCCCTTCCTTTTCGTGGTGTCGTTGGTCGTGAGCGTGGGCATGTGGCTGGAGCGGTTCGTCATCATCGTGACCAGCCTGCACCGCGACTTCTTGCCCTCCTCCTGGGGGATGTACTCGGGGACTTATGTGGATTGGTCCACCTTCGTGGGTACGATCGGGCTCTTCCTGACCCTTCTGTTCCTCTTCGTGCGCTTCCTGCCCGTGATCTCGATCTTCGAGATGCGGACCATCCTCCCCGGGGCCGCGGTGGGGGGGGAGAAGCCGTGAGCGTCCGCCCGCCGATTTACGGTCTGCTGGCCGAGTTCCGCACCGGGGCCGAGGTGGTGGCGGCGGCCCGGGGCGTGCGCGAGGCGGGGTACCGGAGGGTGGACGGCTATTCGCCCTTCCCGATCGAGGAGCTCTCGGAGGCGTTGCACTTCCATAAGTCCCACCTGCCCAAGATCGTCCTCGGGGGCGGCATCCTCGGGGCCTTCGCGGGCTGGGCCCTGCAGTACTGGTCTTCGGTGATCGCCTATCCCCTGAACATCGGGGGGCGGCCCTTCAATGCCTGGCCGGCCTTCATCGTGCCCGCCTTCGAGACCACCATCCTCTTCGCGGCGGGTTCGGCGGTGCTGGGGATGCTGGCCCTAAACGGCCTGCCCCAGCCCTACCACCCGGTCTTTAACGCGCCCCGCTTCGCCCTCGCCACCCGCGACCGCTTCTTCATCTGCGTGGAGGCCACCGATCCCCGGTTCGACCGCGCCGAGACGCGCACGCTCCTGGAGCGCTTGGGTGCGAGCGAGGTCTCGGAGGTGGAGCACTGATGCGCGCGCGCGCGGCTCCCCTCGCGATCGTGGCCGCCCTCATCGGGTGCCGGCAGGACATGCACGACCAACCCCGATACAAGCCGCTCGCGCGCAGCGAGTTTTTCAGCGACCACCGCTCCGCCCGGCCCCTCGTGCCCGGCACCGTGGCCCGCGGCCAGCTCCGGGAGGATCAGGTCCTCTTCACGGGCAAGGAGGGAACGGAGTTCACGAAGACCCTGCCCCTGCCCGTCAGCGCCGACCTCCTGGCCCGGGGCCGGACGCAATTCCAGACCTTCTGCGCGCCCTGCCACGGGGGGGTGGGAAGGGGGGACGGGATGGTCGTGCAGCGCGGCTTCCGGAAGCCCCCCTCCTACCACATTGACCGCCTGCGGGAAACGCCGGTCGGCTACTACTTCGACGTGATCACCAACGGCTTTGGGGCCATGTCCGACTACGCGGCCCAGGTCCCGGTCAAGGACCGCTGGGCGATCGTGGCCTACATCCGGGCCCTCCAGCTCAGCCAGCACGCCACCCTGGGGGACGTGCCCGCCGCGGAGCGCGGCCAGCTTCAGGCGAGCGGGCAATGAGCTCCCCTCCCTTCCCCCTCCCGACCCGCATCGACCGCCTGCAGCAGATCGCCCTCGGGGTGGGCCTCCTGGGCGGCCTCGCCTGCCTCGTTGGCCTCGCGCTCGATCCCCACCAGTTCTTCCGCTCCTACCTCTTCGCCTATCTCTTCTGGGCGGGGGTGGCCGTGGGCTGCATGTCGATCGTGATGATCCACCACCTTTCCGGCGGCTTGTGGGGGCTGGTGATCCGCCGGTTGCTGGAGGCGGGGACACGGACCTTGCTAGTGGTGGCCCTCCTCTTTATCCCCGTGGCCCTGGGCATGGGCCGGCTCTACCCCTGGGTCCACCCCGGGGAAGACAAGCTGCTCCAGTACAAGGCCGTCTACTTGAACGTGCCCTTCTTCCTGGGCCGGGCCGCCTTCTACTTCGCGGCCTGGCTCACGCTCGCCCACTTCCTCAACAAGTGGTCGCGGCAGCTGGACGAGGGGGAGGACCCCAAGGTCTCCCGCCGGCTGCAGGGTCTTTCCGGGGGAGGGCTGATCGTTCTCGGCCTGACCATCACGTTTTCCTCCGTGGACTGGGCCATGTCCCTCGCCCCCCACTGGTTCTCCACCATCTACGGGATGCTATTCATGGTGGGCCAGGTGCTCTCCGCCATGGCTCTCGTGATCGTGCTCCTCGCCTATCTGGGGGGCGAGAAGCCCCTCTCGGAGGCGGTACGCCCGGGCCATGTGCACGACCTGGGCAAGCTGCTCCTGGCCTTTGTAATGCTCTGGGCGTACGTGAACCTCTCCCAGTTCCTGATCACCTGGTCCGGCAACCTAGCGGAGGAAGCCTCCTTCTACATCCACCGGCTGCAGGGCGGCTGGCAGTGGGTGGCCCTGGCCTTGGTGGTCTTCCATTTTGCCCTGCCCTTCCTGCTCCTGCTCTCGCGGGACCTGAAGCGGGACGCCCGCCTCCTGGGACTCCTGGCCGCAGGGGTGTTTCTGGTGCGGTTGCTGGATCTCTATTGGCTGGTCGCCCCCGACCTCACCGGGCACGGTCACGAGGCGGTGGGGCTGGGCGTGGCCGTGCACTGGCTGGATGTGGCCGCGCCCCTGGGGGTGGGAGGGATCTGGCTTTTCTTCTTCGCCCAGGCGCTCCGGGACCGGCCCCTGCTCCCCGTGGGGGATCCGGAGATCCGGGCGCTCCTGGAGGCCCCGGCGGGGGGGACGTCGCGATGACGGAGCAGCCGGCGCCCGGCCATACCGAAGTCGACTTCGAGCGGACCGATGTCGACGCCACCGCCCTCCTCAAGTTCGCCTTCGGGATAGTGGTGGCTACGGGGGCGGTGGTGCTCCTGCTCTGGCGGCTCTATTTCGTCTTCGTGGCTCAGGAGGCGGCCCGGCAACCGGCGCCCCCCGTGATGCGGGCGGACCCCGCGGCGATGGCGCCGGCGGGGCCGAGCCTGCAGCCCCTTCCCTCCCGGGACCTGGCCCGGTTCCGCGCCGAGGAGGACGTCGTCCTCGGCACCTACGGCTGGGTGGACAAGGAGAAGGGCATCGTGCGCATCCCCATCGAGCGGGCCATGAGGCTTCTCTCGGAGCGCGGTCTCCCCGCCCCCGCTGCCGCCCCGCCCGTCGCGGCCCCACCCGAGGGCGACCGAGGTCGGGAGTGACAGCGTCGTCCCTGGCCCTGATCCTCTTCCTGGCGGGTATCGCCCCCGCCGGAGGCACCGAGCCGCCCGCCATCCTCAGCGAGATCGGCTTCGACCAGAAGCTCGGCCAGGCCGTGCCCCCCGATCTGGCTTTCCGGGACGAGGGGGGTCGACCCGTCCGCCTCGGCGACTACTTTGGCAGGAAGCCCGTGGTCCTCAACCTCGTCTATTTCGACTGCCCTATGCTCTGCACGGTGAGCTTGAGCGGCCTGGCCAGCGCCCTCGACGTCCTCTCCTTCACCGCCGGCCGGGAGTTCGAGCTCGTGACGATCAGCTTCGATCCGCGCGAGAAACCGGCCCGGGCCGCGGCCGCTAAGAAGGTCCACCTCGAGCGCTATTCCCGCCCGGGGGCGGAGGGGGGCTGGCATTTCCTCACCGGCGACAAGGAGGCCATCGACCGTCTCACCCGCGCGGTGGGCTTCCGCTACGTCTGGGACGAGGAAACCAAGCAGTTCGCCCACCCCGCCGGGCTGCTCGTGCTCACCCCCGAGGGCCGCATCGCCCGCTACCTCTTCGGCATCGAGTACGCGCCCAAGGATCTGCGCCTGGCCCTGGTGGAAGCGGGGGCGGGCCGGGTCGGCACCCCCTTCGACCAGGTCCTGCTCTACTGCTTCAAGTACGACCCCCACCGGGGCCGCTACAGCGCCCAGATCCTGAACCTCGTCCGGCTGGGCGCCGGCCTCACCGTTCTCGCTCTGGGTGCTCTTATCCTCACCCTCCGGCGCCGGGAGAATGACCAGGCTCTCGCCCAGCCCGCGGTCCAGGGTTCATGACGGGATTTCCGCTCTTTCCCGAGCGCGCCTCCACGCTCGCGGGCGAGGTCGACGCCCTCTATCTCTACCTGGTCCTGGTTTCCGTCTTCTTCTCGGTGGGGATCGCCCTCACCCTGATCGTCTTTGCCGTCCGCTTCCGCCGCCGCTCGGAAACGGAATGGCCGGGCGAGATTGAAGGCTCCACCAACCTGGAGCTGACCTGGACCATCATCCCCTTCCTCCTCACGGTGGTGATGTTCGTCTGGGGCGCCCGGGTCTTCTTTCACATGAACCGGCCCCCCGACGACGCCATGGCCGTGAACGTGGTGGGCAAGCGCTGGATGTGGAAGCTCCAGCACCCCACCGGCCAGCGCGAGATCAACGAGCTGCACGTCCCCGTGGGCCGGCCGGTCAAGCTCACCCTGACCTCGGAGGATGTGATCCACAGCTTCTTCGTCCCCGCTTTCCGCATCAAGAAGGACGCGGTGCCCGGACGCTACAGCGTGGCCTGGTTCGAGGCCACCAAGCCGGGAACCTACCATCTCTTCTGCGCGGAGTACTGCGGGACCGAGCACTCCAAGATGATCGGCCGCATCGTGGTCTTGGAGCCGGCCGAATACCAGACCTGGCTGGCGGGCGGACCCGCGCCCGTGTCCCCGGCCGCGGCGGGGGAGAAGCTCTTCACGGAACTGAACTGCATCACCTGCCACCGGGCGGACTCGGGAGGCCGGGGGCCCCTCCTGCAGGGTCTCTTCGGCAAGACCGTGCGGCTGCAGGGCGGGGAGACGGTGGTAGCCGACGAAGCCTACATCCGGGAATCGATCTTGAATCCGGCCGCCAAGATCACGGCCGGCTACCAGCCGATCATGCCCACCTACCTGGGCCAGGTCAGCGAGGAGTCGCTCCTGCAGCTCATTGCCTACCTAAAGTCCCTTTCGCCGCCGTCGGGGGAGGGCGCGCCCCTGCCCGCGGCGGCCGGGGGACCGCCTCCCTCCAAGGCCCGGGCGCGCGAAGACCGGAACCCATGACGACACCGGCCACCGCCCTTCCCAAGGTGCACTACCTCAACGCCGACTATGGGTGGAGGTCGTGGCTCTTCACCACCGACCACAAGCGCATCGCCATCCTGTACCTCGTCTCCATCACCCTCATGTTCTTCCTGGGCGGAGCCTATGCGGTCGTGATCCGCCTGAACCTGCTCGAGCCCACGGGCAGCCTGGTCTCCGCCGAGACCTACAACAAGCTCTTCACCGCCCACGGCGTGATCATGGTCTTCTTCTTCCTGATCCCGTCGATCCCGGCGACCCTCGGGAACTTCCTCATCCCCCTCATGATCGGGGCCAAGGATCTGGCCTTCCCCCGTTTGAACCTTCTCTCCTGGTACGTGTACATCGTGGGGGCCGTCTTCACCCTCTACGCTCTGGTGGCGGGGGGGCTCGACACCGGCTGGACCTTCTATACGCCCTACAGCACGGCCTTCGCCAATACCAACGTGATCGCGGCCGGGATCGGCATCTTCATCACCGGTTTCTCCTCCATCCTCACCGGCCTCAACTTCATCGTGACCATCCACAAGATGCGGGCCCCGGGCCTGACCTGGTTCCGTCTCCCCTTATTCGTGTGGGCCCACTACGCGACCTCCCTGGTCCAGATCCTGGGCACCCCCGTCATCGCCATCACCCTCCTGCTCGTGGTCCTGGAGAGGGCCTTCCATTTCGGCTTCTTCGACCCTAACCGGGGGGGCGACCCCGTGCTCTTCCAGCACCTCTTCTGGTTCTACTCCCACCCCGCCGTCTACATCATGATCTTGCCCTCCATGGGGGTGATCAGCGAGCTCGTGACCTGCTTCTCCCGCAAGCGGGTCTTCGGCTACAACTTCATCGCCATGTCCAGCCTGGCCATCGCCGGCCTCGGCTTCCTGGTCTGGGCCCACCACATGTTCGTGGCCGGAATCTCGGTCTATTCGGCCATGATCTTCTCCGCCCTCAGCTTCCTGGTGGCCATCCCCTCCGCGATCAAGGTCTTCAACTGGACGGCCACCCTATTCCGGGGCTCGGTCTCCTGGCAGACCCCGATGCTGTACGCATTCGGGTTCATCGGTCTCTTCACGATCGGGGGGCTCACCGGGCTCTTCCTGGCCAGCCTCGGCATCGACGTCCACGTGACCGACACCTACTTCGTGATCGCCCACTTCCACTACATCATGGTGGGGGGAGCCATCATGGGCTACCTCGGAGGCCTGCACTACTGGTGGCCGAAGATGACGGGCCGCCTCTACCCGGAGTGGTGGGCGCGGGTCTCGGCGGTGGTGGTCTTCCTGGGATTCAACCTCACCTTCCTTCCCCAGTTCATCCTCGGCTACCTGGGCATGCCCCGCCGCTACCACGCCTATCCGCCTGAGTTCCAGGTCCTGAACGTCATGTCCTCGGCGGGGGCCTCGATCCTGGGCGTGGGCTACCTGATCCCGATGGTCTACCTGGCCTGGTCCATGCGCTACGGCAAGGTCGCGCCCGCCAATCCCTGGCCCGCCACCGGCCTCGAGTGGCAGACCACCTCTCCGCCCCCCACGGAGAACTTCTCCCGGACACCGGTGGTGCACGAAGAGGTTTACGACTACTCGGGTCCCCCCAAGGAGGCCGCCCTTGTCTGAGGCGCAGGCGGGCACCCTCGCCCATCACTTCGCGGACCTCGAGCAGCAGAGGGAGGCTTCCGCCCTCGGCATGTGGGTCTTCCTGGTGACGGAGCTCCTTTTCTTCGGCGGCCTGTTCTCGATCTATTCCGTTTACCGGCACTCGTACTACGAAGCGTTCTCCGCGGGCAGCCACCACCTCTCCTGGAGGCTCGGGTTCATCAACACCCTCGTCCTCATTGGCAGCAGCTTCACGATGGCCATGGCCGTCTACTCGGCGGCCACGGGGAGGCGCGCCCGC
>Ga0210399_10001561_pt1 | contig 17876 bp, 22 predicted proteins | sample IncBWC14MmetaG_FD_150865 | JGI IMG/M metagenome (GOLD analysis project Ga0210399, IMG submission 150865) | Forest soil microbial communities from Barre Woods Harvard Forest LTER site, Petersham, Massachusetts, United States - Inc-BW-C-14-M | ecosystem: Environmental > Terrestrial > Soil >...
TTGACACTCTAGCGAAAAGCGTTCGGAGTGATCGGGCGAGCCGTCGCCGGTGGCCCCGGTGTAGTGATAAAAATTGAATCTGAAAGTGAGATTGAACGCATCTCAAGGGAAACAAACAAATAGGATATGAAGCCACGCTCTAGTTCGAACAGATCACGCAATGGCAGCGACCGCTCTGCGCGTCCTTTTCCGATTACCGATTGCGATTATCAGGCGCCTTCATATATCGATCGTAGCGGCGGACATTGCGCGAATATTCCAACTCCATCGTTCCGCAACATCAGCCGCGATTATTTTCGCAACGAAGCGCGATACGCCTTCGCGAGCGAAGCCGCGCTTTTTGTGCTCATTATGGTTACGGCAGCGGTGGCTATTGCGAGCGGCGCAGCAGCGGCGATCGATTTCCTGCGCGCGCTGGGCTATCTCTGAGAGCGCGTCTGGCGCGAGAGTCGTTATGAACTACGGCGCGCCTCTGCGATTCCTCCTGCCACTGTGTGCGCTACTTTCCGGCTGCGGAGAATCGGTTGAACAACCGCTCGAGCAGGTGAGTGAAAAATCCTACACGGTGAATCGAGATGCGAATTTTAGCATCAAGAACGGGGACGGCTCGATTCGAATCTACGGTTCGGACAAGCCCGAGGTGAAAGTGCAGGCAATCAAGAAAGCTTATAGCGGCGAGCGGCTGAATAAGATCGCGATCAATGTTTCAGTGCGGCCAGGCTCCGTTTCAATCGAAACCCATTTTCCACCAAAGCAGACTTGGGGCCTCTTCGACCGCTCCGGCACGGTCGATTACGTCATCGTCGTTCCGAAAACGGCGAAGATATCGCATTTGGAATTGGCTAGCGGCGAGATATTGATCGACGGCATGCAGGGCGAAAATGTGCACGCCAATCTGACGAATGGGCGGCTGTTTGCCCACAACTGTTTTGGCGATCTTCATCTCGCGGTGATTAACGGAGGACTGGATGTCATTTACGATTGGTGGGAGCAGGGCCGCTTTTCGGTCGAGGCGGACATCGTCAATGGAAACGCGCGCGCCTTTATTCCCGGTGACGCTTCATTTCACCTGGTGGCACAGGCTCGAAACGGGAAAATTGCCAGTGACTTTGGCGTGCGGAGAGAGCGTAATGATGGCGAAGTCACGAAGATCGACACGATGATCGGCACAGCGGCCACGTCCGATATCAAAATTCATGCGACCGATGGAAGCATCAGAATTGTGGAGGCCAATCGCTAAGTCATGTTGCACAATCTTCGTTTTATCGTTCGAATGTTGACCTAAGATCAATCTCGCAAAATCCTTCGCATGCCTTCTTTCGACATCGTCTCCGAAGTGGATAAACAGGAGATTGATAACGCCCTCAACCAGGCGCGAAAAGAACTCGCCACGCGTTTCGACTTTAAAGGCGTGGTCGCCGAGATTCTGTACGAAAAAGACAAAATCACGTTGACTGCTGAAGATGGCGCTCGGTTGCGGGGCCTGCGCGAAATTGTCATCGGCAAGTTTTCCAAGCGTGCAGTCGATCTTCGTAACATCGAACAGGTCGAACCCGCGATTTCGCCGCTCGGGCACGCGCGACAGGAATTGAAAATTCACCAGGGTCTCGAAGGCACCAAAGCCAAGGAAATCATCCAGGCGATCAAGTCGCAGAACTTCAAAGTGCAAAGCCAGTTACAAGATCGACAAATTCGCGTCACCGGAAAAAAGAAAGACGATCTGCAAGCCGTCATCGGATTTGTGCGCAGCCGCGATTTTGGCGTCGCTACCAATTTTAAAAACTTCCGCGACTGAACGTTTTGAGGAGTACACGCGCGTGCTCCCCAGAAAAAACTCAACCTCCTTGCACTGGAGGCATGATTGAGATCTCGTCGCCCGCTTTTAGTTTGTAGTTACGATCGACGAACTCGACGCCTGCGCCTACCAGGATGCTTTTGTCGCGGGAACGCAGCTTAGGCGCCTTCCTGTAAACTTTTTCCAGCAAATCCGCGACGGTCGCGTCTGCCGGAAGATCGACCTTCAATTCCGCAGCGCCGGCCAAATCGCGTAACTGCGAATACAGTTCCACGTGAACTTTCATCGACAATCACATTGGCTGCGCAATCAATTCCTTTCTCAATGCTCCGATGCAGGGAAGATTGCGATAGCGCTCCATGAAATCCAGCCCATAACCGACCACAAATTCATCCTCGATTTCAAAGCCTACGTAGTCGGCATTGGCCAGTTGTTCGCGCAATTTCTTTTTCCTGAGCAACACACACACGCGGATGCTGCGCGGGTTTGCCATCTGCAATTTTTGCCGAACTGCCACCAGCGTGCGACCGCTGTCGAGAATATCGTCCAGAATTAGAACGTGACGGTCCGCCACGTCGGGAGCGGCCTGTTTGAAAATCACTTCGCCGCTCGTCTCTGTTTTTCCGTGATAACTGGCCACGCTCAAGCAATCCAGTTTTAGCGGTAACGGAATTCGCCGGAGCAAGTCGGCCATGAACATGAGGCTTCCGCTCAGGATGGCGACCACTGTCAATTCGCGATCACGATAATCTTCAGAGATTTGCGCGGCCATCTCGTCGAGTCGGCGGAGAATTGTTGCCTCCTCAAACAACACACGTTCCAGATCGCTTTGCATCCACAAGTTACTAGGCCACTGGCCGGCGCAAAGATCAACGCGCGACTATTTCTTGGGTCGATGTTATTTTTTGGCCGTCCAAATTTTATGCGCATTCGACAGGAGAGATTCGAAGTTCCCACCAACGGCAAGGGGACCTACGAAATAACGGACGATATTCAATCGATCATCAACAAAGCTGGCGTGGGTGCGGGAAACATGACGGCGTTTGTTCAGCACACCAGTTGCAGCCTCATCGTCATGGAAAACGCCGATCCGACCGCGCGGCGTGATCTTGAAGAATTTTTCGATCGCCTGGTGCCGGAAGATGCGGATTACTTCACGCACGAGTCGGAAGGTAGCGATGACATGCCGTCGCACATTCGCATGACCCTCACGCGCACCAGCGAGACGGTGCCGATTGTCGATGGAAAGATGCACCTCGGGACCTGGCAGGGAATTTTTCTCTTCGAGCATCGCCACGCCTCACATCGGCGGAAAATTCTCGTTACGATTATCGGCGAGTAGCCATCGATCTTACGGTAGAGGCAGCCGTGTCGGCTGCGGCTTTAGGAACTTGCGGGCAACACGGCCGCCGTTACAGAAGATCATAAATCGCGTCCACGAGCCGCAATGATTTCTCGTTCGGAAGGACCGACTGCTCCATTTGATTCATCACGTAAGCAAACGCGATCTTGTTTTCGGGATCGGCGAAGGCATGACTACCGCCGGCGCCGGGATGCCCAAAAGCAATTGTCGATCTACCGAAAATGCGGCGCTTCGAACTTTTTGAATCTTTCATGAAACCGGCGGAGAAAGCGGTCGGTATTTGAAAAACGCGGTCAACTCCATCCGTCAAGATTGTCGTCATCCAGCTCATTGTTTTTGCAGAAAAAAATTCACGACCGTCGAGCGCGCCGCCGCTGGCCAGCATCGAATAAAATCTGGCGAGTGACGATGCACTGCCGATTCCGCCGAAGGAAACGATCGGCTGGGCGCGGATCTGTGGATTGTTCATCGCGCTGACCGAGTGCAATCCGCGAGGAGACGTAAAGGTCTTTCGGACCAGGGTTCCGGGCTTGGTCAAGTCCCGGTAGAAATTCGCCGACTCGGGCGGTTTGCCAATTTTCGCAGCATAAATGGCCGCGACGCGATGATTTTCTCTTTCGGGCAAGCCAATCCAAAGATCTAGTTGGAGCGGCTCGGCAAATGTTCTTCGCCAATATTCCCCTAGCGTTTGACGCGCAATTCGCCTAACGAGTTCGTCGATGAGAAAACCGAACGTGCGCGCATGATAACCATGTCCAGTTCCTGGTGGCCAGAGCGGCACTTGTTTCTCAAGCGCAGCGATTACGGCTACGTGGTCGAGCACATCAACTTGTCGATCTAACGCGCAAAGCCCGGCTTGATGCGAAAGCAATTGCGCCAGCGTGATCTTTCCCTTCCCGCCTTGCGCAAACTCCGGCCAGAACTCGGCGACGCGTTGTTCGATGTCGATCTTGTTTTCCTGCAAGACATGCAGAACGCAAGCGCTGCCCAAGCCTTTCGTGGCCGACCAAATGAGCACGAGCGTGTCGTCGCTCCACGGGACGCCCCGGCCCGCGTCCCGAAATCCACCGTAGAGATCGATAATCGATTTTCCATGTTGCCAAACCGACACCGCGGCGCCGAGCTCGCCGAACTTTTGGAAATTTTCTTCAAACAGCGGCGTGATGCGCTCGCGCAGTCCATCTGCATCAAGTTGCATCAGGCAGACTAATCAAGGAGGGGCGCCTTCCAAGCCGCCCTTTTTCCGCGGACTGGAGACCGCCGCTCCTTGAGGACGCGGACTGGGGACTGCCGCTCCTTGAAGATTCCCTGGAGATCCCTTGAATCAAATCAACGCCTGAACCGATTTTAGATCGGGGTCTCTTTTCGCGATCTCGCGGAAGGACGCATCCATCTGGAAGCTTGTTTGCAAATGGATTTGCGCGTCCCGCACATTGCCGAGGAGCGCGTCGTAACACCCCATGTTGTAATAATAGATCGGCTCTTTCAAGAGCGCAGCCGGGCCTTTGAGCAAAAGCTTTTTGGCTTCAGCGGTCTTTCCTAGTTCGTGCAAACAGAACCCGGCGTGCAAAAATCCGGCGCTACATTCGGGCGCGGCCCGGCAGAGCTTGCGGCTGACGAGCAGCGCGCGGGACCATTTTTTCTCGTGCATGAGATGGTGCAGCCGGAGTTGCAATACTTCTGGCCGGTTCTGGAACGCGGCATCGATCGCGTTCAGCTCAGCGCGCGACTCGCGGGTCATGCCGAGTTCGGCATAGCCACACGCTGCGCGCAAGTGCCAATCAAAATCCACGGTTCTCCTGCCTAAGCAGAAAGCTTGCCGCGTCCGGTAGATGCGCCCGGTGGGGGCTGGAACTGTGATCCCGAACGCTTTCGGGACCGCTACGGGAGCAAGAGCCCTTCGAGTTCGTCGAGACGCCGCTCGAATAATTTCAACGTGCTCTCGACTGGCGCAGATGTTCCCATGTCTACGCCCGCGGCTTTCAATGTTTCCAGCGGGAACTTGGAGCCGCCGGAGCGAAGAAACCCAAAATAGGCATCGACGCTGCCCGGTTTACCGGAAAGCACGCGCTCCGCTAGCGCTACCGCCGCCGAAATTCCCGTGGCGTATTTATAGACGTAGAACGAATTATAGAAATGCGGGATGCGCAAACATTCCAAATCCAGTTGCGGATCGAGAACAAAATTCTGTCCGAAATATACCTCCAGCAATTTGTGATATTCCGATTTGAAAACCTCGAGCGTGAGCGCATCACCGTTTTCCTCGATCGAATGAATGATTTTTTCGAACTCGGCGAACATCGTTTGCCGAAAAACCGTGCCGCGAATGTCGTCGATCTGTCGATTGATGATGTAGGCGCGCATCTTCGGATCGCTCGTTTGTTCGAGTAGATGATGCGTGAGCAGCTCTTCGTTGAAGGTCGATGCAACCTCGGCCAGGAAAATCGGGTAGTCGTAATCCTGAAAGCTCTGCGACTTTTGAGAAAACCAGGTGTGCATTGAGTGACCGGCTTCGTGCGCGAGCGTGTAAACCTCGGCGAAGACGTCTTCTTTGTAATTCATCAGGATATAAGGCGGCGCGCCGTAACTCCCCGATGAAAATGCGCCACTGCGTTTGCCTTTCGTTTCGTAACGATCGCACCAGCGCCCGCGCAAACCCTCCGCCAAAACATCGACATATTCCTTTCCGAGCGGTTGCAACGCCGCGATTACTTTCTCGACCGCCTCATCAAAACTGATGTGCGTTTCAATCCCGGCGACAAGTGGCACGTACGTGTCGTAGTGGTGCAGCTCGCTCAAACCGAGAACCCGTCGCCGCAAATCGAAATATCGAAAGAGCGGCTTCAGGTTCGCGCGCACCGATGCGATCAATCCATCATAAACTTCCACCGGTACGTCGTCGGGAAACAGCGCGGATTCGAGCGCGGATGAGTAATTTCGAGCCCGTGCTCGAAAAACGTCGGCCTTCACTGAATAGGCCAACGAGGTAGCGAGCGTGTACTGATGATCCTCAAATTCGTCGTAGAATTGATAAAACGCGCGTTTGCGCAACTCATGATCGCGTTTCACGAGAAACGAGCTAAACGAACTTTGCGTGAGCGGTTTCTCCCGACCGGTTTCGTCGGGCAAAACGCCGAACTTCATGTCCACGTCGGTTAATTGCGAAAATGTATCGTCGTAGCCGTTGAGTGCGATGCTGCCGAGCGCAAGAATCCGCTCCTCTGGCTCGGAGAGCACGTGTGGCTTCATCCGGCGAATCTTGTGCAGCTTGATCCGCCACTGCGCGAGCGCGGGATCGACCATGAACTTTGCGAAATTTCGGTCGTCGATTGCTTGAATTTCGGGAACAAGGAACGCCGCTGTTTCGCCGACCTTTGTCAGTAAATTTTGCACCTGCCCGATGCGCGTTAGGTATTCGTTGTTCGCGCTGTCCTCCGCCAGTTGAAGAGAAGTGAAATGAAATACGCGCTCGATTTTGAGATCGAGCTCCTTTTCGAATTCAAGGAGATCGGCGAGCGTCTTTGCCGATTCGCCCACTCGACCTTTCCACTCCGCGATGCGCGGAAAGATCTGCGTGATCCAAGCCACGTCGTCCTGCCATTTGCTCGCATCCGCGAACAAATGCGTCAGGTCCCATTTGTCGGACTCGGGAATCTCAGCGCGGGTTTGAACGCCGGTCGAAGTCATCTTGAAAACGTTCAACCCCGAAAAACTCTCGGGGCAGGCTGTTCAACGCCTAACATCCAATGCAGAAAACTCAACTGAGCATCGCGTTCATTGAATGTTGGACGTTTTTTGCCGCAGCCTCATCTGTAGCCCTCCTCGCCTTCTTCGTGCATGCGCGGGCCTTTTTGTTCGAGTGGTTCGCATGCTTCGGAGATGGGAATTTGAGGGCAACTGTCGATCCAGTCTTCCGGATCGGGCGCGGCCCAGCGCACCGCGTTTCTCAAGACCAGCTGCACGTTTGGATTGCAAAAGATCGGATACATTTCGTGTCCGGGCGCGAAATAGAAAATCTTGCCGTTGCCGCGCTTCCAGGTGCAACCGGAGCGAAAAACATCGCCCCCTTCGAACCACGAAATGAAAACAATTTCATCCGGCGCCGGAATCGCGAATGGCTCGCCGTACATCTCGCTGTTTTCGATTTCGAAATAGCGATTGATGCCGCGCACGATCGGATGCGCGGGATTGCAAACCCAAAGGCGCTCTTTCTCTCCGGCTTCGCGCCAGGTGAGCGAGCAACTCGTGCCCATGAGTCGGTTGAAAATTTTCGAGTAATGCGACGAATGCAACGCGATGAAACCCATACCCTGCCAGATGCGCTTCATAACACGATCGACGATCACATCGGCAACCTCACCGTGCGCAACGTGTCCCCACCACATGAGCACGTCGGTTTGTTCGAGAACTTCGTTGGTTAGGCCGTGCTCGGGATCGTGCAAAGTTGCCGTCCGGACTTCAACATTGCTGTCGATCTTGAGCGCGTCAACGATGCAGCTGTGCATTCCTTTTGGATAAATCTTGGCGACAATCGGATTTTTTTTCTCGTGGACATTCTCGTTCCAGACCGTGACGCGTAATCGGCCAGACATCCCAAACTGTAGGGCGACTTTGTCAGCTGCCGCAACTCGGCGTTTCACACAAGCCCCTGCAATTTATCGTGACAATGCCTGAATCGAGGGATGGCGCGCGATCTTCCGCATGGCTTTCTCGAGCAGTTGTTTGCCTGGCGGAATTTTGTGCCAGGGCGATGCGCCAGAGGGATGCGGGAGTGGAATGAGGTCGAAACGATGTCCGTCCAAATCCAGCGCAAATTTCTTTCCAACGACATCGCCCAGTTTTTCAAACGGAACAAATTGGGCAATCGCGAGTTTGCCAACGGGGATAACGAGACGCGGTTTTAGAATTTCGAATTCATCGCTCATCCACCATGAGCAATTGCCAATCTCGATTGAGCTCGGGACGCGATCGGTTCCGCCTGCGGCTTTGCCCGGGAAACATCGACAAACGGCGGCGAAATAAATTGTCGATCTAACGGCCAGCTCGTTGATCCCGCATGATTCCTCGAGCCAGCGAAAAAGTGTTTTGCCAGCCGTGTGCGCGAATGGTTTTTGCAAAACTGGCTCGCGTGGCCCAGGCGCTTGGCCGATCAGCACGACGTCGCTCGTGACTGCGCCGCCGGAAACGGGTGTTGATTGCATGAGTGGACAGCGCCGGCATTGCAAGAGATGAGCGACATGTTCACCCAGACGAGACTGAGTGCGCGATGCGGCGGCCATTTCGCAAGATGATCACCGACGAAAGATCGACAAGATCAAGCTCAGCAAAATGCTGATGATGATGCAGGTGACGATGGGAAAATAAAAAGCGGAGTGCTCGCGCTCGATCCGGATGTCGCCAGGCAAACGCCCCAGCCATTTCGGAGCAAATCCGCTCCAAAGCACGAGGCCGACAAGAACGATAACGGCACCGAGAATAACCAAAAATTTCCCGATCTCGCGCACCGACGAATTTTCTTCGACAAATCGCGCGACGGCAACTCACAAATGGTAGGGCGAGACTCTGTCGAGCCGAAGAATCGAATTCCAAATTCCACAGCTCCGCGGAGCGTCGCCTCGCCAATCTCGTCCGGGCCGCCCTCCCGTGCGCGAGTTGCGCAGCGCGATGCATGCGAAGAGATTCGAACAATGGCGGTGCAGTTTCGAGATTATTATGAGACCCTGGGCGTTCCGAAGACGGCGAGCGATAATGAAATTCGGGCCGCCTTTCGCAAACTGGCGCGAAAATATCATCCCGATGTGGCGAAGGATAAGAAGACCGCCGAGGAAAAGTTCAAGCAGATCAACGAAGCATACGAGGTGCTGGGCGATCCGGAGAAGCGCAAGAAGTACGATCAACTCGGCGCGGATTGGAACCAACCCGGGGGATTCCAACCGCCGCCCGGATGGGGAGCGCAACAGCCGGGAGGAGGATTCTATCGCCACGGCGACGACGGCGGGATTCAATTCGAGTTTGGCGGGACCGGGTTCAGCGATTTCTTCGAGGCATTTTTCGGTGGCGGACGTGGCCGATCCGCTTTTGGCGGATTCGCTGGGCGCCAAGCGACAGCAGAACGCGGAAGCGATGTCGAAGCGGACATTATGGTCACGCTCGAAGAAGCGTTGCATGGATCGACGCGCACGGTTTCGCTGCGCCGTGGCGGTTCAAACAAAGTAGAAAGTTACCAAGTCAAGATTCCGCGCGGCGTTCACGAAGGTCAGCGCATCCGGCTGGCCGGCCAGGGCGAAGCCGGAGCGGGCGGTGGGAAAAGCGGAGATCTGTTTTTGCGTGTGCGTTTGGCGCGACATCCCGATTTTTCCGTCGAAGGAAGCGATTTAATCCACGAACTGAAGATTGCTCCGTGGCAAGCGGCGCTTGGGGCCGAAATAGAAGTGCCGACTCTGGAAGGCAGTGTGCGACTGAAAGTGCCGGCGGGAACCCAGGGCGGCCAGCGATTTCGTTTGCGTGGACGAGGACTGCCCGGAATTTCTGGGAAACGCGGCGATCTTTACGTCGATGTTCAGATCAACGTGCCGAAGAAGTTAACGGAGCGGGAGCGGGAAATCTGGAGCGAACTTGCGAAGTTGCACGGCGGCTAGGGCGGGCGATTGAGGTAAATAGCCCTCGATTCTCGACATCCGGCATCATTTTGAGGTAACAATGTCTCGATGAAAATTGCACTCGGCAGCGACCACGCTGGTTTTCACTACAAAGAAAAGGTGAAAGAATTGCTCGGCACGCTCGGGCACGAAGTGAAAGATTTTGGGACCTTCAGCGAAGAACCGGTCGATTATCCGCTTTTCATCCGGCCAGCCGCAGAGGCAGTCGCGCGCGGTGAGTGTGAACGCGGCATTGTGTTCGGCGGCTCAGGCAATGGCGAAGCGATGGTGGCGAACAAAGTGCACGAGGTGCGTTGCGCGCTGTGCTGGAATGAAGAAACCGCGCGGCTTTCGCGCCAGCACAACGACGCCAATGTGCTTTCGATTGGGCAACGAATGATTCCCGAAGAACTCGCTCTCCAAATCGTGCGCGTTTGGCTCGAAACCGCTTTCGAAGGCGGGCGACATACGCAACGCGTCGCGCAACTGAACGCGATGTAGCTTTCGTTTAGAGAAAACGATCGAGGCAAACCGCGATCAGGAAAATCGCGCTGACAAACGCGTTGCTCTGGAAAAAGGCGCGATTGATTCCAGCAACGTCAAGATGGCGCGCGCTCCGATGTTCATAAACGAGCGTCATAGCCACGAGCGGGATGGCGCAGAAATAAATCAAACCAAGCTTCGCGACAAAACCGAAAACGATCAGGGCGGCCAGCGTCGCGATGTGCAGCAACTGCGCCAGGCTAAGGGCGCGCGCGATTCCAAGTCTTACCACGAGCGATCGGATGCCTTCGCGGCGATCAAAATCATAATCTTGCGTCGCATAAATCAGATCGAAACCGGCGACCCAACCGATCACTCCCGCGGCCAGAATGACCGGTGCAAGATCGACATGTCCGGTTTGAGCAATCCACGCCCCGATCGGCGCGAGGGCCAGCGCGAGGCCAAGAAAAAAATGGGTCGCGGCAGTGAAGCGTTTTGTGAGCGAGTAGAAAAAAATGATGGCGAGGGCAACCGGCGAGAGAACGAAAGTCAGGCGATTGATGAACGCGGCCGCGAGGAGAAAGGCCGTGACGCTCAGTATCAGCAAAATCGCCGCGGCCTTCTTTGAAATCAGAAGGTGACGCGAAGCAGTGCGGGGATTCCGTTGATCAAGCGACCAATCGACCAGCCGGTTGAAGAGCATCGCGGCGGTGCGCGCGCAAACCATGCACGCGAGAACAAGGAGCAATACTCGCAGCGAGAGCCGGCCATGCGCGGCGACGACGAGTGCGCCGAGCGCAAATGGCAACGCGAAGATCGTGTGCGAAAAACGAATCAGCCGCAAAAAACGACCCAGCGCTCCGCTCGGCACGCCGGCCGTTTCAACTTGTCTAGTTTCCAACTTCAAGCCAGTTCAAAGATCAGCATCCAGCAATTGTTGCAAGCGCTCGCCCGCTCGGGACAAGATCGGCGAGCCATGCGCGAAAAGCATCCGCTCAGCTTTGCAGGTGAGAAGTTTTCGCAATGAGCGCCGCATTTCCTTTTCGTTCGAGCAGTACTTCCGAGGAAGAAAAGTGAAACCGTACGGCTCAAAGTTGATGAGCGCGTCACCGGTGATGAGCGTTCCGCCGTTTGTCGTGGAATGAAGAACAATCTCACCTTCTGCGGCGCCCTCGATGCCAATGACAGCGAGCTCGTCACAAATTTTGCTGCCGTCACCGACTTTGGTGCCGGGAAACGCCTGGCCCGGAAATGTCTCCGCATGCGCGAAGACTGGGACGGAGAATCGATCCGCGAACTCAGCAGAGGCGCGCAAATGATTGCAATTGGTCACGATGACGCCGTTGACCGAATCGGAGTTGAGCAGTTGACCGAGTGCAGCGTCGGTCAACGGAATTGGATCGACAAGAAAACGTCCGTTGCAAGTAGTGATGGCGGTCGAAAAGAGGTCGGCCTTAAGCGCGGGGTCGTAACACTGCCAGATCAACAGGGATGGGGCGACCTGAACGAGTTCGCAGGCAATCGCCATGACGGGCGAGTTTCGTTGATGCGAGTGACGGAAACAAGTGGTGTGATGACCTGACGCCAGGGCGATGGCACCGTAGCTGCTATATGTATTAAAACTGCTATAGTATGATCACCTTCTCCTACCAGGCTCGAGACGCCTCTGGCCGGATCGTTTCGGGCATTCAAGATGCCCTGAATGAAGACAATGCCGTAACGAGCCTTATGAGCCGCGGGCTCATGGTTCTCTCCCTTCAGCGAAAAGCTGCATCCACCCGTTCGCGCAAGCGTGTTTGGACGGTCAAGGAGACTGACCTGGTTTTGTTCACGCGCCAGCTTTCGACCATGGTAGAGGCCGGCATTACACTCGTGGAAGCTTTGACCGCTCTTTACGAGCAATGCGATCCGAAACGCCAGCGCAACCTTCGGCATGTCATCAGCGATGTGACTTCGCACGTCCAAGGGGGCGAAACTTTGCACGAATCCATTGCCAAACATCCACGCGTCTTTAACCGGCTCTTTGTGAGCATGGTCAAAGCGGGTGAGCACGGGGGTCTGCTCGCTGACATTCTCGATCGGCTCGCGGGCTTCCTCGAGGCGAGCGCGCGCCTGCGGAAAAAAATCAAGTCGGCGATGACTTATCCGGTCATCGTGATCTGCATCGCTTTGTCCATCACGACCTTCTTACTTGTTCGCGTCGTTCCGATATTCGGTGAAATCTTCAAGGATTTCGGCGCGAAGTTACCGGCTCCAACCCAATTCCTCCTTGACGTGAGCGATTTCATTCGCGCGCGATGGTACTTTCTCCTCCTGGGGATCGGTGGAACTATTTTTGGCATCCGCACCTTCTTGCGCTCCAAACGGGGCAAGGAGTGGAGCGATCGTTGGAAACTCAAGCTCCCCATCTTCGGACCGCTTGTGCACAAGATTTGCATGTCGAGATTTTCACGCACTTTCGCGCAGCTCATCCGCAGCGGCGTGCCGATTCTTGAGGTGCTCGACATCGTTGGCGGGTCATCGGGCAATCACGTGATCGAGACAAGCCTGAAGTCAGTGAGCGAAGACGTCGAAAAAGGAGATAATCTTTCCGTGGCTCTTTCGAAGGCCTCAATCTTTCCGCCGATGTTGCTCCGAATGGTCTCCGCTGGCGAGGCTACCGGTAAGATCGACACGATGTTGGAAAAAATGGCCGATTTCTGGGACGAAGAGATCGAAGCCATGCTCGATGCGCTTACTTCATTGATCGAGCCGATGCTTATCGTAGTTCTCGGCCTCATCGTGGGCGGAATCGTCATCGCGATGTTCCTACCGATTTTCAAACTCAACGAAGTGGTTTCGCAGAGCAAAGGCGGCTAAGGAGAAGCGGCTCACAGATAGAAAGGGGTGGATCGCGAGATCCGCCCCTTTTTTGTTGCTTTTACACAACGTAGGACTATTTGCGCGCGGCGACCGGAGTTCGTCCAGTTTCTTTAGCTTTTTTCCCGTCCGAACGGAAGGTCGAGTGTTCGGAGCCGCCAACCCAAGCCTTCCCATCGAAAGCGAAGCTGTGCTCCGTTAACATCCAGGGCGAAGTCTCTCGGCCCGGTGAAAAAAGCATTCTTGGCTCTCGACGAAGGCACGCTCTTCCAAACTACCGGCTTGCCCGCGGAAGTTTGGCTATCTTTGGCCGCCTGGGGATTTGCAATCAGATCTGCCAGACCAATCGGAGTAATATAAGCGTCGACCAGGGCGTCGGCGAGTCTGTCACCGAGGCTGGGACCAAGAGCAGTCAGGAGACGCGCTGATCGTTATTCTGCGACCGATGCAGCGCTGCGCGAAATTCCAGCTTCAGCGATTCGCGGACGCCAGGGAAATCGACATACGCCGCGAGGTGGGCGCCGTTCCGTGAGTTGAGCGCGACAGTGAAGCGCCAGAAGGAAAAATAGGGCGACGCTCCGTAAAGCAGCAGGAGTGCAACGAAGAAAATCGCCACCCAACGCATGAGGCACTTTCCGTTGATCGGTTTTCATGGGAAGCCATGATACCGCTTCAGAACCCACCACGATTCATTTTGCAACGCAATTACGCAAGAGGAGGGCCAGCTATCTTTCTGGATTTACAGGGAAATGTTTGTTTTTCAAATGTTCCGGGACGCGTTTGGTTTGTTCCGCCTCGATCTTTTCGGCCGCGGCGTTGAGCGCGTCGTAAGCTTCGCGGCTTTTCTTGGCCCGGCACATGTAAGCAACAGCGTGAGCGAGAGGAATGCGCGCCTCGGGCAAACCGACGAATTCGACGGCTTGCTGCGTTGCGATCGCCAACGGCAACGCTTCCGAATCGGCGAGGCCAACGTCCTCGCTCGCAAAGATGACAATGCGTCGCGCGATGAAACGAAAATCTTCGCCGGCGTGGAGCATTTTCGCCAGCCAATATATGGCGCTTTTTTCGTCGGAAGCGCGCATACTCTTGATGAACGCACTGATGGTGTCGTAATGCGCGTCACCCGCGCGATCATAAACGACCGCTTTTTGCTGGATGCTTTCCTCGGCGGCCGTGAGCGTGAAATGGATGACGCCGCGCGAATCGGGCGGAGTGGTGAGGACGCCGATCTCGAGAGCGTTCAAACATTTACGCGCGTCGCCATCGCTTAGTTTGGCAAGATGCCGCCGGGCATTCTTGTCGATCTTGACCGTGTAATTCCCCAGTCCGCGCTCTTTGTCCTTCAGTGCGCGATCGATTAATTCTTCGAGTTGTTCGACGCGGAGCGGCTCGAGTTGAAAAACTTGCGAACGCGAGACAAGCGCGCTGTTCACGTAAAAGAAGGGATTGTAGGTCGTCGCGCCGATCAGCCGGAGATTTCCAGTTTCCACATCGGGCAGAAGAATGTCCTGCTGCGCTCTGTTGAAGTGATGGATCTCGTCGATAAACAGGATCGTTTTTTGTCCGGAAGTGCGGAGACGATTCGTCCCCGCCGCAATCACGCGACGCATTTCAGCGACGTTGCTTTCCACGCCGCTGATCCGGATAAACTTGGCGTGCGTAACCTCGGCGATAATGCGCGCGAGCGTTGTTTTGCCGCTGCCGGGCGGACCGGAGAAAATCACGGACGGCAAGCGATCAGCTTCGATTGCACGCCGCAGGAGTTTTCCCGGCCCGAGAATATGTTCCTGGCCGACGAATTCCTCGAGCGAGCGCGGGCGCATACGCGTAGCAAGGGGCGCGGCACTGTTCGCACTGGCGGCATTGGCATTTTCCTCTTCGCTGAAAAGATCGTGCACGATCAAAAAATACGGCATGCGTCCGCTTCTGCATCTCATTTGCAGTTGAGCGCGACGGTCGGACCGGCCTAAGCTAAGCTTATGAAAAGCATTCTCGTGCCGATTGATTGCTCTGCCGCGAGCACGCGAATTGTCGATCTTGCGCGGCAGGTCGCAAAAGCGTTCGTGGCGGAGATTCATCTTATTCACGTTAGGGAAATCAGTCCGGCCATGCCGCCGGCTCCGATGGGCTATGGAGTTTCGGGGATGCCGGAGTTGATGCCAATGCCGGTGATCGATCCGGGCGCGCAAACGCTTCCGGAGAGAAGTTACAAGGTGGAGCTAGCCAAATGGCAAAAAGAAATCGAGCAAGCCGGCGTGAAAGCGACCTTGCACGAACCGACCGGCACGGTTGTCGATGAAATTTTGAAACAAGCTGACGCGGTCAACGCCGAATTCATCGTGATGGGTTCGCACGGTCATGGCGCGATGTACAATTTGCTTGTTGGCAGCGTGACCGAAGGCGTGCTCAAACGCAGCACGCGGCCGCTGTTGCTGGTGCCGAGCTCTCGATCGTAACATCGCGTTTGCGCGAGCAGGCGAGGCGCTCTCGTTCGTGGAGTAATTAAAGAATAACCTGGCCGATGAAATCGCTGAGTGCTCCGCGCCAGCCAGTCGTCGGCTTGTCGATCTTTGCGGCGATCGGAATTATTTGCGCGGATTTCTCTCCGCTCCGTGGATTTGTCGGCTTAATTGCAGCGATCGTCCTGATCGCGGCGTTAGTTTTGCTGCGTTGGCCGCAGTTAACCTCGACCTATGCGCTCGTTTGTGCCGGTTTCTTTCTTTTGCACAGTTTTCAAATTACCGATACGCCGGGACTGCGGCTCGCCATGCGGCTGGGACCACGTTCGCGCGTAATTGGCGTGACGGGATCTGTGGTGAGTGAGCCGAAGATCGTGCCGAACGGTTTTGCCACTTTTTTGTTGCGGCTCGAGGCGATTGAATTGGAAGGAAAGAACGAATCGACCCATGCGACAATGCTTGTGCGCTGGCGCGGCGATCCGGAATTCGGCGATGAGCTGAAGTTTTTTGGAATCGCGGAAGCGATCGCGCCGCCCCGAAATCCGGGCGAATTCGATATGCGTTCGTATCTCGCGCGCCGGGACGTTCATCGAAGTTTGTTTGTTCGCTATCCGGAGGATGGCGTGCTGGTTCGACATGGCGGCGGCCATCCGATTTTGCGTGGGGCGCAGAAATCGCGCGCGTGGATGCAAAGCACTCTTTGTCGAGGTTTGGACGACGCGCCGGACGTGCAAACTTTTATCAGCGGAATCGCGCTCGGTCTTCGACATCAAACCCCGGAGGACATCGAAGAACCATTCCAGCAAACGGGCACGCTTCATCTCTTTTCCGTCGCCGGACTGCACGTCGGAATCGTGGCGAGTCTTTTGTGGATTTTGGCAAGCGTTGCCCAGTTTTCTCGAAAATGGGCGACGGGACTGATCATTCCGCTGGTCCTTTTTTATGCGGCGGTGACCGGGCTACATGTGTCGAGTGTGCGGGCGGCAGTGATGAGTTCGATTCTGCTCAGCGGCTTCTTTTTTGAGCGAAAAGTTTTCGCACTCAACAGCCTCGCGGCGGCGGCGTTCATTATTCTCTGTTGGAACACGAACGAGTTGTTTTCCATCGGTTTTCAACTCTCTTTCGTGGTGGTCGGCGCAATCATTTTGCTGGCCGATCCTCTCTTCGGATTTTTGCAGCGCTGGAGCACTCCCGATTCATTCCTACCGCGGATTTTGCTGCGTGGTCCGCGCCGTTTGCTGCACATTTGCTTTGAGTGGGTAGGCCGTGGCGCGTCTGTTTCGCTTGCCGCTTGGATCGGTTCTTTGCCGCTGATCCTGTGGTATTTTTATCTCGTCACGCCCATTTCATTATTTGCGAACTTGCTTGTCGTTCCGATCGCTTTCTTTGTTCTGGCGATCGCGCTCCTCTCGCTTCTCTCGGCGCCGTTGTTCCCGTGGGTCTCTGTCATTTTTAATAATGCCAATTGGTGTCTGGCCCGGCTCGTCCTCGGACTCGTCCACCTGTTCGCGCAGATCCCCGGCGGACATTACTATGTCGAACATCCCCGTGCGCCCGAGGATGCGAAGGCCAGGATTACTGTGCTGGATGTCGGCGCAGGCGCGGCCGTTCATTTGCGAACCCGGGGCGCGGATTGGCTGTTCGATTGCGGGAGCGAGCGGGATTACGCAAGAGTTGTTCGAGACTATCTCCACGCGACGGGCGTAAACCGGCTCGACGGCTTGCTGCTTACCCATGGCGATTCGCTGCATATCGGCGGCGCGGCGCCCTTGCTCCGGGATTTCTCTCTCATGCGCCTGATCGACAATTCGGCGCCCGACCGGTCGATCGTCCATCAGCGATTGCATCGTGCATTCCAAGAGAGTGGTATAACGCCAGACAGTCTGGCCGCAGGCGAAAGTTTCCGGCTGTCGGGCACGGTGACCGCGCATGTTCTTTATCCACCACGGATATTTCCTGCGGCAACAACAGACGATCAAGCGTATGCCATCCAGCTTTTTGTCGCGCCATCCACGCAGGTTTTGTTCATGTCGGACAGCGGCTTTGCAACCGAACGCGCTCTGCTGGCTTCAGGCTTGAATTTGCGCAGCGACATCCTGGTCAAAGGCCAACACCATTCCGGTAGCTCTGGTTCCGACAAGTTTCTCGAGGCCGTGCGACCACGGTTGATTATCGCTACTTCGCGCGACTTTCCCGAATACGAACGCGTGAGCGACGAATGGGCCGAGCAAGTGCGAGCGAGCGGCATCAAGCTTTTCCGCCAGGATGAAACGGGCGCG